>Ga0105160_1000120_pt1 | contig 39740 bp, 43 predicted proteins | sample GXS110809BmetaG_FD_89591 | JGI IMG/M metagenome (GOLD analysis project Ga0105160, IMG submission 89591) | Hot spring microbial communities from Gongxiaoshe hot spring, China to study Microbial Dark Matter (Phase II) - GXS 110809B | ecosystem: Environmental > Aquatic > Thermal springs > Hot...
ATTTATATGACTATATTATACCTTCTAAAATAATACATGGTGCCTATCAGGAGGAATCTATAGAGGATGCTATAATAGATTTTATTGAGAAAAGTAAAATAAAAGAAACTCTGTTTTCTAAATTAACCCCAAGGGAAAGAGAAATATTAAGATTAAAATCTCAAGGATTTACTTATAGTGAAATAGCTAAGAAAATGGGCATTTCCTCTAAATCTGTTGATAATGCACTTCAAAGAATAAGAAAGAAAGTTAAAAGTATTGTAGATAATGCTGAAATTTAAGAATGTAAAAGGGGAGAGTGGTATGAAAATAATTAAGATTGAAGATAATTTATGGGAACAAGCAAAGAAATATTTTGAGGATATTATAAGAGAACAAATGGAAAGAGTAAAGAAAATTTCTTCTGATACTGAGTTTATTGATTTTACTAAGTTGAGGCCTATTAAAATTGGATTTGTTGGTGGGGATGGCATTGGACCCTATATAGTTGATGAAGCAAAGAGAATATTGCAGATTTTATTAAAAGATGAAATAGAAAAAGGAAATGTTATTTTTAAAGATATTGAAGGGTTGACTTTAGAAAGAAGAATAAAGGAAATGAAACCTGTTCCTGACGATGTACTTGAAAAAATTAGGGAATGTAATGTATTTCTAAAGGGACCTACTACTACTCCGAAAGCAGGGGAAGGCATTCCTAATATAGAAAGTGCTAATGTTTTCCTTAGAAAAGAATTCGACCTTTTTGCCAATGTTAGACCTGTTAAGGTTTTGAACGAGAAGATTAATTGGATATTTTTTAGGGAAAATACAGAAGATCTTTATGCTCTTGGATCGAAGGGAATAGAATTTGAAAACATTTTTGGTATAGATTTTAGACTTATTAGTTATGCAGGTAGTAGAAGAATAATAAAAATGGCTTTTGAATATGCAAAGAATAATGGATTTAAAAGGGTAACTGCTGTTAATAAGGCTAATGTTATAAAGACAACTGATGGTATATTTCTAAAAGTTTTCTATGAGATTGCAAGGGATTATCCTGAAATACAAGCAGATGATTGGTTTATTGATATAATGACTGCTAAATTGATAGATGTTAAAAGGAGAAGTGAATTTCAGGTTTTTGTTTTACCTAATCTTTTCGGGGATATTTTAACAGATGAGGCTGCTGAGATACAAGGTGGAGTTGGAACCGCAGGATCTGCTAATATTGGCAGTAAATATGCTATGTTTGAAGCTATACATGGTAGTGCTCCCAGGATGGTTCAGGAAAATAGGCAACATTATGCGGATCCTTCCAGCATTATCAAAGCTGCTTCAATGATGCTCGAATATATAGGATTTCAAAGTATTGCTAAAAAAATAGATATGGCTCTTGATGTTGCTAATCAATTTGAAAGGAAGGTTGTTATAACAGGTAGAAATGATGGTGCTACAACCAGGGAATTTGGTGATTATTTGCTTTCTTTAATAGTGGATCCGAAATTAGAAGAAAAGTATGATGAATTTATAAATGCTTGATAACCGCCTTGGGGAATTGGCGGTATATAAATCCCCAGAAGAAGGTTTATGAGAAAAGTAAGTATAATAGGTGCTGGTAATGTTGGATCTACACTGGCTTCTTTAATAGCTTTGAATGAGTTAGCTCATGTTGTTATGGTTGACGTAGTTCAGGACATGCCTAAAGGTAAAGCTTTGGACATGATGCAAATGATGGCAGTGTTCAATAATTCTATTAAAATTGTAGGTAGTAATGATTATCAAGATATTAAAGGTAGTGATATAGTTGTTATAACAGCAGGTATTGCAAGGAAACCAGGTATGTCAAGAGAAGATTTATTGAATACTAATTCTAACATAATGAAGGAAGTAGTTGAAAATGTTAGAAAATATGCTTCAAATAGTATAGTCATAGTTGTTTCAAATCCCCTTGATGTTATGACTTATTTGGCTTACAAGATTTTAAAAAATTATGGATGGAATAGGTTTAATGTTATGGGTATGGCAGGTGTTCTTGATTCTGCAAGGTTTAAGTACTTTATTTCTGAAAAATTGGGTGTATCTTTGGATAATATTAATGCTCTTGTTTTGGGTAGCCATGGGGATACGATGGTTCCTGTTTTAACTCATACAACAATCTCCGGTATTCCTATAGAAAAAATGCTAAAAAAAGAGGAATTAAAGGAACTGGTTGAGAGGACGAGGAATGGAGGAGCTGAGATAGTCTCTCTTCTAAAAACTGGTTCTGCTTATTATGCACCAGCTGCTTCTACTCTCGAAATGATTAAATCTATTATTTTTGATAAAAAGCAAATCCTTCCTGTTTCTGTTTATTGTGAGGGAGAGTATGGATATGATGATTTGGTTATAGGGTTACCTGTTGTGCTTGGTAGCAAAGGTATAGAAAAAGTTGTAGAGATTGATTTAAGTGATTTTGAGAAAGAAGAGTTAAATAAGTCTGCCCAAAAAATAAAACAGTTATGCCAAGAACTATATACTCTTAACATTGTTTAAAGGAGGGTCTCTATGAAGCTAAAGGTTAGCCTTTTCCAGAGAATGGAAGATGTAGTGGATAAGTGGAGAAAAGAGTATAAGAGTGTATTGGAAAGTTATGGTGAGCAAACAATTGCTGATGTTAAAGTTTCTCAAGTTTTAGGTGGTATGAGAGATGTACCTGCTTTGGTTTGCGAGACCTCTGTCGTTGATCCTTATGAAGGGATAAAATTTAGGGGCTATTCGATAGATGAAGTCATAAAACTTCTACCGAAGGTTTCTGATTTTCCTTATGTTTTAGGTTTATGGTATCTTTTACTGACGGGAGAAATACCCTCTAAGGATGAAGTTGAAGAATTAGAAGAGTATATAAAGATAAGGGAAAGATTGCCAAAGTATGTCATTGAGGTTTTGAGGAATACACCTGCTAATACTCATCCTATGACTCAGTTTGCTATGGCTATTCTTGCTATGCAGAGGGAATCTGTTTTTGCAAAGAGCTATTATGAGGGCATGAGTAAGAGGGATTTATGGAAGCCAATGTTGGAGGATTGTATTAATTTAATAGCCCGTGCTCCTGTTATCGCTGCTTATATTTATCGAAGAACATACAGGGATGACGTTTTTGTTAAACCTAATGAAAACCTTGATTATGGAGCTAATTTTGCTAACATGTTGAATGTTAATGATGATTTTGTGTTGGACAAGGATTTTGCAGATTTAATTAGACTTTATTTAATTTTGCATAGTGACCATGAGGGTGGAAACGTTAGTGCTCATACGTGTTTCAATATTAGTTCTGCTTTATCTGATATATATTATTCTGTTGCAGGAGGAATGTGTGGTTTGGCTGGTCCTTTACATGGTAATGCAAGTAGTGAATCTTTAAGATGGATTCTTAATATTCTTAAATTCTTCAATGGTATTCCTCCTAAAGATAAGTTAATTGAATATATAAATAATCATTTAGCAAGTGGGAAGGTTATACCAGGTTTTGGACATGCTGTTTTGAGAGTTACTGACCCAAGATATACTGCTTTTGCTAATTTTGCTAAAGATAAGAAATTGGACTCAGATGTTATCAAGATGGTTAGGTTATTGTATGAAGTTGTTCCTGATATTCTAAAAGCGACTGGTAAAGTTAAAGATCCTTATCCTAATGTTGATGGTCATTCTGGAGCCGTTCTTTATCACTATAATTTAAAGGAATACGATTTTTATACTGTTATGTTTGGTGTTTCAAGGATAATGGGGATGACTGCGCAAGTTGTTTGGGCAAGAGCCGTTGGATTCCCTATCGAACGTCCAAAATCCCTACCTATTAAAACTATTGTAGAATTGGCACAAAAAGGTAAATAAAAGTTTTTATAGAATTTTATGAATAGAATAAACAAAGGAGAGGTGTAGAGTATGTCTGAACAAACTTTATCTAAGAAACAAAAGAGAAGGCTAAAGAAAAGAAAAATTTTAAGAAAAGTGGCTCAAAAAACCCAAAGGAATAAACAAATTACCAAAAAAGTAAAGGTATTATTGAAAAATGTCAGAAAAAGCATCATTAATTTAAAATCTAACTTTTCAGAACAGCAAAAATTGAACGTTGAAGAAATGTTAAGACAAGCATACAAAGAAATAGATAAAGCTGTTTCAAAAGGGGTCTTTCATAAAAATGAAGCAGCAAGAAAAAAATCAAGAATCACTCAGTTTTATAATAAAACTATTTCCTCTATTCAAAATTTAAGCAAAGTTTAGTGTAAAGGAGAGATTTATATGAGAATAAAAAGAGCAAAGATTAAAAAGAAGGCCCATAAAAAAATACTTAAATTAGCAAGAGGTTATAGAGGAGCAAGAAGTAGAAGATTTAAAACTGCTAACGAAGCCTTATTACATGCAGGTAAGTATGCTCATAGGGATAGAAGACAAAAGAAAAGAGATTTTAGAAAATTATGGATTGAAAGAATAAACGCAGCTTGTAGACTCTGTGGAATATCTTATAGTAAGTTCATTAATTTACTCAAGAAAAATAATATTAAGATAGATAGGAAAAATCTACAGTTGTTGGCAGTTGAAAATTTTGAAGTTTTTAAGCAATTGGTTGATAATGTTGTTGCTCAAAAAATTTAAGTTTTGTGATTAATTTTGTTGGAATTAGTTTGTGAAAAACAAAAAGACATACGCATTTTATAATAAAAAATTAATATACCCTTTTGTTGATTATGAAATTTTCGAAAATAGTGATTTAGTATGGAAAGTAAAGGAAATTTTACCTTTTTATTTTTACCCGTTTATTATATTTAAAATCCTGGTCCTTAGATCTTTATTCCCTCTGAAAATAGAAATAAGAGAAAATGAAGAAATTATCGCTGTTCTTTTTAGATATTTTTATGGATTTTATAAGCTAAAGTATAGAGATCCTGATACATTATTGTGGAAGGAAACAATTTTTACTTTTTTTCCTTTCTTTACTAATAAAATAAAAACAGAAAAAGGAGTTTATTTAATTAAGGGAAGTTATTTTGTTATGAGGTGGTCTATGGCAAAATTTGAAGTAATTTTCTTGGATAATAAAAAAAATCAGGGAGAAGTTATTTGCCAAGTATTCATGAAAGAAAATTTAGATGGATCTGTTTCTGTTAATTTTGATTTGAAGGATTCGGGAGAAAAAATAATTGCTATCATCAGTATATTGTGTTTGGTATTATTTAGAGAATATAGATAGGAGGCAAAAATAATGACAAAGAAACTTTTATTAAAAAATGGGTTTATTGTTGACGGGCAGAAGAATTCTGAAATAAAAAAAGGCAGTATTATAATAGAAAACGAGATTATACAAGACGTTATTTTTGAAGATAAAATAAATCAGGATAATTATGAGGTTATCGATATAGAAGGAAATTATATTTGTCCAGGGTTTATAGATGTTCATAGTCATAGTGATTTAACTATTATAGCTTATCCTGAGGCAGAAAGTGCGATCTCACAAGGAGTTACTACAGTTATATCTGGTAATTGTGGATTTTCTGTTTGTCCAACAAATAATACGATTAGTAGTATTTTAACGGAAGCAAAATCTTATGGGATAGAGGATATTCAATGGAGAACAGTAGGAGAGTATTTGAATTTTTTAGAAAAAACTGAGATTGCTGTTAACCATGCTTATTTAGTTGGCCATGGTCAGATAAGAGCGGAAGTTGTTGGTTATTCTAATACTAAATTAGACTATGAAAAATTGCAGCAAATGAAATTTGAAGTTGAAAAAGCGTTAGATGAAGGAGCAATTGGTTTATCACTTGGTTTAATATACATACCAGGAAGGTTTTCTGATTTGGAAGAGCTGGTTGAATTAGCTAAGGTTGTAAAAAAGAAAGAAAGGGTTGTTACTAATCACATGAGGTCAGAAAGTTCTGCCCTTTTGGAAGCAATACAAGAGAGTATAGATATATCAAGGCTTTCAGGGGTTAATTTTCAAATATCACATTTAAAAGCTGCAGGAAGTGGAAGAGGTAAGGCTTTGCAAGCTTGTGAAAAGATAAGAGAAGCGATTGATAGTGGTATAAACATAGCTGCTGATCAGTATCCTTATAACGCTTCTAATACGGGGTTATCTCAAGTATTGCCTCCACAATATTTAGAAGGGTCGATAGAAGAAATAATCAAAAAGATAAGTGAGGATCCTGAAATGGTTGCAGAGGAAATAGAAAAATATCCTCATACTCCCTGGGATAAGATAATAATTTCTGAAGCATATAACCCTAAACTTAGCAAGTATCTTGGTATGTCGATAAGTGAAATAGCTCGGGATATGAAATTAAGTGAGGCAAGGACTGTGATAGAATTAATGAGAATTGAAGAATATGACTTGGGAGCTATTTATTTCTTAATGGATCAGGAGGAAGTGGATTATATAGCAAAACAAGATTTTGTTATGGTAGCAAGCGATAGTGCCGTAAGAAACTGTGATACTCCTGCGTTTCCTCATCCGAGAACATTTGGATCATTCGTTAAATTTATTTCTTATTACGTTAAAGAAAGGAAAGATATATCTTTGTCTGATGCAGTTTTTAAGATGACTTATTTTCCAGCTTTAAAGTTTGGCATAAAGAATAGGGGAGCTATAAAGAAGGGATTTTTTGCTGACCTTGTTGTTTTTAATTATCAAGAAATAGAAGATAGAGCTACTTATTCTAATCCTAAATCTTTGGCTAAGGGGATAGTTAATGTTTTTGTTAATGGAAAAAAAGCCTTCGAAAATGGAACAGTTATTTGTAAGAATGGAAAGGTTTTAAGGGATTTTGATTAATAACATGCATGAATTTTCATTAGCAAGAGCTGCTAAAGAAACTATTTTATCCCTTAATTGTAATAGAATTATTGTATATATTGGTCAAATTCAACAAATAGATATTGATTTGTTTAAAAATGCTTTGTTATCTGAGCTTAATGGAATGGATGTGAATGTATCTTTTCAAGAGGTAAAAGCGAAATTTAAATGTAATGTTTGTGCTAATGAATTTTATTATGATGAAATTGATTTAAGTGAAGAGGAGAAGGAAGATATACATTTTTTACCTGAATCTATTCATATCTTTGTTAAGTGTCCTAAATGTTTTTCTAACGACTTTAAGATTGTGGAAGGTAGGGGCGTTTTTATTGAAAAATGCGAAACAAAATAAAAATAGTAAATTCTTGTTTTGGATTAATAATACTAAGTTTTCTTATTTTTAGATAAAACTACATTGGAAAAATTTTTGTTAATAATAATGTAGTAATGATAGATATAAGAGTAGAAGGTATAAAAAAGAATTTAGAAAATAAAAAAATAATAGTTATATGTGGTTCTAAAGGTGGGGTTGGTAAGTCTACTTTAACTTTTTTGCTTTCATTGGTGTTTTCAAGGTTTGTTAAAGTTGGGGTTTGCGATTTGGATTTTACCGGCTCTTCTTTACATATAATCTTTAATTCTACTTCTACTTTTAAGGAAGAAGATGGTATAGTTTTGCCGGAGGTTTTGAAAAATGTTTTTTTGCTATCTGTTAATTTTTTCTCAAAAGATAATCCTTTAGCTTTAAGGGGGGAAGAAATAACGGATGTTTTTTTAGAATTACTTACGATTACTAATTGGAAAGATATTAATTTACTTCTTTTTGATACTCCTCCTACTCTCACTGATCCTATTCTTGACATATTTAGGTTCTTACCCAAGGCAGAGTTTTGGGTTGTTTCTTCTAATTCAATTTTATCTTTCCATACTACCCTAAAGTTTGTAAAATTATTAAAGGAAATGAAAAAAGAAATTCCTATTCTTTTTGTTAATAGGATTTTTGAAAATGACGTTAAAGAGATGGATGTTTATGAGGAGCTTGCTAAAAACTTTGAGAAAGTTGTTTTTGTTCCTTTTATTAAAGATTTAGAAAGTTTTTATATTGATCCTTATAAACTTTTTGATTTAGAAATAACCCTGTTTAACGAATTGCAGTATTTATTTACTCAGTTCTTAAGAAAAGAAGTGAGTTAAATGGTAAGAAGTTTTTATTGGCTGTAGTAATCCTTATTAAGATAGTGTGTCAATATTTGTTTTTACGAAACCAAAGCTAGAAGGATCTCCTTTTCAGGTGAAGCTTGCCTAAAGGCAGGTGAAGCCTTCCTTCGGGTAAAGGAGAGATGAATGGCTAAAACCAACAATCTATAAATTTTTCAAAAAAAAGAATATAATATACGTATTGTGTCATCCACTTCAAGGGTGGTAGGGCTGGACCAGCCCGAACTGACACCTGTAGAAGCCTCTGCACTGGGGTCTAACTCCTATATTTGTGTAAGCTTTATGAGGAAGCTCCTTGTTTTAACGAGGAGAGGAAGTCACTGATTTTATGAAGGATATTTAAGTGGTTAATCTTTTATTAGGATGATGAAGCTTATTATTTTATCTTTAAAATTTATAGTGATGCTGTTAATGACTTGTATATTTGTATAATACTGCTAATGAAATTTTTATTAATAATGTTTTCATAGCTGGTTGGGTGTTTGATTCAAAACAATCTACTAACTCTATTTAGTAGGTTGGAATAATAATGGTAAAAATTCTTGATATATTTGTTGTAAAATATTAGAAATAAATAGAAAAATTTGAAACAATATTTGTAGATTTGTTTTTAACAGAAATAGGAAGAGGAGTTGTTGAGCTTTAAGGAGGAAGAGGGGGAAAATTGTTGGTTGTGAAATAATTATATATGGGAATGATAAAGTTATTCTATTTGGCTATTTTAGTTATAGTAGTTTTTTTTATTTATTCTTGCTCAAACTCCTCAAATTCTGTTAGTAGTTTTAATTTTGATTATGTAAGTTATCGAATTCTTATTCCTCTTTATTCTTATCCTTCTGACCCTGTTTATTCTCCAGAATACAATAAATTGTTGAATTTTAGGTATCCTACCAAAGTTGATATTATCCTAAATCCAGATAATGGTCCTGGACAAAGTGTTGATGCTAATTTTAGTATGATTATTCAGCAATTAAAAAGTAAGGGGTATTTTCTTTTAGGATATATACCTACTAACTATTCAAATAGGAATATTGATGATGTCAAAAGAGATGTTGATAAATACGAAAATTTTTATGAGGTTTTTGATGGTTATTTTTTTGATGAAGTTAGCAATGATATCCAAACTTTATCTTATTATTCTAGTATTTACAATTACGTTAAGTTAAAAAATAAGGCTGTTTATTTTAATCCTGGTACAGTAGTTCCCGGCGATTTTTATAGTATTTGTGATAAGGTAGTGGTTGCTGAAGTTGATTTGCAAAGTTTTTATAGAGATTATTCTAATTATGTTGTAAATCCAAAGGATTGTTTTCTTATTTATGGTGTTGGTAATTCTCAATTTTACCAGTGTCTGAGCTTTTTGAAAGATATTGGTGCAAAATGTTTTTACATTATTGATGAGGATCCTCCTTCTTGGTTTAAGGTGAGTCCTTATTTAAATATAATCTTTTAGTATTTGTTTTCATTGAAGGTTTTTATCGATAGTTCTATAATTTTTATAATTGTAGTAATAATGGTTTTGGGAGGTAAGGTATGATGATGAAAACTATTAGTTTTGATCTTTTTTCTCCTACACAAGAACATTCTATTTTAAGGGAGACTGTTAGGGATTTTGTGAAGAATGAGGTTGAGCCACAAGCTTTGGAGCATGATATTAAAGAAAAATTTAATATTGATTTATTTAGGAAAGTAGGAGAGTTAGGATTGTTAGGTATAACTGTGCCTCAAGAGTATGGTGGCGCTGGTATGGATGCTGTTGCTGCTGTTATTGTTCATGAGGAGCTCGCTTATTCTGATCCAGGATTTGCTTTAGCTTATCTTGCCCATTCTATTCTTTTTGTTAATAACTTCTATCAAAATTCTAATGATTATCAGAGAAAGAAGTATTTAGATAAAGTTATTTCAGGAGAATGGATAGGAGCTATGGGAATGACTGAGCCTGATGCAGGCACAGATGTCATGTCTATGAAAACCAAAGCTGTAAAAAAAGGAGATTATTATTACATAACTGGAAGAAAAACTTACATAACTAATGGAGCAATTGATAATAATACTCCTGGGGATATTTTTTTGGTTTATGCTAAGACTGGGGAGAGAGAAATAAGTACTTTTGTTGTTGAAAAAAATTTTGAAGGTTTTTCTTTAGGGCAAGTGTTGAAGAATAAGACAGGAATGAGATCATCTATTACTGCTGAGCTTGTTTTTGAAAATTGTAAAGTTCCTGCTGAAAATTTATTGGGTAAGGAAGGAGATAGTTTGATACATATGATGAAAAATTTGGAAATAGAGAGGCTTACTTTGGCTGCCATATCTACAGGAATTGCTGCCAGGTGTATTGAAATAATGATAGATTATGCAAATAATAGGTATGCTTTTGGGAAACCGATTAAAGAGTTTGGACAGATCCAAAGGTATATCGCTGATTCTTATGCCAAATATATGGCTGCAAGAAGTTATCTGTATTATGTTGCTTCCAAGATTGATCTAAACAAGCCAGGGCACAGGGTGGATACAGATGGAGTAAAATTATTTGCTTCTACTACTGCCAAGGAAATTGCAGATAATGCTATGCAGGTTTTGGGAGGATATGGATATTTTGCAGAGGCTGTTGTTGATAGAATGTGGAGGTCTGCTAAATTAATCGAAATAGGTGGTGGAACTATTGAAGCTCACCAAAAAAATATGACCAAGGATTTAACTAAATATAATCACAAAATAAAATAAAAAATTTATGTATTTGAGAGTATCGAAATGTAAAAATGATAAAAAGATAAATATTTGCTGTTATTATTTATAAGTTTAATATCTTTTTTCTTTGGAATTGTTATAAAGATTGAGATTTCAGGAGAAATATTTTCGTCTGACTACCCATATTCTATCTTTGTTAATCGAAATGACGAAATTTATTTAATGGGTCGCAGTAAAAATAAAAGTTTTGTGATTAAAATGGAACACAATTAATATTTGCTAACTTAATGAAAAAATCTAAAGAACAAATTTTTTTTTAACTTTTATAAATTATTGATATAAATCAATTAAATAATCATTAAAGTTTGAAGGACAATGGAGGGATTTTTTACTTTTTTGTTTAAAATAAAAATCCTATGGATTTTAAAATAATAAGGAGGTATTTTAAAGATGAAATGTAAAAGAGGATATATTTTAAGTATTTTATTCTTTATTTTTATTTTGTGTTTTAATTTTTCTTATCCATATTACAAAAATCCTGAAAACATGCTTAATGATAATAATGTAACTGTGCTTTTAACTTCTGATGATTTTGAAATTTACTCTTATCCTGAAAATTATAGTGATGTTAGTAAAAAGTTCTATGGAACAATGTTAAAAGCTAAGTATTTTGGTTCTGATAGCTATAGATATTACTATTTTAGAATTTATTTTATATATTCTCTTAATAATGTTTATCTTGAGGATATTGGTTATTATTTAATGAAAGATAATTTTTATTTTATAATATCATTAGAAGAGGAGCATTTATCTTTTGTAATTTATTCCAAGTATCTTTATGATAAGGGTAGTTATTTTTCTACTATAATTTATTTTCTTAATAATATGGGTTGTACTGCTATTACTACGAAAAAAGTTTTTCAGTTTTATGAAACAAGTTATGTTCATAAAGGATTGATTTTGGGTTATGCTGCAATAAAATGTATGTACTTAGACTATATTTCTTGGAGTGATAAGGCTGATATAGATAAAAAGTTTAAGGAAGCTATTAAAGTTTTATTTTCATCTTTATAGGGAGGTGTTTAATGGTGAGAAAAATGATTATCATTCTAATTTGGGTTACCATTTTTTCTTTTTCTTATTGTTTTGCTAATGAATATCTTACTGATTATGATTTGACTTTAATTTTACTTTCCGATGTGATTAGTAAAGATGAAAAATTAAATAAAGATTATGGAACTTATTATTTTTATATTACATCCTATCCTGTTGATAGTAGTAATTCTATAGATGGTTATTATGGGGTTAAGCTTGAGGGGGTTGCATATAACAAGTCAAAGGGGAGTAATTATTATTTAAGTTTTTATTTCATATATCCTTATCTTGATGAATATAATAGAAAGCTAAATATAACATTGTCAAAAAATGCTCTTAATTTTGTTGTAGTAAGAAATTACAAAGTTGTTTTTGCTAGATGTGTTGGCTCAAGTTATAATATGGAAAACTTTCTTTATAGTATGGGTTGCTCTTCTATTATGGGGACTAAGATTTTTCAATTATATGAGAAAGATTATGTATATAAAGCTTTAGTTTTAGGCTATGCAGCAAGTAGATATGGGGCAGGATTTTTATCTTGGCAGAGTAAAGAAGAACTTGATGCCGCTTATGATTATGCTGTTCGATTGATGATCAATAGTTTGAGAAAATAAGGAAATATCAATTTTATTTTTAAAGAGAATGATTTTGATAAAAGAAGATTTGAGGAATTTTTGTAGAATTTTTAATTATGAGATTAAGGGATTTAATGTGTTTTATAGGAAGGAGGGGTGGTTATAATGAGGATAGCTGTATTGACAGGTGGGGGAGACGCTCCAGGGTTAAACGCCTATCTTAAAGGGCTCTATCTTTCTTGCCAAAAGTATGGCTTTGAATTATACGGATATCTTGACGGATGGAAAGGGGTTTTAGAAAACAAATACATAAAGATAGATGTTAATGATGTTATACGAGAATTCTTTGAAGGAGGAACTTTTATCGGTAGCTCAAGAACTAACCCAGCTAAAGATGAACAAACAATGAATAAAGCAATAGAAAACTTTAAATCTTCTGGTTTTGATGTGCTTATTGCGATAGGTGGGGAAGATACGATAGGAGCATCTTCTAAGATGCATAAAGCAGGGATCCCTGTCATAGGACTCCCTAAAACAATAGACTATGATTTAGAAGGAACAGAATTTACTGTTGGTTTTAATACTGCTATAAATATTGTTATGGATGCTGTTGAAAAGTTAATGTCCACAGCTAAATCTCATAAGAGGGTATTGGTTTTGGAAGTGATGGGTAGGCATGCGGGTTGGATCGCTCTTTATGGAGGACTGGCTGGAGGAGCTAACTATATACTCATCCCTGAAATTCAGCCTGATATCAACGAATTAGTTGATTTCATAAAGCAGAGATATGAACGAGGGGATAAATATGCTGTTATCGTTGTTGCAGAAGGTGTTAAAATTAGCGATGCTCAAAAGTATGAAGTTGTTGATGAATATGGGCATGTTAAGTTAGGCGGAGTAGGAGAATTAGTAGCCAAAATAATTGAGGATAAGACTAAAATAACAACGAGAGCTGTTAATTTGGGACATATTCAAAGAGGTGGACCTGCTACATCTTACGATAGGATCATCCCTCTTATGTTATCTTACAAAGCTATAGAATTGGCTAAAGATAAAATTTCTGGAAAACTTGTTTGCATAAGAAATGGCAAAGTTGATGTTGTTGATTTGGAGGTGGCAGAAGGAAAAACCAAAAAGGTTAGCCCTGAATTATATAATCAAATGAAAACTTTCTTTTATTAATCCTATTGAAGGATAGTGTTTATTTTAGTTAAATAAAATAAATGGAAAACCGCCTTCCCGGTTTGGCGGTATATAAATAAGCGGGAAAGATGGAGGGAAAAATGTTGAAAGTAGATATAAAGATTCCTTTGGATGTGCCACCTACTAAAAAAGAAGAATACATGAAAAATTATTACACTGCTACTGAAGGTACAGGTAGGCTGTTCCTCTTTGCAGGAGATCAAAAAGTTGAGCACCTTAATGATGATTTTTACGGCCCTGATGTTCATCCCGATGATAATGATCCTGAGCATTTGTTTAGAATTGCAAGTAAGTCAAAGATAGGTGCTTTTGCTACTCAGTTGGGATTAATTGCAAGGTATGCAATGGATTATCCTAATGTTCCCTATATTGTTAAAATAAATTCAAAAACTCATTTAGTTAAGACTTCTCAACGCGATCCCGTGAGTTTATCATGGGTTGACATAGAGGATGTTATTGATTTTAAGAAGCAAAGTGGATTAAATATAGTGGGTGTGGGTTATACGATTTATCCAGGTAGTGAATTTGAAGCTGATATGCTTAAGGAAGCTGCAAGGATAACCTACAGAGCTCATAAAGAAGGATTGCTTGTTGTTATATGGTCTTATCCACGGGGTAAAGCAGTTAAGGATGAGAAAGATCCACATTTGATTGCTGGAGCTGCAGGTTTAGTTGCTTGCATAGGCGCGGATTTTGTTAAAGTAAATCCTCCTAAGGATGAGAATGGAAAAGAGAATCCTGCTCTTTTAAAGGAAGCTGTCTTAGCAGCAGGAAGAACAAGAGTTATTTGTGCTGGAGGAAAGAGTATTCAACCTGAGGAATTTCTACAAAAATTATATGATCAAATACATATTGCTGGTGTTTGTGGTAATGCAACTGGTAGAAATATACATCAAAAATCTTTGGATGAAGCTGTCCGATTTTCCAATGCTATATACGCAATAACTGTTAGAAATTATACTGTTGAACAAGCAATGAAAATTTATAGGGGAGAGGAAGAATTAAAATAGATGAACATTGCTCTCTTTATTCTCATCTCTCTTTTTATGTTTATAATTTTGGTATTAAGGAATATATTGAAGGCTTACGTAGTTTATATGTTAGGAGATCCTACACCGAGGTATAGGGGGTTGTTGTCTTCCAACCCCCTTAATCATCTTGATTCTATTGGAACCTTGCTTCTTTTTATTACACCGATTATTAGTAGTGGTAGCTTTATATTTGGTTGGACTAAATACGTTTCTTATGATTCTTCTTACTTCAAGAATAGGGATTTAGGAGAGCTTATTGTTGGATTTACAGGGCTTGGTAGCTTCTTTTTGATTGTTTTTTTAAGTAAATATTTGATTGGTTTTTTTCCCCAGCTTTATCAGGTTTTTTATCTTCTGGCTCTTATGTCCTCTTTTCTTTTGGCTCTTAATTTATTGCCGTTGAAAGGGTTTGATGGCGAGATTATCCTCTCTGTTTTACTAAGAAAAATAAACAAAAATTTATTTTATAAATGGGAAGATTTTCAATTTAGAAATCAGATGGTGATCTTGATTTTATTTTTCCCACTGGTTTATTTATTATTTCCCGTTTTTAGATTTGTGGCTGCGTTGGTTATGTATTTAGCAGGTTGGAGTTAGGGAGGTAGTGTGTTGTGGAAAAAATAATGAAGGAAGATTTTGATAAATTAAATAATGATTTTTTTTATGTTGCTAAAAGAAAATTTAACGTTGATCTTTATAATGATATAACAAGTGTTTACATATCTGATGTTTTGATTTCTTTGTATTTTGAAGGACAAAGAACTAATTCTAATATTGCTATTAGTTTGGTTGGTAGCTTTGTTGGTAATACAGTTATCAAGGAATGGGGTGGGCAGTGGGCACCTAATAGTTTTTCTGTTAAAGGTGTTGGGCTAAATAAAATTGTTGTTAATCCATTTTCTATTTCTCACCAAAGATTAACCAAAGGGGTTAATAAAACTCTGTTTAATCAATTACAATCTGTTGGAATAAAGGCTAATAATGAGGATATAAATTTAAAACTTGATGAAAATAGGTTGAGGGAGGTTTTTAATAAGCTTTTTGAGGACGGTTGGTGGCCCATATCTAAAATATACAAAAAAAACTATCCCAATTATGTAAGGTATGAAATGGCTTATATAGTTGGAGTAATGGCAAAATATTTAAAGGATAAAGATTATGTTAAGCAAAAATTCTCTGAATTGTTGGAAGATAAGGATATGATTTATTATGCATGTGTTGTTTTTCAAAATTGTTTGTTCCCAGACTTTTTGGATAAAATTAAAGAAATAATTGAAGGGAAGGATTATTCTAATAGTGTCAAAGCACAAGCTATTAACGCTTTGCTGGGATTAAGTAATGATGATAAATTAAAAATACTTGATTTTATTTATGGATTAATTTTTAAAATTCATAATCCTGTTTTAAAGTTGTATGCTGGCAATTTAATTGGAACTATTAATAGCGAAGATAATATTAGATGGATAAACGAAAAGTTGTTGGATAACAATACAGATGAATTGACTAAATTGGCTTTGCTTGTTTCAGTTCAGATACTAAGAAAAAAGGAATTCAATAAAACACTTTTATCCTTATTTTTTGATAACAATATTTCTAATTCATTTAAAGATGAAATAATAAAAACTTTGCACTTGCTACCAATTAGTGATGAAATTTATCAAATTAGGGATCATTATGATAAGTTTGATATGAAAAATAAAATAGGATTTATCAACATCGTTCTTTTTTCTGATTTTAAAAACAAAAAAGAACTATTAAAGGATTTACTCAATCATGAAAACGACTCTTTTGTTAAAGGTTATATCCTTTCAGCTATAGATAACATTAGTTCTTGAATTATGATTAGTATAGCTTACAATGAATTAGATCACTTGCATGATTTAGATAATCATGTGGAAAATTCTGAAAGAACTAAAGTTATTATTTCCAAAATAAAGGAAATAAGGGAAAAGAAAGAAATAAAAGCTGATTTTTTTGTTGCAAATGAACTTAGATATTCTGATGAAATAATTTCTTGGGTTAAATTAGTTCATAAGCATGATTATATTGATTTATTAATCCAGAAGGTAAAGAAAATAAAGAAAATTGATTTTCTTGACCCTGATACTTATATAACTCCTCATACTTTGGATGTGGTTTTTACTAATTTAGAATTATTATTTGAGCTTTGTGATAGGATTATAAAAAGTAATGGGATGGGATTTGCTTACATAAGGCCACCGGGGCATCATGCAGAATCTAATAGAGCAATGGGGTTTTGTATTATAAATAATGTTGCTGTTTTGGCAAGATTTATACAAAAACAGTATAACATGAAGAAGATAATGATAGTAGATTTTGATGCTCATCATGGTAATGGAACCCAAGAAATATTCTATGAAGATAGTAGTGTTTTGTATTTTTCTACTCATGCTTATCCGTTTTATCCTTTTACTGGCTCTCTTTCTGAGAAAGGTAGATCTGAAGGATATGGGTATACTTATAATTTCCCTTTATCTATTTATGCTGGTGATAAAGAATTGATTAATATTTATGAGAATGAATTTATCTCTGTTTTTGATTCTTTTCAACCGGATTTTCTTATTGTTTCAAGTGGTTATGATATTCATTCTCATGACCCTATAACATACATGACTTGTTCGACTAATGGCATAAAAAAAATAAAGGATATAATTATTAGTAAAGCTGGTGGAAAGAATTTAATTTTTGTTTTAGAAGGAGGATATAATTTAAATGTCCTTAAAGAGGTAGTGGAAGATGATATTAATAGAATTAAGTGAAGAGGAATTAAAGGAAGAAGAAGAAAAAATAAAAAAAGAATTCAGGTTTATTTTTAGTAAATTTATTAATGTAGGTTTCTACTTACTTTTTTTTGCTTTGGTTTTAGTATATATCTTCTTGCTTTCGGTAAAAAATAATCTTGAAAGAGAGTATTCTTCTAATCAAGAATTGTTAAAAATTCTAAATAATGATCTTAGTATTTATACAGATTTAATTACGTCTTTTGGCAGTATTGATAACATTAAAAAAAAGCTGGGAATAAAGAAACTATATGTTCCAACCCAAATATGGCTTCTGTACGATAATGACAAAATAATGATTAAAGGGGAATAATATGTGGATAGAACAATATATTGATAGAAGGGCTTACAATTTGCAAAGATATAAAGCAGGAAAACCTATAGAAGAAATAAAGAGGGAAATATTTGGTAATAAAGATGTTAGAATTTTAAAATTAGCGTCTAATGAAAATTTATTCGGTGTTGATAAGGAAATATTGAGAAAATTAAAAAAGGATTTAGAAGGTGTTCATTATTATCCTGATGATAGTATGTATTATTTGCTTCATAAGTTATCCTCTTTTTATGGAGTTGATATTGATAATATTACTGTTGGTAATGGTGTTGTTGAAATAATAAGATATATTTTTCATGTTTTGGTGAGAGAAGGTGATAATTTATTTGCTCCTCATCCAACTTTTGCTATTTACTATATCGATTCTAATCTTTTTGGTGCTAATTTTCTTACTTACAACCTTCAACCTCCTAATTATGAAATAAAAGCCGATGATATTATCCAAAATTTGAAGAAGATGGAAAAGAAAACAAAAGTTAAGGTTTTAGTTATTTGTAGTCCTAATAATCCCACGGGTAGTATTATAACAAACAGTGAGTTGATTGAGGTTCTCAAGTATGCTTTGGAAAAGGAGATTATAGTTATATTGGATGAGGCTTATTTTGAGTTTGTAGATCATCCTGAATATCATGATGGGATTAAATTGTTCAAAAATTTTGAGAATGTTATTGTTCTACGAACTTTTTCTAAGGTTTTCTCTTTGGCTGGTTTAAGAGTGGGTATTGCTGTTTCAAATAAACACATTATAAAGGCTATAAACAATATTAGGCTTCCTTTCAATGTTAATACCTTGGCTCAAAAAGCTGTTATTTATTCTTTAGAAATTTATCCAAAAATTTTAAGAAGGATTAGAAAAATTATAAAGGAGAAGTATTATTTATATAAAAGATTTGAAAAGATAGGTATTGAATATATTCCTACTTATTCTAATTTTATCGCTATTAAGGTTGATGATCATATGAGGGTTTATAACGATTTATTAAGAAGAGGCATAATAGTACGACCTGCCAGTGATATGAATATGGGTTCTTACATTAGAGTTACGATAAGTCCGTTTAGGCAGGATAATGAATTATTTATAGAGAAGTTGGGAGAGGTGTTGGGTGCCCGTAGCTCAAGTGGATAGAGCGTAGGATTGCGGATCCTGAGGTTGGGGGTTCGAGTCCCCCCGGGCACAAATCAATATGAAATCATTAATACCCCTTTTAATCATCCTTATTCTAATCGATCAATATACTAAAAAAATAGTTCTTGATGGCTTTAGATTTAGTTCTAATTTTTTCGATATAATACTGGTTTATAATGAAGGCAGTGCTTTTGGTTTTAAATTGATGTCTAATGAACAATATTTGATCGTCAATAGTTTTATTCTTATTCTATTCAGTTTTATCATTTTTTATCTTTACAATAAGGCTGAAAATCGGTATAAATTTCTATATCTTGTTTCCCTCGTTTTTGTTAGTGCTGGTGGTGTTGGTAATTTGATAGATAGATTAATACACGGGAAGGTGGTGGATTTTATTTCAATATTAAATTTTCCCGTTTTTAATCTTGCTGATGTATTTGTTTCTATTGGTGTTACATTGTTAGTAGCTTGTTTCATTTTTGATAGAAAGTAGTTATGTTTGTTTTAAAATCTAATTATAGTTTAACTAAAGCTCAGAAAGAAGCGGTTGATAAATTAGTTGATAGTATAGAGAAGAATAAAGCTACTACTTTGTTAGGTGTTACAGGTTCGGGTAAGACTTTTGTGATGGCTTCTGTTATAGAAAAGTTGCAGAAGCCTGCTTTGATTATATCCCATAACAAAGTTTTAGCTGCTCAACTTTTTGGAGAATTCAAAAATTTCTTTCCTGATAATCAAGTTGAGTATTTTATCAGTTATTACGATTTTTACAGGCCAGAGTCTTATATTCCCCAACAAGATTTATATCTTGAAAAAGAAGCAGTTATAAATATGGTGATTGATAAATTAAGACATAGAGCAACACAGGCTGCTATATCTAATCCTTATTCGATTATAGTTTCCAGTGTTTCTTGTATATACAATTTGGGTTCTCCTGAGGTATATGAACAGTCTTTTATTAATGTTTACAAGGATCAAAAAATTAATGTAGATGAATTCACAGGAAAGTTAGTAAAAGTTCATTATGAAAATAATGAATATGATTTTAAACAAGGTAATTTTAGAATTAGGGGAAATACAATTTATGTTTTTCCTGCTGGTGAAGATAGAATATTGAGGATAGATTTGGATGATGAAAGAGTTGAACATTTATTCTTAGTTGAACCTGTCAGTTTTAAGAAAATTAGTGAAGTTGATGTTTTTACTATATACCCTGCGAAAATATATCTTTCTTCATACGATATGATTTTAAGGGCTATTGATGAGATTAAGATTGATTTGCAAAAAAGATATGATGAATTATTAAGGATGGGTAAAGTTATTGAGGCTGAGAGATTAAAAACAAGAGTTGAATATGATATTGCTATGTTGTCTAAATTTGGGACTTGTCCTGGAGTTGAGAATTATTCTCGGTATTTATCAGGTAGGCCTCCCGGTAGTACTCCTTACACTTTGCTTGATTATTTTTCTACAGATTTTATTGTTTTTATTGATGAAAGTCATGTTACTGTTCCTCAATTGAAAGCAATGTATAAATCTGATAAGAGTAGGAAGGAAATTTTGGTGGAGTATGGTTTTAGGTTGCCTTCTTGTCTTGATAATAGACCTCTTAAATTTGAGGAGTTTTGGGATAAGGTAAAGAGGGTTGTTTTTGTATCTGCTACCCCAGGAGATTTTGAAATGAGTCAAGGCAATGTTGTTGAGCTTCTTGTTAGGCCAAGTGGCATTGTTGACCCTGAATTGATTATTGAAGAAAATAGAAACATTGTTTCTCGGGTTATCGATATAGTTAAGAAAGAGAAAGAAAGTAATAATAGGGTTATTGTTAATGTTTTGACCCAAAAAATGGCTGAGGATCTAAGTGAGTATCTTGTTCTTAATTCTATCCAATCGACTTTTTTACATTCTAAAATAAAGCCTTTAGATAGGGTTAAAATTTTATTTGATTTTAGGAAAGGGTTGTATGATGTTATAGTTGGTGTTAATTTATTGAGGGAGGGTTTGGATTTACCCGAAGTTTCAACCGTTGTTATACTTGATGGGGATAAGCAAGGTTTTTTGAGAAGCAAGAATAGTATTATTCAGTTAGCGGGTAGAGCAGCAAGAAACATGGCTTATAAAGTTATTATTTTCACCGATTCTATTACCCCAGCTATTAAAGAAGCAATTGATGAAATAAGTAGGAGAAGGGATTTTCAGATTAAGTATAACATTGAAAATGGTATAATACCTAAGAGTATTCCTCCTAAGCCTAAGGATATTTTAAAGATCGTTTTTCAGTTGATTGGAAAGGATTATGAAGTATTTACTATTCAGGATTTAGCTTATTTGGATGATGATGAGTTTATTAGTTATTTGGAAAAACTTAGTAGGAAACAGTTAGAAGAATTAAAGAGGTATTTACAGAGAAGTATGAAAGATTTTGCTGATAAGATGGAATTTGAGCAAGCTATTGTTATGAGAGAAAAATTAAAGATTATTCAAGAATTCTCTAAGGTTTAGAATGAATCGTTTAGGAGAGGAGGAGTTTGGCTTCTGCTTCTCTTCTTCTAACCAATCCTTCTAAAACTTGTCCATTAGCGTGGACGTATTGTTTCATTTCTTCTGCTGCTCCTTGTATGTTTCCATCTCTAACAAGTTTTAGTATTTCGCTTGATCCTGGAACTCCTAAGTTATATGCTAAGCTTATGAGAGCAGTTTTTTGATTATAATCCAAGTTATTCCATCTTTCTTGTCCTATGATGTTTATTATTCCTGGTTTAACGACGTTTTCTATGTGCTCGATCATTCTTTGTTCTGCTTCTTCTTTTGTTATAACTTCATTTGGACTTTTAGCTCTGGTTCCATATCCGATGGAAAGCTGTTGATAATCTCCGTATGGTGTTGGGCTGAATCCTTCAAACCTCTTTATAAATTCAATATCGTATTCCCTATTTTGATTATTTTGGTTGTTTTGTTGATTTGTAGGAGCGTTTTGTTGAGTGTCTTGTGCAGCATTTGATGTATTATTTGTTGTATTATTTGTTGTATTATTTGTTGTATTGGTGGCATTGTTTGTTGGATTTTGTGCTTGATTTTCTTGATTTTGAAAATTTATTTGGTTATTTTGATTATTATTGTTTATGGTCGGTTGGTTTATAGGAATATTTTGTGTAGGTGGGTTAAATCCTGCTATTTGTGGTGTTGTTATGAATCTTGATATTGGTAGTGTTGGAGTTATGTTGTTTGGTTGTATAGGTCTTATATTGGGTTTATATCTGGGGTTTTTTGGTGGAATTGGAGATGGTAATGATATGGGGGAAGATATTGGTGGTGTAGGTGGTAGGTTAGGTATTGGAGGAAAATTCCCAAAGTTGCTAAGTATGAGACTTAAAAGGAAAATCAAAAAGTTTAAATCGGGAAAGAATGGATTGAAGGTAAGATTATTGTTTTTGATGGGATTAATTCCAAATCCTCCGAAAGTATCTATTGATGGTAGGGAACTTAATATTGGATTGACGTTTATTTTATCTAAGTTAAATTCATTATTAAATTGATTATTTCTTATTATATTGGTGTAAAGTTGCATTTGGTTAGGAATGTTATAGTTATAATTAATATTAAGCATTGATAAAACCTCCTTTTGTTAAAATTTTTCTTCCTATTATTTTTTAATAATTTAGCTAAACATAACCAACTTTGTTTTGTTAAAAATATTAATTATAATTTTCAAATGTAAAATTTTTCCGAAGTTTGTCGAGATTTTTCTAAAATTTCTAATACTTGTATATTATAATTTGAGAATGAATTAAGTTTTATTTGTTGGTTATTAATGATTATTCCCCATTTAGTTCTTAGACCTAACATTATTTTTTCTTCTATTTGTTTATTGGTATCTATTTTTTCGGTATATTTTTTATTGTTTGGTAAGTTTTGTATTCTATATGCGTTCTGGTTTATGGTTATTTTTGATACTGCTGATGGGCCAAGTCCTATATAGTCTCCGTAATACCAGTATTTTATATTGTGTTTGCAATATAGTTTATTAATAGCAAAATTTGATATTTCATAGTGTTCGTAAGTTTTTGATAGTTGATCTATTATGAGATTGTAGTATTTATCTGCTTGTTCGTGTAGTTTTTTTATTTTGTTTATAAGTGTTGTAGGGTAGAGGTTTTTTTTATCGATATCCATCATGTAGAATGACAGGTGTGGTGGAGTAATTGAAATTATTGTTTTTAAGTCATTTTTCAAGGATTGTATAGTTTGGTATGGATAGAGTAAGATGAAGTCGAGGTTGTAGTTGTCAAAACATTTTTGTATTATTTTAATATTTTGTAGTATATCTGTAGGGTTATGAATTCTTCCCATAATTCTTAAACCGAATATATTGAATGATTGAATTCCTATGCTAATTCTGTTTATTCCTATTGATTTTAAATTTTTTAGGTATGTAAGGTTTATAGATTCTGGGTTTGCTTCTATTGTTATTTCTATATCTTTATAGGTTTCGAATTCTAAATTAATATAGTTTATAATTTTTTCTAAGGTGTGGATGGGCATTAATGAGGGAGTTCCTCCTCCAAAATAAATTGTTCCTACAGGTGAGAATTGATATCCTATTTTTATTAAATCTTCTTTCATTTTTTTTATTTCTTCTATTATTTTTTTTTCGAAGTATTTTTGTGGTGTTGTTGTTTTATAAAAATCACAGTAAAAACATTTCTTTATACAAAAGGGATAATGGATGTAAATACCTAAATTATTAATAGAGGTAATTATGTTAAGGATTGGTTTAGGTATTTTAACTGTAATATTCACATTTATATTTATTCTGTTTTCTACATTGGTATCCTATTCTGGTGTTGCTGTTCCTCCAAAGGATTTAATGTATAAGCATGATCCTAATTACAAGAGTCCGGATTTAGATCCTGAGGATCCTGAGGTAAAAGACGAAAAGCCTCCTCCAATATACTATTACAAGCCAAATTTTTTTGAAGAATACTATAGTAGTGGGAAATATATACAATCCACAAAAAAGGAAGAAAATTATAGAAATACAAATTATTACCAACAAACTAACATGGATAATACTACTCTTGACTTTCAGAATAGTCCTAAAAAGAGTAATAGGAATAGTTTATTAATAATTTTTTTTGTGTTGATTTTATTTATTTTAATTTCTATTTCGATTTCAATATATAATAGGTCGAGACAATTGGAATCTACACCTATATATGAAAAATACTCTACTAAACTGCCACGAAAAAGATCTACTATCTTTGATAAGGTAAAATAAAGGAGGTATAAGATGGAATTATCGATGGAGAAAGTTGAAGAAAAAAAAGAGGTAAAATATTCAAAAAGGAAGATACTTTTATCTGCTTTACTCGGTGCTACTTTAGGAGTTGTAGCTTACGTAATCTATGAAAATTTAGATAGTGAAACAAAAGAAGCATTTACAAAACAATTAACAAAATCTTTGAAAAATCTTATACAAAATATTTTACCAAGCGATTAATTTTTTTCTCTATTAATAGTATTTGGATATTATAAACAATCTAAGAAGTGTCAAAATGAAAAACAAATTATTATTCTTAGAAATTTAAATGTAAAAGGTTTTCTTAGGAACCAGAGATTTTCCGAGTAAGTATCAGAATATCAATTAGAGTAGTTTTACCCAATACCTAACCTTTAAATGGTATAGTGATCTCTTCTCCTCGTTAAAACGAGTAGCTTCCTCCTAAAGCTTACACGAATATAGGAGTTAGACCCCAGTGCAGAGGCTTTTCTTTCGTGTCAGTTCGGGCTGGTCCAGCCCTACCACCCTTGAGGTGGATGACACCATATTTCAAGCCATTTATCTCCCACCTCTACAAGTGGGAGACTTATGGCTTTAGAGGTTGTTGGTTTTAGCCATTCATCTCTCCTTTACCCGAAGGGAGGCTTTGCCTACCCCAAGGGAGGCTTCGCCTGCTTGCAGGCAGGCTTCGCTTGAAAAGGAGAGCCTTCTGGCTTGGGTTTCGTAAAAATGTTGTAGGTAGGTTTCAATCTTTCATCAAAGCTTTGCAATGTATATGGGTCTAAGAAAGAACATTTGGAACTAAAAGATAGTATTGGATTTTTTCTTAAATGTAGAATAGGAGATATCGTTGATGTAAATGCAGCTGAAAATATATTAATTAAAGTATTGAATTATTTACCATGATAGAAAAAGAGTAGAATAGGCACTGTCAAAATTAGAGTTTATATAGAACTCAAAAATTTCGTTTGAACAGGGGAAGGGTTTTTTCCAGAGATTAAGGGTTTCTTCTACAGTTTTGAGGTATAAAATCTCTATGAAAAAGTTTATAAAATAGGAGGAATTTTAATTTTTTTTGTATAAATATATTAATGGGAAGAAAAAAGGGTATAGGGGTATGGGTATAGGGTATAGGTGTAGGGATAAAATGTAAAGTAACAGGAGGTGAGTAAAATGACAAAAAATATAAGTCCTTCTGAACTGTATGAAAAGATGCTGAAGGATGAAAACATTACAATAATAGACCTCAGGAGTCCTGATAAATTTAAAAACCATAAAATCGAAGGAAAAGATAATTTTAGAATCCTTAATATATACTACGCTCAAATGATTGAAACAGGAGACATAGATAAAGATATGAAAAACTATATAACTAAAAATCTTAGTAATGCCATTTCCAAAGATCAACCAATATACGTAATTTGTTCAGAAGGTGGAACTTCTGAAATCTTCGCACGAAACCTCTCAGAATTGGGATACGACGTTTATAATGTCGTAGGAGGAATGAAGGAATGGTTTAATTACTACGACTATAAAACTGTTATTGAAACACCAGAATTATCAATCTACCAAGTAAGTAGAATATCTCGAGGTGACCTCAGCTGGATTATAATTTCAAATAAAGAAGCTACAATCATAGATCCTCTTAGACATATTGAAAAATACACTGATTTCATTAATCAAAAGGGAGCAAAAATCAAGTTTATCCTTGATACTCACGCTCATGCAGACCATATCAGTTCAGGACCTAAATTATCAAAAATTTTAAACGTTCCATATTATCTACATCCTTATGATGCAATACATCCAATAGATATGATCCCAGGAAAACTTAATTTTGAATACTTGAAAGATGGTGATGTTTTCAATTTGGGTTCGGCTAAGATAGAAGTTATTCACGTACCGGGCCATACCTTGGGTAATGTCGTATTTCTACTTAATGGAAAATACCTATTTACAGGAGATACCATATTTATCCTTTCTGTAGCAAGACCCGATTTGGGAGGAAGAGGAGAAACATGGGCTCCTCTACAAGCAGAATCTCTTTATAAACTAACTCAATTACCTGACGAAACGATAGTTTTACCCGCACACTTCAGTAAAATCTCAGAAGCTAATGATCAAGGACTATATATTGAAAAATTAGGAAATCTAAAGAAAACAAACGACGCATTGGATTTATTAATTACAAAAGGTAAGGAAGAATTTATAAGATTCATGCTTTCCAGCTTACCTGTATTTCCTCCTCAATATGTTGAAATAAAAAGAGTTAATGCTGGGTTAATTGAAGTAGATGATGAAAAGGCTGATGAATTAGAAACTGGAAAGAATGTTTGTGCTCTTTCACAAGCTTATGTGTAAAAGATAGTAGGAGGGGGTAATCCCCCCTCCTGTAAAAAATCCTAAAAGGAGGTGTGAATTATGAATTACGATGTAATGTTGGATGTTAGAGGATTGAATTGCCCTATGCCAATTGTTAAAACTAAACAAGAACTTAATAAAGTGGAAAGTGGAAAAATACTTAAAGTATTAACTACAGATAAAGGATCTATCAAAGATTTTCAAGGATGGGCTAACACAGATAAAACCATTGAACTAATAAAACAAGAAACGGAAAAAGATGAAAATGGAAAAGAAATTTATGTTCATTACGTAAAGAAAAAGTAAAATGGAGGGAAAGATATGAATTCCCAAAGTTTAAATCAAGATCTAAAAAATGTGGATCAACTTGAAAATTATAAAATTGAAATCGAAAATTTGAAAAAACGACTAAGTTATTTAGAGGAACAGTTGGCTGATATATTGGAAAAGAAAAATAAAGTTGGTATAGTTGTTTTTTCTGGCGATTTAGATAGAGTTTTGGCAGCTCTTATTATTGCTACTGGTGCTGCTACCTTTGGTAAGGAAGTCAGTGTATTTTTCACTTTTTGGGGACTGAATGCTATAAAAGTAAAGAAAAAATTATCTAATAAAAAGTGGCATCAAAGACTATTTGCTTTTCTAAATCCAGCAAGTGCTTCTAATTTACCAGTATCTAAAATGAACTTCTTTGGTTTGGGATCTAAAATGTTAAAAATGATGATGAAAGAAAAAAATGTTTCTTCTTTAGAAGATTTAATAAAAATGGCAAAGGAATTGGGAGTTAAGTTTATAGCTTGTGAAATGTCAAAGGATGTATTGGGAATAGAAGATGAGGAATTAATTGAGGGAACTGAATCAGGAGGAGTTGCTTACTTCTTATCACATTCATTAAATTCTTCAATGACTATATTTATTTAGGAAAGGAGGAATAAAAATGTTGGTTAAAGCATTGTTCGGGGTTGATAAGGTATCCGATATACCTAAGATTCTTCCTGGGCTTTTTTTATCTATCATTATTATGCTTTTAAGTATACCTATTGCTGATTATTTGGGTAAATTTTTGCTTAGTTTGCAGGGAATAGATCCTACTGGAAAAAGTAGCCCTATATCTTCCGTTTTAATTGCCATAGTTTTGGGTATAATTGTTGCTAATTTATTTAAACTTTCTGATATTTTTAAAAAAGGAATTGATTTTTCCGTAACAAAAATACTTAGGCTTGGTATAATATTTGTTGGTATAAAGTTAAGTATTAATGAAGTGCTCAAATTAGGATTTTGGGGAATACCTATAGTTGTTGTTGTTATTGCTTCTGCTTTAATTTTTATATATTATGTTAACAATATGATGAAGTTACCTGAGAAGTTGGGAACACTTATTGCTGCAGGAAGTAGTATTTGTGGTGTTACTGCTATTGTTTCTGTTTCGCCTGCTATAAAAGCAGATAATAAGGAAATTGCTTACGCTGTCGCTAATGTTACCATCTTTGGATTGTTGGCAATGTTTATTTATCCTTATTTAGCTAAATTCATTTTTTCTACTTCTGAACAAATAGGTTTATTCCTTGGAACTGCAATACACGAAACATCTCAGGTTGTTGGTGCTGCAATGACCTATAAGGAAGTATTTAAAGATGATATTGTATTTAAAACTGCAACTGTTACTAAATTGACAAGAAATTTATTTTTGGCTATTGTTGTACCATTATTATCTTTTTTATACTTGAGAAACCAAATTTCTGATGGTAATCAGAAAATAAATATTATATCGTTAATACCTGCTTTTATAATTGGTTTCATTGGTATGGCTATAATTAGGTCTCTTGGAGATATAAATTTGATTAATGGAGGACTTGCTTTGGGATTGTTTGATGCAAATACCTGGAAAAATTTGGTTAATAATATCGGAGAATTGTGGGGTTCAAAATATCTTTTAGGCACTGCTATGGCAGCTGTTGGTTTGAATACTAATTTTTCTGTCTTTAAAGGAATAGGTATAAAACCATTTTTTATCGGATTTATTGGATCTATCTTAGTTTAAGGGGGGAATTACTATGTTAAAGAATGAGATAAAGATAATTGACAAAGCAGATAAAAAGGAATTAATTAATAGGCTTTCCAAGATAGAAGGACAAATAAGGGCTATTATTCACATGATAGAGAGAGAAGAAAGCTGTGATAACGTTATTCATCAGTTAGCAGCAGTTAGACAAGCTCTACACAAAACTTTTACTAATCTTGTTTCTAAAATATTACTTAGCAACTGTTGCTTAAAAATAAAAGAAAAAGAAGATGAAGAAATAAAAAGAAAAATATTGATTGTCAGCAGTTTAATAGAAAAATACTTGTAGTGGAAAGGAGATGGAGTAATTATGAATAAAGAACTGAACCCTTATGTTGGAGGTGCCTTAGTAGGTGTTTTGGCAACTTTAAGTGCCTATTTAACAACTGTTTTAACCGGAAAAACAAATTTCTTTGGAACTTCTACTACTTTTGCTAAAATTTCCGGAATGATAGAAAATGCTTGCGTACCTAACTTTTATAATGAATACTTTAGTAAAATAGGTTTAAACATTGATTGGCAGTTTATGTTTGTAGTTGGAATATTTGTAGGTGCTTTGATAACTGCTTTTTTGACAAAATCTTTCAAAATTGAATTTGTACCACCAGTTTTTAAGGAATATTTTGGTAATAACTTTATTTTGCGTGCATTTTTGGCTTTTGTTGGTGGTATATTTGTTGCTTTTGGTGTTAGACTTGCTGATGGTTGTCCCAGTGGACATGGTTTAAGTGGAATGATGCAATTAGCTCTTAGTTCTCTCCTTGCTGTTATTGTTTTCTTTTTATCTGGTATTATTTTTGCGAATATAATTTATAGAAGGAGGTGATAGAAGATGAATCTAATATTAGGTTTTATTTTTGGAGTGCTTTTTGGAAGTATTCTAACTTTATCGAGAGTTATAAGGTTTGAAAAACAAATATCTGCGCTTTTGTTAAAGGACATGACTATTGTTAAATTTATGTTTAGTGCGGTTATCGTTGGAGCTATTGGCATAAATCTGTTAAATAGTTTTGGTTTAATAGAGTTACATTTAAAACCAATGATGTTTGGTGCAATTGTTATAGGTGGAATTTTATTTGGTTTGGGATGGAGTTTAACAGGTTACTGTCCTGGGACTGCTGCTGCTTCTTTGGCTGAAGGAAGGATACATGCTATTTTTGCAATTCTGGGAATGCTTGTTGGATCTGCAATTTTTGCCCACTCCTATCCTATCTTAAAACCTTTATTGAATTTTGGGAATTTGGGAGAAATAACTATATATCAATACTTTGGTATTTCACCTTTTGTTGTTATTTCTATTTTTGCTTTGGGGGCATTGTTTCTTTTCATTTGGTTCGAAAAAAAGAAGTTGTAAAAAGATTTTAGGAGCAAAGTATATTTTCATTAGTATTTTCAATTGAAGGTTTGGATTTTTTTTTATAGAATTTTATAGAAAAAAGAGAGGAGGAATCAAGTTATGAGAAAAGTAATAATTTTGGGTGCAGGAGGAAGAGATTTTCATAACTTTAATGTTTATTACAGAAATAATGAACAATACAGGGTAGTTGCTTTTACTGCTACTCAGATTCCTTCTATTGAAAACAGAATTTATCCTTCTGTTTTGGCGGGTAAAAATTATCCTGATGGAATACCAATTTACCCTGAAGAAAAATTAGAGGAATTAATAAAGCAATTTGATGTTGATGAAGTAGTTTTTTCATACTCTGATGTAAGTCATGTTTATGTTATGAATTTAGCAAGTAGGGTTTTAAAGGCGGGAGCAAATTTTAAGTTGCTCTCTCCTAAAAGTACTTTCCTATATTCTTCTAAACCTGTTGTTGCTGTTACAGCTGTAAGAACGGGGTGTGGGAAAAGTCAAACATCAAGGAAAGTAGCAAAAGTATTAAAAAATATGGGTTTTAAAGTTGTTGTAGTTAGGCACCCTATGCCTTATGGCGATTTATCTAAACAAATAGTTCAAAGATTTGAAACTCCCGATGATATAATAAAACACAATTGCACGATTGAAGAAGGAGAGGAATATTTACCTCACATAAAAGAAGGACACGTGGTTTATGCAGGTGTTGATTATGAACTAATATTAAGAGAAGCAGAAAAGGAGGCAGATGTAATAGTTTGGGATGGAGGAAATAATGATTTTCCTTTCTTTTATCCCAATGTTTGGATAACTGTTTTTGATCCCCATAGACCAGGACATGAATTGAGTTATTTCCCGGGTGAAGTGAATGCAAGAATGTGTAACATAGCTGTGATAAATAAGATAGACTCTGCTACTGAAGAAAATATAAGAATTGTGGAAGAAAATATAAGAAGGATCAACCCTGATGCTATTGTGGTTAAAGCTAAATCTCCTATAAAAATAGATAATCCTGAGCTAATTAAAGGTAAAAGAGTTGTTGTTGTTGAAGACGGCCCAACTTTAACACATGGAGACATGGCATTTGGAGCTGGATATTTGATAGCCCAAAAATATAATTGTCAAATCATTAGTCCAAAACCATACGCTGTTGGATCTATTAAACAAACATATGAAAAATATAAACAAGTTAATGATGTTTTGCCTGCAATGGGATATTTCCCTGAGCAAATAAAAGAATTGGAAGAAACCCTAAACAAAATCGATGCTGATTATGTTATAATTGCTACACCTTTCGATATAACAAGATTAATGAAACTAAATAAACCTACTGTTTTTGTAGAATATTATTTGGAAGAAGAAAATTTAAAATTGGAAGATTTATTAAAAGAAATGTTAAAATTAAATTCAGGTAAAGTTAGATGAGTGATATAAAAATTCCAGATTTAAAGCCCATATTTAGTTGCACGGAATTTTTACTTGAAAAGCTTAAGGAACAAGATGTTGTCGGATTGATTAGTTTTGAAATAAGTTCATCAGGAAATATAAAGGAAAGGTATGGCCTGGATTTTTATAACAGGATTTTCAACGAAATTTCTGAGTTTATTCTTAGTTTGAAAGGAAAGATATTTAGGCAAGATGATTTAGTTTTAACTAACGATTATAGGGATGATCAAATTATACTTTTATTAGTATCCAAGCCAAGATACAAAAAAGCACTTGATATATATAACTTAAAAATAGCGGCAATAAGAATAATTTCGGAAATAAAAACAAAAATATTTTCTGATATAAGTAACCTAAAACAGGATTCAAATGAATTTGAAAGATTAAAAATGGTTGTTGATAGTCTTGCTTATGGTTATGCACTCATGAAGTATGATAAGAATAAAAACATAAGGAGTATAATTTTTGATGCTTTTTCTGAAGCATATCTAAGGCAAAAGTTTGATGAAATAAGTGAAAAAATAATATCGATGGTATCACATGAATTAAGAACTCCATTAACTTCTATAAAGGGATTTGCAGAAACTATTCTACAAGAAGATTTATCAAAAGAAGAGATAATGAAATTTGTTCAGATTATTTATAATGAAGCAAATAGGCTTAATAATCTTGTAAATGCAATTCTTGATATATCAAGAATAGAAGCTGCTAAAGTACATTTCAAAAAGAAAAAAGTGGATCTAAAAGATATAGTTGAAAATGTTATTGAGCTTGTTTATCCACGAATAAAATCATCAGACCTTGTTATAAACAGAGATTACTCTGATGAAGAAAAATATATAGTTTTTACAGATGAAGAAAAAGTTGAGCAAATAATTTTGAATCTTGTTGATAATGCTATAAAGTATACTCCTTTTGGGGGAGAAATAACGATTGGGATTCAAAACAAAGGTAACGAAATTTTAGTTTATGTTTCAGATACGGGTATAGGTATTCCTGATAAGGATAAGCCACATATTTTTGAAAAATTTTACAGAACTTCGATATCTATGTCTGTTGCTCAGGGAACTGGACTGGGGCTTGTTATCGTTAAATATTTGGTTGAAACATTGGGTGGGAAAATTTGGTTTGAAAGTGAATTATCAAGAGGTACTACTTTTTATTTTACTTTGCCTGTGAATGGCTCATAGAAATGGTAAAAGAAAATGAATGTATAGAATTAAAAGAATTTAAGGATATCGATTTTTCTTCTTCTCAAAGATTTCAATTAATGATAAAGTATTTTTTTGATAGGGTTTTGGCAATGTTTTTTCTTATTTTACTTTTCCCTTTATTTTTAATTATTTCTTTTTTGATAGTTTTGGATGATGGTTGGCCGGTATTTTTTGTGCAAGAAAGAACAGGTTTGAAAGGGAAGGTTTTTAAGATGTATAAATTTAGGACTTTCAAACTTTTTCAAGAGAATAAAGATATACATACTTATAAAGATGATCCGAGGATAACAAGGTTTGGCAGGTTTTTGCGAGAGACTTCTCTGGATGAACTTCCTCAGTTGATAAATATTTTGTTGGGACAGATGAGTTTTGTTGGCCCTAGACCAAATTTACCTGAACAGTATGAAAAACTCAATGAAATACAAAAACAGAGAACATTAATTAAACCTGGAATTACTGGTTTGGCCCAAATTAATGGAAGAAATACAATACCCTGGGAAAAGAGAATTTATTATGACTTGATATACATTAAAAACTTTTCTTTACTTTTGGATATTTTTATACTTTATAAAACTGTGTTTGTGGTTTTAAAAAAGGAAGGAGTTTGGCAAGAAAAAAATTAAATTTGCTGCTATTTAATAACAAAAAATTTTAACAAAAATTTAACATTTTTTTACAATTAATTAACAATTGCATCACTTGACTTTTTAAAAAATATGTTATATATAATAATGAGGGAGAAAATAGAAGGGAGATGAAAAGTAAAAATGAATAGTAAGGAAAAGGGTTTGTCTATTACTGAAATTTTGGTGGCTTTATCGATATTCATTATTGCAATGTTTTCTGTTGTTCTTCTCTATTATTCTGCAATGAGAATAAACACTAATTCTAATTTAGCAGAAGCTGCTATGCAAAATATTGATATAATTCAATCATTTGTTAGAGTTAATAGAGGAGTATTGTTTTCTTCTACTCTTCAATCTTCTACAAATGATCATTTTACTATTGATCCGTCTTTAACAGGATTGATACAATCTACTCCTGCTAATAATAATCAAAATTTTGTTGCTCTTAATTCTCCACCATTGAATAGTCTTCAGTTTGTTAAAGCTAATGTTTTTCAAAGACACATAAGAGTTGAAAGTCTATGGAATAGAGAGGGAAGGAATCCTAATCTCGTTAATTTGGGATATCATAGAGTATGGGTATATACTGTTATTATTAGATGGAGGGATAAAAATAATTGGAGAAGTGTTAGAAAAATATTCTCTGTTTCAAATGATGAGGTGATGTAAATGAAAAATAAAAAAGGGATGACGTTAGCAGAAGTTTTAATATATACTGCTTTGTTTTCTTTGTTGGGTATGATTACTATTTATACATTTATGTTTCTTAATAGACTTTACAGGGTTCAATTTGCTAAATCGGAGGAATTTACGAGACTTGCTAAAATAGGTAGAGATTTGCCTGTATTGATCCAATCTAATCCATTACCTGATAATGTTAATCCTCCTTATTCTTTGGTTACTGGTTCTGAAAGGACAGCAGGATATGTTAGTGAAGTTAGGTTTTGGAGAATTAATAGAAATAGTTTTAATCCTTTAAATATGAATGCTAATATGTTTGAAGAGTGGAGAGTTGGATTTAGATCTCCTTCTCCTAATTCACAACCTTTTAATGATGGTTTTATAGATATTTTTCCAAGAAATAATCCAGCCCAAAGAACAACATTTGATAACATAGAAAATGTTGAATTTAGAATATTTAATTCAGGAAACATTGCAAGTAACGGTGATTCTTTGCAAATTGTTATTACTGTTTTTGAAACGAAATACTCAAGAAGATTACAAACTGCTTACATAGTGTCGAATAGATAAGGGGGATAGATAAGGAGGTGGATATTATGAAAAGTAAAATGAAGGATAGAAAGGGTATAGCCATAATTTATGTCTTGTTTATTATTTTCGTAATATTTATGTTAGCGATGGCTATAATCAATGTTGTTGAAAAAACAACGGGTTATGTTAGATCTAAGGAAAGGTTTGCTCAGAGGTTTGAAGGGTTGAACCTGGGAACTAATCTTGGTTGGAGTTATTTAACAAACCTTTTTAATAGTAGTCCTTCTGTTTTGCCTGACTCAAATAGATTAATAGCTGATGGTTATAGAAATGGAAGAACTATAAGTAATTTTGCTAATGGTGTTCAAATTAGAGTTTTCATATTTGATCAAGATGTGATAAACAGTTATTGGCAAAATGCTAACGGATTAAATCAGTTGATTAATGATCTAAGAAATAACGGTGTTCAATCTTTAATTAATCGTGATAATACTAATGTTTTTGATGGTGAAGGAGCTCCATATTTAATATTAACTGAGGTTACTAATACCTATAGAATAGGACAAGGTAGTAGAATGTATCAAATAAGTATTATCAATATTGAGAATTTCAATCGTTTTGCTTATTTTACAAATGTTGAGACTACACCAAGTGATAGTGATATTTGGTTTTTAGCAGGTTATGATACTTTAACGGGTCCTGTTCATACCAATAGTAGAATTGTGAGAATTTCAGGTAGTCGTAGCTATTATAACTCTCCTTTTTCTACACCGATTTTTAATGGACCTTTTAGTTTTAGGGGAAACTTAACAGTAACAAATAATCCTCCTACTGATTACTATGGATTTGTATTGCAAGGATATACTGTAAATAATGCAGCAACAATAGATAACTTTTTTAATAAAACTTTTAGTAATGGGACTGCTGGTATAAAAGCTAATTCTCCACAGGTTAGTTTACCTCCTGATGACCCTAATGATCCTAAAAATACTTTAAGACAGGTATGGCCTGCTTTAATAGGTAATGGTGGAGCGGGAGCTCCTACTTCCCAACGTGGAATATTCGTTGATGTTCAAAATAATCAAATAGTTTCAGGTATTTATGTTAGGGATACTGATAATAATAATATTCTTAGCCAACTTAACTTAGGCTATGCTACTTCTAATGGAGAAGTATTGCCAAAATATACTTTCCAATTTGATAGCTCTGGTACTTATTCAACTCCTGTGGTAATGTTAAAGAAAAATAAAGATGTAGTATATAATATAACAAAACCTTCAGGTGTTAGTACTTTAAAAGTTAAGGAAATTACCCTATCAAATGGACAGCAAAATTTGTTGGATTATTTAAATAATCCTAATGGTTATAATAATTCATCTTCATATACTATTCCTCAAAATGAAAAGTCCATAGTATTGGCAAAAATAGAAGGGAATACGATGTATATAACAAAGTTTAATTTGCCTGATGGACAAACTTTCCCTAAAGGAGCAATATGGGTAAATGGAAGTATTGGAGAAGAATTAGGAGCATCTAATAGAAATAATGCTTCTGCAGGTGGATTATCGGGAGTAGCTGCTGAACCTATAACAATAATTGCTAAATCTTCTAACCAAGCTGCAGGTAATAGTGCAAATATAAAGAGCATAAGAATTAATGGATCTATTGTTCCTTATGGTGTTAATCCATCTAATGGTGCTTTACCTCCTAACAATAACTCTATTGTTGTTGGTTTGTATTCGGACATTGTATTTGTTGGAAGAAATGCTCAACTATATACTAATTTAGGAGGTTATAATAATGGATTATATGTTTATGCTTCTATACTTGCTATGAAAGATAGACCAGGTAATAGCCGGGCTAACTACACTAGCAATCAACGGGGAGGTTATTTCATGGTTGAGGATTATAACAGTTGGACTTATAATTCCAATAATATACTGCATGTTTATGGTGGTATCATCCAATATTTTAGAGGGCCAGTAGGAACTTTCAATAGTGCTACTATGCAACCTAGTACTGGATTTAGGAAAGATTACAGATATGATAGAAGATTTGCCTTTTTAAGACCTCCTCTTTTTCCAACTACCAACCGATTTGTACAGTTAGTAAGAATGAATATAACCTTCAATTTATGATTGTGTAGTAAAAAAATAAGTGAAACAGGCTTAAGAAGAAGTCAAGAAAAAACTCAATGTAGAGTTAATGTGAAAATTGACAATATTAGTAAGGCAGATTTTAGTGAACTTGCGAAGACACAATTCCAGAAGGCTCTCCAAGGAGGGATGAATGGTTGAAAAAAATAAAAGAATACTGAAAAAGCTAAAAGAGAGAAAGACAGTAGGGCTGGACTAGTCCGAACTAACTCTGTGGAGGGAAAGGCCTATACATTAATATTGGCTTCTCATTCTTATGGTTGTGTGAGTTTTCCCAATGAAACAATAAGCTCCTAATCAAGAGAAGAGGTCACTACTCAAGACTATGCCTACTCTTAGCTTTGTTCGAAATTCTTTTTGTAATACACTGATCTTACGTATTCTCTTGTTAATACAGGTTCTACTACTTTTGTATCTCCGTAGTAACCACAGAATTGGCATACGAAGTGAGAAAGTTTTGGATTACCACAATTTACACAGATCGATTTTGAATAGTTTGGATATTTTTGTAGATCTATTTTTTGGCTATTGCTCCTTCTATGTCTTACCCTTGATCTTGAAAGTTTAAATTTAGGGTTTGCCATTTTTTATCCCTTCCTTTTTAACATTTTTCCTGATTTTCTTCTACTTCGTAGATTATGTGTTTACTTTTTCCTAAAAGTATTTCTTGTTCTTTTTGTTCGTAGTATTTTATGTAAGTTGGTATTATTTCATCTTTAAGGTGTCGTTTGAAGTTAGTTGGTATTAAGGTGTTGTCCCAGTCGAAATTTGCGGCTGCATATATCAATTCTTTGACGAAATCTGCATTTTGTCCTAATCCGAAGTTATAAAGGCAAAAGAAGAAAACATTGTATTTTATTCCACTTGGTACGCTTGGATCTAAGATCATTTGTGCTGCGGTTTGGATGACTTCTTCGGGTTTAAATTCTTTTAATATTTTGTTTTGTGCCCATTCTGGGTAGTGGTTTAGACCACCTGCTGCGAAAAAGAGTAACTCTCTTAAACTTTTCTTTACGTTTTTTGGGTATATATCATAGATTAGCATTTTTACCACCGGTTTAAATTATTTTACCATCTGAAATGAGCAAATGCTCTGTTGGCTTCTGCCATCCTATGAACATTTTCTCTGATTTTCATTGCTTTTCCACCGTTATTGTATGCTTCTATTATTTCATCGACTAATTTATCCACCATTGGTCTTCCTTTTTCGTCTCTTGTAACTTGTAGTAGCCATCTCATTGCTAATGTTTCTCCACGTCTTTCATCTACTTCCACTGGTACTTGATAGGTAGCTCCACCTACTCTTCTTGGTCTTACTTCATAGATTGGTTTTAGGTTATCAATGGCTTTATTGAATACTTCTAATCCATCTTTTTTTGTTCTTTCTTCTATTTTTTTTAGTGCTGTATAGAAGATTTTTTCAGCAATAGTTTTTTTCCCATCCCACATGAGTTTATTAATGAATCTTGCTACTCTAACGCTATTAAATACCGGATCTGGTGAAATTTCTCTTATCTCAGCTCTCTTTTTTCTCATTTTTTATCACCTTTTGATTATTATTTATTTCAATTTATAAAATTCTATGCTTTGTAAAATTTCCCTTCTTGTTTTTTATTTTTAAATCATTTGTCTAAGTCTTTTAATTCTTTCTTTTATAGGTGGATGAGTGGAGAAGAGAACGAGAAAATTTTCAGGATTAACGATGAACATATGACTGGTGGCAGGTGAATATCGATTCATTGGTATCATCTTTGAATAATAATCCAATTTTTCTAAAGCATTGGCTAAATATATTGGGTTACCAACTATTTGTGCTCCAACTTTATCTGCTAAGTATTCTCTTGTTCTGGATATCGCCAATTGAATAAGTAAAGCTATTATCGGTGCTACGATTATCATTAGTAAATCTACTAGTATATTTCTGCTATTGTCTCTGCTTGTTGCAAATATAAGGGTCCAACGCAACATGTCTATTATAATAGTTATTGCTGAAGCGATTGAAGCTGCTACTGTAGAGATTAATATATCTCTATTTTTTATATGTGCTAATTCATGTGCTGCTACTCCCATTAATTCTTCTAAAGACAAAAGGTTTATTATACCTCTTGTAAATGCGACGGCAGCGTGTTTTGGATCCCTACCTGTTGCAAAAGCATTGGGTTGATCTTCATCAATTATGTAAACTTTAGGCATTGGTAATGAAGCTCTTTGTGCTAAATATTTTACCATGTTGTATAATTCTGGAAAATCTTCTTCTTTTATTTCCCTTGCTCCATACATGCTAAGAACTATCTTGTCTGAGAAGAAATATGAAATAAAATTAACAGAAATTCCTATAATAAGTGCGATAATCATTCCTATTTCTCCTGCCAATGATTTACCAAGATAAACAAGGAAAAATGTCAGGGACATAAGTAAGATAATCGTTTTAAAGTAATACCACATAACATAACTCCTTTCATTTTTTACTATTTTCTCTATTTTTTTTATTTCCTGTTTTTTATTTTTTTATACAGGAGGAGTTTTGAATGTTTTAGAGAATAGTAATAATGGGGTTGGGGCTACTGAGGTGTGGACTACGAACCCCGCCAGGTCCGGAAGGAAGCAACGGTAAGTAGATCCCGCACCGTCAGTATAACCCTAACCCCAAAAATCATATATGTTTTCTTTTTGATTATCCATTGTGGATATAAAAAAATTAGAAGCAATAGTAAAGATAGAACCTGAAAACCCAAGGCATTGGTTTAATTTAGCCATTGCTTATATTAATGAAAACAGAATAGGAGATGCTCATAAATCTCTAGAAGAATCAATTAAACTAAACCCTTATTTTGCTCCTGCCCAATTTTTTGCTGGATTATTACTACTTTATGGTCGAGATTTCAAAAATGGTATAAAATACTTAGAAAAAGCAACAACTATTGACGAAAATGTATATAATAAATTGATTGCTGATCATTTGCTAAGAGAAATACTTTCAAATCTTGTAAAAATGTCTGTTAAGGTTATTCAAGACCAATTAGAATTCCAACCAAACAATATAGAAAATCTTTCTGCTTTAGGAAAAATTTTATTGTATACTAAAAATTTTGAAGCAGCTATCAATTATTTTAGGAAGATTATTGAACTGAAACCTGATAACTGGGATG
>Ga0105160_1000123_pt1 | contig 39496 bp, 34 predicted proteins | sample GXS110809BmetaG_FD_89591 | JGI IMG/M metagenome (GOLD analysis project Ga0105160, IMG submission 89591) | Hot spring microbial communities from Gongxiaoshe hot spring, China to study Microbial Dark Matter (Phase II) - GXS 110809B | ecosystem: Environmental > Aquatic > Thermal springs > Hot...
AACATAGATAGCACCTTTTCCTTCAACGATTGCAGCATTCAAATCTGCCATGTGACTCGGTGTCTCCATGTCGTCGTTAAACCATTCACCAAGAACATCAGCTTCATCCAATGTCTTAACGACCATGGCCCAGTGCCTTGGCGTGCTCACCAACTCTTCAAGACCTTCCCAGATTGGATGATCTTTGACTTTTCGTATATAACCGTGTGTTGGAGGGTTGCCAGACCATACGCTGAACGATACTTGGAAAACATCGCTGAGAGCAAAGTCTCCAGCGTCGTTGTGTTTTGCATTGTTATGGTCCCTATAGGATGTTTGCGAGAATGCAAGCACATATCCTCCTTCGTTTATAAACTTTCGCACGCCTTCAATCATCAGAGGAGACATTCTCCTGAGGTCGACGAGTATCAAAAGTTTAATCTTCGATAAATCCGTCAACCTGGTGAATTTGATTACTGGGTCCGCTTCAGGATTAGCGTAGAGTTCCAAGTCCCTATCGAAAACGGGAACGACACCATAACCCAATCCCCTTACAAACTCAAAAACCCTATTCATGAGTCCGAGATAATCCCAATGCTCACCGGAGAAACCAAGCTCTGCAAACCACTTTGCTGTGTAATTGCTCAAAACTACTCCAACCGTGTTTCTCTGAGCAAAAACAGGAACAAGCAAAACCGCAACCAGCACAAGGAAGAAAACTTTTCTCATACCACACAACCTCCTTATATGAAAGATTGGGGAAGGTTTCTTTCTCCTCATTGAGACCTAGCCTCGAGAAAATGGATCAAAGCAACTGTCCCATCAACGCAAGAGACGAAAATATTGCTCCCAATAGTTATTGCTCGATTCAATATATACGAACTCGTAACCCGAATTTCATGTTTGATCGTTCGCCCCTCGGTTTCCTGAAGAACAATAACGTACCCATCGGTTGAACATACGACTAATGCAGAGCTACCTAATAACACCGGAGATGAGTCGTATATGGACCTTCCCATTGAAAGTTTCGTGACCACCTTACCTGTTCCAAGGTCCAGCTTTAAAATATCACCGTTGATGGTCGAAACATATCCGTATGATTCGCACAGTGCGATCTTCGAATAGCCTACACCGTCGACATTTACCTCCCAAACAGGCTTACCCCTCTCGGGATTGAAAGCTTGAATCTTACCGACTGTGTTGGTCACTATGATGGTGTTGCCAAAGACTACGGGGATGCACGGTGCAGCAGTGTAGTAAGAGGTTCCAACATCTATTCTCCCGATTTTTCCCTCTTTCTCGTCTACAATATTTATGCCTCCACCCCACGAAGTTTGGTAGTACTTTCCATCTGTAAATAAAGCTGGTCTTTGGATCGCACCCGAAGTGCTAATTTTCTTAACAATTTCCAACTCAGGCCAGCTGAGTTGGTAGAAATAACTCCCAACTCCAACAGCTACACTGTTGCTTCCAGGCGTTACGGCGTATATTGGGCCAGGAAGTGTGATGTACCTGACAATATTACCGTCTTCCGCATCCAAAATGGTGAGATCTCCCAAAAGGTCCCCAACTATTATGAAGTTTTCCTTCAGTCCAAGGTTCGCAACTACAGGTCCCACCTTTTGTTCCCAGACAATTTGACCCTCAAAGGATATAGCCTGTACATTTCCAGCGTAGTCGGCAACGATAAACTTTCCTTGGCAAAGTACCGGTTCCGAAAAAATGCTGCTTTTCATACTTGATTTCCATAAGACTTTGAGACTGTTATTCTCGTAAGGTTTCTCTGCGTCGTGGGTAGGGATTCTCAGTGGAGCAGACTGATTTTGGTCAAGACGCTTTTCAAGTACTCTTGGGACTTTTAGATAAAGTTCGTAGTCCCTACCACTTTTTGTGCGCCAAACATAGAAATGTTCTTTATCCCAGCTCAAAACAGTCAACAATCCGTCTTTACAAGCTCCTATCATCAACTGGTACATACCGTTGACTGGTCCTTCAGTTTTAAATGTGTGACCATGTCCAACAACTAGGAATGGAACGTTGAAACCGTTCACTAACTGAGGAATCTTCCAGCCATCGTCTGTGAATTCGATTGGATGATGCGCCAGAAGAACCACTTCTCTACTCCGATTGTCAAGACCCGTTAACTGGTCCTTAAGCCAAGTTAGTTGTGTTTTCCCAAAATGCCCAAAGTGTTCAAAGAACATTGAAGAATCCAGCCCTATGAATTGTATACCGTCTACTTGTACAGAAAAACTTTCGTAAAGCTCAAAACCGAACCACACAGTTTTCCTTAGCGTGGAAGCCCATCTCGTATCGTGGTTGCCAAGCAAACAATGAAAATTTATCCCTTTATCCTTCAGCTTTGATAGTAATTTTTGAAGATCCGCAAACTCTGAGTCATGACCTATTTCAGTCAGATCACCGAGAAGAAAGACAGCAAGAGGCTTGAGACTGATTACTATATCAAACGAAGTTTTAACTTGAGCATCAAAAAGTGGGTAGTGAAGATCTGCAAGCAGAACTACGTATCCTTCGTGATTAACGAAAGGTGGAACTGTCCTAGCCAACGATAGTGCGGTGGTAAGAGGCAGAAAAGTTATAACGACGAGCCATAAAAGAAGACCAAATTTTTTTCTGCAGTACTGCATATTGAATCCCCACCCCAATAACACTTTTGATTGGCTCTTAGAATTTCATACCGCTGTTCAGAAATTCTCGCAAATCCATTGAACAATATCGTCGATGTCTTTTCTCGGAGCTTCTCCAGTAAAGTTATTAATAAAGATTGCAAAGGCTACGTGCTTCCCCTGGTTAGTTACAGCAACCCCCGCTAATGAAGAAACGTGCGCCAAGGTTCCTGTTTTTCCGTACACCATGTACTGAGTTAGCCGGCTGGCGAGTGTACCGTCCACACCTGACACCGACAGGGTTGACAAAAATCCCTCAAGTCCTCCATACTTTTCATACGCATAATCTATCAATCGTACAACTGTGTACGGACTGAGCAAATTGTAAGTGGACAATCCGCAACCATCGGCAATTCTGAATTCTGCATTTCCACCAACTACATTGGTCACGAATGAACTTAAAAACTTTTGCGCATTTTCAAGACTGCCTAACCCGTAAACTTTCAGCGCTACAGTTCTCGCAAGCTGCTCAGCGTAAGAGTTGTGACTTAGTTTATTCGTAATCTTCACGAGTTCTCTGAGCGTAGGTGAGTAAATCGTAATTAATTCATCAAAACCTTCCAACGTCCGCCGCCCCACTTTCACTTCCCCAGTAACTTCTATTCCAAATTTTTTGAAAGAACCTTTCAGTAATCTTCCAAAATATATTGATGGCTCGGCTTCATTGTAAGGGTTGAACCCTCTCACGAAAGGCTGAACAATGAACGCATCAACAATTGGATTATCCGACAAGTCCCAGGCCCAACGAAAAGACCATTTTGATTTTCCAAAAGCACTGTTATCGATGTGAATATTTCCCAGAATCTTTAAAAATCCACGGTTCTTAAGTTCTAAAGCTATTGAATCAAGAGATTCAATGGTAATCGATGGGTCACCGGAGCCCTTGATAACCAAATCACCTACCACCAATGGTGGTTGTGAATCTTTTGGAATGTAAATTTTCGTCTCGTATCGAAATTCTGGACCTAAATATTCCCAAGCGGAAAGCGTTGTGATCAATTTCATCACGGAAGCTGGAACGAACAACTTGTGGTCGTTTACATTGAGAATTACTTCCTTCGTTCGAAGATCGACCGCGAGTATTCCCACATGCGCAGAATTCAACGGTTTTCTCGCGAGAACATCTGATACAGAACTTGTAACGCTTTCAAAACACGTCGTCTTGTTTGCAAGTGTGACTGCGCAGAGTAAAATTGTAAATGTTGAAGAGACCAAGAAACGCGACTTTCGATTTTTCAAGTTACTACCCCCTTACGGTAAAAAGAACTTACCAAATTACATCGAGCTTATTGTCTTAACTTGCTTCAAAATACTTTCGTTTCTGAGGATATCGTCAAATGAAAATATTACTATCTCGTTTGGTTGTTCCACAATAATTTTCTTTGCAATTTCAAGAAGCTTTTCAGGCTGTTCGTGAAGTTTATATGCTCCAAGTCCGATTCTCACCTTGGATAGTGTCGAGAGCTTTTGCTTTGCGTAATTTGTATGATACGCGACGATTGAAGAATCCGGAGAGTAGGCCATTATACATGCATAGTCCAAATAACCACCACGCAGCCAAGCAATCCAATCCTGAAGTCGGTTATGGATTGCATCTCCCTCGTAGTTAGCGAAGACTGCTGCGGAAAGATTCTTTCCGTGTTTCTTAACTCTCACGTACGCTTCTTTCACAGTTAAATTGACCTGCTCAATCCTAAATTCATCGAAGGCCTTTGATGGATCGATTTTTCTTTTACTTGAAATCTCTCGATACCAGTTTCTGTACGCTTGTAAAGCTCTCGGATGGTAACCGAAGGTCCGGTATGGATATCTGATGTAATCCAAATGCACTTCGTCCACATCATAATTTTTCGCAATTTCCTCGGCTATACTCGCGATAAAGTTTCTTACTTCCGGCAAGGCCGGCTCAAGGAAGATACCCGGGGTTTCGACCTCGGGAGGTTTAGTGTATTCGAGCATCGATCTTCCGTCTTGATCGTATGTAACCCACTCCGGCTGCTTGTTTATCACATGTTCTGGACTCTTTGGTCGAGAATAAAAAGGCCAGGCGTAAAAAACGTTCATCCAAGCTGAAATTATAATTCCTTCTCGTTTTGCGAGTTTTACAATCATATCCAGAGGATCAAAGTCTTCGCTTTGGCCCTCCAAAGCTTCCGCACGTGGTAGTATTGACGAGCGATAGTACGCATCCATGCGTCCCACTACCTGTACGTACAGCCTCGATGCCCCCACTAGCTTTCCTATTCGTACAACTGTCTCCACCTTTTGGGGAGACGTAATCTGATCTCGCACAACCCAAACCGACAACGGATAACTCAAGGTTATCGAACAAGTGACGAAAAGTAATACAAGAAAGAACACTACGAATTTATCCTTTAGTTCCACCAGACATCAATCCTTTCATGAAATATCTCTGGAAACTGAAAAACATGACAATCATAGGAATTGCAGAAAACATAGCCCCAGCCATTTGTAAACCAAACTGCGTCAAACCCAAACGCTGCATTGTCGCAAGCCCAACTGTCAGTGGATACTTGTCAGGATCATTTAAAACTATCAGAGGCCACAGGAATCCATTCCAGGACGATATGAATGTGAAAATAGCAGAGGTAGCTATCACTGGTTTGCTCATCGGTAGTATGATCTTGAGATATATAGTCCACTCATTCGCACCATCTACGCGAGCTGCGTCTACATAGTCGTTAGAAATTGAAAGCATGTACTGTCTCATCATGAAGATGATGTATGGACTTGAGAGCGAGGGAATTATGACTGCCCATAACGTGTCTGTGAGCTTTAACTTATTTATCAGAATGAACGTTGGTAATAGCGTCACCTGAGCTGGTACTAGAATTGTCGATACTATCATTGTGAATATAAATTTCCGCCCTTTAAAATCAAACTTTGAGAGGGAGTAAGCGGCCATCGAGCAAACAAAGACTGTCCCCGCTGTTATCGAACCACTTATAATTAAACTGTTCTTAGCCCAAAGCCAAATTCGCTGATTCTTGAACAAGTTCTCAAAATTAGCGAGTGTGGGCTTTGATGGGAAGAGCCTTGGAGGTATCTGCCTAATATCTGTTTCTGGTGTAAAGGCTGTTTGAACCATGAAGTATAGCGGAAAAAGTGAAGTAAAAAGCCAAAAGCTTAAAAACAAGAAAATTGCAAATTTTACAGCGAATTTTCTCAAACTCAACCCTCCAGTTCGTATGATTTTGCCATCGCTCGAAATTGGAAAATCGATATGATAACTGAAACACCAAAGAAAATTAACGACACGGCTGCGGAGCGACCGTAATCAAAATCCCTGAATGCGCTTGTGTAGATCAAGTAAACTAACGTAATCGTAGCTTTCCCTGGACCGCCACCAGTAAGGACGAAGACCTTATCGAAAATGCTCAAGCCTGCGACCGTATAGATAACGGTAAGATAGAGTGTTGTCGGCATGATCAGTGGAACGGTAATTTTCAACCATTTCATTATTGGTGTTGCACCGTCAAGATCAGCAGCTTCGTAAAGCGTTTGCGGAATGTTGTTTATTGCGGCAAGGTATAGTATTATTCCTGATCCTGGAGCTATAAGGACGTCGGTTAGAATTACCGTCCAGAGTGCAAGTGATGGATCGTTTAACCAAGGTACCGGCTCAAGACCAAGCCGCATGAGAATGTTATTTACTGGGCCGAAAGAATAATTAAACATCCAACTCCATATTATCGCAAAGACCACGGATGCAATTACCGTGGGAAGATAGTAAGCCGCACGGAAGAACGTCTGAACCCGGTTTGAGAGAGGTGATATTAAGGAAGCGATGGTCAGTGCTAAGAATACGTTTTTAACGACGAACACGGAAGTGTATAGGACCGTGTTTCTGAAAGCAATCCAGAAATCCTCAGCTGAAAATATCGTTTTAAAGTTCTCAAATCCAACAAATTGCCAGCCAGATAACGTAAGCCTGTGAAAGGCAATCACAAATGCCATAACAACTGGAACAAACGTGAATATCACGAAGAAACTGAGTGCTGGTGCAAGGAAAAGATAAGCTGCAACTTGTCTTCGTTTTAGTGACAAGGTTAACTTCCCTCCACTCTCTGATTATTACTTTTTCAGTGTTGCCAAAAGTTTCAAAACATTACTTTCAGCATCCCTTAAAGCTTGGGCAGGCGCTTTTTTACCGAGCAGAGCAAGCTGTATTTCTCTTGAAATTGTTTCGATAATGTTATCTTTCAACGGATGTGGTGGAAAAACATAATTGTACTTTGATATCTCAGCAGCTTTGGTCATTAAAGGGTCGTTCTTGTAAATGTTTCCAACCGCTTTGAGCGTTGGGAACTGCCCATATTTCACAAGCTCCTGTTGCTGCTGCACGGAGGTTATGGTTCTCGCAAAGTCAACTAAAATTTTCAGTTTTTCCGGATCTTTCTGTTGGAAAATTTGATAGGATGAAACATCACCAAAGCTCCAAAGTCTGTCACCGGGTTTTTTAACCGGATATGGAGCAACATCGATTTCAAGTCCTGCATCCAAGAGCGGAGGAATAGCCCAGGTTCCGGTGACGTATATTGCAGCTTTCCCACTTCTGAAAAGTGTATAAGCGTCGGCATCACCGTAGGAAGCCATGTATGGCGGTGCACAGTCGTTGAAAAGTTTTCTCAGCCAGTTCAGCGCTTCCTCGTTTTCCTTACTTACAAGCACCGGTTTTACCTCATCCTTCTCGAAGTCAAGCAAGTCGCCACCGTGGGCGAGGAAGAAAGGCCACAAATGCGTATTGTCTGGTGGCATTCCGCTAGCAACGAAGCCAAATATGTCTGGTTTACCGGATCCCTTGGATGCATAAGTCATTGTTTTAGCAGCGTTATAGAACTCTTCGAAGGTCCAAGGATTGTCGAGAGTTGGTACTCTCACGCTCTTTTCTTTGAAAATCTTCTTATTTATAATAACTACCTTGGTTGTCATATAGAACGGAAAGCCGTATATCCTGCCTTTGTATGTTGCTCCTCGAATTGCCCCATCATAATAGTCCCGAGGATTAACGTAGCTTGTAACATCGACTATGGCTCCCTGCTCAACGAAACTAGCCCTCAATGGACCTCTTGTCAAATCTGGCCAAGTTTTCGAAGCTACAGCCAGATTCAGTTTTTGATCGCCACCTTGCCAAGGGATTTCAGTAAGTTTAAAGGCTACGTTGGGATTCTTTTTTGTATATTCCGCCATCATCCTCTTTATCCATGCGTAGTTGTCACCATTTTCAGACCACGCAGGAAAATCCCATATCTCAATGGTCCCTTTCCATTGGGAGAACGCAATTGGCGACAATATAAATGCGAACGCCACGGCAATCAAAATTTGAAGAATCGTCCTCAACTTAACCATGCGTAAGCACCTCCACTAACTGGTTTAAGGTTTTCTAACCAATAATGTTTGTGTACTTGAGTATCTTTGAATCGTAAGAGAAGAGTATCCTTGACCCAGAAAGGAACTGAACTCGGAAATAGACGAACTTGTTATCGATCTCTGAGGTATCAAATCCGACAGTAACACTTTTTTCCTTCAACTCCCAGATGTCAATTTCCAGTTCAGTCGAACCAAGCACAATATCGGTCATGTAGTCAACCATCTCTGCCCTGATCTTGGTGCCTGTCATAAAGGGGAAGGCGAAGTATCTGACATTTAACTTTATTTCATCACCGCGAACAACAAAACTTTCTGGTTCGTCAAAAAAAACGTAGTAAAACGTCGGGGTGGGATTGAGCCATAACCTCACAAGCAGAGAATAGAAACAAAACCGGTATCCGTTCCATCCTCGGGGATCGTATTTGTTTGAACCCCGTATGTCAAAATAGTTTATTCCATAGCTTCCTCCTCTTGCTTCGACCGTTTTCCCATTCCCAACGTAAATCCCAGCGTGAAAACCTACTGTATGGCCACCGCCGTTGAATAATAAATCTCCTTTATGCAAAACTCGATGATCATCAAAGTACACCCAGATAAGGTCGTTTCTCCCGATGATCATATGTTCAACGCTACCGGGTTCATCTAAAGCGGTGTGGTAGACCCATGTTGCAAAGTTCCAACAATCGAACACCCTGTTTTCGGGGTCGTAAGCACCCCAACCATACGAACCTCCGACCATCTTGTTTGCCGTGTTCAAAACTTTCATCTGGTACTCATTTGCATAGCCGAAGACAAAGCAGACGAAGAGCGAAAATTCGAGAAGGAGAAATGCTTTCAAAAGGTTCCAACTTCTAGTGAACACAACGCTAACCTCCTTCAATATTTTTCGTATCATTTCCTTGTAAGAGCCTTTAAAATTCCATCGAGAGTTGTATCCGCACCAGTAAATTCTACTTTGGGAACTCTTATTTGACTCACGTCAATGTTCTTGAAAACTACAATATCACTCTTTGACGCGTATCTGACAACTTCAAGTTCGTCCCTCTTGGTTTTAACTTCTATGACTTTCAGTTCCTTAACCAATGGTCTCACAAACTCAATGAAATTTTCAAACGCCTGAGCTTCGACTGACGTAAGTTCTTTGAAAACGATGAGGATTGTTTTATCCTTGAGAATCCCGTAAGTTGTCTTTGTCAAAGTCAGCTGAGTAAACAAGACCGGAGACTTTAACACGTTTGTGTATTCCACAGTTTCATAACCTTCAACCTGAATCGTTACTTTTTGACTTTTTTTCTCCAAAATTCCCAAAAGGTTTCCAGAATCCCTATCAATCAGCTCAATGACTTCTACTGGCTCACTTCCCTGGAAGGTTAAACTAACATCTTTTAAAATTTCTCCTAATTTCATCGATAACGTGACCGTATCGTAGCCCATGTATGGCACAATAACCATCGAATCTTTGACGACACAAACTCCCTTATCGACTTCTGCCACGACTGGCAAGTTTACTTTGTGATTTCGAGCAAAGGCTGACAAGCGGATACGGTAAAAGCTGCCTGCCAGAGCTGGTGCTATTGACGGGTATACCTCAATGCTTAACATGTCGGGCTCTGGCAGAAAGTTGAAATTCAAAACAACCTTATTGCTGAAAATCCCGTCCGGAGAAATGCCATAAAGGACCAACTGCTTGTTGCCTGGTGCAACATTGCTTGGGATTTCTATCTCTACCTTTCCCTCATAGACTAAAGCTTTTACAGGTGTGTTATCAATTCGCGCAAAGACGTCTTTGAGCATTCCGGTGAACGGGATTTCGAGCTTCCAATTGCGCACCGTAGTTTCTGAGAGTTTCTCAGCCTTGAAGTAGGGAATGCTACTTGTAAACAATCGTACGATAGCATTGAAATATGCCTTAGCAATTAAACGCAAATTGTCATCAGAGGAAAGCCACTCTTCCCGTTGAGGATAACTTATGTGACAGGGTTCGCCGAGCACAGCTGGTACCGGGCTGTTCCTTAGAACATAGTAACTTCCAGGACCAACGTATCCGGACAATCCGGTGACACTTTGCAGTTCTTCAAAAAGCATTGCAGCGAGGTTTCTTGAGTAATCCGCAGCATCAGGTGCGAAAAAGGTCAAAAGATAGTCGGATACTTTATCTTCCGTGGCATTGTAATGTACAGAGACAAAAATATCCGGCATAATCGTTTTAACCAATTGAACCCTTTCTGCAAGCGTAACATCAAAGTCGGCTCCACGCGTTAAGATCACGGTGGCGCCTGAAGCTTCAAGTAATTCACGAAGGTAGTGAGCAGTTTTTAAGTTGATATCAGCTTCCCTCAGATTGTTGACACCTACGGCTCCCGGATCACTACCGCCATGCCCTGGATCGATTACTATTATTCGTCCCTTTAGTGTAGGTAAAGTGTTGGTTCCGAGCGAAACTATTGAAAGAAGGATTAAAGAGGAAACGACAGAAAAGTACCAGAGCTTTGAAAAGTTACCCCCTAGCTTGTTCATTCGCCTTCCCTCCAGCATGTTCATTAGATTCAAGAAGAATGGCGAAGAGCCTATTAATTAAAGGGCTATGTACATTCACACCAGTATCATTTTAATGATATAACAATCATACTTCTAACCCGCAATTCTGTTTTTATGATATAACAAAGAATAAAGTCCATAAAGACTCAAAATTTTCTTCAAGCGTTTTTTTTCTCAAATTAGCTTGACTTTCTCCGTGAGAAAGAACGACGTATAATTGAAGCCGAAAGGAGGGACACCAGCATCTTAACTTACAGTACGAATGCTGAACTTGAGGGGTGGCATTCTTATGACATTGTCCGAAAGTAAGGTAAAGGCCATCGACAGGATAATTTCATCTGCGATTGGTCGGGTTTTCCCGGGTGCAGTTTTGTTAGTTGGAACACTGGAGGGTATTTTTTTCGAACGAGCATACGGAACGCTGAATGGCACTTTGCCGACAAATCTTGATACTTTGTACGATCTTGCAAGTCTGACAAAAGTCATCGCTACAACCACGGCTATTATGAGACTTGTTGAAGAATGTGCGCTACATTTAAACGATAAAGTGGGGGAATTTCTAGATGTTGATGGTGAGAAAGCTCAAGTGACCATTTTCGAATTGTTAACTCATACCTCTGGTTTGCAGCCCTACAGCGATTTGTGGAAATATATGCAAGGCAACGAGTTAAAGGATGCTTTGATTAAAATCCAGCCCACATGCAGAGGAAAAATGCAGTACTCATGCTTGAATTTTGTTACTTTAATGGCTGTTGTGGAAAAAATAACGCAAAAGAGTTTTGACGAATACGTGTCGGAAATATTGGACTTACCGAACACCACGTTCCGTCCTAAGGACGTTCAATGTTGTGCACCTACGAGTGAGAGGGAAGGAAAAAGGTTGAGAGGTGAGCCGGACGACGAGATTGCTTATTATCTTGGGGGAGTTAGCGGCAACGCCGGGTTGTTTTCAACGGCACGGGACATCCACACGTTTGTTGTCCGGTTGTTGAAAGGTGAATATGCTTCTAAGAAGATTGTACGTTATTTTACTCAAACGATAGTAACTGACTCGAGCGACCCATCAATGAAGAGACATATAGGTTGGATGGCTCCTGTAAAAGGTGGAAGTGCTGGTGATTTTGCGGACGAAACAATGTTCGGGCATACGGGATTTACCGGTACCAGCCTTTGGATTACCAAAGACGGGTTACACGTAATATTCCTAACGAACAAGGGTTTCATTAATCGCTGGGATGATAGAATTCAGAGAATAAGGATTTTGTTGCACAATGCAATTTTCGGACAATTATTGGAGTGAAGATTATGAGTTCTACCTTTCGAAAGTCATTATCAAAGCTTTGGGATTGGAAACAGTTTCTTAACAAGCTGGATTGCTTAGAACATAACATCCTCGGTCTAATGTCTGGAACCTCAGCGGATGGCTTGGATATTGCAAATGTACGATTCATTTTTGATGGTGATTTTAAATATGAGGTCCTAAACGTTGCATCAGTTCCGTACGAGAGTGAAATCAGGGATGCGATTTTACAGGCATACTCAAACGAGACAGGCAGCGTTGAACATTTGACAAAGCTTAATTTTGAGCTCGCAAGGTGGCATGCACGTGTAATAAAGAAACTTGGATGGGAATTTGACATTATAGCCTACCACGGACAAACGGTACATCATCTTCCATCGCACGGAGCAACTTTTCAAATAGGCGAGCCTGACATACTTGCCGTGGAGCTTGGATGTCCGGTTATATTTGGATTTAGAACGAAGGATGTTGCGCTTGGTGGACAAGGAGCTCCAATAAGCGCGTATTTTGACGCGTACTTTTTTTTGAAGGAACCCTCCACGGCTGTTTTGAACATTGGCGGTATCTCAAACGTAACCGTACTGACTTTCACTGGTCAAATTTTAGCCTTTGACACAGGACCAGGAAACTGTCTGATCGACATGTACGTAAAAGAACATTTTGGTTTGACGTTTGACCTCGATGGAAATCTCTCTCGCAGAGGAAAAGTAAACTCAAGATTGTTAGATTACCTTACTGAATCAATTTCAACGTACATAACCATGCCACCACCTAAAACAACAGGTAGGGAGTTGTTTAGCTCAAAATTTCTAAGGAAAGTAGAAGATACTTTCGGAACCATCTCAAAATCGGATTTTTTGAGAACTCTAGTTTCCTTCACTGCTCGTACGGTTTCTCAGAATCTTCGGTTATACGCACCCCATGTGAAAAAGCTTGTCGTCTTCGGAGGCGGTGCGCATAATTTGACCCTTCTTGAGGAGATAGCACTGTGTGGATACGAAATTGAAGTTCCGAGCAAAAATGAGGTGGATTTTCGGGAAGCCATAGCCATTGCATTCCTTGGAGAGCTTTTTATCAAGGGGTATGCTTTTGAACAGACTGTTACAGGGGCGAAGATTCCTGGAATTTTAGGAAAACTTGCGATTCCTCGGTGAATCGTGAGTAAGACTTTGTATTGGGAGGTCCTTCGCATGTCAGAAAACTTTGCAACTATTCGGGAAATCCGAAGACTTCCGGAGTTACTCGTTAAATTAAGAAATTACGAAAAATTTAGGTTCTTCAAAGATAGCTCATACGCAATCGTTGGATGTGGAAGTTCGTATCATCTTGGTTTAATCGTATCGGAAGTTGGAAAACATTTTGGTTATCAGATTGAAGCCTACACCTCTGGAGCTGCACTGAGCCGTAAAAGGGTGTACGATAAGCTGAAATCATTCAACACAGTTCTTTTTGTATCCAGGACAGGTCAGACATCCGAAACAGTACGCTTGGCGGAAATGTTAAAAGGAACCGTTCGAACTATAGGTGTTTCATGCGCAAGTAAGAGCCCACTAAGTGAGGTAGTTGACTTTGCGGTTGACTTTGGCTTCATGGCTGAAGAATCAGTTGTTATGACTTCAAGCTTCTCTGCGCTGCTTGCGTTTTTTATGGGAGGGTTTGAAGAACTCAGAGAACAGGTAAGTTGCGTTCTAGAATCTCCTGAAAAAGTCGCAAGGAATTTGTGTCAGTTTGAAGAAAATGTGAGAAAGATTAACTATCGGTGCAAGAACCATTTCGTGTTTCTTGGCTACGATCACAATTTTTTCGTTTCAAAGGAATCTGCCTTGAAAGTTCGGGAACTCTCACTGTTGCCAACCGAATACAACGAACCTCTTGAATTTCGTCATGGACCGGTTGCCGCTTTGAGTTCTAACACTCACGTAGTTATTTTTGGAGCTGAAAGTAAACTTGAAGATGGTTTGACAAAGGAATTACTTGACAGGGGGGCAAGTGTTGAGGTTCTGCTGCCCAGTGAGGAAGGAATTGTGTTTGACCTTATGATATATCCCTCTTACGCGCAATTTCTTGGCTACTACCTAGCCATTTATCGTGGTTTAAATCCAGACAAACCACAAGGACTCGTAAAGTCTGTCCAGCTTGATATTTGAACCTTTCGCAAGGGGAGTGAGATTAATGATTCTTGAAGATGTTCTAATAGTGGATCCTGTCGACGGAGAATACGTTGGAACTGTTGAATTTGATGAAGTAATCCACAAGGTTGTTAAGACTAACAAATCTAACTATAGAGCGATACTGATGCCTGGGTTCGTGGACCCTCACATCCACGGAATTCGCGGAATAGATACAATGAGAGCGACAAAGAAAGAATTTGAGATGTTCAAAGAATATGAGGCACTAGAAGGTGTCTGGTATTTTTTACCAACTACAGTGACTGCCCCATTAGAAGCGATTCCGCATGCGAAATTACCTGATGGAATGAAGTTACATATCGAGGGACCTTTTATAAGTGCTAAACGTAAGGGAGCACATAATGAAATTTATTTGATGCCACCATCGAACAAGCTTTTCGATGTCATCCCAGCCGAGAAGATAGCCATGGTAACCGTGGCTCCAGAGCTTGAAGGTTTCGACGAATTTGCAAAATCGTGTCGGGAAAAAGGTATCATCGTTTCTCTTGGACATTCAGACGCGACCTTTTCTCAAGCGCGGGATGCGTACGAGAAAGGAACTAGGAGAATAACACACTTTCCCAACGCGATAAGTAGTCTGCATCATAGAGAACTCGGACTTGTTGGCGCTGGATTGTATTTCGATTTCATGGTGGAAGTTATACCAGATGGTGTCCACACATCACCTGAGTTCATCGAACTTGTGTTCAAAATTAAAGGACCCGACAAACTGCAGATTATTACCGACAGTATTTCAGCAACCGGTTTGGCTGATGGGAAATATCACCTCGGAGATCTAGAAGTTTTTGTTGAGGATGGGAAGGCTAAATTAAACAATGGTACTATTGCGGGTAGTACCCTGAGATACAGCCAGGCCATCAAGAACTTTGCGCGATTCACGAAGTGCTCCTTGCGCGATCTGGTAAAAGTTTCATCGTATAACGCATGTCTGGAACTTGGATTGAATGGTGGACGTATTGTAGAAGGTTATCCTGCTAAACTCATCTTAACTAATGAAAACCTTGACATTGTGAAAATTTTCAACTTCTAAATTAAATCTTCCCCACTGGTGCCAGGTAAACCACAAACTCATCGGTCCCATCCACAAGCAGAAACTTGTCCATCAAGTCCTGCGAATAGGCAGCTATCGCGCATGTTCCAGCGCCTATAGCTTCGCAAGCAAGGTAAAGGTTTTGACAAACATGCCCTGCGTCCAGAAGTATAGCTTTGTGGGATGCTGGGCCGTATCTCCATTCGGTCCGATACGGAATCGTGGTCCATATAAAAACTGCGGCTGCGCTGCCAACAAATTCTTGGTCAAGCGTTGCTCGAATTATTTCTTCGCGCAAATATCGATCCTTTCTGTGGAGGATAAGTTTGTGCTCAAGGGGAAGGTATCTGTAGATGGCTTCTTCAAGGTTTTCAACATTTCTTACGTAGACGTAGGTTTCGAAGGGATGTCTCGCACCAGCTGATGGGACTGTCCTGAAAGTTGCACGTTCAGTGACATTTTTAACACCTTGTGTGGCCCAGAGTAAAAAACTAAGCTCTTCAACACTCAGAGGTTCGTTACTATACTTTCGGTGGCTTTTTCTATCGTTTATCGCTTGAGCTATGGTTTTGGTCCCAAGTTCCTTAACCATTGGGAGATCTATTAAAAACGCTCCAGGAGGTACCGGTTTTTCAAAATCTGGTCTTGGAACTCCTTTCTTTTGATCACTGACAAAATGTTCAAGTACTTCCCAATTTGATTTCAAGAACTTTCTGCCTTCCTCAAACATATGGTTACCTCCCTTTTTTCAGTTACTTTCTAGATTTTCCAAAACTCGGCAATATTATATCATCAATCCGTTGAAAAACTAATGTGTTAACCCTTTAGTTCCAAAGTTCCATTACAACAAGGCACAATAACAGAGCAGCCTTTAATAATTTGGATTGAAAAAATTGGCAAACGAGTCTTGATTATATAAACTTCTGAGTGGATGTCAAAGCCTAACAACTTGTTCAAAGGTCGTGCAAAATCCGGCCCTGTTTTCTACATTCACTCGAATCTTTAATCCACCACTACATTTTACCAACTTTGCTTTTTAGAGATTCCAGTTCACGATAACATGTTTCAAGACAAATTTAAAGTTGAGTGCGAGTTTGCTTGCAGATAAGGGATAAAGTTCATGTTTCCCGGAACGTGCGGCGTATATTGCTGAACCTGGCAATCTTGTTGAGAGCAAGAAGTGTCTTTTAAGGTATAGTCGAGGATTTTAGAATATGACACTTCTCCTGAAAACCAAAGCAATCCCTTTACAGTTAACGACAAAACTGAGGAGGCTGCGATAAGGCAGTGAGAAGCTGCATATGTAGTGGCTGCGGTGCAAATTTGTATGCTCTATATTGTTTGTGCTTCATTAGATTCAGCAAAGAGTTGATGATTAAGATTTGTAGCGAACAAACGCTATGTCACAAAGTTTGGAAATTGGAGATAAATGATTTACGCTTAGCTTTCTGCTGTTCAACTATACTTTAAACTGCGAATTATCTTAAAACCGAATAGACAGCTTTTTCGGTGCTTTGAATGTATGTTAAAATATAACATGTCCAAAGAAGACGAAATTCATGGGGTGAGCAGATGATAACAACTATCGTGCTTCTGCGAATGGACCTGAGAGTTTCGGACAATCCCGCGCTTTTTGAAGCGTCGAAAAGAGGAGCGGTCCTACCTGTTTTTCTTTATACAAGAGACCTTTTTCCACGTCCAATCGGTGCAGCTAAGAAATGGTGGCTTCATCGAGCACTTGAGAGTTTCGCAGGAGAGCTTAAGAGAAGGTACAACGCAGACCTAGTTTTCCGAACTGGTGAGAGTGCCTTGGATGAATTGGAAAAGCTCGTTTTCGAAACGAAAGCGAGTGGCATATTTCTTAACAAGAATTACGATCCTCTGACAAAAAATGTTGAGGAAAGGATTATTGAACACTTTAAGAAACGTGGGTTAGATGTACGTAGCTTTAAATCCTTTCTTTTGCATGAGCCAGAAGAGTTAAGAACAGATGAAGGGAAACCCTATACCGTCTTTACTCCATTTTGGAAGAAGTTTCAAGCAGAGTGTGTCGTTCCAAAACCGCTAGGAATTCCTGAAAGTATTTTAAAACCAGATGTTATCGTTTCTTCAAGAAAGTTGGAAGAACTTAAACTCTTGCCGAAAATTAAGTGGTACGATGAAATGGAAAAGTTTTGGAATGTATCAGAAACACAGGCTTTTGAGAGATTGAAATATTTTCTTGATAACGCGCTTGATACTTACAAATGCCTTAGAGATCGGCCAGATTTAGACAACACATCGATGCTTTCACCGTACCTTGCAACTGGGATGATTTCTCCAAGGCAAATTTGGCATGCGGTAACTGAAAGGTACAGTGGTATGCTCAGTGAAGGGGCTTATTCATTCCTAAGAGAACTCGGCTGGAGGGAGTTTTCGTATCACATTCTCTACCACAAACCAGAGCTTGTTAATACGAACCTCCGGAGAGAATTTGATGAGTTTCCTTGGTCCTGGGAAACGGACGAATTATTTTTGAAGTGGACCCAGGGTTTAACTGGAATTCCCATTATCGATGCTGGAATGCGACAACTTTGGAAGATAGGTTGGATGCACAACAGGGTTCGGATGATAGTAGCCTCGTGGCTGACGAAAAATATGCTAAAGCATTGGAAACTTGGTGAAGAATGGTTCTGGAATACTTTAGTGGACGCGGATATTGCCAACAACGTTCAGGGATGGCAGTGGACAGCTGGATGTGGAGCGGATGCGGCGCCCTACTTTAGGATATTCAATCCTGTTTTGCAAGGAAAGAGGTTTGATCCAAGCGGTGAATACGTCAAAAAGTGGGTTCCAGAGTTGCGAAGTCTCCCTTCAGAATACGTTCATGCACCATGGGAAGCTCCGAAAATTGTGCTTCGAAGCGTTGGTTTTGAACTTGGTAAAGATTATCCCTTACCGATGTTGCCTATAGAGGAATCTCGAAATAAAGCATTGAGTATCTTTAAACAACTAAGTAAGCGCGGACGGCTACAGACTTGAATTCGTAGAAGAGCCTGATAGGTAATAAAGAAACGCAAGTGTGCTAATGAATAAGAAAATTCCCTCTATAGGACCTTTTATCGATGGGCCAAAGTTCTGAATCACCAAACCACTCAAGATAGGACTTACGATCCGTGTTAAACCATCTACGGAGTTAAATATTCCAAGCGTTCCCCCTATCTTTTCTTTCGGAACAACTTTGGTTACCGTTGATGTTATTGAGACACTTGAAAGTGCAGAGGTTACTGAGATAGGACTTATTATTAGAAGAAGTACGGGCAACCGTCACGAGAGAGAGTAAAAAGACAGAAATACAACATTCAATGGAAGTGAAAGCTTCAATAAGTCAGTTTCATCAAAGCGCTTACTTACAATGCAAATTAGAGATCCTTGAGTAAATGCAACAAAAATGCCCACATATGCAAGAATTAAGCTCGTACTTGTTACGTCTAGGTCTAGTTTACGCATGGAAAAAAGAGCGAATCCAGACTCAAACATGGTGAAAGCTACTGAGTAGAAAAATTTAAAAAGGAGTAGGGTCCGTACCGAAGTCTGACTTATTGTCCTTTTTAGCTCGTTGAATGTAAAAGGTACTCTTTTTGGATCAGCAGGTTTGGATTCTGGCAGCAATGTTGCAATCATTATCAAGTTGGCAGTTGCAATTCCGGTAGCAACAAAGGCTGGAATGGAGAAACCGAAGCGACTTAGGTATCCTCCGAAAGCTGGTCCAATGATAAATCCCAACCCAAAAGCAGCACCTATTAAACCGAGGCTTCGTGCCCTGCTTTTTTCATCCGTAAAATCGCTAATGTACGACTGGGCAACCGTGATGTTCCCACCAGTTAATCCATCGAGTAATCTTGAGAGAAAAATTACGCCCATGTTTTTGCGAATCCAAGCATCACAAGGGAAGCGAGGGACCCTCAAACGCTCAAAAGGAGTGCCCTTTTTCTTCCAAACTTATTCGATAGTCTACCTATGAGCAGTGCAGCGAAAATCTGGCCAAGTGGATAAGTTGCACCAAGAAGGCCGATCAGTACATCAGAAGCCCCAATCTGTTTGGCGTAATATGGTAATAAGGTATGATGAGTCCGAATCCAATCATGTCAGCTAGGACTATAAAAAAAAACAAGGAAAGTAGGCTTCGTTGCTTGAAATTTTCCATAACTTGCACCTTCCTTATATGTGTTTTCCGTAAGGTGGTTTTCTCCATTATATAACACAACCTTGTGGATTTGTACAATTTTTTGTTTGTATTTAGTTTATTTTGTGTTATAATAAAAGACAAACATAAAGACTCGGAGGATTTATCTGTGAAACTATTTACTTTCATTTTAACGATTATCGTGGATGCTCTATACCGTATAAGTATTAAAGAACGGGTCTTGACACGCGATAATTTTGCAGCTGATAAAATCGGACCTTTCTTTCCTGAAACGGTTTCAGTTATTATTCCGGCGCGGAATGAGGAGCGGAATATTGGAAAGATATTGGAAAGTTTGGTTGTTCAAAATGTACAGCTACACGAAATTATGGTTGTTAATGACAACTCAACTGACAGAACCACCGAGATTGTGAAAGATTACTCGTTGCGTTTTGAGAACGTTAAATTAGTCAGTCTTGAAGATGAGCCACCGAGCGGATGGGTAGATAAATCCTGGGCCATATGGAACGGTGTGCAGAATCCCACGAGAGAGGTTCTGATCTTCTTTGATGCTGATGTTGAACCCGAGAGAAATGCCGTGCAGATTCTTTTATCGCTCCATTCTCTACAGGGGGGACTAATTTCTGTTTGGCCGTATCAGCGCTTCGAGAAATTCTACGAGCATCTTGGAATGGTTTCGAACCTTATGGCTATTTACGCAAGTAATAACTTTGAATTTCTCAAAATGAAACCATCCGGAGCATTTGGCCAGTCATTGTAACTTCAAGACGCGACTACGAAGAAACAGGCGGTCGTAAGACGATTAAGGATAGTGTACTTGAGGACATCAAACTTGGTCGATTGTACATTAAGGATGGAATACCCGTGAAAAATTACCTTGGAGGAGACATAATAAAGTTTAGAATGTATCCTGAAGGTCTCAAACAGCTCTTTGAAGGATTTACAAAGAATATGTCTGCCGGAGCCATAACCGGTGGTGTGTTTACCTTGCTTATTGCTTTTCTGTGGATGGCTGGTATGTATTCCTCGGTAGTTTACTTGTTCAGTGTTAAGGAACTCTGGAAATATTTTGCATTTGCGAGTCTTGTTTTCATCCTTTCCAACTCAACAGGAGATTATCGATGGTACGATGCCATCTTTTATCCGCTCCATTTCTTTTTCTTTTTTATAGTGTTCATGAGTTCCATTTACAAGACAGTGTTCGTTCGAAAGATCAAATGGAGAGGACGTGAGGTAAGTGTCAGGTAACTCTCTTACTATTTGTTTCCTTGCAATAGCTTTAAAATTCTTCTCAGGTTCGATAATGTATGCACCGCTTCTAGCTAGACTTGCCAAAGTTGACCTAAGTAAGGTTCGAGATGGGAATCCAGGTTCCTCAAACCTTTGGCACGCCGCTGGTTGGAAGTACGGTATAGTTGCTCTTGCGTTGGATTATTTCAAAGGTACTTTTCCGCTCTTTCTTTTCATTGCTATGGGATTGGTGGAGAACCCCTACATCGTTTCACTTGCGGCAGTTGGTGGAATCGCAGGTCATGCGTTTAGTCCGTTCTTGAAGTTTCGAGGTGGAAAGGCTGTTGCTACTACTTTTGGGGCGTGGTCTGTACTGACGAAATGGGAAGCACCAACGCTGATTGGTGCTGTTTTTACGCTATTTTCGGTGTACAACAAGCTCATAGGTAGGAGCAAGACAACACCAGAGGAAGATGCAATGATGGTTTTTTTACGGATTTGTGGCACTCTTTCTTTACGTGATTTTGAAACTTTTGGAGGGAAGGTATGAGCTTTTTACTCTTTACATCGGCAATTTCGCGATAATTCTTTACAAACACCGGAAGGAATATCTTTCTGTTTGTCGAAAGATTTGCCGAAGTATTTTGAGGAGGAACGAAGTATGAAAAGAACTACGAGGCTTAGCTGGATTTTGTTTCTTTACCTATCGACGTCGACTTTTCTTTTTTTCGGCAGCGCCTTCGGAAATCTAATCGAACGATTTAACAATGCTCGTTCTCTTCAGGATGTCAGGGAAATGGAACGTTTGATTCTGGATTTAGAAAAAGAAGTGTCTAATGCGAACAGTTCAAGCTTTGTTCACATTCTGCTTGCCGAGTCCTACCTCGAGTATGGCTTGTGGGCCGAGCAAAAGAATAAAAAATTGTTCTTCGAAAAAGCCTTAGCGCAGGCAGAGGATGTGATTAAAAACGACTCGAAAAACGGTCGCGCTTATTACGTAGCAGCGGTAGCAGTTTCAAGGTTAATTGAGTATGCGTTTATTTTCGAAAAACTGGCTTTGCTGAACCAGTTTGATGAGTACATGTCGAAGGCACTTGAACTGCTTGACGATAAATTGTACAAGGGTCTTGCGTACATGGGAATGGCTCTCAGGTATACAAATCCACCATGGCCGCTTAACGATTACAGGAAAGCTGAACAGCTTTTCAAAGAAGCTGAAAGACTTATACCGGACTACTCTGGACTGTACTTAAATTTCGGTGCTTTTTACCTGAAAATCGGTAATAGACAGAAAGCTCAGGAATTGTTCGAAAAAGTGGTGTCGATGCAGCCACACCTACTTTTTAAGAAGTCACACGAAGACAATGTCGTGCGTGCGAGAGAGTACTTGAAGCAAATCAAGCAAAGGGGAGGATAACCTATGGAAGTTGCAAGGTACGTATTTTGGGGGGTTGTCTTCTTCTGGTGGGCCCTGGATTTTTATGTACTCGCCCTGAGAAAAAATGGGTATCACAAGATTATCGAGAGGAAGAGTAAATACATCATTATTGGGCTCATTTTGACAGGTGTGCTGCTTGCCGTTGCACCTGAGAGTTTCAGAACTACGTGGCGCAACCGTGCCTTTGGTGTTATGCAATTAATTGGAACTGCCGTGCTTTCAATAGGTGTTCTGATGCGCTTTGTTGCAATTCGTACACTTGGAAAGCACTTTACACCGGATATTGGTGTTGTGGAACAGGAGAAAAAACTCATAACCAGAGGGATATACAGCAAAATTCGGCATCCAAGCTACACAGGTGAAATCATAGCTTTCTTAGGATTAGCGATTGCATTCCAACATTTTCCCTCTTCTTTCTTTATTTTCGCATTCACAACAATTGCCTTCATTTTCCGGGCAATTGTCGAAGAAAAAAAACTTCTCGAGGAGCTCGGAGAAATCTATCTTGAATACAGAAAAAGGACCCGTATGTTCATCTGATCAAGAAGGAAGAGGGTTAACTTGAGAACTGTCCAAAAAAACATTGCCGGGCCGTTTCCATTTCAGGCCCCTTTTTCGTATTATTTGGTATAATAATCACTGAAACGTGAAATTGAAAATGAGTGTTAACTCAGATGCAAAAAAATCAGTCCTTTGAATGTCTTGTGGAATGAGTAACTATGTTGTTTGGAGGTATCGATATGACCGAGGAAATAAAATCGCCGGCCGAGATTGTTCGGAAAAATCCAAACTGTAATTATTTTATCTCAGCATCGGCGGGAACTGGGAAAACTTACACACTCACAAGTTATTATTTGGGTATTCTGGAGTATTGGCAGAAATTCAACAAGCCGGATATAGTAGACAACATCCTGGCTGTTACTTTCACGAACAAAGCGGCCAACGAGATGAAGAACAGGATAATGGTGGAAGTACGAAAAAGAATAGACTCGAGCGACTACTGGAAGCGTGTTTACTCAAACATGTCACGTGCGGTGATTTCGACTATAGATAGCTTGTGTCGAAGAATATTGGTCGAGCAAAATGTCCTTGCGGGTGTGGATCCGAATTTCACCATAATCAGCGAACTAAGGCAAATGAAGATCATTGACAATGTGGCAAAGTATGCGATAGAAACTGCGTTTCAAGTTTACGAAGGTTCAGATGTGAGATTCGGTCCAGTACTTGCAATCGAGAGACGAAATAAGTTGGAATCGTACGTGCAAGAGCTCAAAAAAAATCGAGATGCAATATTGAGCTTTTTCGAAAGGGTTGGAGATGTAGAAAAAGTGAGAGAATATATATCAAGCGTTGTTAAGAGTTGGCGCTTGGAGTTGAATAACTCCAAAGTCAGTGAAAAATTACTCAACCTAATCAAGGACGCGGGTGAGTCGTTGAAAGTGTTTCGAACAATGTGTTTGATTGCTTCCGAATTGTACGAAGCAGAAACGCTTGATAATTTTGAGTACGACTTCAAAGGCGTGCTTGAGAAGGTGATAAGTATTCTCCAAAATCCGGACGTCAGAAAGCATTACCAGGAGAGATTTAAGTATATCATTGTTGACGAGTTTCAGGATACGAACGATCTCCAAAAAAACATCTTCGACCTGCTTCATACGGACGAAAATTACGTCTTCTACGTGGGGGACCGAAAGCAATCAATTTACAGATTCCGTGGGGCGGATGTGTCAGTTTTCGTCAGAACAATGAGTGAGTTTGAAAGTAAGCAGAAAAAGCAACCCGAAAAGTACAGAATTCTATCATTGCAAACGAATTTCCGTTCACACAAGAAGCTTGTCGATTACTTTAACCACGTTTCTAGACATGCCATTTTCAGGCGTGAGATATCTGCTAGTCATGGGGCAGAAAAGAGTTATTACCACGAGGTTTTCAGATTGAGGTTTCCTGAGCTCTACGACAAAATGCACTTCCTTGAGGAAGACGTTTCAAACGCAAACAATCAGGGAGCCGATGAAGAGTTGGTTCCCAAGTTCGAGTTTGCCGGTGCCGAAAGCCCACACAGAATTGTTTTTATTAACGTTCTTGAAACCGTAAAAGGGAGCGACTACACGGAAGCTCTGTTGGTTGCAAAAGCCATCCACGAGCTTGTTGGTAAGGAGATGACTTTTTTCGAGCAAGATGAGGGGGTCTTGAAAGCTGTTACAAGGAAAATAACGTACAAGGATATTGCGATACTATCCTACAAGCTCAGTGGCGTGGAAGAAGTTTACAGAGAGGTGTTTGAAAAATTTGGCATCCCACTTTACGTTGTAAAAGGCAGAGGATTTTACAGGCGTCCTGAAATTCGTGCGGTAGTTAGTGCACTGAACGTTATTCAAAATCCTAACAACAACTACAATTTTGTGGAGTTCTTCTTCACTCCTTTTGTGGAAGATGTCAATTTGAGTCAATCATTTGATAAGTTTAAAATATTCCATCGCATTGTCATGAAGGCTAAGGAATTAAGGGAAAAGGCCGGTACGTATTCGCTATTTCAAGCCGCAAAGGAACTTTCTGTCGAGGGCGGTTTTCCAGAGCATGTTTCTAAGATTATCAAGTTGGTTCAGAAATACGACGAACTAAAGTATTTTCTAAGGCCAGCTGAAGTTTTGAAAAACTTCATCAAGGAAAGCGAGTACTTACGGAAACTTGCAAAGTTCGAGGGTGCTGAACAGAGGTTAAAGAACGTAAAGAAGCTACTCGATCAGTCCGTAGAGTTCAATCGTCAGGCAAGTTCCTTCCTTGAATTAACTCGTTTACTTGAGAAGATTTCCGATTTAAAGGAAACCGAGGCATCGGAGGTTTCCGAAGAAAACGATGCTGTGAGGATGATGACCGTTCATGCCTCGAAAGGGTTGGAATTTAACATTGTTTTTCTTGTTGGAAATAACTACTCTGAGCGGGATGAGGAGAACGTTATGTTTCCTCTTGATGATGGTGGAAATGGAAGGTACATATACATCAAGAAATTTTTGGAAAAATTTGGTGACAAAATCGACACCACCGGAAACGAATTCAAGGAGCTTCTTAAAGAACTCGAAGCTGAGATATTCTTCGATGAAACAGAGCTCCTTAGAAAAATGTACGTTGCCGTGACACGTGCCAAGGAGATGTTGGTTGTAGTAAGATCGCCGGGAGGAACAAAAAATTCGGATGCACTGACCGCAAACAAGGTTTTCGAAAGAGCTCCTCTAGGTGAGTTTGGTATCGTTGTCACGCTGGATGCAAAACAGCTCGAAACGATCGAGACAGAGTTTGAGGGAACGATTAAAAAAGCCACCAAAGTAGAAATTGGGCTGAATGAAGAACTAATAAGGAAACAAATAAAGGATTATTCTACTCTTGCCTATAAACGTTACGTATCTCCGACACTGCTTTATAACATCGTCGACGAGAAGACTGCGATAGAAAGTACTTACCAAACTTCGGAAGATTTTACGGAGACTGGCGTTATAGCGGCGGAAACTCAACTTTACCCACTGGATTCTTCTGTGGGTATTTTTGGCAATTTTGAACGGTTGGTTGACGTCTCCCCAGAGTTGTTGGAAGGGAAGCGGATTCATAGAAAACTTATGAGCGTCAACGAGTACAGCCAATTGGAGTACTTGGTCAAAACAAAGCAAATACCTGAGGCGTTGCTGAATGCAAGGATTCTTAAGGAGCTATTTAACTGCGAAAAAGTTCTATCCGAGTGGCGTCTCGCAAAGCATATTCAAATAGATGGTAGAAGGTATGTACTGTTCGGTGTGCCCGATAAAGTATTCTTCAAAAACGGAAATATATACGTTGTCGACTTTAAGTCAGCTTACCTAAAAGAAGACTCTTTGGAACTTGAAAAATACAGGTTCCAGCTCCAGTTTTATATGCACCTTCTAAAAGATTTCGGCCCAATAGATTGTGGTTACATAATTGGTACACGAACGGGTTGGGTCGTGCGTGTTGAAAGACCTGGAGGCGATTTCGAAGAGGAGATATTCAGGAGAATAAGACTCTTTGAAGCATCCGAGGTGAGCCATTTATGGTAAGAAGGGCTTACGTTGTTCCAATTGATGGCTCACATTTTGATCTTGTAGCTTACCAAGCTCAACAACTCTACGAAAAGAATCCCCTTGATTTTCTTTTCATAGGTCCAACGGGATTTTATACACGCCAGATAGCTGAACGTGTAGCTCAGAATATCGGTAAATCCTTGAACAGAAACGCGTTCTTGGTTATAAACCAGTACATAACAGAATTACTCTTGCGTTGCAACTACGATGCAGAAGTACTCGACAGAGACTTCTACACAATTTACATCTCTAGAATCATAGACGAGTTGTACGAAAATGCGAGAAGAAACGAAGAAAGTTATGGCAGCGAGAGGTTGTTATTGTTAAAAACGTTGTCAAAGTCCAATACGATTGTTCAGTACATTGTTGAGATATTCGAAAAACTCTGGGAACTTGAGCTTTACGGAGAGCGAAGACAAACCTCCGAACAGTATGCCCTCGTTGAGTGTTTAATGAACGAGGAAAGTACGTTTGCCCAAATAATCAGAGAAGTTTTGGCGAAAATGAAAGAGGCTGCCCAGCAACTTCGATCGAAGACAGTTTACGATCCTGTTAGTATTTACAACTGGTACATCGAAAATGCAAAACATGTTGAACAACCTCGAAAATATCTTGTACTGAGTGGATTTTTCGACATTCCACCACTTGTACAAAAAGCACTGAGAGAATTGATTAAGAAAAGTGAAGAGGTTTTCTTCTTTGTGTGGCAGAAAGTTTTGGACAGTGCCTTCGAACCTCTTGAAGAAATATATCGATTCCTCGACGAAAATGGATTTGAGTTCGACTACACGCTGTGCAACAAAAAATATGCTACAACTAAGCAACTTCTTGAAACAAAAAAAATAATACGCGTCGACACTGAGAATACGTACTTTGAGTATCAGTACTTGGTGAAAGAGGTAAAACGATTACTGATTGAAGGCACGGAACCTGAAGACATAGGTGTAGTTGTACCTAACTCAATAATTGCCCAACGTGTGATGGAAGAGTTTGATGAGGCGAAGATACCGTTTAGATATAGTGGTCAGATTTCATTGATTGATAGTCAAATTGTGAAGATACTACTACAACCGCTGGTAACCATTGAAAACAACTATCGAAGCGAAGACTTACTGGCTCTTATTGAGTCCCCTCTTGTGCCGGAAAGATCACTCTCGATGGATGAAATCGAGCAGTTCTTCAAGGAGTACAATTACTTTTCCGTTAGTCTCACACCTTCCGAAATGAGAGACAAGGATAAAAGGTACCAGGCATACTTCGAAAAGCTCGACGCCGATATCGAGTTCTTAAGAACAAAATTAACCGAAGTTACTGCAGAAGAACTCGACGAAGATGAAGAGATAGATGTGCTTAGTCTGCGTTCAGAACGGCTTGAAAAGTTGGAGAACTTCAAACTCGTGATGGAGAGTGTTTTTAGAATCCTTGATGAAATTCACGAAAAGCGAAAAGAAGGTGCAGATTTCTTTGAATGGTACAGAGGATTTATAAAATCAGCCATTTCCAAATTTTCTCACGCGTTCGATGCGGTTAATTCTCTGAAAACAACAGCTACGTTCAGGAGTTTTTGGAATGAAATGAATGCCTTTGTAAAGTTCATAGAAGTGCTGAACAAATTAGAGATGTACGTGAGAAAGCTGAAAGAAAGTGAAATTGTAAAAGAGTTAAAAAGTTGGGATAAGATATTTAAGATCTTTCAAGTGCTCTTGAGCACCAGTGGATACAGAGAAACCTTCAAGTCAGCAAACGTGGTGGATATTGTTGATTTATCGACAGCAAGGTTCGTGTATAAGAAGTACAAATTCTTTGTCGAATTTACGGATGATTACTATCCATCCATAAGTAAAATAAATCCTTTGATCTTTAGAACAGGTAACGAACGTTCAAAGATTTATGATACATTAGAGAGTACCGAGCGTAGAAGCACGTTACTTGCAATCATCTTCTCAAAACAGGCTAAGTTAATCTTTCCACGTGCAACGAGCACGGGAGAGGAAATTGTGGCTTCTAAGTACATAACGGAATTTGCAAATAGTCTTGAGGAGGCTGTGTTTACCGAAAACGATATTTTCAAGGAGTTAGATTATGAAATACGAAAACTGAGAACATCGGTTGAACAAAACGTTAGTTTGAAACCTTCCGATTTCATCGTCGGAAGTACAAACATATATGAATTCAGTCATTCAAAAATATCCGAGTACCTAAGTTGTCCTTTGAAGTTTTACTACTCATCGGTTGTTGGTATCTCAAGGCCCGCTAAATTCAGTGACCTTTCGAGGATAAACCGTGGATTGGTGGTTCATAGGGTTTTGAAGAAAATGTTTGACGGAAGAGTACTTTTTGAAGTACTCGAGGATGATGTAAGGAGATTTACGCAGGAGGCATACGATTCTGTATATTCCCAGGGAATATGGAAGTACTCTATTCCAAGGGAGATGACAGTTAAAGAGATTGTCAAAGAGCTTGTTCCGTTGTTGAATTTGATTTACAAGGACAAGATTATCCTACGTCTTGGTTATAAATCACTGTCCCCTGCAAACGTGGAATCTACTGAGTCTGGCGTACTATCCTCGGAAAGGGTAATTGCTTTAGAAAAGGAATTCAGAAAGGTTATCGGTAATTATACAATCTTGGCACGCGTCGATAGAATAGACAGGCTGCAAAATAATTATTCCGCGCTCGATGAAAAAACACCAGTTGACAGACCAGCTTATGCAATTATAGACTATAAAAGCTCTGAAAATTCCATTAAAAATGCCTTTGTTGAACAACTTTTGTTGTACGATTACGTAATAAGTCATCAAAATCAGATATCGGAAGTGTCTCAGGAAAACGTTGCGGATTATTATCTTATCTTCCTGGCAACCAAACCTAGCAATGGTAGGTATGCTTACGAATACGTGAAAAGCGAGATTGGCGAGTTGAAAAGTTACGTATTTAAAGTGAAGCGTAAACGAGAGAAGGCTGGTAAGAACGCGGAGAGAAAGTTTGTCCCTATTGCTGAGTTTGAAAACTGGCTGATCAAAGTTCTTGAGAATATTTCTCAAAAGGGAGATTTTGTTCCTATTTTTCTCGATTACCGCTCGCGAAGTTTCATATCGGAAATTTCAGCTGATTTACAAGATGGTTATGAAATCGATGTTCCAGCAGGATCGAAGCGTACACAGAAGTGTAGGAAATACATGGGAAGATGCTCATACGAACCGCTTTGTAGTATGTTCGAAACTTACGGGATTAAACTTCCATGACAATAGCCGAAATTTTTCGATATTGGGGGAATGGTTTAGATGATTGAAAATCGGTGGTACGTAGTTCTCTCATCAAGAGAAGTTAAAAGGAGAAGCTGATAGGTGTTAAGCGCTTTGGTGTTCCGCTTGCATTTTCGCGTGACGATAATGGGAAGGTCCATTGCATCTCCGATATTTGCTGTCATAGAGAGGCTTCGATTTCTCATGGGAAATACCTGCGGAACGGTCGCGTAATGTGTCCGTCCCACGGTTTTGAATACGATGGTACTGGACGCGTACGCGTGATTCCTGCAAATGGACGTGTGTCACCGGTTCCTCAAAATTTTCAAGTCAAAGCTTATCACGTTGCTGAAGCAGCAGATTTTATATGGCTTTGGTACGGTGATGACGAACCGAGGTATCAACCGAAGTTCTTCGACAATATCGACAATTCGTTTGAGTACTCCGAATTTTGGGAATCATGGAATGTTCATTATTCAAGGGCAATAGAAAATCAACTTGATCCCATGCACTTGCCTTTCGTGCACTACAACACTATCGGTCGGGGAAATAGGACTGTGGTCGACGAACCGATTGTAAAGTGGGTTGACGATACAATGTTCTACTTTTATGTGTTCAACCGCGTGGACGACGGAACTCCGGCAAAACGGGCTGACCAGATTCAAGGGGACGCAAGAACACAGGTGTACTTGGAATTCAAGTTTCCAAACATTACGGATAATATGAGAGTTACAGCTGCATTCGCTCCTGTTGATGAAGAAAATACAGTGCTCTACATCCGTTACTACGTGAGACTTACAAAGATAAGGCTGCTCGACAAACTCATTGCTATCGCAGGAATACCGTTTAACAAGGTGGTCCTCCACCAAGACAGAGCGGTTGTGTTGACACAGGTGCCAAAGAAGAGTGAACTGAAAATGAACGAAAACTTAATTCCTGGTGACTCTCCGATTCTTGAGTACAGGAAGAAAAGAGCGATTTTGAAAGGGGAGTCAGGAGGAAGTAATGGTTAAAGATCAAGATCAGCTTATCGCACATTTTAAATTAGTTGGTCTTGGATTTTTTTGTTCCACGGCGGATGGTAAAATTTCGACCAATCATACTCTGTCTTCAAAAAAATTAAATCTGAAGAACCTGGTAAAAATCGTATCGAGGAACGCGGAGGACTTTGTAAAACTTCTCGATATTTCTAAAAGACTTGGTTTAAAAATCTTTCGTCTGGGCTCAAATTTTATCCCTTTCGCGTCACATGAGAGATTCGACACTGCTTGGTTCGATGAACTGAAACCTATCTTACGAGAACTAGTGCCAGAGGTTAAACGACGAGAAATACGTATAACTATGCATCCTGGTCAGTTTGTTGTTCTCAACTCGCCGCGTAAGGAAGTGTTGGTTAATTCACTGAAGGAACTGATGTACCATTTTTGGTTGCTCGATGAGCTTGCAGTTGACGAAAACGGTGTTGTAGTCGTACATACAGGAGGAGTGTACGGCGATAAGGAGTCTGCCAAGGCTACGTTCGTTAAAAGGATAAGTGAAAATCCGTGGCTTTTGGAGAGACTGGCATTGGAAAATGACGAACGTTACTTCACGGTCAGAGATGTTCTGGAAATTTCCTCCGTCGGAATTCCTGTTGTGTTCGATTACTATCACCACAAACTAAATCCATCGGAGTTCTCCATCCCAGAGGTCGTGAAAACTTGGGGAGACAGGATTCCGGAGTTTCACATTTCCTCCGAACCGCAAAGTTCTAAGCGCTTTGGTGAACACGGCGACTGGGTTAAAGTCGAGGACTTTGTTGAAATGATAAAGATGCTCCAAGGTTATAGAGTTGATGTGATTGTTGAGGCAAAAAAGAAAGAACTTGCGCTTGAACGCTTATTTTACGAGCTCAATGAGTATTTTAGAGTTACGCCAAAGACGGGAGGCTTACGAGATGAACGAAAACCAAAGAATAGTCATTCTCCACAACTTTGAAAGCTCAGAAATTGTTAAAATTATGAAAATTCTTAGAGAAAACTTTCCAGGAAAAGATTTTATTTTTGCGAGTACAACACCTACCAGCCTTGAGTGGAAGGTGTTGGACCTTATAGAGGAACTGAAGAAGGAACACGAGGAATTCAAAAGAGTGCGAAATGAAAAAAAGTAGTATTAAGAATTCGAAAACTAGAGTTGCGCAGTTTTCCGTCTTCGTTTAATCTATCTTAAACCTCATTTCGAAAAAGATACTGTCTTGTCCGGTTATGAACATTGACCTGTAAGGAAGCCATCGGAAGGCTGCCGAATAACCAAAACCTAATGTTACATCCTGGAATCTTGTCGATAATTTTATTTCAAGCTTACTTCTGAAAACCTCTTCTGTGTGAACCGTCGGGATATTGACACTGAAAGCCGGATCGTAGTACAGATAATAAGGTGAAAAGAGCGCGAGAAAATTCACCGATACGGGAACTCCCCCTGTCAAAACTTGAGAGTACCTAAAAAGCAAGCCGGCATTTGCGCGACCGAATTCTTCGAGGGATTCTACCTTCACATTCTTTATCTGGAGTTCCAGAGGAATACCGAGCTGAAAATTTTCGAACATGAACAATGCTAGTACTCTGCTTGTTGCAGTATTTGCCTTAAGATCAAAGCCAGCCGATAGTTCGAGTGAAAATATGGTTTGCATTGGGAGAACCAAGCTGATCTCGTTATAGGGATACCCTATGGTGTACCCTACATGATTCAGCGTTCCGTAAAAACCCAATCCGTCCCTTGTATGCATAAAAAACTCTGTTCCGAATCCCAAAACGTTGCACGCCAGTAGAACAACGGTCACAACTAATTTTTCAATTGATTTCTTAGGAAACTGCACGTTCTTGCCTCCTTGTTTGTAGTTTATCACCTAACCAAGAAACTCAAAATAGCAGGTATTATCAAATAGAACGAAAAGTACTTTAGGTGGGCTGAGATTGTTAGGTATCTTAAAACGATTAATGAAAGAAATCCGGAGAAAAGTGCTCCCCCGAAGCTTAACATGGTTATGCCCGTGATATGAATTTCAGGAAGTTTCAAGAGCCCTGCTGCGAGAGTGACGGGCAGGCTCATGAGAAACGAGTACTTGAAAGCCTCAATTCGGGTCATCCCGATAAGGAGTGCTCCAATCAGCGTAAACCCACTTCTTGATATGCCAGGAAGGATTGCGAACGCTTGAAATAATCCGATAATAAACGCATCTTTGTAGGAAATACTCATCATTGTCTTCTGACCGGCGAATCTATCCGATGCCCATAACGCAATGGCGGTGAGGAGAAAGAAAATACCAACCAATTTTTGGGACAAAATCACACTCTCAACTTTTTCTTCAAAGAGTAAACCTACTACACCCGCAGGAACACTCGAGACGATAATTTTGGACGCGAGGATCCAATAATTCTTATCCATGCGCACAAGTCCAATCAAAATTGACGATATATCGTGCCAGAGGAGAACAAACACCGCAAGAAACGTAGCAAGGTGGAGAAAAGCAAAGAAAGTTAAGTTGGAAGGGAGACTCATTAATCTTGAAAAAAGTGCAAGATGGCCGGAACTGGAAATCGGTAAGAATTCTGTTGCTCCTTGCACAAAGCCAAGTATTAACTCTTTCAATTTCCTTCCCTCCATTTCTGCAAGGTCACTTATACAAATCGTAGATTAAACCGTTTATTTCACCAACTTTTTCGGCAAGCTTCAGAGTGTTTTTTTCAGCTTCCATTAAAAGAGAAGCTATTTGCTCAAGTTTTTCATCAATCTGTTCGGCAACAATGTGAAGCCTTGGTTGTGAACTAAAATCGTACTTACCTGCGATTTTGTACAGGTTTTTCTCAATGTACTTCAGAACATCCTTTACTTTTTCTTTATATTTATTTAGGTTTTCCTGCGTAGGTGAACGAACAAAATCGTTACCAGCTTCAACAACTTCGCTGACCATTTCTTCAATCGTTTTTCGAACGATCTCTTCTTGAGCATCCTCAAAAAAACTCACAAAGTTTTTTGAACTCTTACGCTCGACAGCTTCCTTTTTTGTAAGCTTCTTTCCTTTGACATTCGTGCTCTTTAATTTTGGATCGTTACTCGGCGGTTCTATCCTCACAGGATTTATTCACCCCTGACGAATTTTAAGTTCCAGTGAAAAAAATCATTTTCCCACAGCTTTGGCTACACTTTCAGCCAAATCTCTGAATGCGCGTTCGATTTCACTCTCCCTATAGTAAAGCGTTATTGGTTTTCCTTCGTCTAGAAGCTCTAACGCTTTTGGGTCCATTGGAATTTTTCCGAGAATCGGTAAGTCAAATTCCTTTGCAAGTTGTTCCGCACCACCTGTTCCAAACGGATACACCACTTCATCTTTGCATCGCATGTAAGACATGTTCTCCACGATACCTAAAACTTTTTGGTTCATCGTCTGAACAAAGGAGATTGCCCGCCTTACATCGTCAAGAGCAACCTTTTGGGGCGTTGTAACAATAACTACTCCATCAATTGTGCCTAGGATTTGGAATAAACTCAGTGCCTCATCACCAGTTCCCGGAGGCAGATCGAATATGAGGTAATCAAGCCTACCCCAATCGGTATCTCCGAGAAACTGTTTTATTGCCGCATGCTTGAGTGGGCCTCTCCAAATTATCGGTTTCCCTTCTTCAACCAGCATCGAAATTGAAAGTGCTTTGAGATTTGGCAATACGAGCGCTGGTACGATACGTTCGTCCTCTCCAACCGTTGGATACGCATTTCCTCCAAGCATTCTTACAACGTCCGGTCCGTGTATGTCGAGGTCTAATAAGCCCACAGAGTACCCACTCTCGGCCAATGCGGTGGAGAGATTAACGGCTACGGTTGTCTTGCCAACACCACCTTTTCCACTGAGTATCACAATGAAATGTTTTACATGATTCTTTAGTTCAGAAATCTTCAAGTCCTCCGACATTTTAAACTCCATTATTTACACTCCTTCTCTGGTAAATTCTCTGCATATTTCGCTTAACCGCACATTACTGCGTGGCCTCTTCGTAATTTTCAACAAGATACCTTGCAGCATCTTCAGGTGGCACCGGATTGATGTAGAATCCAGACCCCCACTCAAAACCAGCGACCCTCGTGAGTCTAGGGATTATCTCCACATGCCAGTGATAGTAATTTTTTCCTTCATCAAACACGGGAGCCGTGTGTATTAGGAAGTTGTACGGAGGATTGTTGAGAACAACGTAAATCCTGTGTAAGACGTTCTTCAGGATCCGAGCAAATGTTCTCACTTCATCTTCGGTTATTCCTCCAAAATCGTGTGAATGCCTTTTGGGAAGGATCCAAGTTTCAAATGGAAACCTTGCCGCATAAGGTTCGAACGCGATGAAATGTTCGTTCTCTTCCACTATTCTACGCCCTTCCAGTTTCTCTTGGTTTATCATATCACAAAACACGCACCGTTCTTTATATGAGTAGTAGTCCTTCGAACCGTCCAGTTCTTCTTGGACGGTTTTCGGTACTATCGGAGTTGCAATAATCTGACTGTGCGGATGTGCCAAAGAAGCTCCACCTTCTCTTCCGTGGTTCCTAAATATAAGGATGTACTTTACCCGTGGATCTTGAGCCATTGCACGGTGCCTGGTAACGTATGCCCACACAACCTCTTCGGCTTGTTTGTAATCGTATAGCGCGAAAGTGGAATCATGGTCTGGAGTTTCAACGATAACTTCATGGTAGCCAAAACCGGTCATTGCATCGTACATTCCGTGGCCGTATCTATCGACCTCGAGTTCAGGGGCCACAGCCGGAAATTTATTGGGTACAACTCTAACCCACCAACCGGGAGTATTGGGCTGCGTATCTGCAGGTCTGAAGGCAATTATTTCCGGCGGGGTTGTATGTTCGTTACCGTAGTCAAACGGGCAGAACGAAACCTTGATTTCCTCTGGCTGGACTTGAAAATCGTGAGGACGTTTCGCACGTTCAGTAGATATTATAACCCAGCGTTTTACGACGGGGTCCTTCCTGTATTCGGGCATTTGAATTCCTCCTTCACGTCAAATTATCCTTGATGGCTATTTGATTTTGGAGATTGCTCTCTGGTAGAGTTTCACATACTCAGCAGCGGATTTATCCCACGACACATCACTGTTCATGGCGTTTTCAACTAACTTGCTCCAGTGTTCCTTCTCGTTATAGTAGTAAATAGCTTTGGCGATCGCTTTCAATAGGTTAGCAGAATCGTAATTGATGAACCCGAAACCATTACCTTGTCCAGTTTCTGGATTGTATTCACTTACTGTATCGGCTAAACCGCCGGTATACCTAACAATAGGAATCGTTCCGTACCTGAGGCTGTACATCTGTCCAAGTCCGCACGGTTCATAACGTGATGGCATAAGGAACATATCTGCGCCTGCGTAGATTTTTTGAGCGAGTACAGTGTCGAATTTTATATTTATCGAGTATTTTTCCGGATATTTTTCCCCAAGCCTTCTGAACACGTCTTCATACTGTTTTTCACCAGTACCAAGGAGAACAAACTGCATATCGAACAGTGCCACGTAATCCATAATTTCCGCGAGTATATCCAAACCCTTTTGATCAACGAGCCTGTTAATCATTCCTACCAACGGAACATCCCTTTCCGGGAGTCCCAATTCGCGCTGGAGCTGTCTCTTATTCTCTTTTTTCAAGTCAATCGTTGAAAGATCGTAGTTCACGTAAATCCTCTTATCTGTTGCTGGGTTGTACTCCTCGTAGTCTATACCGTTGAGGATTCCGTAAAGGTCCGCGGATCTGAGTCTTAGCACGCCGTCAAGTTTTTCACCATACTCCTTAGTTTGGATTTCCCTAGCGTACGTTGGACTGACAGTGTTTATAACGTCTGAGAAGAGTATACCACCTTTGAGGAAGTTGATTTGGCCGTAAAACTCTAGTCCATCTATATTGTAAAGTTCCACAGGTAGACCGGCAAATCTCAAGTAGCTCGGGTCGAAAATTCCCTGATAACCGAGGTTGTGAATTGTAAGAACGGTTGCTGTGTGTTGGAAGTGCGGGTTGTCCCTGTAAAGCGTTTTCAAGTAAACCGGGATAAGAGATGTTTGCCAGTCGTTGACGTGGACGACGTTGTAGTTAATGTCAAGTTTCTGAATAGCTTCAAGAACGGACTTCGAGAAGAAAATCGCTTGTTCAGCCAAGTCTGGTCCCTGGTATACTTCGTCGGCGCCGAAATAGTAATCGTTAGCGATGAAAAACACATGAACACCTTTGGCTCCAGGAAGCACCGCTTTGTAAATTCCGAACTTTTCCTCAGTTAGCAAGTGCATTGGAGAAAGTCCATCGGTTATTTTTTCAAGAGTGTATCCGAATTTCTGTTGATTTTCGATTACTTTTTTGTGGAATGGCATGTAAATATCGACACTAACATCCTTCTTTTCCAAATACTTTGGTAAGGCCCCAACAACATCAGCTAGTCCCCCAACTTTTGCGAAGGGATAAACTTCGTACGAAACAATCGCAATTCTCATCGCTATCCCTCCCTTGAAATAGTCAAAACCTTTCATAAACGCGCAGAGTAGTATTCTCGAGCATTGACGTAATCATCGTGCGTGAAAACAATATAGTCACACTGGCTACCTATTCTATTGATAAATCGTGCACAATCATCGCGTCTTAGCCACCTGAATACTTCGTAAAACTCAACCCTGCTCATAACGATATCGCCCGTGTACAACACTTTTCCCATGTTCTCGGTTTCTATCAAAAACGAACAATGTTCTTTTGCATGCCAAGGTGTGTGGAAAACTCTGATAGAGTTGAAGAGCAACGAACCAGCGTTGATAAAGTTAACGGATTTCCAACTGTTTATCATTTCAAGATAAAGTCTGCTCTTAAATGTGCCGAATTTGTGGAAAGGTTTCTCCCTGTAGGCAGGGTGGATATGAATCGTTGCATTCGGAAAGAACCTTGTAGCGTACGCGTGGTCAAGGTGTATGTGGGTGAGCAGAATATCCGTTATCTGCTCTGGTGAAACTCTCATTTTTTCAAGTTTGTCTTCGAGAAAATTCAAAGATACGTAATCTCCAGGGTCGATTAGAATATGATGGTTTCCATCCGTCAGATAGCAAACTGTTGAAAATGCTTGCTCTATAGTTCCTGGAATTCTCACACTTCCTCCAACCTGAAGAATTTCGAGTTTCACCTCACGCACCACCTTTTTCCTCTTTTTTAGTTAATTATACCATATTGTCCATCGTTAAAATCCCAAATTCTGCCAATCCGTTGCGCAACATTCGAGGTTCCCGCAAATGTATCACGTGGAACCCAAATTCAGCAGCTGTTACAACATTCTCAAGTTTATCATCGATGAAAAGGGATTTTTCTGGATTTACTCTGAAATTTTCGATGAGAATTTGGTAAATCCTCTTCTCCGGCTTGATAGTAAAGTGGTCACTTGAAACGACTAGTCCGTCAAACAAATTAAAGAAATCGTACCTTTCTCTAATTTTTCGAAACATAGATTTAGAGAAGTTTGAAAGGACGAACAGTCGATAACCTTTTTGCTTTAACACTGGCAGAAGGGCCACGTTTTCATCAAATGGTTCAAGCAATTCGAAAGTTCTCTCTTTCAAGTCAAGAATGACTTTCTCTAGTTCTTTCAGCTCGCTGATTTTTTTACTCCAAAGTTCTTCCTCGCTCAGAATTCCTCTATCCATCTCCAACCATTCTCGGGAATTTAACACACGGTCCGTAATGATTCCCGAAACATCTTTCCCGTACTTTTTCTCAAGGTATTCCTCAGGATACCATTTAACAAGTACGCGCCCAAGGTCAAACACAATGTTTTCAATACCACTCGTTTTATTCACCAGCTATTCCTCCTCAGTTGTTATGCGTTTTTGCTTTTTAATGGTTATTTTCTAAATCGTGTTCATGTTGGCTTATCAACCCACAACCAGGGCATCCATTATGTTCAAACTGAAGTGTAACGTGTGTGATGCCTTGTTTTTCAAGAATCTTCTCAAGTTCACGCCTAACTTCCATCGTTTCACTCACTGCCATGTCGGTCTTCAAGTTTACGTGTGCTTCGAAGTGGATGTCTCTGTCATCCAGAGCCCAAACGTGCACGTGGTGAACGTTCTCCACCATTGGATGAGTCAAAAGTGAGTGCGCAAGTTTTCGAACATCCAAACCTTTTGGCACACTCTGGGTCAAAATGTTCAAACTTTTCAGTACCAATCCAACACTCTCCCGGATGACGAATATAGCTACGAAAAGTGTCAAAAGTGGATCAAGCCAGTATATGTTGAATCGATTCATGAAAAGCGCACCAGAGACGACAGAAACGGATGAGATGGTGTCGGATAACATATGAAGAAAAGCAGACTTTACGTTCATATTTTCGTGTGATTCTTTGTGGAGTAGGATAAGACTCAAAAGATTTCCAACTAACCCTATCGCTCCTATAATAAGCACGAGACGAGTATCGACGAGTCGAGGATTAAAAAATCGCTCGATGGATTCACGGATTATCAATGCAACTACCACCAAAAGAGCCGAAGAGTTAACAAACGCAACAACAACATTGGTACGCTTGTACCCAAAGGTACTACGGTACGTAGGACTTAGTACAGACACTTTAAGGGCAATGTAAGATAGTAACACCGCAAGTGCGTCGGTCAAGTTATGAAACGCATCAGAAATGAGAAGCAAGCTACGAGAGGCGAGCCCACCAACAATTTCCGCAAGTGTAATGCTAAGATTTAAGAAAACTACCAACGAGAATCGCGAAAATGTAGTTTGGAACTCCGGATGTTCTGATTGTTTCATATTGTGTTTACCATAGAGCTTACGCCCATGCTCGTGATGATTCAACATCCTGCTCCCTCCCAACTTCGAAGAACTTTGGAAAGTTCAATGGGAACTTCTTTCTCAATTCTAACACAGGAAAATTTCGTAGACAACGTTTGAGGTTAACTAACGCAACCTTACTGGTGATTCATCAGATACTTTGGCCTATCTTCAAACGCGTCATTTTTGTTTGGAGAGTATGACAAAGATTTAAAGACTTTATAGAAATTCTCGGCTCTAAAACCCCGCATTTTAACGCATGGATACAGAGCCGTTTTTGTTAATTAAGCTTTGTATAGTATAATTCTTTTAGTGCATCTCAAAGTGTGGTGATGTGTTTGAAACAATACTTGACTAAACG
>Ga0105160_1000124_pt1 | contig 38927 bp, 29 predicted proteins | sample GXS110809BmetaG_FD_89591 | JGI IMG/M metagenome (GOLD analysis project Ga0105160, IMG submission 89591) | Hot spring microbial communities from Gongxiaoshe hot spring, China to study Microbial Dark Matter (Phase II) - GXS 110809B | ecosystem: Environmental > Aquatic > Thermal springs > Hot...
GTCAAGGACAATGGCTTCCTGCAGGCATATGGACAAGACCCCATCGTGACGGCGATGATCTACCGCGTTCCGGTCGGAGTGACTGCACCGCCTGTCCGCGGAGAGCGAGCGTCCTTCCTGCTTTGGGTAACCAAGCGCGAACTTGCTAATTCGAAGACGATGGACTCCACACGGTTTGTCGAGCTGTATCGCCGCCTCTACAATACGGCGAAAGCCTCGGCGTACTACTACTGATACACGGCTCTCCGGGACCGTTCCGATATCGAGGACCGACGGGTCAAGTTCTACCGCGAGTTCTAAAGCGCCCGTAGCTCAGCTGGATAGAGCATCGGCCTTCTAAGCCGAGGGTCGCAGGTTCGAATCCTGCCGGGCGCGCTCGCATGATTGCCCACCGGGAAACGCTCCGACGGCTTGTGGGAGAACTCAGCCCGAGAGTGTGCGCAGCTTCCCTCGTGGCTCTGCGGCGTCGTGGTCAGTATGAACTATTCCTGTGGTTCGCATCCCCGGCAGCCCCGACGGTCATTGTGGAGGCACACTTCCGTGCTGGGTTGAGTACAGTCTTTTGCCGTCCCTCTGCGTGGAAACAGCCCGAGCGAACTGTCCCGTGGGCAGAGGAGCTCTGGGGCAAGCGCCTTGTCCACCTTGAGCTTCACCCGACAGAGCGGCAGCTCCGCTGGGTGCTCGAGACGGGGCAGGAGCTGCTCTTTTTCCTCTACGGTACGGCTCACAGCGGCGTGGTGCTCCGTGAAAGGGATGGGCAGATCCGGGCATCGCTCGGGGCACCGAGAGCCGTGCTGGAAAAGCTCGTCGACGCTCCCCCACGCCGACTCCCTGGCTGGGAGGAGTATCCTCCCGAGACGCCGCTTGTCCGTGCGCTGGCGCAGGAGCGGCATCAGCTCGGGAGCTTCTACGCGCACGAGCTCTGCCAGCGCTGCGCTATTGCACCGGATACGCCGCTGGGACAGCTCTCCGAGCACGAACGAGAGCGCCTCCGGCGGATGCTGTCGGAATTCCGCCGGGAGCTGGCAGAAAGTTCCTCTGTCTTTCTCTTCCGGCGTCCGGAGGGACCTCCCCTGGTGTCGCTGCTCCCCTTGCGAGGGTACTCAGAGCCGATTGCGGTCTTCTGTAGCATCTCCGATGCCGTTGCAGAGCGGGTTCGACAAACTCTCCTGTGGGAAGAATTCCGCCGGGAACGTCTCCAGCTCCAGCAGCGCTTAGAACGCCATGCGCGGCAGCTGGCGCGTTGGCGCCAGGAAGCCGAGCAGTGCCTGCACCATGCCCCGGTGAGTGAGCGCGACCGCCTCTGGGGAAACCTCCTGCTCATGCACCCCGGGCTTCACGAGCGGGGCAGGAGCGAAATCGTCCTTCCCGATTGGGAGGGCAATCCCCAGCGGATCCCGCTCGACCCGGCAAAGAGCCTGCGGGAGAATGCAGAGGCCTATTTCCAGCGAGCACGTCGTCGAGACGAAGCCAGCAGAAGGGCACGCCACACTCTGCCGCTTCTGCAGGAGCGGGAACACGTCGTCCACGAATTGCTTGCCCAGCTCCAGCAGGTCACCACACGGCGGCAGCTGCGGGAAATCGCCCAACGGGTCCAGGAGCTCTTCCCTCCACGGGAGGTGACAACCCGGACAGGAGAACGTCTCCGGGTCTTCCACCTGGCAGCTGGCTTCGTGCTCTATCTCGGTACAGATGCTCGCAGTAACGAGGCGCTGACCTTCCGCTTTGCCCGACCCCATGATGTCTTTCTACACGTCCGTGGTGCCTCCGGAGCACATGGCATCCTGCGGGGACCGCGGAAAGGAGAGCTTCCCCCGGCGCCAATTCTGGAGCAGGCAGCGGCGGTGGTTGCCTACTACTCTCGGGCGCGCTCTGCCTCCCTGGTGCCAGTTGTCTACACCTGGCGGAAGTATGTGCGTAAGCTCAAAGGAACTCTGGGAGCAGTGCGGTTGGAACGGGAACAGCTCGTATGGGTCCGACCCCTGCCACCGACAGCCTCGGAGAGCCCGTAATTTTGCCTCAGCACCGCGCCCGTAGCTCAAGTGGAGAGAGCACCAGACTTCGGATCTGGGGGTTGCGGGTTCGAGTCCTGCCGGGCGCGCAGGCGAAAAAGAGGGGAAAGGGATGCGACGGGTCGTGCTGGGGATCATCGGTAGTGTCGGGATACTTCTGGGACAGCCGACGGTGGAGTGGTCAACCTTTCTGGGATCAACAGCACAGGATGAGCTGCGGGCTGTTGCCCGGGCACAGGATGGTTCTGTTGTCCTGGCAGGGTGGACTCTCGGGGTCAATTTCCCCGTGCTGAATGCGTGGCAGCCGCAGAAGGCGGGAGGAGAAGATGCCGTTGTTGCGAAGTTCAGCCCTACCGGTTCTCTCCTGTGGGCGACCTACTTCGGTGGAAGTGGCAATGAACGTGCCCTGGGCGTTGCCCTCGATGGGGAGGGCAATGTGTATGTGGTCGGGGTTACAACGAGTACCGATCTCCCTGTTGCCAATGCGGTGCAGAGCACGAAGTCGGGTGGGAGCGACGCGTTTGTGGTGAAATTCTCCCCTAGCGGACAGCGCCTCTGGGCAACGTACTACGGAGGCAATGGCGACGATGCGGCAACCGCTGCGGTGGTGGATGCCCAGGGAATGCTCGATGTCACCGGCTTTACTGCGAGCACGGACTTCCCCACCACGTCAAATGCGGTACAGCGGACATTAGCCGGCTATACCGACGCCTTCCTCCTTCAACTGCGTCCCGATGGCATGCGCGTATGGGCCAGCTACTTCGGTGGAACGGCACCTGATTACGCTTCTGGAATTGCCGTTGACTCCCGGCGCCGGATATACCTTTGTGGTGAAACCAGCAGCCCTAACTTTCCCGTGCGCAATGCCTTCCAGACCAATATCGCCGGGGGAACGGATGCCTTCGTGGCGAGCTTTGGTCCTTTCGGCGCGTGGAACTGGTCGAGCTACTACGGCGGTAGCGATAATGACCGCGCCACTGCTGTGACGGTGACCCCGGAGGGGTTTGTCACCGTCGTGGGCATGACTGCCAGTGGGGATCTCCAGGTGACGCCCGTATGGCAGTTCCAGCATGGGGGAGGCAGCTCGGATGCATTCGTGCTCCAGCTCTCCTCTGATGGGCAATTCCGCTGGGCGAGCTTTCTGGGCGGCGCAGAGAGCGATGCCGCTCTAGGGTGTGCCAGCGATCCGGTCGGGAATCTCTACGTGACCGGGCGAACTGCGAGCTCCAATTTCCCACGGCTGGGTACGGGTCGAGAGCATGCCGGAGGGGATGATCTCTTTGTGGTCAAACTGCATCGGAGCGGCATGCCACAGTGGAGCATACTCGTGGGAGGAAGCTCAAATGAGCAAGCATTTGCCCTGGCAGTGGATAGCTCCGGTGGCATTGCCTTCGTTGGAGTCAGTGGAAGCGATGATTTCCCTGTCTCTGCTGGTGCGTACCAGACAACGCTTGCAGGGCTCAACGATGGGATTATTGGGGTGCTCGGGGGCTACCTTCTGAGCCTTGAGCTGGAGCCTCTGCCAGGTCCGGTGCTCTGTACCGGAGGGAGTCTCTGGCTGCGGTGGCGCGTCCGGGGTGGGATGTTCGCTCCGGAGAATCTCTTCGTTGTCGAGCTCTCCGATGCGGGCGGGAGCTTCCAGTCCCCGCTCCGCCTGGATTCCCTGCGAGCACGGAGTGATACAGCCATGCACGTGTTCATCCCGGAACAGCTACCGGGGGGACAGTACCGGCTCCGCGTCGCAGCCACGCACCCACTGGCCTACAGCAATGATGGAGGCAGCTTCCCGTCGCAGCCGCATCCGAAAGAACCCCGCATCGCGCGTGATGGAGATACGGTTTTCTGCGAGGGGCGTCGCGTTGTGTTCTATGTCATTGAACCACAGCCGGGGGTGCACTACCGCTGGTGGCGCGATACACTTCCCGTTGCGGAGGATGCTCTGATGTATGCAGCAATGGAATCGGGACTGTACACTGTTGAAGCCTACAACGCCTGTGGGAGCGTCCGCTCGCCGCAGAGTTTTCGGGTCACTGTGCAGCCTCTTCCACGTCGCCCTGTGATTACCCCGTCAGGGGAGGTCCGTCTCTGTAGTGGCGATACGTTGCAGCTCCGGATTGCCGGTGAGCCGGGAGTGAGCTACCTGTGGTTTCGGAACGACACAGCGCTGGCTGGGGCGCAGGACACGCTGCTCCGTGTCTGGCAGGCGGGGATGTATACCGTGGAGGCACGCAATGCGTGCGAGAGCCTACGAGCACAGCCTGTCTCGGTCCGAGTGGTTCCGCGTCCACCAAAGCCCGTGATTGGACGGCGTGGGGATACACTGGTCTCCAGCGCCTTGACGGGCAACCAGTGGCTCGATGAGAACAAGCAGCCCATACCGGGAGCAACACGGCGGGAATTCGTCCCGCCGCGGGATGGTACGTACTATGTCCAGGTTACTGTGGACAGCTGCAGCTCAATTTCCGAGCCGTATGTCTTTGTGCGGAGTGCTGTCGAGGAGGGCAGGGGAGGTCTGCCGCGGTGGCGCCTTGAGTCCTCGCTTCCGGGCGAGCTGCGCCTTGTTTTCGAAACTGTTGGGAAGGTCCGCATCCGAGTTGTGGACCTCTTGGGGCGCTGTGTCTGGGAACAGGAAGCGGTGGGAGAAGCTGTGCTGCCGAGCGCTCGATGGGCACCGGGCATCTACCTCCTCCAGCTCGGGGAGAGCGGATACTGGGAGGCTCGCCTCCTGCTGATTCGGTAGGCAGGTACCCCTGGAGATGGCGTCCTTTCGGCACAGTCGGATGCAGGACTCCGCTTCGGCTGGACAAGACGCTGTAATCAAGCACGACAGCATGCGCGTAGCCATTGTCTGCGGGCATTTTATGCCAGAGGTCGGCTACCAGGAAGTGTGGATTGCCCGAACGCTTGCGCGCCTGGGTGCTCGCGTGCGAGTGGTGACTTCCGTGGCGGTTTCTTCCAGCGTACGCTGGCTGCGGCGTGCGCCGTATCCGGCAGGTCGCAGCTGGGTGCCCGAAGGGTATGAGATTGTGCGCTTGCCGGTTGCCTTCCGCTTTCGCTCGGCAGTGCTTTCCCGCGGGGTGGCAGAGGTTGTTGCAGAGTGGAGCCCGGAGCTCATCTGTCTGCTTGGCATCGGGAAGGTGTTCGGAACCAGGGTGCTGACCGAACCCGCCCTGCGGGATGTCCCAATTGTATGCTTTTTCAGCGAGTTAGATGAATACCGACGGCATCACTCTCTTCCAGCCCGACTTGTCTCCTGGCTCCAGGATCGAGGCTTGGAGCTATTCAAGGAATCGCTCTACCGGCGGGCGATTCGGCGCGCACAGCTGCTGGTGTGCAATTCCCCAGGAACTCTCCAGTGGCTGCATGCGCGCTGCCGTACGACCGAGGAGCGAGAAGCCTTGACCGCAAAGGCTCGTGTACTGACGTTGGGCTATGACAGCCGGCTGTTTTTCTTCGATGCTACCGAACGCGAGCAGACACGTCAAGCTCTCGGCGTTGCGCCGGGAGATGTGGTGCTGGTAACGGTGACCCGCGTGGTGCCACAGAAGGGCTTGGAACGTATTGTCGATGCAGTTGGCGCTCTCCAGCACGCGGGGCTTCCCGTCTGGTATCTCCTCATTGGGGGCATGGGGAATGCCTACGAGCGCGAGCTGCGTCGGCGCATGCAGGCGCAGCCTCGGCCAGAGCGCTTCCAATTGCTGCCTTTTGGGCAGGCAGAGGAGGTGCGGCAGCTCCTGGCAGGGGCGGATCTCGGGATCTGGATGCAGATCGCCATTTCAGCACACGAGGCGATGGGAACGGGATTGCCTGTGCTGCTCCCGCGCCGTTTCTCTCTGAGCCATCTCCTCACAGACGGTGTCACCGGCTGGTACTGGGATGAACCGGAGGGATTCGAAGAAGCGCTGGCGCAGGCTGTGGGACAGCTTGCACAGCTTTCCGAGCAGGAGCGCGTGCGGCAGCGACGACAGTTGGCACAGGAAAATGCTCAGCGGTTCGCCTATGAGGCGATTCTCCACCAGATTTTCCAAGAGCTCGGCATCCCACCATGGTGGCGCTAGAGGGAAAGGAGCAGAAGCTGCCCTACGAGCTACTCCTGGGCTGCGCTCTGGGATGGGCTGGGGTGCTTATGGTCGGGCAGAGTTGGAACTTCCTCTACGCCGATGATGCGCTTCCATTTGTAGTGCGGGTATTCCAAGGACAGACACACCCACACCATCTCATCCTCGGGGTGCTGGCGGGGCTCAACGCGATGATAGGGTGGAGAGAGCCTCCGCAGTTTGTCTGGACCCTGGGGTTGGTGCGGGCATACGTGGTGCTCATGAGTATCCTGGGACTTGTCGGGCTGGGGTATCTAGCATGGCGCTGGTTTCAGACACGGTGGGCAGTGGGGGTGGCTGTGCTTGTCACTGCGGGTAGCTATGGGTACTGGTCCTACAGTGTTGTGCCGGACTTCTATGTGCCGGGGATCGCGGCGGTTATAGGGGCGGCGATTGCATTGGAGCACTTCCAGGTGACTGGACAGAGGTGGTGGCTCGCCGGGGTTGTGGGATGTGTGTGGTTGGCGGCGATGAATCATCAGAGTTACGCCGTTTTTGCCGTTATTGCAGCTTCCGTCCTCCTCCACGCCAAACAGCACCGGAGCGCTACCTTCTTCCTCGCCTCCAGCCTCCTCCTGCTCGGAGCGACTTACGTTAGTGCCTTCCTCCTGCAGCATGAGTACCAAAGCCTTTGGCACTTTGTGCTGGGATATGCCTCGCACATGCAGTTTACCCCCTATGATCACCTGCAGTGGCTGACACCCCTTTACGCTCTGGTTGGGATCGTGCGGGCGTGGACGTTCCCCGAGTATTTCCTCCGCCTTGATCCCGTTGCGAGCTGGGCTCAGGAGCGTTGGAGGATGAAGCTTTTCCTCGATGAGCGCTTCCTGCTCCGGGGAATTGACCCCTTTCTCGCTGTACTACTCGGTGTTCTTGGGATTCTGGCGACCCTCTTCCTCGTTGGACTTGCTCTCCGGGAGGTGGGGAAGAGGAGGGAGCAGTTCCGAGGGCGATGGAGTTTCTCCGCGCTGCTCGGATGGGCATGCGTGTTGGGGGTTGTGGCTGTGTTCTGGGAGCCGAGCTCGAACGAATTCTGGCTCTGGATGCCTCCGGTAGGTGCCCTGCTTGTTGCCGGAGTCCGGGATAGATGGCGGTGGGCTGTCGCGGGAGCCGGGGGAGCGCTGGTGTTGACGACGGCGCCGGTGATTTGGCTGTACCGTTCGCCTGACAACGACATCTATAGCGTCAACAAGCAGTATCGTGAGCGCTTGAGCTCGGACGATGTCCTCCTCACGGCGGATTTCCAGCAGGTGCGTGCGCTCAACTGGCTTTATCCTACCCGAGCACGAGTCCTGGAGTTCGAGTTGGGGCGTCTTGAGTGGGAGGATCGGAGGCTGCAGCAGGTACTATGGGAGCTGGCTCGTCCGGAGGCGCGCGGGCGTCTTGTGCTTGACCCGTTGATTGTCATGCCTCATCCGTCGGAGAGTGCGCTCCGCATGAAGCTGCCGCGGTACACGGAAGCCCATGTTGAGGGAGTGCTCCAGCGGATTGCGGCTTTTTGCCAGGCTGAGGCAGTGGGGACAGAGCCGCGCCGGCGTGTTCCGCTGCTCGGGGTGTGGCGGGACGGTGGGGGAGTGGTAGAGTTCCAGAGACGCCAGCTGCCTGGGATGCAATGGGTGCAGTGATACGCCTCCTGGCAGCCGTGCCAACGCCTCCGCCCTATGCCGGACCGGAGGTTGGGATGGAGCTCTTGATGCGATACTGGAGTTCGGAGCGGGTCGAGCTTGTCCATGTGCGTACCACGGTTCGTCGGAGCAATGCCGAGAAAGGGCGCTGGGATGTGCACGGAATCAGACGGGGCATAGGAGTGTGGTGGCGATACTGTGTTGCGCTCTGGCGCTGGCGTCCGCACGTTGTGTTCGTGCTGCTCTCTTCGAGCTGGGTAGGGTTCGTGCGAGATGTGCTCATGATTGTCACGGCACGGCTTTTCGGTGCACGGGTAATAGCGCAGTACCGCGGGGGAAACTTCCAAGGCTTCTACCGTTCCCAGCCCCGCTGGCGGCAGCGGTGGATTGTCTGGGGACTGCGGCGGGTAGAGCGCGTTTTCGTACAGAGCTGCGGACTCCGTGGGCAGTTCACGGGGATTGTAGCAGAGCAGCGGCTGCGGGTACTTCCGAACGGCATTGCTCTCGACGAGTTTCCGCAGCGGGAGCGCTCTGTGGCAGAGGCACCCCCATACCGGCTCCTTTTCGTGGGGCATCTCGCCTTTGCCAAAGGCTTTCGAGAGCTTGCACGGGCATATCAGCGCTTGAGGCAGGAGGTGCCTGTGGAGCTTTGGGTGCTCGGGACGCGAATTGCCGATCGGCGGGTTGCCCGGAGTTTTTTGCCGCCGGTGTGGAGACAGTACTACGATGCTCACGCCCGGGCGATTGAGGCAGAAATCGATGCCTTTCTCGGCGCGGCAGAGCAGCACAATGTGCGTCTTTTGGGCTTCGTCTCTGCTGCTGAAGTGCGGCACTGGATGGGGCAGGTTGACCTCTTCGTCCTTCCATCTTACAGCGAAGGCTTCTCGATGGCGGTGTTGGAGGCGATGGCAGCGGGATTGCCGGTCGTGGTTACCCCTGTTGGGGCACTGGCGGAGCTCGTCACCGATGGTGTTCGGGGACGGCTCGTACCTGTTGGCGATGCCGAGGCGCTCGCCGTGGTGCTTCGCGAGTGCTTGCAGCAGCCTGCGTGGATGCGTCGGGTCGGAGAGGAAAACCGGCGGTGGGTTGCCCGGGAGTTCCCCATTGAGCGAACAGTGCGATGCCTTGAGGAAGAGGTCTGCACCCTAGTGCGGCAGTAGGATGATTGTCGAGCGTCTCATCGTGCTGAGCCTCGGCTTCTTCCTGGTGAGTCGTTTCCTGACGGAGAAGCTCCGCCTGCTCCCGAAGTGGGTGGATGTTCTCGATATGCCTGTTGCACTTGCCATTGTGGCAATTGGTTTTCTCCTCCGTCCGGCGCTGGGGGCAGAGGCATCGGAGGAGGACCGTCGCGTGGCACGGCTGACCTTCCTGCTCTTGCTCTCGGTAGCGGTTTCGCTCCTGGCAAATGCTGACCAGGTTTTCCTGCCAGCAGCTGTGCTGTTCACCATTGGGTTTGCCGGGGGACCATTGCTCTTCCTGGCGCTCAGCCGCTGGGTTCAATACCGGGAAGAGTTCGTGCGCTTGTTCCGGCGCTTCCTTCTGGGATTGCTGGGGTTCAATCTGGTGGTGGTGCTCGTGTGGGATTTCCCCGCGTTCTTCGCGTACGCAGATCCGGACAGGCTCTCGGGGACATTCGGGAACAACGCCTACCAGTTCTCCTTCTTCCTTGCCGTGGCTACAGGGTTGCTCCTGGGCCTAGGGGAGAGTTGGGCAATGCCGCGCCTGGTGGTCGTCGCGATTCAGGTTGGGCTGTTTGCGCTCTACTACCTGTTGCAGTTCCGGGCGGGCTTCGTTTTCTTTCTAATCGCCTACGGGACGATGCTTGTGGCTCTTTACGGGCGCCGGGTCATACGCGGGGTACTCCTCAGTGGTGTTGCTGTCTTCTTCAGCGCCTTGCTCATTGATGCCGCCTTGGAGGAGCTTGTCGGGCGTTCGCAGCAACGCTTTACCGACTATACTTCCCGGGCAGCGCGCGGTGATTTGGGCTACAGCGATTTGCTGCTCTTGTTGGCGAATCCAGCGGAGTACTTGAGCTATGCGAAGTTTCAGGCATTCCCGGCAACGGCGCGGATGCTCTGGGAAAATCCCTGGGTCTTCCTCGTCGGGGTTGGACCAGGCAATTACGTGAGCCGAGCGTACTACACCTTCAACGTGGAGCTTCGTTCCACAGAACTCAAGGGCAAAGGGGTCGGCGGGGTTGTGCAGCAGCTCTTCGGCGTGAGCAAACCCTGGGCGACGGAGATGAGCCAGCGCTACTTAGGAACGTTGCCGCGGGAGATTGCCTTCGGGTCGTATCTCTTCGCTAGCCCGTATTCGAGCTACTTGGCGCCGATTGCCGAGATCGGCATCCTCGGGGCGATTGCGGTCTTCGGGCTTTACGGCTATATGGTGCGGCGCTCCTTCCAGTTGGTGCGTCGGGCACGGGAGGAAGCTCCCGAGGCGCTCCCGATGGCGCTGGCAAGTCTCATCGGCAGCGTGTACCTCGTTGGGTTAGGGTTCGTAGACAATTGGTGGGAAGTGACACGGGTGGTTTTCCCGATGTGGCTCCTGTTCTGGGTAGCGAAAACAGCGGTCGCAGCCGCAGAGCCAGAGTCCTTGGTAGAGGAGGGTCAGGAAGAGGAAGCGATGGTGTAAGCCAATGTGCGGTATTGTCGGCATTCTCAACGGGGGGAGTCCCGAGCTGCTGGAACGGGCGCTCCAGCTGGTTGCGCATCGGGGACCCGACGACTGGGGCATTCAATGGTTCCCCGAGCAGTGCAGTGGGCTGGGGCACCGCCGACTGGCAATTCTGGACTTGACCCCAGCAGGGCACCAACCAATGGTCAATCAGCGGGGGACGCGCTGGATTACATACAATGGCGAGCTCTACAACTTCCGGGAATTGCGCAAGGAGCTGGAACAGCGCGGCTATCGCTTCCGTTCCCAGACCGATACGGAGGTCGTCCTGGCTGCCTACGATGAGTGGGGTGCTGAGTGTGTCCGACGCTTCAACGGAATGTTTGCCTTTGGGATCTACGATACAGAGCGGCGGGAGCTTTTCCTGGCACGCGACCACCTGGGAATCAAGCCGTTGTACTACGGCGTCTCGGGTAAAACGTTCGCCTTCGCCTCGGAGGCAAAGGCAGTTCTGGTCTTGCTCGGGATCGACCCAGAGCCTGAGGAGGATGCCCTCCTGAGCACGCTGCTCTTCCTCTGGGTGCCAGAGCCGAAGAGTGGCTTCCGTGGAGTATGGAAGTTGCCCCCTGGACACTATGCTCGTGTCCGTCAGGGGCAGATGTGGCTCACCGAGTATTGGGATGTCCCGTTGCCCGGGGCAGAAGGGTACCTGCTGTATCGGCACGAGCAGGAGTATATCGAACAGTTGCGCCTCCTCTTGGAGCGTGCCGTTGCCCGGCAGATGATTGCCGATGTGCCGGTTGGGGCGTTCCTCTCCGGGGGAGTGGATTCCTCCGTGGTGGTTGCGCTCATGCGGCGGGCAGAACCGGAGGCGGACTTGGCAACCTACACGATTGCCTTCGCGCCGGAGGACCATCGCGTGGAGGCGCAGCCGGATGACCCCGCCTATGCCCGAATCGTTGCCCGCCATGTGCGGACCCGTCATCGGGAGTTCTGTATCCGCCCCGATATCAATGCAGTGCTCCCGAAACTGCTCTGGCACTTGGACGACCCGCTTGCCGATGGAGCCGCAATCAACACGTATCTGATTGCCCGCTATGCTAAGCAGCATGGGACAACGGTCTTACTCAACGGCATGGGGGGCGATGAGGTCTTTGCCGGCTACCGCAAGCAGCTGGCAACGTTGATGCTGCAGCATTACCATCGCCTCCCTGCCTGGTTTCGGAAACAGCTCGTCGAGCCGTTCCTCCAGGCATTACCGGCTTCGTGGGTGCGTTCCCGTCTGCGCCCACTGCGGTGGCTCAAGAAGATGCTCCCTCCGATGCGGCTCTCTCCGCTGGAGGCGTTCATCTACGGCTTTGCGTACTGCTCCCCAGAGCGCTTGCAGCGGCTGTGGCGTCGTCCGCTCCCGCCCGTGGAGGAGCTCTATCCAATCCGCCGCTACCGGGATGTTGCCGAGCGTGCCCGTGGACAATCGCTGTTGACACAGCTGACCTATTTGGACACGAAGCTGTTCCTGACAGGGCTGAACTTGCTTTACTCCGACAAGGCAGCCATGGCAACGGCGGTAGAGACACGACCCCCGTTGCTCGATGTGGAGCTGGTAGAGTTCGCCTTCCGCATCCCCGACCGCTACCGCATTCGCGGAGTACAGCAGAAGTATCTCCTCAAGCGGGCTGCCGAGGCGTATGTCCCGCGCGAGGTGCTCTTCCGTCCAAAAGCACCCTTTGCAACCCCACTGCTTGCGTGGATGGATGGGGTGCTCGGGGACCAGCTCCAGCGGTGGTATGCGGAGCGTCCGGGGCTGCACCGGGAATACCTCAATGCCGCAGAGGTCCTTTCCCTGCTCGAAGAGCACCGGCGTGGGAGCGCGAACCATGCCCATCTTCTCTGGGCATGCCTGGTCCTTGCCGAATGGCTTGCCCTCTGGGGAGAATCCCGGGTGCCAGACCTCCCGCCGCAAGTCGACGAAGCAGTCCTCCGCCTTGAGATTTCGTAATTTGCGCCCACCGACCGGTTCCCTCTGCGTGGACGGATACCATGTTCAGCCTGGAACTGACCGAGGAGCAACGCCTGATTCAGCAGACCGCCCGCGAGTTTGCTCGCACGGAGATCGAGCCGAGCTCGATTGAGCGGGACATAACCGGCGAGTTCCCCCACGAGATCGCGCGTAAGCTCGGTGAGCTGGGCTTCATGGGGATGATGGTCTCCCCGGAATGGGGTGGCAGCGGTCTGGATACCATCAGCTACGTGCTGGCGCTGGTGGAAATCTCGAAAGCCGATGCCAGCGTCGGCGTGATCATGTCGGTGAACAATTCACTGGTGTGCTGGCCCATCGAGACGTACGGCACCCACGACCAGAAGGAGCGCTACCTGCGGGATTTAGCAGCGGGGCGGAAGCTCGGGGCGTTCTGCCTGAGCGAACCCGAAGCCGGCTCCGATGCTACCCGCCAACACACGCTGGCACTCCGCGGCGATGGTGGCTGGATTCTCAACGGGACCAAGAACTGGATTACCAACGGCACCACTGCCGATGTCTACCTGGTCTTCGCACAGACGGACCGTTCCAAGGGGCACCGAGGCATTACGGCGTTCCTGATCGAACGCGGCACAGAAGGCTTCACGCCGGGCAAGAAGGAGGATAAGCTCGGTATTCGCTCCAGCGATACCTGCTCCATTGGGCTGACCAATGTCTTTGTGCCCGATGCCAATGTCCTGGGCGATATTGGCGAAGGCTTCCGCATTGCCATGCACACGCTCAACGGGGGGCGTATCGGTATTGCTGCCCAAGCCGTCGGGATTGCTGAAGCTGCTTTTGAAGCAGCCCTGGCATACTCGCAGCAGCGCAAGACCTTCGGGAAGCCAATTTGCGAACACCAGGCAATCCAGTTCAAGCTTGCCGATATGTCTGTCAAGCTCGAGGCGGCTCGCCTGCTGCTTCTGAAAGCAGCCTGGCTGCGGGATCGTGGCGAACGCTACATCAAGGCAGCTTCCTTTGCCAAGCTCTTCGCCTCGCGGACGGCTGTTGAGCTCGCGCTGGAGGCAATCCAGATTCACGGTGGCTATGGGTACGTGCGGGAATACAAGGTGGAACGCTACCTGCGTGATGCCAAGATCACCGAGATTTACGAAGGCACCTCCGAAATCCAGCACATCATCATCGCCCGTGAGCTCCTGCGCGAGGTTGGCTATACGGCTCCGCAGGCAGTGGCAAACTGAGAGTGCGCGCCCGGCATGCTCCGCATTCGGATTATGCGCACAGACCCTGCCTTTGCAGACCTTCCCCTGCCCACGTACGCTACGAGCGGAGCAGCAGGGATGGATATCTGCGCTGCTGTCCATGAGCCTCTGGAGCTCCCTCCGGGAGGTATTGTCGTGGTGCCGACAGCGTTAGCCATTGCGCTGCCACCGGGCTACGAGTGCCAGGTCCGCTCGCGCAGCGGGCTGGCAGCCCGCTACGGTGTCTTTGCCCTGAATTCCCCCGGCACCATTGACAGCGACTACCGCGGGGAAATCCGCATCATCTTGGCAAACTTCGGCAGGGAGCCATTCTGGATTCGGCGCGGCGATCGCATTGCACAACTCGTCGTGGCTCGCTACGAGCGTGTCTGCTGGGAGGTGGTGGAGCGGCTCCCGGAAAGCTCTCGAGGAGAGGCTGGGTTTGGCAGTACTGGTATCACCGGCTGCCTATAAGCCAACGCCGATGGCGCTCGCACTCCACACCGACATTGCAGTGGAGGATTGGGGGCTTATCCCGTACGAGGAGTCCTGGCACCGGCAGAGGGAGCTGCTGCACCGAGTGCAGCGCCGCGAAGCACCGAACACGCTCGTACTCTGCGAGCATCCAACAGTCATCACGATCGGGCGGACGGGCTCGCGGCAGCATGTCTTGCTCCCAGAGCCGCTTCTGCGCGCTCGGGGTATCCCAGTCTTCGAAGTCGAGCGCGGCGGTGATGTCACGCTCCACAATCCGGGACAGCTCGTGGGGTACCCTATCTTCCGCCTTTCGGACTATCGGGAAGACCTGCACTGGTTCGTCCGGGAAATCGAGCAGTGTATCATCGAGCTTTTAGCAGAGTTCGGGATCATCGGACATCGGATTCCAGGCTTGACAGGCGTCTGGGTTGCAGGCGAGCGGAAGATTTGCGCCATCGGACTCCACGTGAGCCGCTGGGTAAGCTGGCACGGCTTTGCCTTGAACGTGAACAACCGCTTGGAAGAGTTCGCCTACATTGTCCCGTGCGGCATTGTCGACAAAGGAGTGACCTCGATTGCACGGGAGCGCGGGGCAGCCGTCCCTCTGGCGGAAGTCAAAAGCCTCTGCGCGGATATCTTCCGCCGGCACTTTCCCGAAAGCTCCTCTCTGCGGTAGACTTCACCGCGGAGGTCGGCACGGAGCATCCTGTGGCAGCGCTGGGAAGAGGAAGAAAACGCGTATATTTGCCCCAGACGTTCAGTGCATGTTCCACACTCTGCGAGGGTACCATGGTGCGGCGTCTGTCCTCAACTGGTTCCGTGTACGGGGGGGGGGAATAGTAGCCCTCCTTCTGAGCCTTCTGGAGTGGGTGGCGGTAGCGCTGGGGCAGCCGCCGTGCTCTGTCGTAGACGGGGATCCATGGGATCCGGCAGATACGTGTGATGAACTGTGGATTCGGTACATTCATCGCATTTGCTTTCGAGACTATCTCCCGACGTTCTACCCTGAGTGCTGTGTTGAGCTGCGTTTCTCTTACCGTTGTGCCTGTTCTAAGAATCCGCCTGGCTTTCCCGACATTTATATCAACGGGGTGGAGCTATACGGCTGCTGGCAGTTGCAAGAGGATATCTTAAGCGGCAGTATAGCCATGAGTAGAGTGATGGATTCCATTGTCACTGCTCTGCTGCGAGCGATCGCACGGGATCGAGTGCCAGGCTTTCCGCCCGACACAATCTGTCTTCGCGATGATCCTGATTGTCTGAATCCTTACGTCGTTGTGCGTGTTCTGAAAGGAGCGTGCGTTGCGGTAGTAGAGGTTTATCGCGATTCTCTTTCCCCTGAGCTACCAACGAAAAAAGATCAAGTTTGGCAACTTTCCCATTCTCACAGTGACACACTTCGATCGGGTACCATTATCCGCTGTACAGACTGGTGCTGTCGTGAGCTCTGGCAGGTTTGTGTTTGGTACAACCATCCATCCACGCCACACGACACCACTATATGGAAATGGAGGGTCTGGAAGCTTGCGGGAGACTCAGGGCAAGTGTGCGCAATCACGCTGAGTGGAGACACGTGTTACTTTGCATGTTCCCCTGGGGCAGACGGCTTTGGTCCGCCTGCTTTACGACGGGGTACTGGGGAATGGGGGAAGCAGGGGCGAGTAGAAGTCTACTCCCTGATCGGTCAACGGATCGCTCAGTGGGAAGGCTCAGTACAGCGGTGGAGGACGTGGGTGGAACAGCTGTCGCTGGGAAAAGGACTCTATTTCGTGCGTCTGCAAACAGAGAGGGGTGTAGAGCTCATTCCTGTATGGCGGTAAAACAAGGGGCTACAGAGGTACCATGCGCGGGCAAGTGGTGCTCTTCGTACTCTGTGGGCTGAGCTGGAGTATATTGATAGCGCAAGAGCCCCCCGGACCGCTGCCGGCGGACAGCAACTGGCAGCATTTCGGCTATGCCTTGGACTGGGCTGAGGTGTATTGGCATGGTACAACCGATGGCAAGCGCCTCTATTTTGGCGGTGCTTACTTTCAGGTTGGGGGGCAGCCAGGGGAAATTTTCTCTTGGGACACGGAGCGGCAGCAGCTGCAGGTGCTTTCCCGTAGGGGTGGGAGATATTCACTCCTGATGTGGGCAGAGGATACTCTCTATGCCTTTAGCAGCATGGTTGATGGTATTCCGACTCAGGGCTTTGCTCTGTGGGATGGACAACGGTGGCATATTCCGCCGATGGGACCAAATGGGGTGGTAAGCTTTGCTGTCCGATGTGGGGATACGCTCTACGCTGCGGGAGGCTTTACTGCAATTACGGGACCGGATACCACGATTCCCGTCCGGGGATTTGCGAAGTACCACCTCCGTACACGACAATGGTCGGTCTGGGGGAGTGGGAAGGGATTAGCAGCATGGCGCTACTATGGGCTTACGGGGCTCCGAGGACTTGCTGTGGATACAGTGCGGAAGCGCATTGCTGTTGTGGGGCTGTTCGATACCATTGATGGAACAGCAGCGATGGGGATTGCTGTCTACGATATTCAGCAGGGGCGGTGGGAGGGAATTCGCGGACCGTCGGAACTGCTATATGGGTATGCCGTGATGGCGTGCGAGTGGCTTGGGGATACCTTACTCGTTGGTGGCATTCTGACAACGTTTGCTGGTAAGCCTGTGTGTGGGCTTGTAGGATACGATCTGCGGATGCGGCAGTGGGTAGAGCTCCCCTGCCTGCCAGGGACAGAGCCGGGACGGGTATGTCCAGTGCTCCTGATGGGGAAAGTTGACGGCAAGCCCTACGTCCACTACTACCTATATTCCCCGCAGGGTGTCATGCGGGGCTCGGTTGCTCTCTGGGAAGGAGGAAGGTGGCGAGAGCTGTTCCCGGAGGGGTGTACGCAGAGCGTTGCTTTGCTTGTAGCGGGGATGGAGCGTGTCGGGGGAACGGTGTATGCTGCTGGTTTCATTCCCTTGCCCTCGGGTGCAGTTGCACAGATTGCGCGGTGGGATTCTTCCAGCAATACGTGGCAGGAGATCCCGGAACTACGTGCAGAAGGAGGATATGCATATCCCGATGCTCACTCTTGGCGCATACTGGTGCGCTCGCTCCTCAAGCGAGGGGACACCCTCATCGTGGGGGGATTGTTCCGAACAGCAGGACAGCGCTTCGCCTCGGGGGTTGCCCTCTATGATATCCGTCGTAGGCTCTGGCATCCATTGGGGAGCTGTCCAGAGATAGAGCTCCCGGGGGTGACGCGAGAAGACACGCTTCCTGGCAGGACCCTCGATGGCGGCGTTTACACAATGCTCTTGGTCAGAGACGACCTCTATGTCGGGGGATGCTTTGTGCAGGCAGGTGGGAAAAGGACATATGGCCTTGCGCGGTACAACTTCCGTGAGGGGCGCTGGTATCCGATGGGTATTACTGATCCTGAAGCCCGAGTGTACGCACTTGCTCAGCTGGGGGATAGCCTCTACGTAGCGGGCTTCTTCCAGCAGGTAGACACTATCCGGGTGGGCAGCGTTGCGATCTGGGATTTGCAGCGGCAGCGGTGGTATCCGGTTGAAGACGGAGGGATTCGGGGAGTTGCAGGGATGAGAACAATCACGGGGATGGTGGCATTCCAAGGGAAAATCTACATCAGTGGCGACTTCCGCAGTGCTGGGGGACAGGAGGGGGTTGACAAATTTGCCGTCTGGGATGGGCAACGCTGGAGGAAGGCGCTTGGGGATTCTGCCCCCGGGGTTATTGTTGATGGACTCACGGTGACTCCGTGGGGAATGGTTTTTGCTGTGCCGGGTGAAATTCGGGTCGGGGAACAGCTGCTCCGTGGCGTTGTCCTCTATGATGGGGAGAGCTTCCGGGTGGTCACTCCAAGAACAACCAACCGCTGGGCAATTGCTGCTGATACGGCTACGGGAACATTGGTTTCCGGAGGTGCGGGTCAGTTGAGCCGAATCTTTTTGGACGGGCGACCAGAGGTAGTACTGGGGTCGGGGGTCCAGCATTTTGCTCGTGAGTACGACTGGCAACCGGGACGCATTTACGCACTCCTGTGTGATGCAGATGGCTGTTGGGTAGGAGGGGCTTTCCTCTATGCCGGGCGTCGCCTTTCGCAGGCGCTGGCGTACTGGCGGAGGGAGTCGACTGGGGTAGTGGAAAGGTCGGAAGGCAAGATTGCAGGTCGTATCTATCCGTTGCCGGCGCTTGAGGAGGCGGTGGTGGAGTACGAGCTGGGGCGGGGCGGGGAGGCAGTGCTGGAGCTGCTCGACGGGCTCGGGCGCGTGGTTGAGCGGCGGCAGCTGGGCTGGCGCGGAGCAGGGCGGCAGCGGGAGCGGCTCGGGCTTGCCGGGCTTGCCTCAGGGGTATACTACTGGCGGCTACGGGCAGGCACCGAGCTGGCCACAGGCACCCTTGTGGTGGTGCGGTAGACACAAGGGGAAACCTCAGGAAACGAAGCCCCCGCAGGACTGCGGGGGCTTTTTCTGGGTGTTGCAGGCAGAGGCGTTACGGAGTGTTCGGGTCAAACCGGCGACGCAGCCCTTCCCAGGCTTTGTAGTAGTCGGTCTGCAGAAGCGGAGTCTCCAAAGCCCAGCGGGTTGGGCGGCAGACGAAGCGCATCTCGAACATGAACGCCAGAGTGTTAGACAGGTATTCAGGCTTGAGCTCGGCGCTGATGGCTTTCTCGAAGGTTGCCGTATCCGGACCATGCCCGCTCATGGAGTTGTGCAGGCTAGCCCCGCCCGGAACAAAGCCCTCTTCCTTCGCGTCGTACTTGCCGAAGATCAGCCCCATGAATTCGCTCATGAAGTTGCGGTGGAACCACGGGGGACGAAACGTATGCTCGGCAACGCTCCAGCGCTCCGGGAAGATGACGAAGTCAACGTTCGCCGTGCCGGGGAGCTCCGATGGTGAGGTCAGCACCGTGTAGATGGATGGGTCACAGTGGTCGAAGGAGACCGTGTTGATGCACATGAAGGTGCGCAGATCGTACTTGTACGGGGCGTAATTTCCTGCCCAGGCGACCACATCCAGCGGGGAATGGTCGAGGGTAGTTGCCCAGAAGGTGCCCTGGAACTTTGCAATCAGCTCGCACTCCTCTTCGAGGTCTTCGTAGGCGGCAACGGGAGTCAGGAAAAAGCGCGGGTTTGCCAAGCCATTAGCGCCGATGGGACCCAGATCGGGCAAGCGGAAGAGAGCGCCGTAATTCTCGCAGATGTAGCCCCGCGCGTGCCCATCGGGGAGCTCAACACGGAACTTGATGCCGCGCTGAATGACGGCAATCTCTCCGGGAGCAACCTCCATGATGCCCATTTCGGTATGGATCTGCAGCCGTCCCAGCTGCGGGACGATGAGCAATTCACCATCGGCGTTGTAGAAGTAGCGGCGTTCCATTGAGCGATTGGCAGCGTAGAAGTGGACGGCGCAGCCGCTGTGCATGCTCAGATCCCCATTGCCACCAACGGTGACGATGCCATCGAGGAAGTCCGTTGGCTCCTCAGGGATTGGCAATGGGCTCCATCGGAGCTGGTTCGGGGTGGGAGAGACTTCGGTGAAGGGCGTGCTCTTCCAGCTCCGGTGCGTCGTCTGCCGGAAGGGGGGATGAACTACTGACGGACGAATGCGGTAAAGCCATGTCCGCCGGTTGAGCAGGCGCGGTGCGGTGAAAGGCGTCCCATTGAGCTGCTCGTTGTAGAGTCCGTATGGACAGCGCTGCGGTGAGTTCTGCCCTTTCGGCAGAGCGCCGGGGAGAGCCTCGGTTGCGAATTCGTTCCCGAAGCCCGAAAGGTACGTCAAGCCGTTCTGCACGACGGCGTAGCCGTTTTGAACGGTTGCATATTCCAGGGTCTTGAGCATGGCAATCCCCTCAACTGATGGCACTCATCGTCAGCGGTTCGGCATGCAAAGTATCGAAAAGGCAGCAAACGATGGGCTTATGGCAGCAGGAGCCAGAGGACCGAGGGAGTAGGACCGAAGTGTGCCGGGCGTGGAGGCTGAGGGAGTGTGGCGTGTTCAAAGGGAGCGTATTGACGCGTGGCGTCGAAGTATGCCAGGCTGAAGGGGAGGGCTTGTCCGCGGGGGAGCGGGGCGTCGTCGGCATTGCCAGTGCTGAGGCGGCGCCGGAGTTCGATTGTCCAGCCGCCATTCGCGTGGCGCCCGCGTGCGCGGACGTCGCCTCGGCTGGCGAAGGCGGTGCGTTGTGCCCGCAGTACCCATCCTGGCACCACATCCCCAGCTCTCCAGGGACGTCCTGTCGCGGGGTTGGGAGCCTGTGGATTGAACGGGACAGCAGTTGCTTCCCACAGGAAACGGCTCGGGTCCAGCCCACCATTATCTCCCCCTGCCATGTTCAACGGGAGCAGTGGAGCACTTCCCCGCGGGGGGAAATTCGCCTCTGCAAATGGGACGCCGGCATCACCCCGCCGTTCCTCGGGGAAGGAAGCGCCATCGCGACCTTCGGCAACGTAGTCGTCGGCGTATCCTTGCGGATTGGTCGTCCCAGCCTTCCAGTACCAGATGTCAATGCGTCCGGTAGTGGGGTAGCTTCCCCCCTCGTGGTGCGCCGTGCTGCGTGCCGGATGGCATGCCACGGCACACCCGACGCGATCAAACGTCTCTCCGGGGCGATCTCCTTGGACACTCTCGGGCGAGCCGATGGGGAACATCACCGCCAAGGCGTCTTGCCCTTCAGTGCTGAGCCTCCAGTATGCCTCCGCTGCGGGATTGCCTCCCTGGAAGCGGAAGAGATTCGGGGTCTCGTCGGGGATAGGATCGGCAATCTCGATCAGCATGTAGAGGAAGTCCGCGTCTACGGCAGCACGGAGTGTGGCAGAGAAGGAGCGGCGATCAGAAGAGCTCGGCTCAACCTGCGTGAGGAGTACCTGCACTGGCGGGGCAAGCTGCCAGACTGCGTCATCGGCAACACCATCTAATGTTGGCGGCGAGGAGGTAAAAATGGCAAGCACTTCCAAGCGGTCTCCCGGTGTGCCGCTTCCTCGCAGCGGGACTTCCACAGGATGGTCGTCGCCGAGCAACAGCGTTGCCTGGTAGAAGCGGGCTTCCGTCGGGGTAAAGCGCAGCAGGAGACTGTCGCGCGCACCGGCAGCAAGGGTGCTCCGGGGCTGCCGCACAATGGCAAATGCTGCACGGTCAGCCCCGACAAGGGAAGGAGCCAAAACGAGGGCGGAATCGGTGCGATTGCGGACTTGCACCCAGAGCGTGGCACTCTCCCCGAGGCGGACGCTACCGAAGTTGACTTCCGCTGGGATGACTTCCAGCGGGCTTTCTGAACCGAATTCCCCGACACCCGGTGCCTCGCAGCCGCTGAGGAGCAACGGGAGTGCACCGACAATGAGCAGCAGGGTGGAGGGAATCAGGCGCATGTGCTCAGTGCAGAACTTGGAACGCGTGGACAAAGCCCCCACCTGCAGAGTCCTCAAGCCGGAGCCAATACGTGCCAGAGGCAAAGCCCCGCAAGGGGTATCGAATGTAGAAACGTCCCGCCGGCACCCACTGCTGCCATTGGACCACGGTCTGTCCCTGTAGCGTGGTGATGCTGAAGCGGACAACAGTGGCTTCCGGAGCGGTTCCAGTGATCTCCAGCCACTCCGTGGCTGGATTGGGGGTAAGTGTTGCCGTCAGTGGCGTGGGGATCTCCGGGACGGAGACGTAGCCTGGAATCTCCACCTCCAGCACGTCGCTCCCTTGCTCGTAGAACGTTTGGAAGCTCCGCAGAGGGCTTCGGGCAGGACCGCGGAGCACCTGTCCAGTTGGGCTGAAAAGAGACCCGTGACACGGGCAGGGAAGTGCTTGGAGTGAGCTCTGGTATGTGCTGACCGGGCAGCCAGCGTGAGGGCAAATATCGTCCACGGCAGCGAAGCGGTCTTCCGCAACGCGCGTGACGATAAGCCGTGGGGGGACTTCTCCTGTGGCGCCAGGGATGGGAACTTTGACAGAGCCAGTAACCTCCCCAAGGGCTGGGTACTGGCTCAAGAGGATGCGGAAGCGCCCGAGCGGATGGCGTTCCGGGGGGAAGGCTGCAGAGAGCAGCTGTGCGATCGAGGGGGTGGTCGCCGTTGCCGCCGCGGCGAGCAGCTGCCGGAGAAAGCTACGGCGTGAGGTTCCCATTGCTCGCACCGTCGGCAAAACGGCTTTCCTCCTGAGCACGGCGCCGGAGCTGCTCCAGGAGAGTGTCGATCTGCTCCAGGGTGATGTTCTCGTAGTAGTCCTCGTTGACAGCGATCATCGGGGCGCCGCCGCAGGCGCCCATGCATTCGACCTCTTCAAGCGAGAAGAGCCCATCGGGAGTCCGCTCCTTGGGGGCGATCCCGAGCTTGTGGGCGAGGTATTCCAGCACGCGCTCACCACCTCGGAGCATGCACGAGACGTTGGTGCAGACCTGGATGTGGTAGCGTCCCACAGGCTCGGTGTGGAACATTGTGTAGAAGCGCACAACCCCGAGCACATGGGCGTACGGCAGGCGCAACAGCTCTGCTACCGCGCGGATGTTCTCCAGCGAAATCCAGCCGTACTTGCGTTGGACCATCCAGAGTACTGGTAGCAGAGCAGCCTGTGGCTGAGGGTAAAGCGATTTGAGACGCTCGACCTCTTCGAGTTCTTCGGCTGTGAAGAGTTCTGCCATCGAGCTCGGCTGGGTTGTCGGACACAGCGCGAAAATACACTCCCTTCGGGCAACACTTCAGCTATGGTCGGGCACCTGCCAGCTGGAGCCGGAGGGGGTAGAGCAGGCGGAACCGGGGAGGATGGGGACCGAATTCAACGGCAGGGGAGGGCAGTTTCAGCAGGAGCAGACCTTGCCGCAACCAGTTCCAGAGCGGTGGACCATCGGGAAGCAGAGCGCGGAGATTGTAGTCCAATCCGAGCATAATTCGGCGCTCCTTCGGCAAGCGAGTATCGATGTTGCGGGCGCCATATCCGATGGAGATCATGAGCCACTCTGGGTAGTAGCGGCGCCAGGACTCCGGCAGGAGGCGGTGGAGAGCAATCGAGAGCCAGAAGCTGGAGCTGTTGTAGTCGTCGATGAAGGAGCCGCCATGCTCGCGGGGGAGATCGCCTGCCCAGCGCGCCGGGATATACTGCCAGCGGGGCTGGAATGCTTGCAGAGGCTGCCAATAGTGCTGCGCCACATACCAGTAGACCCCCAGGAAGTTGAAGAGGGCATCCGTTGGGCTGAAGCCCCAGTCCCGGCTGAAGCCGTCTTCGACCTCAACATACGTCTGGTACAGCAGCCCCAACAGTGCCCCGGCGTGGACGGCGGTGGGGAGGTCAATTCCGGCGCTGAGGAGTGCTTCGCTGCAGAGGTAGGACATCAGGTAGCCCCCGTAGAAGTGCCCGGCTTTGTCGACCTGGAGGGCGTAGTCCCAGTCCTCTACCACGTGGAAAGGAGCGTAGACTTTCCACCAGGCGTTCTTCTGAATGTAGTGGAGTGTCACGAGAGCACCACCGTAGGCAGCGCCGATGACAGCCACTTTCCACAGCTGGGGTGTTCGAGGCCGCTGCGGCGGGCTTCCATCGAGAGGTGCTCGGGGATAGCCCCCGAAAGTCAGCATTGCCGGGGAAGGCGTTGGAATGCGGACAAGCGAGGAATCCGCTCCAAAGGCAGCCGGGGGTGTTGAAGGAAGCGGGGCAGAGCACAGAAGCAGTCCAAGCACACAGAGTCCGCCGTACTTCATGAGACGACGATGTGAATTTCCGGCTGGACAAGCTCTTTGGGGATCAGCGTGGGGAAGTAGGCGACCACCTCGCTTGGCTTCGGGCGTCCGCCGGAGAATCCTGTCACGCCAGGTGGTCCGGTCAAAATCAGCGGGGCAAGCTCCCGGGTGAAGCGGTCGACGGTGGCGTAGTCTGGTGCCCGCACGGCAATGCGGAGCATGACCTCGTTCGGCTCGATGGGTTTCGCCAGCGGACCGTGGCACGCGTTGTAGCCGACAAATTCAGTGCGGATTTCCTCAAACTGCAAGCCCAGCCGGCGTAGACGCTCTCGGAGGATGAAATCCGCTCGCTGGGCACGCTTGAGAGCTTCGGGAGCAGAATAGACCAAGGTGCCGACTGCCATGTAGCCAGCGGCATAGCTGGCAGAGACTTTGTAGTATGGCGTCGGTGGGCGCCCTCGGATGCCGAAAACCCGGACGCGGTCGTTGCCCAAGTCTTCAAGCTGGATTGTGGTAAAGTCGGCGATGCACTCCGGGGTGATGTATTCCCGCGGGTCGGCAATCTCGTAGAGCAGCTGTTCGGCAACAGTTTCCCGCGTGACGGCACCACCTGTCCCTTCGTGCTTGGTGACGATGAAGGTGCCATCGGGGTAGACCTCCACGATAGGGAAACCGGGCTCAACCAGGTCGAGCGCTTCCCAGTTGCCGAGGAAGTTACCGCCACTGGCTTGGGCACCGCATTCGAGGATGTGCCCGGCAACGATGCCAGCTGCCAAGAGGTCGTAATCGTGTTCGCTCCAGCCGAATTCGTAGATCATCGGAGCCAGGGTGATGCCGGTGTCGGTTGTCCGCCCGGTGACAACGACGTGTGCACCCTGGCGGAGGGCTTCTACGATGGGGAACGCTCCGAAGTAGGCGTTCGCGCTGAGGAGGCGGTCGCGAATCTCCCGGAGAGGTTGTCCAGTCTCCAGGTGGCGCAGCTCATAGCCAGCTGCCAGAATCTCATCGATGCGGGGCATGAGGTCATCCCCGAGCACGATGCCGATGCGAAGTCCATGGAGTCCGAGTTCGCGCGCGACGCGGAGGAGCTCTTCTGCTGCTCCCTTGGGGTTGACTCCACCGCCGTTGGTGATGAGCCGGATATTGCGTTCGACCAGGTACGGGGCAATCTCCCGGAAGACCGTGATGAGGTCACGGGCGTAGCCCAGGCGCGGGTCTCGCTGGCGCTGCTTTTGCAGAATGGACATCGTCACTTCCGCCAGGTAGTCCATGACGAGGTAGTCAATCGGTCCACGGCGAACCTGGAGCAGCGGTGCCTGCAGCCAGTCACCCCAGAATCCCTGCCCGGAGGCGATGCGGATCGGAGAACGCATCGGCGATGCATATTAGCTTGAGGAAACATACAGGGTCGAGGGCATTGAACACCGGGATTTGTGTAAATTGTCCCGGGGTTTGGGAAGTACGCTCAACGTTTCCATGGCAACTCTGGGGGAGCGCTTGCGCGAGAGCCGACACCAGCAGGGATTAGACCTGGACGAAATTAGCCAAAAGCTCAAGATTCGCCGTTCCATCCTGGAAGCGCTGGAGGCAGACGAGCCAGGTCCAGTGCCGGCAGTCTATATGCGGCAGTTTGCGCGGCGTTACGGGCACTTTCTGGGCATACCTGAGCACGAGCTCCAGGAACTGCTGCGTCAGCGCTTTGGTGCGGAGGGACGGCGCCTGCCGGGACACCCTGTGCCGCCGGAGGGGCGGGGAGGCGTTCGGAGTGAGACCCGCCTCCAGGTGGCTCGGGCTCTGGTCTACGGTGGTTTGGTGGGGGCTCTCATTGCGGTGGTGCACTATTTCTTCCTGCGCTCTCGACCAGAGGAGGCGGTGCGTGAGGGTGTCACACCGGTGGTTGTTCGCCCTGTGAAGGAACCCCCGGAAGGAGGGCGGGGGAAAGCGGCAGATACACTCTGGCGCCTCCGGGCACGAGCACGGGATACTGTCTGGCTCAGCATCGTCGTGGATAACCAACGGAGCGAACAGCTGTTGCTGCAGCCTGGGCAGGAGCGCGAGTGGCAGGTGCAGCAGGTTGCTATCCTCTCGGTCGGGAATGCTGGTGGGTTGCAAGTGTGGCGGAACGAGGAGGAATTGCCCCCATTGGGACCACGGGGGAGTGTTGTCCGTATGGTCCGGGTCACGGCTACCAGTGTTGAAACCTCGGCAAAGGTGCCGGCAGCCCAGCGCCGCTCGGAACACGATGTGCGCGCCTCCTCCCGGCAGACTCAAGGTGAAGCGCCCGCTATTGCCCCGGCTCCCCTGCTGCCTCTCCGGACGACTCGACCAGAGCCACAGAAACCGCTTCCTCCGCCGCCGTGAGCGTTAGGCTGCCGAGGAAGTTTGCGTGCATGACTCTCCTGCTCGCAGCGGTTCTCGGAAGGCAAGCTCAACGGCATGCTCAACGTGTTCGACGAAGCGGATGTCGAGCCCTTCCACAATGCTGGGGCGGAGGTCGGGCAGGTCTTTGGCGTTTTCCTTCGGGAGGATCACCATCTGGATGCCCGCGCGCTTTGCTGCCAGCAGCTTCTCTGCAAGACCTCCGACAGGGAGCACATCCCCGTGGAGCGTGATTTCCCCGGTCATGGCAACATCGCCCCGGACCGGGCGCCCTGAAGCTGCCGAAAGGAGCGCAATTGTCATTGTCAAGCCGGCAGACGGACCGTCTTTCGGAATGGCGCCCTCGGGGACGTGGATGTGGATTTCCTTGCCCTTTGCGAATTCGGGGTCAATCCCGAAGCGGGTCGCATTAGAGCGAACGTACGAGACCGCTGCCATGGCGGACTCTTTCATCACCTCGCCGAGCTTGCCGGTCAGAGTAAGTTTTTCCGTCCCTGGCATCAACGTTGCCTCAACCGGGAGAAGCTCCCCGCCGACGCTGGTCCAGGCAAGCCCGAGAGCAATACCAACCTTGTCCCGCAGGTCGGCATGGTGCTCTGTATAGACGGGGGCTCGGAGATACTGCGGGATGCTCTCAGCATCGACCAGGATATGCTGCTGGCGAACATAGGCGCGGAATTCCGGGAGCTCTGAGAGCTGCTGCAGGGAATCCGAGGCAACGGCGTGTGCGGAGAACCCCTCAATGAGGCGCCGAGCAATTTTGCGTAGAATTGTCGCGATGTGGCGTTCCAGGTTGCGGACACCTGCCTCACGGGTGTACTGGCGGATAATCCGCAGCAGCGCTTCGTCGGTGATTCGTACCGGGACTTCTTCCATGCCGTATTCCCGCAGGAGCTTCGGGATAATGTGTCGCTTGGCGATCTCTAACTTCTCGTCGTCCAGGTAGCTGTGCAGTTCGATGATCTCCATGCGGTCCAGGAGCGGCAGTGGGATATCGTAGCGGACGTTCGCCGTTGCGATGAAGAGCACCTGGGATAGGTCGTAGTCCACCTCCAGGTAATGGTCGTTGAAAGCGTGGTTCTGCTCCGGGTCCAGCACTTCCAAAAGGGCAGAGGAGGGGTCGCCCCGGAAGTCTGTGGACATTTTATCAACTTCGTCCAGCAGAATCACAGGGTTGATGGTCCCGGCACGTTTCATTGCCTGGATGATCTTGCCGGGCATTGCTCCGATGTATGTGCGGCGGTGCCCTCGGATTTCAGCCTCATCGCGGACGCCACCGAGGGAGATGCGCACGAAGCGCCGTCCCAGTGCCCGGGCAATCGAACGGGCAAGAGAACTTTTCCCAACCCCAGGGGGACCGATAAAGCAGAGGATCTGGGAGCGGACCGAGCCTTTGAGGCGGGCTACAGCCAAGTAATCCAGGATGCGCTCTTTGGGGCGCTCCAGGTCGTAGTGGTCTTCGTCAAGGACGCGGCGGACGTGCTCGATATCGAGGTTGTCCTCGGTCCGCTGTGACCAGGGCAGGGAGATGAGCCATTCGAGATACGTCCGGTTGACGGCGAACTCCGGCGAGATCGGGGGAGTCTTCCGCAAGCGCTCCAGCTCTTCATAGGCTTTTGCTTTCACGTGCTCCGGCATTCCCGCACGCTCGATTGCCTCACGCAGGGCAGCCAATTCCGGGATGACTTCCTCCTCCTCACCCAGCTCGCGCTGCAGAGCACGGATCTGCTCTTGGATGATGTAGCGACGCTGCGCCCGCAGGATGGCATCGTGGACTTGCTGGTCAATTTGCTGTGCCAGCCGGCGTACCTCGACTTCGGTGGTCAGAATGCCCAGCAGTTCAAAGTACTGTTCCTTGAGACGCTCCTTCTCCAGGATGCGCTGCTTGACCTCGATGTTCTGCTGGATGTGCGCCGCCGCATAGTAGAGGCGGTGAACGGGATTGTCCAAGTTCTGGTAGGCCAGCCAGATTTCGTGCGGTTGTTGTGAAATCCGCAGGTATTCCTGGAAGAGCTCGTCGGCACGGCGTACCATTGCCTGGAACTCGGGGTCATCTTTGGGGATGCGGGGGGAGATGATGCGCACGTGGGCTTCCATATACTCGCCCTTGTGGAAAGGCTGGCGTAGACGGGCATGGTAGAGCCCTTCGACGAGCACTTTCAGCAGTGGCTGGTTGGGAAGCCGCTGGACCTGGAGAATGCGAGCAACGGTGCCGTGGTGGTAGAGGTCGTCGAAGTCCGGGTCTTCCACCATTGGGTCACGCTGAGCAGTGACGAACAGTACTCGCTTGCGCTCTAAGGCTTTCGCAACGGCGCGAACGGAGGCAGGTCGTCCGACAACGACCGGGAAGAGCATGAAGGGATAGATGACCACGTCGCGCAAGGGCAGGATGGGCAGAGGCTTGGGGATTTCCGAAGGTTTCAACGCGGGCTCCGTTGCCTCGCCAACGACCATATCTTCCAATGTCTGCGCCATGGAGCACGTGGGAAGGCTCGTTGAACCAGTGCTGCCCTAGAGACGCCCCCGGCGGGCGGAGCATTGCACGAGGATGCTGTAATTTGCTCTACAGCCAAGGGTGCAGAGGATTCGGGGAGATGAGGTTCGGGCTTGCCTGCCTTGCGCTGCTCCTGCTCGGATACGTGAGAGGTGTCGGCGATGAAGCGGCAGGCAGCAATGTCTGGCAACGACTCCAGCAAGCCTTGGATGAAGGAGCCAAGGGATTCCTCTGGCAGGCAGAGCAGCTCGCACAGCGAAGCCCGCGCTTTCCCGTCAGTGCTCGCGAAGAGTTCGCTGTCCTCCTCATCGAAAGCCATATCCGACAGGGACTCTGGGAGACCGGCTGGGAGGAAGCACAGCGTTTCCTGCTGCGGGAACCCTTCTCCCCATTGCGCGGGGTGGTCTGGCGGTGGGCAGGGATCGCTGCCTTTGAACTCCGACGCTTTGCCGATGCTGAACGCTGCTGGGATTCCACGCTTGCATCTCTGCAGAGCAGGACGGCGGGAGCACCGACCGAGGTTGAAGCGACAATCGGCTACTGGCGCATCCTCGCGCTTCTCCACCAAGGACATTACCAGCGGGCAGAGGGTGCAATCGAGGCTTACGTCCAGCGCTATCCTGCCTCCCCGTACGCCGATGATGTCCTCTTCTTCCAGGCACTGCTCTCCGAGCTTCAGGGGAAATACCGGCGGGCAGCCGAGCAACTCCGACAGCTGCGGCAACTCTACCCGTGCCGCTCGGCAACTGCCCAGGCTCTTGCCCGCGAGGCATACGTGCGTCTGATCTTGCGGGAGTTTGCCCAAGCATTGCAGCTGGCAGAAGAGCTGGAAATACTCCTGGAGCGCTTCCACAGAGGGGATACGCTCGGGATCGGATGTGAACCCCCCGGCTCGCTCGATATCCCTCGGCAAGAATTGCTCTTCGTCCGGGCAGAAGCCTATCGCGAACGGGAGCAATGGGAAGCAGCACAGCGCGCATATGACGAACTGCTGAGCCAGTTTCCCGAAGGACCGCTGGCAGAGCGGGCGCGTCTGCAGCGCGCATGGGTCACCTTACGCCAAGGACGGGCAGAGGAGGCATTGCGTCGCTTCCAGGCGCTTCGAGGGAGCTCTGATCGGGAAATTGCTGCGCTGGCAGCGCTCTACGGGGCACTTGCGCGGAAAATGCTCGGCGATACGGCGAACGCTCGCCAGGAGTTGTTAGAGCTAAGCCTGCAACCGGATTTCCCTGCTACGGCAGAAGCACTCTTAGAGCTTGGGCAGCTCTCCTACGAGGCAGGGCAGTATCGGAATGCCCGGCTCAACCTGGAACGAGCCATGCGAGAGACCGGAGAGGCACACACGATGCTCCGGGTTCTACTGCTATTGGGGGCAACCTACCAGCAGCTGGGGCAGTGGGAAAACGCACTGCGGAGCTTCCGCATGGCGGGGGAGCTTCTCCAGCGGGGCGATACACTGCTTATCCCGCGCTGGCGACGGTATCGGGAACAGGCGCTTCTCGGGGAAGGCATTGCCCTGGTGTTTCTGCAGCGTCCTGCAGAAGCAGTGGATGTGCTCCAGCGTGCCGTGGCTGAGCATCTTGCAAACGCCCTCCAGGGCGATGAGCTGCTCTTCTGGCTGGCAGAAGCCTCCTACGCTAGCGGAGACTTTTCCCGAGCAACCGAGACCTATGAGCAGCTCCTGCTGCGCTACCCGAAGAGTTCTCGGCGCGAGGAGGCACTCTACGGCACGGCATGGTGTGCTTTCCGGACGCAGCAGATGGAGCGGGCAGTCTTCTGGTTTGAACGCTTGCTGAAGGAGTTCCCGCAAACCCGGTACGCCGTTGAGGCACTGCTCCGGAAGGCAGACGCTCTCTACCTACTGCGTCAATTTCGGGATGCTGCGGCAGCCTATTGGGAGCTGGCAGAGCGTTTCCCGCAGACGACCGAAGCGGAGTACGCGGCGTACCAGTACGGGTATGTCCTGTACCGCTTGCGGGACTTTGCAGCAGCAGAACAGGCGTTCCGTTACTTTGTCCGCACCTACCCTCGGTCCTCGTTGGTAGATGAGGCACTCTACTTTCTGGGGTGGCTTTCCTTCCAGCAGCAACGCTACGAGGAGGCGGTAGAGCGCTTCCGTAAGCTGCTGGAAGCGTATCCGAACTCATCGCTGGCGGCGCGGACATGGTTTGCCATTGGCAATGCCTACTACAACGCCGAGCGTTGGCAAGACGCGTTGGAGGCATACCGGACGGTAGTAGAGCGCTACCCCAACAGCCCCTATGCCGTTGAAGCAGTCAAGAGTGTGCAGTACTGCCTCCTCGCGCTGGGGCAAACAGAAGAGGCGTATCGGTGGGCGGATACCATCGCAGCACGGTATCCGGCAACACGGCTTGAGGAAGAATCGCGGCTGAAGCGCGCGGAGCTGCTCTTTTCCCAACAGCGCTACGAGGCTGCATTTCGGGAGTTTGCGGAGTTTGCTCGCCGCTATCCATATAGTGAGCGGACACCGGAAGCGCTGTACTGGGCATTTCGCAGTGCGCTGGCTCTGGGAGACGTGCAGGAAGCACGCCGGATGAGCGAGCAGTTGTGCAGGCAGTATCCGCAGCAGTGGTATAGCGTGCAGAGCCTGCTAGAGCTTGCCCGGTTTGAGGCGCGTCTGGACCTAAGGCGAGCTGATTCGCTGTACCGTGAAGTTGAACGCCTAGGGGATAGTCTACAGGCAGCCGAGGCAGTATTCCAGCGTGGGGTATTGGCGTATGTGCGCCAGGACACGCTCCAGGCGTTGACGACATGGGCTGAGCTGTTGAGGCGATTTCCAAGTACGGAATTTGCCGATCAGGCACGCTATCAGCTGGCGATGTACTGGCGTGCGCGGGAGCGGTACGATTCGGTGCGGTTGTATTTGGCGCCGGTGGCGCTGCGTTCTGATGAACGTGGGGCAGAGGCGCAGTACTACATTGGGGAGGCGTGGATGCGGGAGGGGCGGTGCGATAGTGCCGTTATTGCATTCAGAGCCCTCCAAACTACTCACCCCGGCACCGAGAACTGGTACTCCCTCAGCCTCCTCTACATGGGCGAATGCTACGAGAGCATGGGCGAAGTAGCGGCAGCTATTGAGGCTTATCGGCTCGTTCTAGCGCTACGCCCTGATGATGAGTACGGGCGGACTGCCCGTAGTCGGTTGAGTCGTCTCCAACGAGGGGGTCCATGATGCGGGGAAGTATTCTGGTCGGTGCCCTTGTACTGGGTTTCTCGCTTCTCCAGGGGCAAATCTCACCGCCGTTGGAATTGCCAGAGGTTGTTGTCATTGGCAAGGAAGAACGGGCAATTCCGGGAGGAGCCAAGCAGCCTCCACAGCCACCAGCACCCTTGAAGGGGGCTCTCTTGGATAGCCTCAATCCCTTGAGTAAGCACGGGCTTGTCGGCTTCTTCCCACTACCAGCTTTTCCTTCACAACTTTCCTTACCACAGCCCGTTGACCGGTTTGTAGAGGGGAGTTTGGGGCAGTACACGAGTGCTTCTCTCAGTGGATTCGCTCGCTGGGGAGGGAAAACGACTTTATTGGCTCTGGCAGGATACCTGAATGCTACTCAAGGGCATGTGCGGGAGGCTGATTCGCTCGGTTTCGGAATCACAATGCAAGCGCGTGTTCTCGCTTTGCCGGAGACTTGGTTTGGGCAGCGTGGCAGCGGTACAGTAACAGGAGGAGTGCGCTGGAGACAGTACCAGCTCTTCGGAGACTCTGGAGCGCCGCGCCGGTTGTCTTTCGCTGTCGGGCTGCGGGGGGCTTTCGAAGCGCGACTGAATGCGCTACGGTACGAAGTTGATGCGGACTTTAGCGCGTTTTCCCTCCGGCAGGGGCAAATCATGAGGAGCGAGCAGCATATGCGGGTCCGGCTCGGTGCACTCTATCCAGATTCTGCTCTTCCGGCTGGTGGGATTGCTTCACAACTGGACATCCGCTTGTGGGAGGAACAGACACAGGTGGTCTGGGAATTCCTCGTGCCCGGTATATGGGCACGTTCGCCGTGGCTTTTCCGAGGAGCTGCGGGGATGCAATTGGCACGGCTCTCTCGCGGGCAGATCCACTTTCTGCCCGCTCTTGAGGGAGAACTCCAATACGGGCTTTCTTCCCGCTGGCGTCTTGTGCTTGCCGGGTGGTCGCGTCTTCAGGAGAAGGGGTGGCGGGAACTCTGGGAAGCTAATCCGTATGTGGACCTTAGAACCTCCCCAACATCTCCACATGACCGCCTTGCCGCACGAGTGGCGCTTCAGTGGATGCCTGCTGCCTGGGGAAGCTTGGAAGGCGCTCTACAAGTGCGCTCCGTTGCCCGATGGTGGAGCTGGGAGCGGACGGAAATGGGATTTGCACTCCATACCCTTCCAGTCACGGTCTGGGAAGCACGGGTAGATGCCTTTGCCCGAATCAGTGAGCATATGACCGTCGGGGGAGCCCTCCAGGGAGGACGGGCAACGACATCGGGCGGTGGGGATGTTGCCTACTATACGCCGCTCAAGCTTGAGCTCACTTCGGCACAGCGCTGGATGGAAAAGCTGGGCAGTCGCCTTGGCATTGAGATTGTAAGCTCCCGTTCTGCCGGTGCGCGTGAACGCTTGCCGGGATACGTTCGAATGTGGGGAGAACTCTACTACGAGCTCATGCCCCGCATGATTCTGAAGGCTTTTCTGGACAACCTACTCAACGCCGACATTCGGCACTGGAGTGGATACCCGGAGCGTGGGATCTTCTTTGCTGCTGCAGTCCGTTGGAATTGGTAAGGCGGGGGCAATGGACGAGCTGTATAGGGAAGAGCAGACAGGTTTTGAGCCGGAGACCGACCAGGAGACCTTCCTCCTGGAGCACCAGGCGTATCCGGGGAGTCTGCCGGAGGAAGTGCTCAGGGGCGTGGGGGAAGCTCAGGAGGGTGAGGCTGGAGACACTGGAGACGGTGGGGGAGCGGTGGGAGAGAGCATCCAGCTCGATGAAGAACTCCGGCGCCTCCTGCAGGAAGACGTGCAGCAGGCATCGCGACGGGCTCGGCGGGGGAAGCGCCGAGTCATGCTCGCTGAACCCCCCATGAAGTTGCCTGAGGTAGCTGCAGAGGCGGTGGAGCTAGACTTGAAGCGTGCTTTCCCGTTCCATCCCTCCCAGTGGGTCGAGGCAGAACAGCGGGAGCTTCCGCCCACACCCCAGGCTTTGCCGGAGCAAGAGATGGAGACGCGTCGGAGGAAATTGCCAGTCATAGAGCTTGCATTGGTAGCTCTGGTGCTGGCAGGAGGAGCGCTGTTGTGGTATCAGCTCGGGAGCCAGTCCAGTGGGAGTAGTGCGGAGCAGGGGGGTAAAGGCAGTGGAGCGATGCGGGTTCGGAGTAATGGAGTGGGGCAGGTTAGCGCTCCCGCGGATATGCGTGCTCCGTTACGAAACGTGGTGGGGATAGAGCCAGTTTCTGTAGAGCCTCAAATGCCGTTATTGCAAACCAACACCCCCAACCCAAAAACTCCAAACCAACCCCCCAAAACCCAAAACAGCCTTACACTCCCAACCCCTCGCACTCCCCGCTACACTCCGAGCTCACCCCTCCCAGCAGTCACGGCTCCAACAACTCCACTCCTGTTTACCGTCCAAGTTTACGCCTCACGCTCGTACACCGACGCGGCAGAGCTCGCCGAGCAGTTACGCCGTCGGGGACTTCCTCATGTTGTCATCACATCGGCGAGCATTCGTGGGGAGACCTGGTGGCGCGTACGCTTCGGGAGCTATCCCAATCGTCTACAAGCCGAGCGTGAGGCACTCCGAGCCGGCTTCGCGAACGCCTGGATTGTCCCGCTTCAGTAACGCCTCAGGAGCTGCATGGCAACCCGCCTAGGACACCGTATGCATTCCCCAGAGACGTTGACGCTCCGGATTCCCTGGGATCCCTTGACCGCTCGCGGTTTTCTCGTGGCAGTTGCTCTCCACATCGCTGCCTTCTTCCTCGCCCTCCACATCCGCTGGGAGCCACAACCGCCCTCACAGCCTGAGACCGCGATGATTCCCATCGAGCTCCTCACACTCGGCTGGGGAGAGGGGGAGAAACCCGCTGGGGGGAATCTCACTCCCGAGGGAGCGGCACATCGGGGAAAATCGCGGCGAACAGAGCCCCTGGAAGCCTCTCCTACTCGTCCCCGAGCGCAAGCAGCACCGTCTCCTGCTGACATTGCACAGGGCATCCCTCGCCCTGTATCGGAGGTTCCATCGAAGGCTCTCACGATCCCGAGCCTGCGCCAAGGGAGCGGAGACGCAGCATCCAGCGGCACCCCAGAGGGAAGCGGGCTGGGACGACAAGGCACTGGGAGTGGGAGAGGACTGGGGATTGACATCGAGTGGGGAGGCGGGGGAAATCGCATCGTGCTGTCACGGGTGCTGCCTCAGTACCCGCGTGGACACAACGTCTCTGGACGTGTTCGGCTCCGTTTCACCGTTTTGCCCGATGGAACCGTTGGGAGCATCATTCCAATCCAGCGGAGCGATCCACTCCTGGAGCGGGCAGCGATTGAGGCACTCCGTCAGTGGCGTTTCAACCCAATCGCAACCTCAACGGAGATGGTCGGCATCATCACCTTCACATTCGAGCTGGAGTGAGGAGCGCGGACAATGTACCGAATCGCCATTGTCGGGACTGGATACGTCGGGCTTACTACTGGCTTATGCCTGGCCGAGACGGGGAACGAGGTCATCTGCGTTGATGTTGACACGCACAAAATCGAGCGCTTGCAGCGAGGAGAGGTGCCCTTCTACGAGCCCGGAATTGACCAGCTTCTGCAGGAAAACCTGCAGCGGGGGAGGGTTCGTTTCACCACGGATCTTCGCACTGCCGCACAGGCTAGCGAAATCGTCATGCTCTGTTTGCCGACACCACCGAACGAGGACGGCTCAGCCGATGTCCAGCACGTCTTTGCCGTCGGACAACAGCTCATCAGCATCTACCGCGAGCACCCCCCGGACGCCCCCCGCCTTGTTGTCCTCAAGAGTACAGTCCCGCCAGGCACGACCCGACAGCTCGGAGACATCTTCCGCCGAGAGCTCCCTACAGTTCCCATTGTCATTGCCAGCAATCCGGAGTTTCTCAGTCAAGGGGCGGCCGTACAGAACTTCATGAAGCCTGAACGGGTCATCATCGGCACCGAGAACCCCTGGGCAGCGGAAGTACTGCGCAAGCTCTACGAGCCCTTTGTCCGCACGGGCAATCCTGTCTACGTCATGGACGAGACCAGCGCCGAGCTAACAAAGTACGCGGCAAATGCCTTCCTGGCGCTCCGCATCTCGTTTATGAACGAGCTGTCGGCTTACTGCGAGGCAGTCGGTGCTGACATTGAGCAGGTCCGTCTTGGGATTGGAGCTGACTCTCGGATCGGGAAGCGCTATCTCTTTCCGGGATTGGGCTATGGAGGAAGTTGCCTGCCGAAGGACGTGCGGGCGCTCATTCGGTCAGCTTCCAGAGCCGGTGTGGAGCTGCGGATTGTCCCAGCAATCGAGGAAGTCAATCGGCGGCAATTGGAGCGCTTTGTGGAGAAAATCCGTGCCCGCTTCTGCGGGGACGTCCGAGGACGGCTCTTCGCACTCTGGGGTGCAGCATTCAAGCCGAACACCGACGATATCCGGGAAGCCCCAGCTCTCTTCGTGATTGACACGCTTCTCCACGCAGGGGCTGCTATCCGGGTCTACGATCCGCGGGCACTGGAGAATTTACGACGACGCTACGGTGAACAGCTCCAGTACGCTGATTCTCCTTACTCTTGTGCGAAGGGGGCAGAAGCGCTCATCATCGTCACTGAGTGGGCGGAGTTCCGGAATCCGGACTTCCAGCTGCTGCGGCAGCTTCTCCGGCAACCGCTCATCTTTGACGGGCGCAACCTCTTTGCGCTAGCGGATATCCAGCAACATGGCTTCGAGTACCATAGCATTGGGCGCGCCTGTGTCTGCCCGCCAGCTTGAGCTTGGCACAAAACATCCGATAATCTACGTCGGTCTTCCCACGAACATGGGCTGCTATGGCGGAAGCGGACAGCGGGAAGGAGAAAGCATCGAAAAAGGGGCTTAGCCTCCCGGTGCTCATTGGACTTGTGCTCGGGGCGGTTGTGATCCAGGTGGGTGTTCTCTTCGTGCTCTTCCGAGTCTTTCTGGCGCCACACTCTCCAGCGTCGGCTCCACCTGCGGAGACTACGCAAAAGCCGGCGGCTGTTTCAGAATCCTTCCCCTCCGGGGTCATTGTGCCAGTAGAGGATCTCGTGGTCAATCCTCGGGGTTCGTCATCTCGGTACGTGCTGGTTGCCCTAGGACTGGAGGTCGCCGACGGCAAGCAAGCAGAACGTCTGCGGCAGGAGCTTATGATCCCCGTGCGGGACCGCATCATGTCCGTTGTCACCTCATACTCCATCGAGGAGCTCCAAGGCACCGGAATCCGGGACAGTCTCCGGGTCCGCATCCGGAAAGAGCTCGCTGAAGTATTGCCTGGCATTGAGGTGCGGAACGTGTACTTCTCCAAGTTCGTCATCCAGTAAGAGCATGCAGCCATGCCGCAAGTGTTGAGCCAGCAGGAAATTGATTCCCTCATTGCCGGGATTGCCAGCGGGACAGTCGAGGTAGAAGAGCTCCTCCAGGAGCAGCCGAAAACAGTGCTCCCGTACGATTTTCGTCGTCCGAACCGGATTTCGAAAGTTCAGCTCCGCTCTTTGCAGTCCATCCACGAGTCATTTGCCGAGACGGTTGCCTACTACCTCCTTTCCCGGCTTCAGACGCTGTCCTCCATCACCATCTCCTCTGTTGACCAGCTTTTCTACTCGGAGTACCTGCTGTCCTTGCCGCGTCCGGGCTGCCTCTACATTGTAGCTGTCGGAGACGCGCAGCGTCACATTATTCTGGAGCTCAGTCCGCAGCTGGCGCTGGTCATCGTTGAGCGGCTCCTCGGTGGGGAAGGAACAGCTGTCCCTCCCAAGGCACGCTCCATAACCCCGATTGAGCAAGCGGTTCTGAAAGGCGTCGTTGAACACATCCTGCAAGTTCTCGAAGAGAGCTGGAGTACAACTGCCCCGATGCACTTCCAGCTCGTCCGCATGGAGACCGAACCGGAGTTTGTGCAAATTGCGTCCGCCTCGGAGATCGTTGTCGTCGTGGGCATGCAAGTGATGCTGGGCATTCACTCCTACACGATGAGTCTGTGCTATCCAACCTTCGCGCTGGAAGATGTCTTGAGCCGCCTGGAACGGCAGCAGGTAACCCACGTTGCCAGTCCGGAGCAGCAGCGACGGAACGCCGCGATTATTCAGAAGCACTTGCAGAGCATCCCGCTGCAGGTGTCCGTCGAACTCGGGAAAGCCACTATCACAGTAGCAGAACTCCTCCAGCTGCGGGTCGGTGACGTCCTCCGCCTGGATACCCAGACTACCGAACTGCTCCCGCTTGCCATCGAGGGGCAACCGAAGCTGTGGGTCCGTCCAGGCAGCATCGCTGGACGACGTGCCGTCCAGGTTGTCCGTCCCATCCGCCCGGAGGAAATCAGTTGAACAGCTCCCAAAGCTCGCCATGGCAGAGCAGGAACCGCTCCAGCCGAACCCGTCATCTGAAGAGACCTTCGAGCCAATCAGTAGCCCCCCTGAAGGTGAAGCAGGAACAGCATCCTCGGAGAGCACACCTTCGACTGCTGCCCCTGAGTCTCCGACACCAGAGGCACAACAGCTCCTCTATGACCCGAAGCTCGAATTGCTCCTCAGCATTCAACTCCCCATCTCCGTCGAGCTCGGGCGAACGACGATGTACATTCGGGACATCCTCCGCCTCGGGCGTGGCTCAGTTATTGAGTTCGACCGTCTCATCACCGACCCTGTCGATGTGCTCGTCAATGGGAAGAAGATCGCCGAAGGAGAGGTCGTTGTCGTAGACAAACACTTCGGCATCCGGATCACAACGCTTGTAGAACCGGCAGAGCGGTTACAAGGACTGCGCCGATAAGCAATGTCAGGAGAGATGCTCGTACGCACGATTCTCATCCTGCTGGGGTTCTTCGCTGTCCTGCTCGCTGCCGCATACTGGATTCGCCGGTGGGCCTGGGGAGCAGCAGCCACCACACAGCTCCACATCCTGGCCCGCATTCCGCTCCCACCGAAGGCACTGCTCTATGCCCTCCGCGTCGGTGAGAAGGTATTGCTCTTGGGCGTGACCGAGCATGCAGTGAACCTGCTGCAGGAATACACGCTCGAGGAATGGGAAGCCACGGGCATGGGGAAGACCTCCCGTCTCGCTGCCCGCCCGTCCTTGCTCGGGGCAGGCGAGGTACTGCGTGGCTTCCTCCAGCGGAAACGTCATCCAGCCCTCTAAGCCTCATGA
>Ga0105160_1000125_pt1 | contig 38910 bp, 41 predicted proteins | sample GXS110809BmetaG_FD_89591 | JGI IMG/M metagenome (GOLD analysis project Ga0105160, IMG submission 89591) | Hot spring microbial communities from Gongxiaoshe hot spring, China to study Microbial Dark Matter (Phase II) - GXS 110809B | ecosystem: Environmental > Aquatic > Thermal springs > Hot...
CCGATTTTTCTGAGGAAGTGTTTTCTCTCCTCGATGTGTTTCTCTTCCTCTATGCCTTTAGGTTTGAAGCCGTCTATAACGCCTAAAACTCCTCTGCCCTGCTCAGTCTCCCCGACTATTATTTGGATGGGGTTGGCTGTGGCGGCCAGTATGGTGCATACCTCGGGGACGTCTTTAAGCCTCTGCATGATGTTGATGGGGTAGAAGCCTTTTATGAAGAGGAGGAAGGTATGGCCACATCCTATCCTCAGCATCGTTTCAGCAGCCTGCTTCCTCAGCTCTGGGTCTGTACCCTCATGCCTGACGAGGCATTCGCCGCTCGCCTCCATGAAAGCAAGCCCAAACCTGGCTCCGGGAACAGTGTTCACAACAGCCTCGTAAACATCCTCCACCGTCTTTATGAAGTGGGAGACGCCGAAGACGACGTTGCAGCCTTCTGGAACCTTGACGTCCACAACCTCAAGCTTTACCCCTGACATATGTAAACAATTGAAAAAGTCCCGCATAAGTGTTTCTACAACGTCCTCTCAACCAAGAAGCTGGCCAGCTTCTCCAGCTTTTTCTTAGCCTCGGAGGATGGGAGAACCTTGCTGGCCTTTATCCAAGCTTCTTCAACGATTTTTCTCGAGACGGCTCGGGCGTATTCCCCGGCTCCCGACTCGTTTATCAGCCCTATGGCTTCAGCTATTTTGTCAGGCTCGGATGTATGGCTTGCGAGGATTTCACGGAGCCGGCTGCTTTTATCTGCGGGAAGATGTCTCAGAGCGTAGACGGTCATCAGCGTGTATTTTCCCTCGGTTATGTCCCCGCCAATCTCCTTCCTGTACTTCTCCTGCTCCCCGAAGATGTTCAGGTAGTCGTCCTGTATCTGGAAAGCCGTGCCGACAGCCTCTCCGAAACCCCCGAGCTCATCCAGTAAATCATACCTGCCGGCGTAGATGCAGGCTATCTCTACAGCAAACCTTGCGAGAGAGCCGGTTTTGTAGGAAGCCATCTGGAGATAGTCTTCCTCGGTTACCCCATCCACAAGCCCTTTATGCCACACTATGTCAAGAGTCTGGCCGAGGCTGAGCTTAACCATCATCTCGACATATCTTCTCAGAACCTTGGCCTGTTTTTCCTCGCCAGCATTTTTGGTGAGCAGGTATACCGGCAGGTAGTATAGGGCGTTTCCCGTGTTTACCGCTATGTCAACCCCGTAGATGAGATGGATGCAAGGCTTACCCCTTCTCAGGAGGCTTGAGTCCTCCACGTCGTCGACCATAAGCGTTGCGTTGTGGATTATCTCGGGAACGGCTGCCGCCAAAGCTATCTGCTCAAGCCTTCCGCCCAAAGCCTCGTAGGTCAAAACCGTCAACGCAGGCCTCCATCTCTTACCACCTCGGCTGAAAAGCTCCCAGAAAGGTTTCGACAAACCCTCTGTTAAAGACTCAGGGCTGTAGCGGAAACGTGGTTCTCCGAACTCTCTGACGAGAAAGTCGTGGCTGAAGGACTTGGGTATCAGCTTCTCCACAGCGGCTTCGACAGATGAAGCATACTCGGCAAGGAAGGCCATCACCTCCGATTCCAGGCTCATCATGTAGAAGAGCTTGGAAGAGGGATTTAAGGCATCATAGTCTCGGTGTTTTGGAAACCGTTCTGAGGGGTGTGTTTTCAGACTTTCACGCCGCGTTTCCTCAGGTATGCTGAAAGCTGTTCATACGATTGCTTAATATCCTTCGTCACCATCATTCTCTCCGCCAAATATTCGGCATAGCTTCCCGCAAATTTAGCGTATTTCACCAAGTATCCCTCGGCCGACAGCGTCTTCTCCACCGTCCTGAGATACTCGCCCACGTCGGCTTGCGAAACGGGCTTGTAGGAGTTGATGTGAAGGATGTTTTTGATGCTCCACCTGGGTCTCGGCGGTGGATTTTCCTCCTTCTCTCCTATCAGAAGGATAACCAGCGGGACAACACCGTGAGGGAGCTTAAACACATCAACAAGCCTTTCACACTCCATGACACCGCAGTCGAGTAGGAGAGAGCCGTATCCAAGAGCCTCGCTGGCTATTATCATGTTCTCAACAACCAGCCCGGTCTCTAAAACGCTGAGAAGAACCTCAGCAGGATAAGCGTCGAGCTTTAGAAAGTTGTCGGGGACCACAGATTGTAAAAAAGCAGCCAGCCTGTTGAAATCTAAGCAAACCAGAAGGACGGCGGAGGCTTGACGTATGGGCTCCGACTCGCATATGCTTGCAACCATTTCAACAAGGTTTTCATCCCTAACCCAGATGATTGAGTATGCCTGCAGATAGGCTGGCGCCGACTGACCAGCCTCAACAATCATTGATAGAACATCCTCCCCCATCGCCGTTTTGCGAAACCTTCTGATAGACCTACGGGAAAGAAGCAGGCCTAATGTGCTGTGCTCAACTCTTCGTTTCAACAAGATAAAAGAAAAAGAGAGGGATATTTTAATGGTAGGATGCCACTGGTTTTATGCCGAGTTCTTCGAGGATTTTGTCAACGTCCTCGCTTGACTCCTCGGATGCATGCTGGTCTACTATTGCTGGTGTTAGGTCGTTGATCTCCACAACCTGCTGTGCTGACGACAGCCCTGTCAAGATGAGTGAGACCTGCATAGTTGAGTTGTAGGTGTCCTCTATGCGGGCGCCCCATATCACAAGCCCGTCCTCGCCCATCAGTTCGGAAATTATCTCGGCGGGCCTAGCTGCCTCAGCCAGCTGCATGTCCTCGCCTCCGCAGACATGGACGATGGCTCCAGACAAGCCTTCGTATGAAGCGTCGAGCAGCGGCGACTGCAGAGCGCTGAACGTGGCTTCCTCCGCCCTGTTCGGTGAAGATGACCTTCCTATGCCGAGCGACGCAAGCTTCCCCCGCGAAACAACGGTCTTGAAGTCTTCATAATCTATGTTGATAAGGCCGGGCTTCGCTATGGATTCGGTTATGCTCTGTATCATGTTGCTTATGACTTCGTCGGCGAGGCCGAAGGCGCGGCGGAGGCCGTGTTGTGGATAAAGCTCCAGCAGCTTGTTATTGTCTATGACTACTGCTGTGTTTGTGTAGTTTTTCAGCTCGTCAAGCCCCTGCAACGCTATCCTCTTCCGCACCTGACCTTCGAAGGAGAACGGTAGAGAGACGACTCCGACAACAGTTGCACCCTCCTCCCTCGCGATCCGCGCTATGACTGGGGCTCCTCCGGTTCCCGTGCCTCCGCCAAGCCCAGCCGCCAGGAAAACTATGTCAGAGCCTTCAAGCGCCCTGCGTATCTCCTCCTCAGACTCTTCAGCGGCTCTCCTTCCCCTAACAGGGTCTCCGCCGGCGCCGCGTAAACGTGTTGTCGTCTTGCCCAACAGAATCTTTTTGTCAGCTCTCACCATGTCAAGGTGTTGAAGGTCGGTGTTGGCGGCTACTGTGTAGACGCCGGTCATGCCGGATGCTATCAGCCGGTTGACGGTGTTGCAGCCAGCTCCTCCGACGCCTATTAGCTTGATACGTATGTCCTCAGGGTTGTGGATAAACTCCGCGGCGTCACTCACTTATCTGTACCTCCGTTCTGATGAAGTCGCGGAGGGCCATCCGTATCGCCTCGGCTCTGTTGGGGTACAGCCTTCTTCTCACGAGCTCGTCTATTGCCTGCAGGTATGGTTCAGGCAGATGCACCGTTACCACTTTCACTTCACCATCACCTCTTTGGGCCGCTGAATTGCGGCGAATGTTATAACTATAGGTAATACCAAAGTATTCTTTTCCCGCGCTTTTCAACCGCATTTTCACCACCCTCTCGTTCTTTGAATGAGCAACATGCTTCAGCAAACTCTATAATCTAATCAACTAATGATTATGCGGGAAGTCGGCGGCAGCCTATGATGGACGATGAAATGTACGAGAAAATTAAAAAAATTTTTGACCAGCTCGCAGCGGAATCAGAGGAAGGCGCGGCTGTTCTTGTGGAAGGCGTAAGGGATGAGCGTGTTTTGAGGATGATTGGTTTCAAGGGAAGGGTGATTCTTGCAAGCCGTTTACGCGGCGAAGTGGAGAGGATGCCGAAGAAGGTGATTCTGCTGCTGGACTTTGACCGAGAAGGGTTGAAGAACATGAAAAGGCTGGCGAAGACGTTGTCATCCGCAGGCGTCAAGGTTGATGACAGCTATCACAAAAGACTGAGAATCTTGAAAAGGTATGGAATAACCACCGTCGAATCTCTTCGAAGCCTCCTACCCACCAGCTAACGGTATTATTTCTTCAGCAACGCGGCGAAGATTGAGTTAAGCTCTTGAGCCGCGAAGACGTCGCCCTTTATCTTGATACGGCCTGAGAAGAATGCTTTGACCGCGTCCAGCTCCCCCTTCAAAATCGATACAAGGTCCTGGTGTGTTGACTCTATCGAGGCGGATGGGTTGGGGTGGAGGCCTTCGGTGACCGTCAGCCCTCCGGCGGTTGAATGAATGTAGAAGGCTTTTCCGTCGCTTGGCTTGAACTGGACGACCTTGTTCCATCCAGCAGCCTTCTTAAAGGCATCAGGATTTGTTTTGACAGCTTCTACAAGCCTCTGTGCATGCATCAGCGCCTCGTCAGCGGACATCATCAAAACCTGTGAAAGACGGCTAATAAACATGTCGCATCCAAAAAAGTTTATACATCTTATCATCCAGCTCTGCCGAGGATGTCTGACCGTCTCGACGTGGTTGAGCAAGGGATGTTGTGGAAGATTCCCGAGCGTTTTAACGTAGGCTCTGCTGTTCTGGAGAACGATGGCTCGCTGCCAGCCCTCGTGTCCGTTGACGTGAACGGCGGCGTTGCAAAATACACCTTCCACGACCTGAGACGGTTCTCCAGCATGGTTGCCAACGGGTTGCGAGATTATGGTGTTGGACGGGGTGACAGAGTTGTTCTGCATCTTCTACAAGGCGTAGAGCTTGTCGGATGTCTGCTGGCTGTTTACAGGCTTGCAGCAATCGCCGTGACAGTGCCTGCTCTGCTGGGAAGCGAAGCCGTTGAATACCGTGTGAAGGATAGCGGCGCAAAAGCCGTGATAGTTGACCAAGCTCTCAAACACAAGCTTTCAAACATCAACACAGAACAAACCATGATTTTTGTAGCCAACGGCGGGGGTGGAGAAAAGACGTATGGCCTTGAAGAGCTCATGGGAGGCTCGGCTTCGTTCAGCGACGTTGTAACATCATCCGATGAAGCAGCACATATCTTCTACACATCCGGCACCGAGGGGCCTCCGAAAGGCGCTGTCCACGCCCACCGCTGGATACTAACCCACATACCTTGCTTTAAGCTGGGGTACGACAACGGGCCAAGAGAGGATGATGTTTTCTGGACCCCGGCTGACTGGGCTTGGATAGGCGGGTGTGGAAACCTGCTTCTCACAGCACTCCTCTTCGGCAGGCCCGTCGTTGCCGTCAGGAGGCTGGGTAGGTTCGACCCAGCCAAGGCCTACGAGGTTATGGAGCAGTTCAAAATCACATGCAGCTTCATCCCACCCACGGCTTTACGGATGATGAGACGCTTCGACCACGAGCCGTTGAAGCATTACGGTCTCTCGCTAAGGGCTGTGCTGAGCGGCGGAGAGCCTGTCACGGCGGAGGTCGTCGATTGGGGGCGGAAAGAGCTCAACGCATCCATTAACGAAACCTACGGCCAGACAGAGGCAAACCTGTTGACGGCGAACTCGGCTGCAGCGGGAATACTGAAACCCGGCTCCGTCGGAAAACCCGTCCCAGGTCATGTCATACAAATCCTCGACGAGGCTCTTAGGCCTTTGCCTGCAGGTGTTCTGGGCCACATAGCTCTCAAGCTCCCCGACCCGTCAGCTTTCCTCGGCTACTGGAGAAACCCCGAAGCCACAGCCATGAAGATGAGAGGAGGCTATCTGCTTACGGGCGATTTGGGTTGGATGGATGAAGATGGGTTTGTCTGGTTCAAATCGAGGGCCGACGACCTAATAAAAACCTCGGGCTACAGGCTTTCACCTTGGGAGGTGGAGCAGGCTATCAACAGGCATCCAGCTGTTGAAGAATCCGCCGTCATAGGCGTCCCCGACCCCGAAAGATACCAAGCGGTTAAAGCCTTCATAGTCCTCAAGCAAGGGTTTGAGCCATCCACGCAGCTTGTCGAAGAACTATGCGAAGCAGTCAGAAAAGCCGTCGGACCACATGCAACCCCGAGAGACGTGGAGTTCGTTAAAGAGATACCTAAAACCGCAACGTTTAAGCTGAAGCGGTCTGAGCTGCGGAAAAAGCTGGGGTAACGTTTTTTATCAACTTATGACCCCATTAGCCTGCTTATGACCCCATTAGCAGCAGACCCCTTCTCAACAGTCCCAAAAACCAGCCTCCAAGCATTCTACGACAGGGAGAATGAGCTACAGCAACTACAGCGGGCTGTGAAGGATGGGAGCAGGCTTGTTCTTGTTCTCGGCGTCAGACGCATAGGCAAGACATCGCTGATCAGAGTTGCTTTAAACCAGCTCAGCAAACCCTACGTCTTCATAGACCTGAGAGCCTTGGAATCATACGAGGACAGGTCTCTCTACAGGCTGCTGGCAGACGAGCTCAACAAAATAGTTCCGTTGTCTAAGAAAATTCTCCAGTACCTGAAACGTGTGCGCGGTGTTTCCGTTGGGAATGGGATGGTTTCCCTCGCAATCGGCAGGGATAAACCGAACATCATCAGCATGCTGAGGACGTTGGATGCTTGGGCTGCTGACGAAGGCTTTACGTTGCCCATTGTCTTCGATGAGGCACAGGAATTACGGTTCTTTAGGGGTGGGAGGCGTCGTATCGACTTCAGAAAGATACTAGGCTTCTGCTACGACAACCTTGAAAGAACAGCCATCATACTGTCGGGCTCCGAAATAGGACTCCTCTACAGCTTCATCGGAGCTGATGACCCAAGCTCGCCTCTTTACGGCCGCCATTACGCTGTAATCCAGCTGGAAAGACTCAGCAAAGAGAAATCTGTTGATTTTCTGAGGAAAGGGTTTGAGTACCATGGGATAAAGCCGTCTGAAGAAATCTTGGCTAGAGCTGTTGAAGAGTTTGACGGATTAATTGGCTGGCTGACGTATTTTGGGGCTGAGGCTGTGAGGCTCTACAGGCATGATGTCAGACCGACACTTCAGGAGTTGACGAGGCTCGTGCGAGCAAAAGCGGTTGAGCTCTGCGCCATCGAACTTGAAAAACTTTACTTACGCTCTCCTCTCTACTTAGGGTTGCTGGCTGACGTCGGCAGCGAGGGCAGCACTTGGTCTGAGCTGAGGATTGCTCTGGAGAAGAGGTTCAAAAGGACTGTAAGTGACCCACAGCTATTCACACTTCTCCAAAACCTCGAAAACCTCAGCTACATCAAGAAGGACCAGGGGCGTTACAAGGTTTTAGACCCAGTCACGGCTGAGGCGGCTAGGATGCTGCTTGACAGAAGGCTTCGCAGACCATAGACTAATATCGGAAGCAGGTTTGTGGTTTTACGTGGTTGTAAGTAGAAGGGGTAGAAGCTTTTTCGAAAAGGTTGTGACGCCTGTTGTCAGCGTTTTTGCCCGCGCTGGTTTTACTCCCAACATGCTTACTTTTTTGGGGCTTGTGGCTACGGCTGCATCGCTATTCTTCTACATGCTTGCAAAAGCCAACAGCATTTACTTTCTGTTTGCAGCGTTGTTATTAGCTGTGGGCAGTCTGTTGGATGGGTTGGATGGGCCACTAGCACGTCACACGGGCAGACAGTCAAACGCAGGGGCTTTCCTCGACTCTTTCATCGACAGAGTCTCCGACACACTCATCGTTGTTGGCTTCATGCTGACAGGTTTTGTTGACGGGTTTCTCGCGGTAGCCATGCTGGCTTCAAGCATGTTGGTCAGCTACGCAAGAGCGAGGGGTGAGTCGTTGAACGTCAGTTTGAGGGAGGTAGGGTTTGGCGAAAGGGCTGTGAGGCTTCTCGCAGCGATAGCGGGAACGTTGCTCGCCATCATGCATCCGCTGGCCCTGCAAGCCTCAGCAATCTTCATCACCGTTGTTTCGACTGTTACAGCCGTCCAAAGAGTCTGGGCAACGATGTCCATTCTCTCGGGGAGGACATAGCCGTGGAAAAGATTGTGCTCAAACCGATAGGCTACGTGTCTCAGGGCATGCCCGTCGACAAAACCGTGAAATGGAACCGCTGGACAGACCCCTCAACCATCATAATCAACGAAGAATACCGCCCCGGGCTCGAAGGCCTCGAAGAATACAGCCACGTGTTCATCATCTACTTCATGCACGTAAGCCATCCAGCCGAGCTGAAGATAAGGCCGAGGAGCAGAGCCGACATGCCTGAGGTAGGTGTTTTCGCCTCAAGGGCTCCCAGCAGGCCCAACCCGATAGGCTTGACCGTCTGTAAGCTCCTCGAGGTTGGTGAGGGTTTTCTGAAGGTTGTCGGCTTGGACGCTTACACTGGAACACCGGTCCTAGACATAAAGCCATACGACTACTACGACGTCATCAAGCAGCCCAAAGTCCCTTCATGGTTTGAGAAAATCTGGGTGGAGAGGAACAACAACCTATCAACGGAAAATCCCTGACGGAGCCGCCGTTTATATTTCAGATGCCTAATTTGTAAGGTATATACCCTAAACATCTAAATAAATCTAGGACATACTTTCGGCGAAGACCATATGTTAGCAGGGCAAAACGTTTCCCTTCTAATGCCCGTAAGTGCTTTCGGAGTTTATCTTCACGCGTTCTTCGTAAGCCTGACCTTGGGCTTGCCTTTCGTCATCTCATCCCTGCTTTTCGTTTGGTGGAGGACGGGTGACGAGGACTACTACAAGGCTGCGAGAATCACTACGGGTGTTTTAGCGGTCAACTTCGCCCTCGGAGCCATCATGGGAACGCTTGTCGAGTTCGGTCTTGTCCAAGCCTGGCCCGGCTCGATATACGCCGTCGCCACCGTTGCCTTCGCACCCCTCGCCTCCGAGCTGGTAGCATTCATTGGCGAGATCGTCTTTCTGGTGGCCTTCATCGTCACGCTGCGTTGGGTTAAGCCTTGGGTGAGCATAGGTTTGATGGCGGGATACTTTGCTTTCGCAGGTTTTTCAGGCGTTCTGATTACTTTGGTCAACAGCTGGCTCAACGTCCCGTGGGGCACGGGCCCGCTCGCGTCAGTTCTCTATCCATACCTACCGAGCTACGGTCCCACAGCCTTCGACATACCAGTCCTCGTAGCTGTTAAACTTGCTCTCGTAGACAGCCTCCTTACAGCAGGCACCGCCTCGCAGATTCTGCAGAACCCCGAAACCGCCAAAGCCATCGGCATAAGCCCGAACGACCTCTTCGTAGCCTTCAACTCTCCCTACGGGCTTGCAAGCGTGGCCCATAACCTATCAGCCGCGATAATCATAGGCATGGCCTTTGCCGCAGCAGCCTTCGCTTACAAACATCTCCGAACAGGAGACACAAAATACGTCAAACTCATCAGACCGTTCCTCCCCATCCTGCTGATACTGCTCATTCTCCAGCCGATTGTTTTCGGACACAACATGGGCAGCGCTGTCGCAGCATACATGCCGACAAAATTCGCCATGATGGAGGGAGCTTACACAACAAAGCAAAACCCGCTGATCTCGTTCCTCGCATACGGAGACCCGTCAAAACCCATACTGGGATTCGATGAATTTGTTAAAAAATGTGAGATGCATGGAGATATAACGGTTGGAATTGTCGCGGCACAGGTTTTACCCAATTACATCCCGGGCCCCTCCAGCAACATCAAGCTGAAAGACCTATGCCTGATGGATTTGGCTGAAGCACAAAACCGTGTTGCGGTCATTAATGCAGTATTCTACGTCAAGATAGGTGCTGGCGTGGTTGCCTTGGCAGCTGTCATCGGCCTTGTCTCAGCAACGTTCAACATCGGCTTGCTCAGCCGTATTGTCTCAGCCTTCTCCAACAGGTTTGGAAAAAGACAACTAGTTTTCCTTTTCGCATTGCTTGTGTTGATAGGCTCTGTTCTGCCAGCTGTTCTAGGCTGGTACGTTAGGGAAGCAGGTAGGAAGCCGTGGACTGTTTACGGGCTGCTGACCCCAGCCGAGCTCGTTACACCTGTTTCAGTCCCACCGGCGACAATAGCCATTTTCACAGCGGTCTTCACGGCCATGGCCTTCGGAGGGGTTTACGGCATGTATCTTGTGGCCACCAAGCCTCTATTGTTCGTCAAACTTCTGAGGAAAGGGGCGGGTGAGGAAGAGTGAACGGTACGGAGCTTTTCGTCTTCAGCCTCCTCGGAATAGCGGTCATAATCCACATCATATTCGTAAACATCACCATGGGGACGGGATTCATCTCAGCCATGGCCCGTTTCCTGGCATGGCGTCGAAACGACCCCAGCCTCGAAATCATGTCGCGACGTGTCTTCAAGATTCTCGTGGTTCACGAGTTGTTTAGCGGTGTTTGGGGAACGGTCATCACCGTGGTTTTGGCTGCTTTTTTGCCCACGCTTCTCGCCATAGCTGTTGACGTAATGTTCTTTCCGCTGCTCATTGCATTATCGGCCATCATAATAAGAATTCCGACAATTGCGCTTTTCTGGTATACGTGGGGCAAAATCGAGCCGCGCATCCACTCCATCATAGGCTTTGTGATGGCGTTGTCAGGCTTCGCTGTCCCCATGGGTTTCAGATACGTCTTCGCCGAGATAACCTACCCGCACGGCGTTGGTTTGGCTCTTCAAAACCTGAGAGATGCCGCAAGGATTGAGGTGTTCGCCAACCCGCTATACCCGCCGCTGATTCTCCACACGTGGGCTGGTGCTCTGTTAGTCGGCGGGTTCATAACCGCGTCCTTCTTCGCGATCAAAGGCAATGTCTCGCCGAAATTCCTGTGGATAGGGCTTTGGCACGGTATCATCTTCCTCGCAGTGCAACCCTTCATCGGCCTCTGGTACCTAACATCTCTAAACACTTACGCACCAATACTGTACAATAACATTTTAGGAACGGCGACGTTCAACCTTCTGCCGATGTTCGGGCTTAAGGCCGTGGTTTTCGCCAGCCTAGCCGCTGTTTCGGCGTTTGTCTGGAAGAAAGTGAAGCGAGGGGAAGGCAGTGTTCCGCGTTATGCGATTGCTCTTGGTCCTTTAGCGGTTTTGGCGGTGCTCGCCGGCGAATTCATCAACGACGCCGGGAGATACCCATTCCTCGTTTTAGTCAAGGACGCTGGCTTGCCCCTTTCTGTTTTCTCAAACCTTTATATCCAGATTCCGTATCAGCTGGTTTTTGCCATACTCGGCGTGCTCGTCATCTTTCTGGGAGGGTTCATACTGACAGTGTACTACGCTCTCAACAAACGATTTCTGGTGGACATGCCTGAAGTTTAACCATCTTATTTTTTACCCGATTCCCTCAGGTCTTTTGAAGTTTATCGAGCCGTTGTTGAAGGTAATTTCGTAAACCTCGTTAACCTCGAGCTTGACGTTAAGCATGTCGTATTCCTGCTCGGTGATGTAGAGGATTATTTTCGGGAAGATGTTTTCGCGGGTTACAGGCATAAGGCCCATCGACTGAAGCTGCAGCATGGCTGTTTGAAGCATCCTCTGCACCATCAGCGACTCCTCGCCAAATCCCGCAGGCTGGAAACCGCCGCCTCTCCTAACCTCGACAAGCTCGATAATCTTCCCCGGCCTCATCGTCTCCGGGTCCGTGTAACTTGTGATTCTCTGAACCTTGACTAACACCAAGCCAGTCCCCTTCGGAAAGCTCTGCTGCAAACAAACTCACTAACATCAATATAAAGGCTTAGCTCAAACCCTGAAACACATCACACACCACAACACCTTCAGCGGCAACGGTCTTCAACCATCTACCATCTTTCATCGATTGATACTGCTTTTTTGAAAGTAGGTGTAGCTCCGCCCTTTCGAGAGACAGGTTTGTCCTAAACACGTTGTAGACCGTGTCGCCGTCGCACACTTGTTCGTCGTAAACTATCAAGATGTCTACGTCGCTCGACGCCGTGAACCTTTTCACCGCATAAGAGCCGAATACAACAACCTTCAACAACCCAAGCCTGTTTGAAACCCTGTCAACGGCCTCACGCACCCTTGAAACAACATCATCCAAACTATACTTTGGATAAAATATCCTTGCAAAACCCGAGGATTCTCTCCGCATAGTTTATCATTCTCTCAGCCTCTACTTTTGTGTATCTTCTGCGTGGGGAGGGGGATGGGTGTGCGTTCGGGTATCTGGTTGGTATGTATGCTTTATCCAGCTCCAGCGAATATGTTAGAAGCTCTTCGTCCACCGTGGTTTTTTCTCTGAGTCTTATAAGCAAGTCGTAAACGGAATACCCCCACGCCTCGGCGCCGAGCTTCTGGAAGACAGCTTTCACCGCTTTTCCAGCCGACTGCTGGGCGGAGAAACATGCCCAGTCATAAAAACCACGTTCTAGGTCGGATTTCGCATGCTCAAGGTCCCCTTCCGCTTGGTCCATCCAGTCCCGACTCCTCTCAACCACATGTTTTCACAGCCAGTGCGAGTATAAAAACAGGTGTTGGCCGTATGGTTGAAGCTCCGTCTCAGCCATCCAGCCGCCGGCAAAGCGTGTGGTTTTCCAAACACGGGCAGAAAACGTTCATGCATTTCTTCACGCAACGGTTTCCAAAACCAGTTTGCCGGCGAGAGCCTCCATGACAAACTGGTTTAACAGAGGCAAGGATTCAGGGTGAACAAGATATTTCTGAACACGACCTGCCTTGCTTAAAACACGAACCTCACCCTTCTTCTTGACGACGAGCTTCAGATGACTCTGGTATGGAATGTACCAGGATTTGCGGACGGAGTTGCCTAGGCTGTTGAGCATCATACCGACTGTCTTACCGGTGGTTTTTTCAATGTAAGGCTTGTATCCATACCCCATCTGTCGTGAGGCTTCAGCGATAACCCCTGACAGAATGTCTGAAGCTACGTCGCCAGTGCTTCCAACAACCCATGGTGGGATGTTAGCGGTCTCCGACGTTTCAACGGCGGTCAACCCTTCCTCACCAAACAACAGAAAACATCTAACGTATCCACCGCCCAGTGTTTTCAGCGTGAAAACTTTCTTCCAGCAGTCTAAGGCGAGTAAAACTCTCTCTTCATGCATGTGGGTTTTTCACATTTCCTCTTCGGTTTTCTCCTCCTCAAGCTCCTCGAGATACCTTCTGTACTCGTCTGCGTCCATCAGCTTGTCCAGCTCTGAAGGGTCTGAAAGCTCTATCTTAGCTATCCAGCCTTCGGTGTAGGGTGATTCGTTGAGCATCTCAGGGTGGTCGAGGAGCTTTGAGTTGACCTCCAGTATCTTTCCAGAAACAGGGGAGAAGACGTCGGCCGTGGATTTGACGGACTCAACCGTGCCCAAAACCTCTTTAGCCCTGACCTTGACGTTTGTGTGAGGTAGCTCGACGTAGATGATCTCCCGCAGCTTTTTCTGAGCGTAGTCTGTTATCCCCACGTACGCATACTTCTTTTCATGTCTCACCCATTCATGGTCTCTGGTGTATAGAAGGTCTTCGGGTATTTCGTAGCGTTCCGACATAGTCCACGTCAAGCCTTAAAGGGTTTTATATATAGTCTGCGGCTGGACGGTGAGGCCCGCGCTCAGAAGCCACCAGGCCAACAGCTTTCCCTTCCTCGTAAGGCTGTAAACAACTCTGACGGGCGTGGTCTCCGCTTGAACTGTTTTTGCAACAAGCCCGTGTTTCTGAAGCTTTCTCAACCTTTCAGAAGCGACTTTCCAGCTTAATCCGTCCAAGCCGTTGACCAGCTCTACGCTGTATCGCGGGCCTTTCAACAGGCTTGTCAAAATCTCCTTAGACCATTTGCATTTCAGAACCTCAGCCAACGCCTGCGGAGAAACCTCAGAGACAATCGGCGTCAGAAGCCGGGTTATCTGCTCCCCTGTCTCGGTCAGCATGTACTTCCACCCATCAGCCCTGACCAGCCCCTCACGCTGCAGCAGCCAAAGCTTCCTGACCAAAACAGATGGCTTGACGCTGAGCCTTCGCTCAAGCTCGGAGAACCTGAGCGCGCTACCTCTCATCGCCGAAAGAATGGGTATTGTATGCTTGCATCTGAAAACGGGCAGCGTAACCATGCTGCACTGCTGAGGGACGGTCATGGGTTTGTGGCTTCTCACAAAAGATATAAACGTTTAGAAAAGCTTGTGCGGTTACTTTCCGGTAACAGCCTTACCGTTTTGTCAGCTAACTCTCAAATATGCAGGCCGCTGGCGTAAACGCATGAACGTGCAGATTCCAGGATATGCATACGGTTCGAGGGAGTTGGCGAAAGCCCCTGTCAGCGACGACGAGTTCGAGCTGTTGAAGAAGACGGTTTTGATGACTGACGAGGACATCAAGTACCTCCGTTTGGCTGGAGAGGTTTTGAAGGACCAGGTTGAAGACGTTCTGGACCTTTGGTATGGATGGGTTGGCTCACACAAGCATCTTGTCTACTACTTCGGGGACAGGAAGACGGGGCAGCCCATATCAGAGTATCTGCAGGCTGTGAGGAGACGGTTTGGCCAGTGGATTCTTGACATATGTTTTAGAGTGTATGACCGCGAGTGGCTTGACTACCAGTATGAGATAGGTCAACGTCATCACAGGTCGAAGAAGAATAAGACGGACAGAGTTGACTCAGTCGAACACATTCCGCTGAGATACATGATTGCGTTCATCGTCCCCATAACAGCGACCATCAAACCTTTCCTTGCTAAGAAAGGTCATTCGCCGGAGGAGGTTGAGAAGATGCACAGCGCTTGGTTTAAGGCTGTGACGCTGTCGGTTGCGTTGTGGAGCATCCCCTACGCAAACAAGGGCGAGTGGTAGGCTTATCGGAAAAGCTCTCTAAGGTCTTTCGCCTCCCCTCTCTTAACATACATTATTTTTGTGTCGATTTTGACGCGTAGCCCGAGGCTTCTGAATAGGCTGTAGAGTTCTCCGCCATCTATCGGCTCCGTTATCTTCCCAGCCTTTATCAGCTCAGCAAGCTTGTTCACTATGGCCATGGTTTCCTGAGGATATTGTTCGAGGGCTGCTGAGAGAACTTCCCCACCCCTCTCACCCAGCCTTGACCTGACAATCTCGAGCGGCGAGGGCTCAACATCCTGGGCCGTCTGCTGCTTCACCGCCTCCTGCTGCACCTTCTGCGACATCAGCTTCATCATCCGCTTGAGCTGCAGTCTTTTCAGCTCTATGTCTTCATCGGACATGCCGGGTCACGCAGGACGTCGTACACCAAGCCTGACGTTGTGCAAAAGCACCGAAGGTCCTCCGAACCAGACGGGTATGCCCTGCATGGGGTCTCCTTTCCCGCAGTAGCCCGCGTAGAAGCTGAGGTCGTCTCCCACAGCGGCAACCGAGGACCAGAGGCCTTTTGTCGTAAGGTCCACGACAGGGTCTCTCACCATCTCAGCCAGCTCCCCGTCCCTGATCAGGTAGGCGACGACGCCGACGTATCTCTGGTTCCAGCGACGGTCGTCGATGTTCCATTCTTGATAACATTTAACGTAAACACCGTTCCTAACCTGTTCGATCAGTTCTTCGAGGCTTTGGTCGCCGGGCTTGAGGTAGGTGTTCGCCATCCTGACGATGGGCTCTCGGCTGTAGCTGCTTGACCTTGAGGCCCCGTTGCTGTGCGTGTTCAGTTCCGCCGCAGTCTCCCTGTTGTGGAGAAGCTCGTTCAAAACACCTTTGTCGATCAACACACGTTCACGCGACGCCACGCATTCGTCGTCGTAAAGATAGTAGCCGAAGGAATGGGGGAGACGTGGGTCGTCCACGACGGTGACATGCTCGGAGCCGATGCGTGTTCGAAGCAGGTCGGGCTTTACGTATGTTTCACCTGCTTGAGCGGCTTCGCGCCCCAACATTCTGTCGGCTTCGCCGGGATGGCCGCATGACTCGTGACAGACAAGCCCAACGATCTCCGAGCCTAAAACAACGTCCAACGGCTCTTTAGGCGGCTCGACGCCCCTCGTCAAAGCCATGCTTATGTCCCTAGCTTCGGAGCCCATTCTCCGAGGCAAGTCCCATCTCTCCACAGCCTCCCATCCAGCAGCCTCGCCCAAGTTCTCGAAACGCTGGACGGAGCCTTTCTGCGGGTGGAAGGCGGTGATTATGTAGTGGCATGCGGCTCTGCTGACCTTATACCTGACGTTGCCGCCGTCGCTGTTGACGACGTGTTTCTCGGTATCCCACCGGCCTACGCTGATGATGCGTGAGACAAGCTTAACGCCATGTTTCTCCGCCGCCTCGACGGCTGTTCTGTCCGCCTCCTTCAGAAGCTCCATCATGTCATTGACGTCGACATTTTCAAACTTTACACGAGGCTTTTTGACGTCGGAAGCCGAGACAAGCTTTTCCTCAGACATCCTAACCTTCTGCGACTTTTGAGCCGCTGCTCTAGCGATGGAGTAGGCTTCAGCCACGGCTTTTCTGACTGACGCGCGGTCGAGTTTGTTGACATATGCGAAGCCTAGGCTTCCGTCAACCAGCAGCCTGACCCCTATTCCTTTCTCCACAGACTCGGCTGAAACCTCTGGAACTCCGTTCTTGAGCAAAACCTCCGACTGATGGTCTGCTTGAAAACGTGCTTCAACGTAGGATGCGCCAAGCTCCGCGCCTCTCCTCAGCACAAGCTCGAGAATGTCCTCCATACCTGTTTCGAACAGTTGAGTCGGGTTATTAAAGGTGATACTGGAGAAACCCCGAAGGAGAAGATGTTAGTATTTCGTGTCTTTTGTTGCTTCGGCTAGGTAGAGGAGGGTTTTCGCCCTGTGGTATGTTAGACGAGCTCTTTCAAGAAGTCTGAGCCTTTCCTGCTCGTCGATTCCCGGCGACCCGCTGGAGAGCTTTTGAATAAGCTCCTCGAGGATTACGACGACGAGGTCGAGCCGGGCTTCCATAGCCAGCATCCTCTCACAGTACTCAAGCTGCTCCACCAGCGAAGCCAGGACATCCGCCCTGCTTACCGTCATCCGTCTGACAGACGGGCTTAAAGCAGGCATAATAAGTTTTTCGCATACAATAATATAGTGAGTTGACGTGGGGGCTGCTGTGGAGCCTTTTTATCCAAAGGTCGAGTGGCATGTTCTCGTGGAGACGGTTCATGCTCTACCTCTTTACGCAAGTCACAAAGCCTACGTCCGCGACAAGATACTTCTCAGCAAGCCGGACATCACGGTTGAGGAGCTTGTCAGCAGGCTTGGGATGACAAGCGGGGAGGCGATGGTCATCCTCTGGGAGCTGAGGAAAACCGGCGGCGAAGTTCTTCAAATGCTGAAGGTGGAAAATGTTGAGAAACCGCGTTACACTCTGGCAGCCTTAGGCGGAACCTTCTCCATGATACATGTAGGGCATATGGCGCTGCTGCTGACAGCTTTCCAGACCGCTGAAAAAGTAATCATAGGGGTCACCTCGGACGCATACGCATCCACCCTCTCCAAACAACATCCCATACCATCCTTCGAGGAGAGGACCGCCATGATCAGGCGGTTTCTCGCAGCACAGGGATGGGCTGAGAGAAGCAGAATGGTCAAGCTGGAAGACCCATACGGCCCAACGGTCGAGGACCCAACGATCGAAGCCTTAGTAGTCAGCCCTTCGACAGCCAGCAGAGCTGTGGAGATAAACTCGAAGCGGGTGGAGAGGATGATGAAGCCTCTCGAGGTGTTTGTCTGCCCTCTCGTCGTGGCTGAGGATGGCCAGCCCGTCTCATCGACACGTGTGATGAAAGGTGAGATAACGGTGGAGGGTAGGCTTGTCAGGCGTGAGAGTTAAAACAACGCTGGCACAAGGTTTGTCAAAACAAGATAAGAAATCAACATGACGAACGGCGACATTTTTCTCGAAGTGTTGTGAAGAGCTGAAACGCAGAACCCGAGATAAACCGATGTCAAAGCCTTCCACGACACGTTTCTGACGAGGCTAAGCTGGACGAGAAAAGCACCCGGTTCACCTCTCACCGCCGCCACAGAAGTCAACACAACGTTTTTGGCGTTCAAGCTTGTGAAGCTGAGGCTTTCGACAGCTATTTTTTCCGGCAGCGCGTGGGGAGGGGCTGATGGCTGCGTGAGCGTGGCTTTAAGCTGCGTCGTCCTCAGAAGGCTCGTTATCTCCTCAGCCGTGTAAACACCAGACGCGACAGGCGTCTGGTTTTGATGAACCCTTGCGACATCCGCTTTCTTGGCGTAGAGTATGTCAGCCTCGACACCAGTCCTCCCTCCTTCAGACCCAGTCCACACGAGCTTCGCGCCGTGGAAAACCACATCCGTGAACTCAACTCCGAAAACATAGTATCTCTCGGACGGCGCGCCAGCGGCGAACGCAACGTAGACAATGTTTACAATTGCCAGTATGATGAAGAGGTGGAGCACGGCGTTGATGAAGGTTTTCATCGAAGCGCTGGATTTTCCGAAAAGCCTGCCCATAATCCTCCCCACCCCCACAAGCATCACCAACGCCACGAACACTGTCGTCAGGCTTGACATCACCAAGTAGTCGGGGCTGAAAAGACGTATCTCAGCCATAGAATACTCTCCCAAAGCAACCTCGTAGACGGTTTTGTAGCCGACGATGTAGAGTGAGACGAGTATCTGTGAGACGGCGGCTATGCTAAAAATCGTCAGGCCTTTTTTCACGTTGAGCTGCGACTCCAAGGATGTGAAGAACCGTGAGGGGTGGCTGAAGAAGGTAAGCAGGCCCATCCCAGAAAGGCGGTACAGCGCGTTAATAGACCTGTATCCTGAAACGGCTTATATACAGGTTTTAAATCAGCACGTTAGAATGGTGCAAGTTGTCTTAACCTTCGACCCCTCGCTGGGGCATAGGTTTCACGACTTCCCGCTGTTAAGCTTCCTCCCATGCGCCCCCGTAAAGTATGTTCCAAGCCCGGTTTACCATTACCTCTCGCTTCCAGACGTGCCCTACGACCCTCATGGAAGGGCTTTGCTGGCCCCTTACGCAATAAGAAAGATAGAGGCATGCCTCGTCAAGAAATCCAAGCTTGAAGTAGTTGTAGCACATCCAAGGTTTGTCTCCCGCTTCATCGGCCCCGACACGAAGATAATCGGCGTTAACACGATGGACCCGCTCGGCCTAGGCCCCTTGACCCTTATGTTCAACAACGCCGGCAGGGAAAAATCATGGGTGACGAAAGAGTTTGAAGAACTGATGGCCCTGATAGCTGTGGCGAAGAAAAACACGGGATGCAGGGCGAAGGTTGTGGTCGGAGGCTCCGGCGAATGGGAGTTCGAGCACAGGAAAGAGGAGATTGAGAGGCTTGGAATAGACTATGTTGTCCAAGGCGAGATGGACGACATCGTGCATCTGCTTTTCGAACAGCTGGTTGAGGACAGCCTCGACAAAACAATGTTCATGCACGGCTACAAAACAACAACCTTCGACGCCCACGGAAGGCCTTTCATCCGCTACGTCCAAGACCCGGCGGGAAGGTTCATCTGCCGGAACCCAGCCTCGAAATACAGGCTTCCCAAAATAGAAGACATCCCCACCATAGTAAACCCAGCCATAAGCGGCCAAGCTGAGATAATGCGAGGATGTGGAATAGACTGCGACTTCTGCGAGGTAACGACAAGGCCTCTCCGCTACTATCCGCCTGAGAAAGTGTTGGAGGAGGTGGAAGTCAACCTGAGGGGAGGTATCGACAACGCATGGTTTGTGACCGACAACCAATGGGCTTACATGGTCCGCGACCCGCAGTTCTGGCCCAACAAGGAAGCCATCTTCAGGCTTTACAGAACAGTCATGTCTAGGGTCAGCAAAGCCAACCCGATGCACGCCACGCTGGCGCCTGCTGCAGCAGACCCTGAGGCCGCGATGGGTGTAGCCAAGATAGTTGGAGCCGGGCCTGACAAGCATATAGGTGTTCAGATTGGGCTTGAGACTGGAAGCGACAAGCTCATCCTCAAGCACATGGCTAACAAGGCGAAGCCTTTGAAAGTTGGTGTGGATGGGACGTGGGCGGAGATAGTTGTCGAAGGCCAGAAGGTTTACAACGCCGCCTACTGGATACCCGCCTACACCATAATCCTAGGACAGGAAGGAGAGACAGACGAAGACAGCTGGGATACGATAGGGCTGATAAACTACATGGCCTCGCTCAACCTCTACTTCACGGTTACGCCCATGGCTTTGGTCAACCTCGGCTCTCTCAGAGGAACCAACGTTTTGACGGATGTTTACGCAAAGCTGACGCCAGCTCAGGCGGCGTTGATATACGTGTGCTGGCGGAACACAAAACGCATGGCCGAATCCATAGCTTTCAAAATCTCCAAAGACAGCTTCCTGCTCCGAATCCTAACCACCACAATCCTCAACGCAGGCGCAAGGTTCTGGCTCGACAGGCTGGAAAAATATTTCACAAGGCTTGGCAAGGAGTATGAGAGGGCGATAGGCAAAGCCAAAACATACACGCACATAAAGACGATGGGAACGGACTTCAACAAACTCAGACAACAGTACAAGGCTATGAGAGTAGCTGTATAGACAGCTGGAAACTGTGGGCTCAAGCTCTTTACGGGTCGTCCAAAGCTTCAAGAAAATCTTTAAAACTGTTCAGTTTTTGCGCGAGTTTCTCAGCGTCTATTCTCTCGCCATAGCTCGGGAGCTTGTACTTCTCATACCTGTGGTTGTGTCTCAGATAGCTCAGGGCATTTTCCTTCCGCGGGTCTACGCATTCGCCGGCCACAACCCAATCCTCAATAGCGTTCTCCACAACCACTACGTGTAAACCGTCTATCGGGCCGCAAGCCTGTTTAACGCTACTTTCTACTTCGAGAGGGGTTTTGCCGTGCGCGTCCACGACCACTATAACCTTGCCTCTCATTCTGGCTGCGGCGACCGCTCTGGCCGCCTTGCTGTCAAAGGGCCCTCTCGTTGATTTTATGGAGATGCCTAGCTGGTGGGGTTCAGCTTTTTTGATTTTCTTTATCAGGTTTCTAAAGAAGCCTTTTCCGTATGCGTCTTCGCAGAAAATAGTTTTGACCATGTTATTGTAGGCCGTATAGCCACATTTCGCTCGGCGTCAGCCCCTTCTCCTTCATCCACCGTCTGACTTGCTCGAGGTTTTCCACACGCTTGACAACGCTGCCCTCAGGTGTCCTCTCCACCAGCAAAAGGCTTTCCAAACCAGCCACGTCAACAACAACAGGCGAATGAGTGGCAACCAAGCAGAGAACACCCGAGTTCTTCAATTCATGCACAACATATTCTAAGACTTCGCTGTGAAGAGAGTTCTCCAGCTCGTCTATGCATAATACGGAGGGCTTGCTCTCAACCGCCGTCAGGATGTGGAGAAGCTTGTAAAAGCCGTCGGGTATGCTCGGCGGATGTATCTCAGCCCCATTAAGCTTGTCTGTTACAGAGAGAAAAACGCGGCCGTCAGCTGTTGGCTTTATTTGGATTGCAAAATCAGGGAACAGGTTTTTTAGAGCATTTTCGATTCTTTCTGGTAATGCACCGGACAGAAACATCCGGGCGATCAGTAGGTTAAGCGTTTCACCTCTTTCTGAAGGGGTATCGGGAAAACCAGCCATTATACTAGGCTCTCGAACCTTACCCATGTCAGGATGGCGGATGAATGATACGCCTCTGAAAAACCGCCTGATATTACGAGTTACATATTGGAACAGCGAATCGTTTTTATCTTCTAGGTAAGGGCTTATCAAGTTAATCCTTGTTGCACGAGTTCTCTGCCCATTGAGCGTGAATACCATTTCACGTGTTCTTATGTCAGTTAATGCGATTTTGTTTTCCACTGCGAGGTCTCTGTAAACTATAGGTGCAATTATGTCAAAAGATGATAATGTCGGTAATATGCTTATTGGTATTTTTTCCAAGATAACCGTCTCTGTTCCCCTAGTTATATCTTCTATTTTGATTCCATGTCTTTTTACACGGTGTATAATGTATTCTCTGACGGTGTTTATGTGTTCTTCGATGAATTGCTTCTCCTTAACAACTCTGAGTATGTCTCCTTCTCTGCTGATCATTGCTACCCCGTGTAGGTTGATTGTTTCCTGGATAGGTCTGACCATTTGTTCTATATTGGTGAAGGCCACCTCATAGGTTGCCTTGTAGTTTTCTGGGCATTCGAATTCAAGCTCGAATGTTATGGGCTTTGTTTCGTCGTTGCCGTAGACGATGTTTCTGTAGGACCACCATTCGAGATGGGGTGCGTATGGTGATGTGATGTCGCCGAGGGCTTTCTTGAGGAACTTGAAGGCTTCCAGCAGGTTTGTTTTTCCTGAGGCGTTTGGGCCTACTAGGACGTTGAGGCCGTCGTTCAGCTCGACGACCGTGTCTTTGAAGGACTTCCAGTTGCGCAGCCGTATCCTCCTAAGCTTCATCTACTCCAAGCCTAACAAGACCCCCACACATATAAGTGTTGGTACTTGTCGTGCTATTGAATTCCGCCTGTAAGCTATGGGTATTCTGCAGGTTTTGACAACGCACGCCGTGTAATGATGGTTAGGGCTATGAAGATTGACAGGGCTGTCAGCAGCGACGCCGTGCCAATCGTGATGAAAAGCGTTGGCTCATTAGTCTCAGCCGTCTTTAACCGTATTTCAGGCGTTGCCGCTTGAACCAGTTCAGCGCCTTTCCGAGGTTCGGCAACGTATATTCCCCCGAATAGCATCAGCGCAGCCAGCACGCCCAGCAGAACAGGGGCCAACCGCCTCAACATCAAAACCTTCTCAAACCCCCTCATAAGTCCATTCGTTAGAACAGAGGGTTACCATGGTTTTTTCCGCCATGTGCGCACAGCTTCGTATAGGGTTGCCGCCGAGGAGGATGCTCCGAGCGCGATGACGTAGGGGTCTGGTGAGGTAAGGTGGGTGGCCAAGTAGAGTGTGGTGAAGGTTGTGAACAGGGCGGCGTAGAAAGCCATGCGGGGCAGCAGTTTTCCCCCAACCAGTATGAAGGACTGGAGAACAGATATGTCTACTTTCTCAGAAGCTGTGTAGGAGCCTTTATCGTCTTTCTGCAGCACGCCGAGCGAGTGAAGCTTCTCCAGATGGTGGTGGGCTACGCTGGGGCTTGAAAGCCCAAGACCCCTTTGAACATCCCTAACACCCACAGGCCTTCCAGCCCTGATGACGTAGAGAAAAACGTCCAAGCTCCTGCCACGCAGCTCGGCTTCGACACGCCTCCTGTCCACACTCAAGCCTGTAAACAGCCGTGAACAGGGCTTAAAAACCTGAGCCCGTCTCACAAACGGAGGCGCATAAAAACTGCTTCTCCCTCGGCTATTCCCATTTAGACATCACCCTACTACATCTGCACCAAAGCACTCCCTTACTTTAATGATGTAGTATGGTTCAATGTCTTAAACCTATAGAACTATCTTCCGTTGCAAATCTTGTCGACGTTTTCAACAAATATTACGCCACTCCTATCCTAAGTTGGCGGCTATCGAGATCCATGATCAATCTCTCAATCCTGCTTCGCCCTAAACGTTTCATGAATTATCCTATACCTAAACTTTTCCAACACCTATCAAGCACCCGTCTTCAAGATATCCTTGGATCGCTTGTTACCAGAAATTCTCTGTTTGGATGCCCTTTTACTATATCTTTGATTGCTTTATTTTTAATCAGTTTGTTATCGAATGTGAGAAGACCACAGCATTCGGGGCTCGCTATTGAGAAGGCCACTATCACGCAGTCTATGAGTTCGAGCATCTTATCCCTATCCGCGAGATTCTGTAAGATATCTAAGAAATCGGTTAGGAATTCTCTCCTGAGATATGCGACCTCGAGTCCTCCAAACAAATTGACGACCCCGATGTTCACCTCGTGCTTGACTAACTGTGCAACGGTCTCACAGATAACTATGAATGGTATCTTGATCTTCTGTGAAAGGCTCTTTATCACGCTATTTGCAGTAATTCGAGCGTAACGCTCGGTAGACATCTTCTTAGCTATTGAATCATATCTAAACGAGAGGTAGTTTATCAAGTAGTTTGTGTCAAGATAAAAATACTCCGGCCTGACACTCATGTCCAGTAAGTGTTCAGACCGGCTGCTTCATAGAAAGAATCTTATAGACTTTCTCGAAGGACTCATAAGTTAGCCAGGGCTTCGACATCCTCAATATATCGTAGACCTCGTTCTCAGACATTCCTGGATATTTTTCCAAGACCATTAGTATGCTAGCAGCCGTTTCAAGCCATTTGGCATCCCTATCTTTAACAAGGCTGACGAAAGCGTCTGCATTGAATTCTGGGGGAAGACTCGCCTCCGGCAGAACTTTTTGCCGCGCAAGCTCATAGTAGTCATCTGCAAGCTCCTTGGAATATGGGCCATACATGTAGAGCGAGTAATCATACGCTAGGTCTAGACCAAGATACTTGGCTAGGAAGACATATTTCTGCAAGAGAAACCTCTTATCGAACTCCTTCTCAACGTTGAAGTCATAGCCTAACCTATCGTTTAGGAAACGAATGAAAGCAGCAAGAATACCCTTCCTCTCGGCTGAGAGATCTACAGAAGAGACCGTCATACCCACTATCCCATAACACACACTAGCCACTGATTAATAAGTATTATACACTTTTACGCAAACTATGCATAGCTATTATCATTTTTAGCCGAAAATGAATGAGGTATAGAGGGTCGTATGTCCTATTTCCACAAAGTTTCATGCGCCATATTTGATTGGGAGTCTCAACCGTCTTCTTCCACCTAGGGCTAAGACTGGTGTAGCTAGGAAAGACGATAGTTACGTTTTGAGCTGTGTGTTCAGCTAGCCGGAGACCCTACGCCTGTGGAAAGCATAAAAGAGGTGATAAAAATGGCCCAAGTTAACAGAGCTGGCTAAACCGCTAAAATAATTGCTGGAGGGGCTTTGACTAGCGTTATATGGAGGCTTACAACGCTTTTTCAGACGTGAAAACAGCTAGGTTATTCGGCTATTTCCTCATGTTCTTCGCCGCCGGCGGCGGGGTTTTCTACACAGCATGGTGGGCTGGGTTAATCGGTTTCCTCAACCCCGAAGATGCTGTCAAGCTGGTCGCCCTGCTCGTGGCGCTCTTCATTTTCCTCGTAATCGGCTTCGTCGGGTACGTCATGGCGTTCACAAAGCCTCCTGCATCATAAGCATCTTTAACACTGTCCAGAAGCTTTGTTATGAAGAGAAGTTCCGCAGCGATGTAAAACATCCCCAACATATGCATGTAGTGAACAAACGTTGAGAACGGCGGGTTTGGAAAATCGGTTGACGCAACTGCAGAACGCTGGCTCACATCTCTATAAAGCACAAACCCGGTCTGAGGCGGTATCGCAATCAAGCCATCAAACACGTTACCCGCCCTGTCACGATGCCTTTCAGCGAGAAAGTATGTGAAAGTTCTTCCGTTTGCAGTGTTCAGAAGAACGATTCCGTTGCTGTAACGACGTATAAACAACGCGCCTCTTTCATCCCCTTCAACAACTTCAATACCTGTCAACGGGCTGCCGACAGGGATGTAGAAATCTTTCAGAATGTATGAAGGTGTTGTATATTCACCCTCACCCCCTCTGAGCGCGACGTATGTCTTTGGCTTGTTGACGAGATACAGGGAGGCTATGACGAAGTTGAACCGTCTCCGAACATCCTCAGGGACAAGCCTCGGGTCTTGATTCCATTGTTCAACATAACCAGCGGGCACGACATCTACCAGGATAACAAACCTATCCTCGGGATACGCGTTTAGGACTTGAAACTGTCTGTAGAGCAGCTGGGCGTCATGGGTTCTGTTGAATATCTGTGTAAAGTATTCGATGAAGACTCCGTCATAGTCAAATCTCAGCAGAAGCTCGAACCTTTCGTCTCTATACGTCCCAATGTTCGCTATGATTTTACGTTCAGGACCCGTGTCTATAAGCTCTGATTTCAACCGGCTGAGCATGTTTTCCAAAACGGTCTTTCTTACGGAGCGGTCTGGATACTTTGACGGCGGCATCCCATCCATGTTCCATAGATAAATGAAGTTCGGAAGATTGTCGTGGAAAAGGATGGGCGACAGTAGAGGATTGTTATAGCCTGCGTAGGCATGAAGCTTTTCAATACCTTTCAGAGCCGCGTCAACAACATCCTTGCGGCCAATGTCCAGCAGAAACTCACAGTACTTTTCTCTGACGATGTAGTATCCGGAGCCGTCTTCCCGTGGATATTTTGAAGACGATGCTGAGCTTAGAAACCATTCGCTGAAGACCTTCTTGTAGATTGTTCTGTAGGGTCTGAACTCGTAGACAGGTTTGCTGCCGTTCCAGCGAAGCATGCAGGGAGGTGTGTTTGAGCTGTTTCTAACGCTGACGACGAGAGACGGGTCGTTGAAGTAGTAGAGGCTGACAACCTGTGGGTTTATTCCTTTGACGTATGTGTTGTAGTAACCGCCTCCGAGCAGCAGGTCGTATTTCTGAGCCAGCTCCAGAGGCTCGGTCATCACGACTGTCCCATGTATTGCAGCAAGCTTGAAGTTGTTTCCAACCCTGCCAACCAGCGGGAGACGTTTCTCAGGCTCCGTGCGCAAAACAAAATCATCAAGCCAGAACGTTCCCATACAGGACCTCACGCATGTGAAAACTATTAGGACCCTCGCAGCCGTTAGGTTTGCGGGAGCCTCAGCAGTGAACGAGATTTTCGTCCAGAATGGTGTCGAGTTCCCCGACCTCAGCACGTAAAGGGGTGAGAGATAACGCTCGTTGCCCGTGTTGTCGCGGACAATGAAGTAGAGCATAACCTCATACTGGATGTTTGAAATCTTCTCTCCTGTTTTGACTTGGAAGCTGAAGACAACCTTGTCGCCTGGAAGCGGGTAGAAGACCGAGTATCTTGGGTTTTTCGACCTGACAACGTAGGACGAGAGGATCAGCCTTGTTTCCGGGCCTGATTCGTTATCCCTTTTTATAGTGATTTTCTGGCTGCCGGCGCCTGAGACGTATTCTTGGAAGTCTATGGATGCTTCCACGCTGGCTCCTTTGGAGCCTGAAGGCCATGGTTGCCAGTTCCAGTAAGGGTTGAAGATGTCTGCAAAGCCCTCACGCATGTTCGCTGCGTTAGTAATGCCTGTTTCAACCTCTCCCAAGCCGCCGAAGTAGTTGCTGAGAGGGATTCCATATGGTGTCGCCGTTTCCACGACGGTGTTGGACGCGTTGCTTACAACGCTTCCACGAAAGGCTCTTACCCTGTAGAGATAGGTTTTCTCCCTTTCAACGGACGCGTCTGCGAAGCTGATAGCGTTGGGGGCTGTCCTACCTATGGCTGAGAAGACCTTACCGTCCTCGCTCCTCTCTATCACGAAGCCATCCTCGCCCACCGAGTTGTCCCGCCAGCTGAGCACAATCTGTCTAAAGTCGGCGGCCTGCACTCTCAAATCTGACGGCGGAACCAGCTGGCTAACAGTCTCTGTCGTCCTCCGCACCACAGTTGTTGTCACAGCTGATGTAAGGTATGTTTTGACAGTTGCCGTGGTTGTGCTTAGAGAAGTCGTTGTTACGGTTTCGGTTATGGTTGAGTAAAAGGTTTTGTTGTTCGATGTGTTGAGGGGGGTTAGCTGGCCGAGGATAAAGCCGGACAAAACGGCTGAAAAAAGCAGAAACGCCACCGCCGGCCTCATCTCAGCCACCTCACCGAACACGCTGGATTTAAGAGATATGGCGTACGTATAGTTAGAACATGTGTTGGTTTTTCTCTAGAAGCATGCTTGGATGAAGACGTCAGGGTTAATATTTACAGGTTTTTTGATGGGGCGTGGGTTGAAGGCTGTTTTCTTCGACTTCGACAACACATTGGTTGACTCGGCGAGCGTTCTTCCACACGCCCAGAGGAGGGTTGCTGGGGAGATAGCTAGGTTTCTCAACGGTTCCGTGGATGTGGACATGGTTTTCAGCACTGTAAAGCATGTTGAGAGGGTTTTGGAGATGCAGGGCCTCTACGACAGGGATAGGATTTGGATGCATGTTTTGTGGGAGCTGGGGTTTGACGGAAGGGTTGACGATGGGTTGTTGCGCAGCTGGTCGCTGGCCTACTGGGAGGAGTTCATGAAGGGCGAGGTTTTCCCCGAAACCGTCGAAGTCCTCGAAAGACTCAGCAAACACTACAGCCTCGGAGTTGTAACAAACACCGACGGGCTTTACGGCATGAAACGTATGAGGATGGAGAAGAAGGGCCTCAACCGCTTCTTCAAAGTGGTCGTCGTGGCTGGTGAGGATATTCCCGAAGCCAAGCCCAGCCCAAGGCCTTTCCTGCTGGCCGCCGAGATGATTGATGTCAAGCCATCTGAATGTGTGATGGTTGGAGACGACCCCGTCAACGATGTAGCGGGGGCGAAAGCCGCAGGCATGACAGCCGTTCTACTAGACCGTTCAGGAGGAAAAACATGCCCCGTCAAACCAGACCACGTCATCAAATCTCTCAACCAGCTGCTAGACCTTCTTCCCATATGGGAAGGCGGCCAAAGTTTTTAACCAGCCTCTGGCGTCTTTAAGCTTAGGTGGTCTGAGCTAGGCAAGTGGGTTGTCTGCGGTGCATGGCCCTACATCAACACCGTACCCCATCTAGGGACGTTGATAGGGTCGGAGCTATCGGCTGACGTTTTCGCGCGATATTTGAGGGCTGTCGGCGAGGAGGTTGTTTTCGTGAGCGGCTCGGATGAGCATGGCACGCCTATAGAGGTTGAGGCTGCGAGGAGAGGTGTTGACCCTCGTGAGATAACCGACCGAAACCACGCGATAGTCGTCGACCTGTTCAAAAAATTCAACCTCTCCTTCGACAACTACACCCGCACCCACAACGAGGTCCACATAAAGTTCTGCCAAGAACTTTTCATGAAGATCTACAACAACGGCTACATCTACGAGCAGGAGGTTAGCCAGCTCTACTGCAGGAACTGTGGAAGGTTTCTGCCGGACAGGTTTGTCACAGGCGTCTGCCCTTCATGCGGCTATCCAAGAGCAAGGGGAGACCAGTGTGAGGCATGTGGAAGGGTTCTCGACCCTCTCGACCTTGTGGAACCGCGTTGCAGCATCTGCGGCGAGAAGCCTGTCGTCGAGTCGAGCCCTCACTGGTTCTTTGACCTGCCGCGTTTCTCCGAAAGGCTGAGGAACTGGCTGCTGTCCAACAAAACCCTGCCTGACAAGGTGCGTAACTTCAGCCTTAGCTGGGTTAGGGAGGGGCTTAAGCCGAGGTCTGTCACCCGCGACAACCTCTGGGGCATTCCAGCACCCTTCCCCAACGCAGGCGGCAAGACCATCTACGTCTGGTTTGAGGCGGTTCTAGGCTACGTGACAGCCACAATCGAGTGGGCGGAGAAAATCGGCCAGCCAAGCCTTTGGAAGGAATTTTGGCTGGACTCGGAAACAAAGTCAGCCTACTTCATCGGCAAAGACAACATACCCTTCCACACAGTCATATTTCCAGCGTTGTTGATGGCTTCGGGCGAGCCCTACATCCTACCCTACACGGTTTCAGCCACCGAGTATCTCACGTTTGAGGGGCGGAAGTTTTCCAAGAGCCAGGGCGTCGGCATCTGGCTTGACCAAGCAATCGCCATGCTTCCAGCTGATGTCTGGCGGTATTATCTCGTGAAGATAAGGCCCGAGACCAGCGATTCTAATTTTAGCTACGATGGTTTGCAGGCGGTTGTCAACGCAGACCTCAACGATAGCTTAGGCAATTTTGTCCACCGTGTTCTCACATTTATCGTCAACCACTTCGATGGAAAAATTCCACAACCAGCTTTGTTGATGGCTGAGGACACAGCCATGCTCGACGCAGTTGAGAAAACGTTCACAGAAGTCAACAATCTTTTATCGAAGGTTCATGAAAGGCAAGCCCTTGAGACCGTGATGCAGCTAGCCCGTGACGGCAACGTCTACCTCAACAGACGTGAGCCATGGAAACTCGTTAAAACCAACAAACAGGAAGCAGCCACTGTTCTATACGTTGCTGCACAGACAGTGAAAGCCCTCGCCCTATTACTGCATCCATTCATACCAGACACCTCTAAGCGGTTGCTGGAAATACTCAGCCAAAGCGATGTGAAAATATCTTGGACGGATAGAAAACTATGGACGCTGGCTGCGGGAACGTTGATAAAAAAGCCTACACCCATCTTCGAAAAACTATCCGACGAAAAACTCGAAACAATTAAAACAAGCCAAGCATCCAGCCCATCCTAGCCTTCGAGAAACTCATCGGTCAAAGCTTTGTTCACACTAAATCCTTTAAAGATACTGCTGAAGTTTGTTACATTGATGGTTGAGGCTGCGTATTTAGCTGTAGCCGCCGTTGGCTTGTTGCATGGCTTAGAGCCTGGACATGGTTGGCCGGTCGCCATGCTGTATGCTGCCAGATATCCCAAACCCCTGTTGAGAGCCTTCGCCGGCAGCACGATGATGTCTCTGTTTCATCTGATTTCTTCGCTGGCGGTTGTCGCCGCCTACGTAGTTTTAAAAACATTCATAGATTTCTCCGCAAGCTACATTAGCTACATAGCTGGCGCGGCTCTCTTCGTCCTCGGAGTCAGATTCCTTCTTGAGGAAAGTGGTGAAGAACAGCACGACCACATCCACGAAAACTTCGCAGGCTGGCACACACATGAACACCAACACCCAGACGGGACAATTCACAGCCATCCACACTATCATGCGAAAAGAGTATACCTCACCCTAACGGGATTAGCAGTTTTCGCATTCATGCTCGGCTTCGCTCATGAAGAAGAGTTTGCGCTCCTCGCCCTCGCCGTAGCAGGCGTCGACCCACTTAGACTCATGCTAGCCTATGCGCTGGCGGTAGCGGCAGGACTTATCGGAATAACCTTGACCGCCGTCAAAATATACAAGGGCATGGAGCAAGTTTTGAAAAAACATGGACATGTACTTCCCAAGTTGAGCGGCGTCATCCTTATACTGACGGCTATGAGTTTCTTCCTCGGATTAAGATAATTGACTTTTCATTGAAACTCCAGCGTAACCTCGCTGTCCTTCATCTCGATTATCATCTTGGATTTGCCGCGGCTTTCAGAGGCAACGTTTGCGGGAAGTGTTGTCCTCCCATACCTGTCTATCTTGAGCGTCAGCCGCTCGCTCCCGAACCTGAGGTTGATGTTTTTGCGTTTGCCTGCGAGAAGCGGCAAAGCCGCCGGCGGAATCCTCATTTTACCATACTTCGTCAACGTCGGTGGAATATCAGACTCGAGCCTTAGAAAGATTCTCACGTCATTCACTTAAGATTGGTAATAAATATGTTTTGCGAACGACATACGCCGTTTTATCCTGCCAACTCTTTTTCAGAGACTGACGCATGTTCAAAATTACCAAGCATAAGCAGGATAGCCATGTTGACGAACGTTTAGAGAAATACCCCTTATTCAGCTTTAAGGGATTTTTATCCTGTCGTCTGTAACGGCGCTAGGTCTGTTATGATGTTGGACAAAGGGCTGTAGACGAATGACTTGCTCGTTCCACCCCACAGCATCCCGTACAAGACAACTTCAACAAGCGGTGTGGCTGGGTCGTCGCTTATTCTGAAAACCGGGCTGCCACTATCTCCTCCAGCCACTATCTGCACAGCCGCTGAAACGATGTCCTGGCATAACCGGATGGGCGGGCTTCTACAGCCTCCCGCACGTTTTGCATCCGCGAAAACAGCGACGGGGATAACAAGCAGCAAACACAGCAGAAATGCCACCGTATACTTTGGCGTGGGCGAGAAGTTGGATGCTGTGTATTAAGCTTTGGATGGTTACGTGTTCTTTGACGGGATATTGGTTGTTGGCGACGGTTTACGGTGTGTTTTTTCGTTAAAAAGTCCGACAAAATGATTAAATAGTGGTGTTTTGACAGCATTTAAACACAGCGGGGTGAAGCCAGTCGCCCAAGCTCGTCGAGCAGCACCTACCCGTCCCCAAGCATGATGGGCCCGAGTTTTGGAATGTTGAGCGGATAGAGCACATTAGGCAGCTGGCGAGGTTCGGCCAGCCGGTCATGGTTTGGGACAGGGCTAAGCATACGTCAAACAGGCTGCTCGACAGATTGAGGTTCAGAGCAGAGTTGGAAAACCCCTCACCATCCGTCAGAACACCCGGAGACGTTGACGTTTCCACAACGATGGCGTATGGAAGCATCGAGATGACTTCACCCCTATACATGGGCGACATGTCTTTCGGAGCTTTAAGCGGTGTTCCTAACGTTGCCCTCGCCCGGGCGGCTGACCTGACGGGTGTGGTGACTGGGACGGGTGAGGGCGGGCTCCATCCCGAGGTCAGGAAATGCAGGAGAATCACGGTTCAATGGGCTTCTGCAAGGTTCGGCGTTGACATAGACGTCCTCAACACGGGGTTGGGTGTTGTGATAAAGATTGGGCAGGGTGCGAAGCCGGGTATCGGAGGCCACCTGCCCGGCGTCAAAGTCACCAAACCCATCTCCGAAACAAGAAGAATCCCCGTCGGCGTCGACGCCATTTCACCAGCCCCGCACCACGACATCTACTCCATCGAAGACCTTGGGCAGAGGATAATGTGTTTGAAGGAAGCTGTGGGCAAGCCTGTCTTCGTCAAGGTTGGCGTGACAAACTACATCGCCTACATAGCTTCTGGCGTGGCGCGCATGGGTGCGGACGGCATAATAATGGATGGACACGGAGCTGGAACGGGAGCAGCGCCGGAGGTTGTGAGAAACAACGTCGGCATCCCCATAGAGATAGCTGTGGCTGTGGTGGATGAGATGCTGCGTCGAGAAGGTTTGAGGGATGGTTTCACGGTCATAGCCGGCGGAAGAGTTTCCAGCGCGGAGGATGCGGCCAAGCTAATCGCGTTGGGAGCCGACGTAGCCATGCTCGGCACAGCCCCTCTCATAGCCATGGGCTGTCTGATGGTTCACAAATGCCACCTCGGCTTCTGCCCCGCCGTCATCACCAACAAAATCGAGGAAAACCCCGTCAAACTGCTTTCGCTCGAAGCAGCTACGAACTGGGTTGTCAACATGATACAAGGATGGACTGCGGAGATGAAGCTGATAATGGAGGAGGTCGGGGTTTCGTCGATTCAACATCTCAGAGGAAAACGCGACCTGTTGACAGCTGTGGACGTGGCTGCTGACGATATGCAGCTGATGGGGGTTGAGGCTTTTTGATGAGCCATGGATGGAATGCAAGACGGGTTAAACGTTTGCAGGAGATGGCCGGAACAGTTGGACGGCAGCCAGCAGAACCTCCCATCGCCAGCATGGGTAGCACAGGCCCACCCCACATAGAAGACCCTCTTCTCATACGCGACAGGCTTGTCAGCGACGGCGCTCAGGTAACGCGTCCAAGCATAGACCCATACCGCGAGCCCGTTGAAACATACGTATACCTCTGTGGCGGAAAGCTCAGGCTTTCGATGCCCGTCGTCGTCAAGATAAGCCGCAACGCCAGCAAAGAGTTCTGCGAAGCAGTTGTCAAGGGAGCATACTGTATGGACGTGCTGGTGGACGTGAGCGAGACACAGCACGGCATGTTTGAAAGATATGGCGATGGGCTTTTAGCCGACATATCCCTCGCGGAAACAGACAAGTATGCTGGATATGTTTCAGCTCTCTACAACTTGCGTAAGCTTGGCAAACTGGTTTTCGTCAGGGTTCCACCTTCCGAAACCTATCCATGGCTGAAGCATGCGGTCGGAATGGGTGTTGCAGGCGTTTATCTCGACGAGGAGATAGGCTCGGAGACGCCGTTGGAGATTGGTGTCTCGCTGCTTGATGTGGAGCTTAGAAGGATGGGTTTACGTAACGCCGTCAGCATCCTCGCAGGTGGATGGAGCGTAAGATGCTCGGAGGATGTCTTCAAACTCGTCGCCCTCGGCGCCGACGCCATAGTCCTGTCAAAAGCAGTAGAATATGCTGTAGGCGGGTTTGACGTGAAAACAGGCGTTGACGTTATGCGTGAAAGGGTTGAAAACCTTCTCCTCGGCGTTCAGAGGGAGTTGAAGCTTCTGGCAGGAGCGGCGGGCGTCAGCAACATCTACAACTCTCTCGTGGGAAGCAGAGAGCTTCTCCGAGCCGTTGAGCTAGACAGAGACATCAGGCTCAAGCTGGGTGTTAAGCAGGCGGGGGTTGGCTAACGGTGGAAACGCTACGTAACATCTCGGGATGCGGGATACTCGGCATCCTCCGCAGACATGATGCACCGAAGATAAGGGCGGGGGACACGCTTTCCTCCATCGAATGCGTCCGCTACAGGGGCAGCAAGCTCGGCGCAGGCTTCGCAGCATACAACCTAGACAGCCCCTACAACGGCCTCCACAAGCTGAAGGTCTTCGTAAGGTCTGACGACGCGCTGGAATACGTCAAAAACATCTTCAAGGAATACGCTGACGGAGGGTTGTGGGAGCTTGGCTTCGACACATCACCGTCGAGCAAGTTCGCCTCGTGGACGGCATATGTCGACTCCTCTGAAACCTCGTTGAGGACAGCGGTCGACAAGATTAACCACGACCTCTTCAACGCAGGGATAAAGGGCCGTGTTTATTCGTGGGGAAGGTTTGTCGAAGTCTTCAAGGGTGTTGGATATCCCGTTGACGTGGCGGGGCAGTATGGCTTAGTTGAGAAAGGTGTTGAGGCAGACCTGTGGATAGCTCACACACGCCAGCCCACTAACTCGCCGGGCATTTACCCGATATGGTCCCACCCCTTCTCCAGCCAAGAATGGGCCATCGTCCATAACGGAGACATAAGCAGCTTCGGAGCAAACATGGAGTTCATAAGGTTCAGAGGATACAGAAGCTTCGTGGGCACGGACAGCGAACTCATCGCATACCTGCTCGACTACCTGACCAACATAAAGCACATGCCCGTCGAGAAGACGGCCGCAGCCCTCGTCAACCCCTTTGAAACCGACATAATCAACAACGCGGCAGGCATATCTCTTCAGGAATATGTTGAGAGCCGTGGAGCATGGCTTGACGGGCCATTCAGCGTCGTAGCAGGTTACTGCGACGGCGAGGATGTCTACATGCTTGCCTTCGCTGACAGGTCGAAGTTCAGGCCTTTGGTCGTCGGCATGGACGATGAACGGTTCTACGTCGCCAGCGAGGAGGCTGAGGTGCGACAGCTCTCCGAAAAAGCCCGCGTATGGTCTGTGAAACCAGGCGGAATCTTCCTCGCATCCATGAAGAAAGGCTTGCTGATCTCAGGCCGTGAACATGCAGAGGTTTTCTACCATACAGTCGAGCGGCCACCTCATCCCGGCGACGCGGTTATCGATGCAAAAGGCCTCGGATACAGCCAGGTCAACAGCATGGTCAAACAACTTTTCGAAAAAGGCATCAGAGAGGTCGATGTCATCAACGTCAACGGCCAGAGATATCTTGGAATCAACGTTCCGCAGGGCTGCAGGCTGAAGTTATACGGAACGGCTGGAAACTGTTTAGCCAACTTTAACAAACACGGCGAGATAATCGTTTACGGCAGCGCTCAAGACGACGTGGGCGACGCGATGTACGGAGGCCGTGTAATAATCCATGGTGACGCAAGAGACGTCATAGGCCAAGCCCTCCAAGGAGGCGAGATATTTGTGAGGGGAAGCGTTGGAAACAGGGCTGCGATACAGATGCGTGAATTCAGGAACAGCAGGCCGTATCTGATTGTTGGAGGCAGAGCCGACGACTATCTAGGCGAATACATGGCGGGCGGTGTGGCGATGGTTCTCGGCATAGACTCGATGGACCTTGATACATGTCTAGTTGGACGTTACATGGCTACGGGGATGGTTGGCGGCAGAATATATGTCAGAGGCCGTGTGGACAGGTGGAGGATTGGGCTTCAGCCTCCCAAGCCCGACGTCATACGCTACATACGCGGCCTCTTCCTAGAGGGGTTGGTTGCGGAAGATGTTTTACGGTTTTTCGAAGCCATGCCTGAGATAACCTTGGACGACGTGAGAAAGAAGCTGTCAGGCGAGGCTTTGCGGAGGGTTTCAAAGCTTTTCACCTCAAAGTACTACAAGGAGCTGAGCGTCGAAGTCAGGAGGCTGGATGAAGCCGACCTGGAGCTGGTTGACCAGCCTTTGAGAAGGTATTTCCAAGAGTTCAGGCTTGACGCACGACTGTATAACAGACTGCTTAAGCAAGAGTTTACAGTCGTTCAGGTTGCCAGGCAGCAGGTGGAGAAAGGCCCCGAGCCACAGCCCGAGGAAGGATAATCGTATGCGAAAGTCTACATCTGTAGACAGCTGCTTAAGTAAATGAGTGATGTCCATATTGGTGAAATGTCGCATACTCGGAGAGATTTCCTCAAAGCAGCGTCGGCAGCTCTACTTGTTCTCCCACCCTCTCTAAAATCTTCCGCGGCTGAAAGGGCTTCGAAAAGATATGCCATGCTGATCGACGTCGATAAATGTTATGGCTGCATGGCCTGCGTTGTCGCCTGCGCCGCCGAGAACAACGTTCCGCTGGGAAATTTTCGAACATGGATAGAACATCTTGAAAAACCCGATGGGACAAACATCTTCATCCCCAAACAGTGCAATCACTGCGACGACCCGCCGTGCGTTCCGCCATGTCCTACAGGAGCCACCTACAAGACAGATGACGGCCTCGTCCTTGTCAACGACGAGCTTTGCATAGGCTGCGGAGCATGCATCAAAGCCTGCCCATACGGAGCCCGCTTCACCAACCCAATCAAAGGAGTTGCCGACAAGTGCACGTTCTGCGACCACCGGCTGGCCGCGGGTCTTCTGCCAGCATGCGTGGAGGCCTGTCCCACGGGGGCTAGGGTGTTCGGCCCTTTGGCCGAAGATAACGAGCTTTCAAAGACCGTGCGGAGCAGGCCGACGCAGGTGCTCAAACCTTTCACAGGCGCCGAGCCTCAGATATACTATCTCAGCCTTCCCGACGAGGTGAACAGGTGAGATGCTGCCCGGCTACTATTTCCCCAACGAGGCGGCTGAGCCTCTTCTCTGGCATCCGGTTCTGTTCGCTTACACTTTGCTGATTTCGGGCGCAGACCTGCTTATCTTGGCTTCGCTGGCATATCTTTCAGGCTCTCTCAGAAGAGCCATGCCTTTGATGACAATGCTGGGCGTCGGCTTTTTCGCGGTGGTTCTTTTAGGGCCTTTGGCAGACCTTCGCTCAGCTCACCGAGCCCCGCTGATATTCACGTCCGCACACTTAGTATCCACGCCAAACAACCCGGGAATGTCTCTGATAGCGTTGCAGACATATGCTTGGGCAATAGCCTTGGTTCTTTCCATAGTCTTCGCCGTCCTGACGTTTTCATACTACTCTCATCAAGCTTCTCTCACAGCCACGGGGGTTAGGAGAACGGTTTACCAGATGTTCTCCCTCGGCGTAACAACACCTGAGAAATACAGGAGGGCGGGGTTTGCCGCCAAGGCAGTCGCCGTAGCCATGCTGCTGCCTCTAACCCTCTGGGGCATCTACCCTGCTTCGATGCTCTTCACCCAGACATGGAACCCGGTTTGGCGTGGATGGCCTCTTCTCCCAGTAATCTACTTCGCCGACACATTCGTCGTAGCCACAGCCGTCTTCATCCTAGTCTACTACCTCTGGAGGCTTAAAGCCATCGAGCGTGAGATTCTCTCACCCATCCTGAAGATACATGCAGCCGGCTCCCTTTCGGTGGCTGCGTTGACAGGGCTGCAGGTCGCTGTCTGGTGGCTTTGGTCTCCGTCGATGGCTGAGATGGTTACGCCCCTTCTCCCATTGATGTACGCCGTGATAGGCCTGCTACTCCTGTCATTCTTCCTTTCTCTCCTGTCAATTAGATATCCGCTGGCAAGCATAGCTGTGTCGATAGTGGCTTTGGCGGGAACCCTCACCAACAAATGGAACATCCTCATCAACGGCCAACTAATCTCCAAAACAGGGCTTGCGTTCCTTGAAGCAGAGCTCCACGGCCCATGGGTTTTGGAGACGGTGGCGCCTGCGGCGGCGGGGATAGCTCTGTTCATCCTGCTCTCGACTGTTTTCCCGCTGGAGGTGAGAGAGCATGGTCAGTAGAAGAACAGCGGTCAAAGGTGTTGTGGGCGCCGCAGCCCTAGGCGTCTTCATCGCAGGCTACTGGAACACCGTCGACAGAATCGTAAAGCCGACGACAACACTGTACAAGCCTGACAGGCTGGCGGGAGCTGGCGTCAGATACGTTTACACATCTTGTCTGGGCTGCAACGTGAGATGCGGGATAAGGGTCAGGGTCTCGACCTACGACGGCGTGGAAGTCATAGACAGAATAGAAGGCAACCCCTACCATCCCTACAACAGATATGTCTCGGCAAGCCATCAGCTCAGCCGCTACGACACGCTAGACTACAAAACACCTGTGCAGCAATCGCTCAAGCTCACAGGAACGCTGTGCGCCCGCGGCCAAGACGGAATCCACTACGTCTACGACCCGTATCGAATAGTCAAGCCGCTGAAAAGAGCTGGGCCGAGAGGCAGCGGAAAGTGGAAGACAATCAGCTGGCAGCAGCTCGTCAAAGAGGTTGTCGAAGGCGGCGTCATAGAGGAGACGGGCGAGAGGCTGCCAGGACTTAAGGAGCTGTATGTCTTCGGCAGGCTGAAGGAGGCTGGGTTTGAAAACCCGGGCGATGTTCTCGCAAGCATCAAGAAAGACGTCGACGAGTTGATGGCTAAGGCCGCTGACAAGAACGTCAAGGCTGAGGAGCTTGAAAGCCTGCTCAACAGCTTCAAGGAGAAATGGTCTAAGACTCTCGGCGAGAAAGGCCTCAAGCTTGAAGACGTTCTCGTAGACCCCGACAACCCGGACCTCGGGACCAAGGCCAACATGCTAGTCTACATGAGGGGAAGGGGGCAGGACAACGCTGACGTCTTCACCAACAGGTTCGTGACCGCTTTCGGAAGCGTTAACTGGCTCCGCCACACCTC
>Ga0105160_1000127_pt1 | contig 38620 bp, 32 predicted proteins | sample GXS110809BmetaG_FD_89591 | JGI IMG/M metagenome (GOLD analysis project Ga0105160, IMG submission 89591) | Hot spring microbial communities from Gongxiaoshe hot spring, China to study Microbial Dark Matter (Phase II) - GXS 110809B | ecosystem: Environmental > Aquatic > Thermal springs > Hot...
TGAGGCGCGTTAATCGTCACACGGCTGATTGTGTTGTCCCCGTGGTTGATAAAGTACGCGTACATATCGCCAAGCCATGAACCGACGGTGGTCGCAATAGCGCCAGGCTGCGGCCCAGTCGGTGCCGTTGCGACCACTTTGTAGCGATTCTCGTTGTATGGGTCGTCATTGATGTCGATAACACTGATCGTATTGCTGCCCCTGTTGGTGACGAAGGCCCGATTATGAGCACCTAAGGAGTAGAGCGCGATAGCACTGGGCTGAACACCAACTTTCACGACCGCTTTCAGGGCATTGGTCTGAGTATTGATGACGGCAACTGAGCCATCGTCGGCGTTGACGACATAAAGATCAGCGTTATGGGTGGCACGAGCCAGCGCCACAGGCCTTGCCCCCACGGGGATCTCGGCGCGGACAGCTCCGCTGGGCAGCGAGACGACGAAGACTCTATTCGCTGCAGCGTCGGCGACAAACGCCGTGCTGCAGTCTTGATTGACCGCTAGAGCGCTTGGGTTCGCTACAGCGACGCTGACAGTCGTGACGATCTCTTTGGAGAACGTGTTGATGACTTGCAGAGTCGTACTCCCCCCAGACCTGCTCGCGGCGACGAGCCCGCTCCCCCCAGCACACGACGCCAGGCCTACTATATCTCCCGCAAGAGTGAGGGTCACGCTCGGCTTAAGCCCCTGCTGTCCATAGGAGAAGAGCCCTGCAAGGACGAACAAGAAGACAAACCCCAGCACAGCTTTTCGTGTCATAGAAACCTCCTTGGTGTCGTTGAGCTTGCGCATAATTATAGGGTTCCGGGCGTGGCAAGTCTGTGCCGGCGGGGTGAAAAACGGGTGGAAGATCGTGTGCAGATTTGCCTGAGCACAGCTTGAAGTGCTATAGTATGCCGAAGGAGTAGATACTTATGCGGACAGCGATCGTTCTTGTGATCAGCGCGGCCTTGCTCTGGACGAGCGTCCCAACGGTCTGGGCCCAAGGGGGCGCGGTGAAGTGTCGTCTCAAGGCTGATCCGTTATTGCCGGGAGCCGCGTCGTTTCTCATTCCTGGGCTGGGACAGTTTCTTAATGGCGAGGACGGCAAAGGGTTCACGCATCTGATTATCGCGCTGGTGATGCCCTCGGCAGTTGGGCTTGGGGCGTTCCTACTCGCCCCGGTTGCGCCCACTCTCAGCTATCTGCTCTTGCTAGCTGCGCCGGCGCTCTATCTGGGCTGGGCCGTCGTCAGCGCCATGGACGCCTATCAGATCGCTGACAGATACTGTCGGCCCTAGAAATTCAGACTGAGATAGAACTCTTGAACTTTGAGGCCGGAAGGCTGGATCGCCGTGCCAGCACGCCAGCCCCAGCTCTTCTCTGTATACGAGAGCGTCACGACGACTTTATCTAAGGGTTTTATCAGCCCGAGAAACACAACGAGCAGATCGGCTGTCCACGGCTCATTCTTGAATGCGATCTGTACGTCATGCTGATAGATTGGGTCAAGCCCAAAACAGCCGGAGTTGGCCGCGCACACAAAGAGATCGCTGGTGATGCTCACTCCGTCTATAGAGAGACTCGTCGTGAACTCCCGCAACGAGAAGGTGATCCCGCCCAGCGTGTCCGTCCAGATCGCCATCACGAACGCATCGCCTATGGACCAACTCGTAATGAGCGTGTGGGAGCTCAAAGCTAAGTCTGAGTTAAAGTACAGAATATCTGTCAGATCGAGACTCAACGGTTCTATGCGCCCAGAGCTCGTGATCTGGAGATACTCGATCCCCCCAGGGCCTTCACTGCTGTTAAAGTTGAACGCAGTGTCAATACTAATCGTCACGCCCGCAAATTGAAGATTGCTGACCGTGAGGCGCTCGTACTCGAAATCGAGCCCTGGTACAACGCGCCCCTGAAAGAATTGGAGCTCAGGAATGCACTCCCCGACGCACTCGAACCCGCGCCGTGCCCCAAGATACGTCTCCAAGCGCACGGTCACCCCTGAGACTGTCTGCCCGCTAAGCGTTAGAATAAGCCCGACTTCCCATTGCGGAGCCGCCGCTGAGCCAAGGTTCGCAAACAGCCCAATAGTTTTCACTGTCACCCCGCCAAGAACAAGCTGGGCTTCTACAATCTTTTTGCGCAACATGACAGACTCCACGAGCGTCGGCCCCAGGAGCCGCGCAAGCTGGGCATAGGGAGTCACAAGATCTTTATAAAAGACGGGAATATACTGCCCAACGACTCCACCGGGATCAGGAGACACAAACGTAATCTGATAATACTGATGCTCGACTTCAACGATATTCCGCGAGAAGAGAAAGATATCTGTCATCGAGAGCGCACCAAGTGTTGCGCTCAGCTTGAAGGCTTGCGCTTCGACCCCTACGGTGCTCAGGGCTGTAAGCGAGCTGATCTGCAGCCCGCTCAGATTGAGATTGAGCTGAAGCAAGCTCTCTACAACAAACGGAGGTGTCACAATTTTGGGCTGAGGGCCGTCCAAGATCAACAAAAGCCGTGCGTTCCAACTGCCACTCAACGGAGCTGCAAGTGCACAAGACCACATAAGACAAGCCATGCCAATGACAGCAATAGCCAGACGAGCGCGCATAGGACCTCCCTGGTTTTTACGTGGGATACTCTATCCCACCTTTGTCACTGTATTGTACCCAAGAGAGGGGAGGGAAGTCAAGCCTTAAGTGTGAAACGACCGTTCAGCTCGAATGATCGCGCTCAGACGCTCGACGCTCTCTGGCACACGACGGTTGATCACAATATAGTCGAAGAGATCGAGTGCACCTAGCTCATCCAAAACAGCTGCAAGGCGCTTCCGTCGTGCGGCGCCGCTCTCGGTGCCACGCTTATCTAAACGATGCTCTAACTCTGGCAGCGATGGCGGCAGAATGAAGATCGCCACGAGCCGTCCGCCAAAACGCCGCCGCCGCAACTGGCGCACCCCCTGCACATCGGCTTCCTTGATCACGTCATGCCCCGCTTTGAGCAACGTTTGCACCTCCGAGCGCGAAGTACCGTAGTAGTTCCCCGCATAGACCGCGTATTCAAGAAATCCGTTTTGACGAATACGGCGCTCAAACTCTTCTTTCGAGATAAACCGATAGCGCCCAGCTTTGAGTTCTCTTGGGTTTCTAGGGGGCCGGCTCGTGTACGACGGCACATAGACCAAATCAGGGAATCGCCGGCGCACGCGCGTCAGGAGCGTGGTCTTGCCTGCTCCAGAAGGGCCGCAGATGACGAAGAAGACGCTCATAGCGCTCACTCGACGTTGCGCACCTGCTCGCGGAATTTTTCAATGAGCGACTTCATCTCGAGAACGCACAACGTGATCTGAGCGTCTTTGGCCTTCGCGGCTATTGTGTTGGCTTCACGAGCCAGCTCTTGAGCGAGAAAGTCTAAGAGCCGCCCCGCAGGCTCCGGGCCGGTTATCGCCTCGCGAGCTGCACGAAGATGGATTTTGACCCGCGCAAGCTCTTCAGTAATGTCCGAGCGCTCGGCCAGGAGCGCTACTTCCATCTCTAAGCGCCCTTCGTCTAGCTCGACAGCGTTCCCTGTCAGCTCGCGCACGCGCTCCTGCAGGCGTTCCTTGTAGAGCTTCTTGACTCCAGCAGCGCTCTGCTCGATCTGCGCGAGCTCGCGCTCCAACTGCGAGATGATCTGGAGTAGCTCTTCAGCGAGAAGCTGGCCCTCGCGAGTGCGACTCTCCTGGGCTTGGGTAAGCGCTTCGTGTACGGCCGGCTCAAGGTGCTCCCACAGCTCTGCTTCTGGTTCTTCAGCTCGCTGCAGGACGCCCTCTAAGCGCACCAGGGTGTCGAGGGAGAGGCCCCCGGCAAGCTGCAGATCTTGAGCAAGCTTCTGGAGCGCTGCAGCATAGACACGAGCGATATCCGTATTGATCGTGAGCGGTGCACGATCGCGACGCTCTAGGGTGATCTGGACCGCGACGTGGCCCCGCGCGAAGTACTGCCCGACCATCTCCTGGACCTTCAGCTCCAAGGCTGGATAGGCTTCCAGCCCAGAGATCTTCAGATCGAGATACTTGTGATTGAGGGTCTTCACCGAGACTACGATGGTTGCTGAATGGCTTTGGCGTTGGGCGTGGCCGTAGCCGGTCATGCTGCGTATCATACTTTAGGGTAATGCAAGCTGGGAAAGGTTGTCAAGCGGGGCTTGACAGTCGGACTGATCTGCGCTATTATAAGAGCGCTCTGGGAGATCGTCTAACGGTAGGACGGCAGGCTCTGGACCTGCTAGTGGGGGTTCGAATCCTCCTCTCCCAGCCAAATTCTTATCGTAGATTTCTCTCCAACTCCGCGACCTCCGTGATCGGCGCACGACACGAGTAATTCTCGCAGAGATAGACCGCTGGAGCGCCATTCACTAGGTTCTTGCCCTGCAAGAGCGGGATGAGTGCCGTGTGCTCAACGTCGTCTGGTTCGCCCATCGCGATAATCTTGTTTGGGAGAAAGCGCGTGCGAATCTTCTCGAGAAATTGATGCGTTCGGAGGTCGTCCTTCCTCCCGATAACAGCGATCTGATATATCGGGCTGAGATAGAAATCGAGCGCGCTCAGCATATACGAGAGCCCCTGAGGAACCTGCTCCATGAAGGCACAACACACGCGCAAGGTCTGCTCCGCCTTCGTCCGCAACGTTGCGTCATCGGTCAGCGGGGCTAGGCGTAGAAACGCCAGGGTAGCTGCGGCATTCCCCGACGGCGTCGCCCCGTCATACAAGCTCTTGAGACGCACGAGGAGCTTCTCGTGATCTGGGCTCGTGAAGTAGAATCCTCCCGTGCTCTCATCCCAGAATTTTTCTATCGTCATTGTGCTGAGCACTTGTGCGATGTGTATCCAGCGTGGATCGAAGTCAGCTTCATAAAGATCGAGCAGCGCCGTGATGAGAAACGCGTAATCGTCGAGATACGCATTGAATTTCGCTTGGCCGTCTTTGTAGCTGTGCCTGAGCATCCCGTCTTGATAGAGATACGTCAGGCAGAAGTGTGCAGCATCTTGTGCAGCCCGGAGGTATTTCTCGTGCCCCAAAACTTGATATGCTCGCGCACACGCTGAGATCATCAGCCCGTTCCAAGCTGTGAGAATCTTTTCGTCACGAGCGGGCTTCTCTCGGCGTTCACGCGCTTCCAAGAGCTTTGCTCGCACACGAGCAAGCCACGCTTCACCCTCTGAAGGTGTCATCCCCACGTGTGCTGCGAACTCTTCTAGGGTATAGGGCTGAGAGGGTACACTTGTGCCATCGCTAAGATTTCCTGACTCGGTGACGCCAAAGTAGGCGCACGCCCGCGCGCCCTCCTCAGGGCCGAGCACGGCCTTGATCTCTGCAGGCGTCCAGACGTAGAACGCCCCTTCGCCGTTGGGGCTATCGGCGTCTTGAGATGTGAAAAAGCCGCCTTCAGGGCTTTTCATCTCGCGCATGATATAATCAAGTGTCTCTTCGACAATGCGACGATAGAGCGGTTTTTTCGTGGCTTGATAGGCCTCGAGATACGTCCAGACCAAGAGCGCATTGTCGTAGAGCATCTTCTCAAAGTGTGGGATGCGCCAGTTAGCGTCTATACAGTAGCGATGGAACCCGCCACCGAGCTGATCGTAGAGTCCCCCGCGCGCCATCCTCTCTAGAGAGAATTCGACGATATGGAGCGCATCGGGGTCGTTCGTGCGATGCCAATATCTGAGTAAGAAGCTCAACTCCAGACTGTGGGGAAACTTCGGGGCATTACCGAAGCCCCCGTGTTCACGATCGAAGCCCTGAAGCAAGCTCAAATAAGCCCGTTGTAAGAGTTCGAGGGAGAGCAGCCCCGCGCTCGATCTAGGCTGCTGTAATGCCTTCAAATAGTGAGTGAGTCGCTCAGCTTGTTCGACGATCTTCTCGCGCTCTTTGTGATAGAGCTCAACGATAGCTCTTAGCACGGTGAGCAAGCCCGGGCGGCCCCATCGATCCTCTGGGGGAAAGTAGGTGCCCCCGTAGAACGGCTTCAGATCTGGGGTGAGAAAGACTGTCAAGGGCCAACCCCCTTGGCCCGTCAGAACCTGTACGGCTGTCATATAGATCTCATCGAGATCAGGGCGCTCTTCGCGATCGACTTTGATGCTCACAAAATGCTCATTGAGATACCGTGCGATCTCGTCGTTCTCGAAGGATTCGCGCTCCATCACGTGGCACCAGTGACACGCTGAATACCCAATAGAGAGAAAGATCGGCTTGTCTTCACGTTGTGCCTTCTGAAGCGCTTCTTCACCCCAGGGGTACCAATCCACGGGGTTATACGCGTGCTGGAGCAGATAGGGACTAGTCTCATGGATGAGCCGGTTGGGATGCTGGGTCATCTTGTCCCTCCTTCTGTCAGATAGAACAGTCTACCCGTTTTCGGCCTCATGCACAAGGGAGGATTTGCTATATAATTTACTCTTATGGAACTACCAAGGGGAACCGTCACGTTTCTCTTCACAGATATTGAGGGGAGTTCGAAGCTGTGGGAGCAGCATCCGGAAGCAATGTCGGCGGTGCTCGCCGAGCATAACGCACTGTTACGTCGAGTGATCGAATCACATCGGGGCTATATTTTTAAACTCTGGGGCGACGCTGTCTATGCTGCGTTTGATACAGCAATCGATGCGCTCAGCGCTGCTGTAGAAGCCCAGCGAGAGCTCATGCGTCGCTCGTGGGGAGAGCTGGGATCGCTGCGGGTGCGTATGGCGTTGCACACCGGCATGGCTGAGGTGCGTGACGGCGATTACGTTGGACCGACGCTCAATCGCTGCGCGCGCTTGCTGAGCGCTGCTCATGGCGGCCAGATCTTGCTCTCGGCTGCCACGGAAGAGCTCGTGCGTGATTCCCTTCCAAAGGACGTGTCGCTGCGCTCGCTCGGCTTCCATCGCCTCAAAGACCTCCAGCGCCCTGAGCACATCTTCCAAGTCATCCACCCAGAACTGCTCACAGAGTTCTCTTCCCTGCGCACGCTCAACGCGGTGCCCAATAATCTCCCCATTCAGTTGACGAGCTTCATCGGGCGGGAGCGCGAAATGAAAGAAGTCAAGGAACTCCTCAAGCAGACCCGGCTGCTTACGCTCACGGGCTCCGGCGGCTGCGGCAAGACGCGCCTAGCTCTCCAAGTCGCCGCTGATCTGTTAGAAGAGTATCCCGACGGCGTTTGGTTTATCGACCTCTCGGTGCTGGCTGATCCCGCACTCGTCCCCTCGACGGTCGCAGCAACCCTAGGGATTTACGAAGAGCCTGGGCGCCCCACTCTGATTACGCTTGCCGAGGCGCTCAAACCCCGCACGCTCTTGTTGATCTTAGATAACTGTGAGCATCTTGTGGGGGCGTGCGCACAGCTCGCGGAGACGCTCTTGCGCACATGCCCAAATCTTCGGATCTTGGCGACCAGCCGCGAAGCGTTGGGCATCGCCGGTGAGATCGCCTGGCGGGTGCCGTCGCTCTCGCTGCCCCAGCCTCACGAGCTTGCTTACCCAGACTCCCTCGCTCGCATCACCCAATACGAAGCGATCCGGCTCTTCATCGAGCGCGCGGAGGCCGCCTCCCCAGACTTCAAAGTCACTCCACACAATATCAGAGCGATTGCGCAAATCTGCCAGCGGCTCGATGGGATCCCCTTAGCGATTGAGCTCGCGGCGGCTCGCGTCAAAGCGCTCTCTGTCGAGCAGATCGCAGCTCGGCTCGATGATCGCTTCCGACTCCTGACAGGAGGAAGTCGCACGGCCTTGCCCAGGCAGCAGACCCTGCGCGCTATGATGGACTGGAGCTACGAGCTGCTGAATGAGCGCGAGCGCACGCTCTTCCGGAGATTATCCGCGTTCGCGGGGGGATTCACCCTCGAGGCCGCTGAGGCCATCTGCGCCGATGAGCAGATCCCGGCGTATGAGATCATAGATCTGTTGACGAACTTAGTGAGCAAATCGCTGGTCGTCTTCAGCGATGAAGAAGCACGCTATAGACTCCTAGAGACCGTCAGACAGTATGCGCGGGACAAGCTCTTAGAGACGGGCGAAGCTGCCCAGATACGCGATCGCCATCGCGATTGGTTCTTAGCGTTTGCTGAGCGCGCTGAGAGCGCTTTGCAAGGCCCCGATCAAGCCCTGTGGCTTAAGCGCCTCGAGACCGAACACGATAATCTCCGCGCAGCCTTAGAATGGTCCAGCACCGACCCGGAGACGGGATTGCGCTTGGCTAGTGCTCTTTGGCTCTTTTGGTACCTACGAGGGTACGTCAGCGAGGGGCGTGAGTGGCTCAATCAGTTTCTTGGAAAAGCGACGCAAGCGCCCTCATCGCTGCGCGCCAAGGCCCTCTATGGCGCGAGCATGCTCGCGCGCGCCCAAGATGACTATGCCCTGGCGACCAAGCTTCTAGAAGAGAGCTTGGCTCTGTATCGTGCTGCCAAGGACAATCGCGGGGTTGCGTTAGCCCTGGGGAACTTGGGGGTGATCGCCTTTGCTCGTGGGGACTACGCCCGCGCGACGAGGCTCCATGAAGAGAGCTTAGAGCATTTCCGCAAACTGGAAGACAGGGTCGGGATGGCTGCGGCGCTGAGCGAATTGGGCAACATCGCGATGTATCACAACGATCTTGAACGAGCTGAACGGTTATTGGAAGAGAGCCTGGCCCTCTCACGCGCAGCCCAAGACGATCAAGGGATGGCTGCGGCGCTGCGGCGTCTTGGCGCGGTACTCTTCCAGAAAGGGGAACGCGCTCGAGCCAAGGCGTTGCTGCAGGAGAGCTTAGAGCTCTATCGAGGGTTAGGAGCTGTGCCGGGACTAGCATCAGTACTCAACTCCTTAGGGATGATCGCCCTCCATGAAGGGGATCCGCAGCGCGCGAGCGCGTTACTGCGCCAGAGTTTAGCGCACTACCGGGATGTTGGGGATAAATGGCATATCGCGCTCTGTTTAGACCGACTGGCTCAAGTCGCGGCGGCGCAAGGGGAATGGGATCGAGCGGCGCGGCTCTTGGGCGCGGAAGAAGCCCTTCGTGAAGCAATCGGCGCCCCGTTACCCCCGTCCGAGCATGAGGGGCGCGAGCAAACACTCAAAGGAGCCCACGAGCACCTTGGCGAAGAGCTCTTTGCCGCAGCGTGGGCTGATGGCTACGCTATGAAACTCGAAGACGCTATCGCTTACGCCCTCTCAGGAGAGTCTGCAGCGCTCTAGGCGTGGGAGTAGGCTCCCCTGTGCAGACTTGAGGACATTATGAGCACCCAAGAATTTATGCAAAAGATCTTCGCCCCACGCAGCATCGTCGTAATTGGGGTTTCAGAGCGCCCGGATAATCTCGCGCGCTTTATCATTGCGAACTTACGAGCCTTCGGATATCAGGGCGAACTCTACGCCGTGGGACGCCAACCAGGACGCGTCTATGATATTTCTATTGCTACGTCGCTGGAAGAGGTCCCAGACGGGCTCGATCTCGCAGTCATTCTTACCCCAGCAGAGACCGTCCCTGCGCTCGTCGACACCTGCGGGCGCAAGGGAATCAAACAGATCGTGATCGAGTCTGGAGGCTTCAGCGAATTCTCTGAGCGCGGCCGTCAGCTCGAAGAAGAACTCAAGAGTATAGCACGGCGTTGGGGTATTCGCTTTGTCGGCCCAAACTGCATCAGTGTGATCAATCTTGATGTTGGGCTCTGCTTGCCCTTCCCTCCCATTGACCCACAGAGCACGCGGCGTGGAAGCGCTTCGGTTATCTCCCAAAGCGGGGGTATTTCGATCACCTATCTGGACAAGCTCTCAGCATCAGGAGTTGGTGTCAGCAAAGTCGTCAGCATCGGCAACAAGGCCGACCTGAATGAGACAGACTATGCGGAGTATCTCATAGAAGACCCCGCGACGAAGATACTCTGTCTTTATTTAGAGTCCCTGAGCGATGGACGGCGCTTGATGGAGCTGGCGCGCTCTTCCCCGAAGCCCATTATCGTGCACAAGGCCAACCGCAGCCAAGCGAGCCAAGGCATTGCGCTCTCCCATACGGCAGCGTTAGCGAGCGATGACCGCATCGTGACGGGGGCACTGCGCCAAGTCGGGATCTTCCGTGCTGAGAGCTTTCAGGAAGCCGTGGCAATGGCCCAGGGGCTGGTGCTGCCGTCCGTGCGCGGCGACAGCATGGTGATTATCTCTCGGTCAGGTGGCCACGCCGTCGTCGCTGCGGATACTGCTGAACGCTACGGCTTTCGCTTGATGGAACTTCCCCACGACTTTGCTGAAAGGGTTCGTTCGCTCTTCCGAGCTGACGTCATTCGCCCAACGAACCCCATAGATCTAGGGACGATCTTCGACTTCGATCTCTACGCCCATATCGTCGAAGAATGCTTACAGGCTCTTGCCCCAGATGCCGTCGTGCTCATCAACACGTATAGTCTCTTAGAAGCGAAGCGGGCGCGCAGGCTCGCCCATCGCGTCGAAGAGATTATGAAGGATTCGGGGATACCCATTGCACTCTGCGTCTTCGCCCAAGGAGACGAAGCGCGGGAGCTACAACGCGAGCTTGCCATTCCCGTCTTCACGGAGATTGAGTCAGCGATGCGCGCCCTCGCGGCTTCGCGCCAGTGGTACCGATGGCACACACGGCGCCGGACATTCCCAACTGTTGCTCCCCCATTAGCACAAGCTCGGTTCTCAGTCTCGGGCAAGCAAGTGCTCACAGCTGATCAGGCGCTCCAGCTCTGTCAGGAGTACGGGATCGCTGTGGCGCCATGGCATAGCGTAGAGACCCCCGAAGCTGCCGTGCGCGCCGCAGCCCAGCTTGGCTATCCCGTTGCGCTCAAGATCCTCTCTCCTGAAATCACCCACAAGACAGACGCGGGCGGCGTGGTGTTAAATCTTTCAGACGCTGACGCGGTGCGCAGTGCCGCGCAGTCGTTACTGACTCGCTTCCCAGCAAAACTTATGGTGCAACGGATGATCGCCGATGGGCTTGAGCTGATCGTTGGAGGCAAGCGCGACAGCACCTTCGGGCCGGTGGTGATGGTCGGGCTTGGTGGGATCTTCACGGAGATCTTCGATGACGTCGCGTTTCGCGTGGCCCCGCTCACCCCAGAAGACGCTGAAGAGATGCTCACTGAGCTGCGCGGGAGATCACTCTTAGGGAGAGTACGCGGGCGAGAAGCAGTAGATCGCGCAGCGCTTGTCCAGACGATTCTCGCGATCTCCCAGATGATGATAGAGATCGAGAGCCTTACGGAAATCGAGATCAATCCGGTAGTTGCGTTGCCCTCAGGGGTGTGGGCAGTGGATGCTCGAGGGATGCTGGGCTCATAGCCAATGCCAGCGCATCCACAGCAAGCCCACCGTGAAGACTCCTAGCCCATCTATGAGCCAATCGAGCACATCGGCGCTGCGCCCCGGCACCCATAGTTGATGGATCTCGTCGGAAAGCCCGTAGAGCCAGCAGAGTGCAAGCACCTTCCAAGACTGTCGTCGCGTTGCAGGAGAGAACGCTTGCAGCCCTAAAAAAGCGAGCAGCCCGTACTCGAAGAAGTGATAGGCTCTATCAGCGCCGGGCAGCTCGATAAACGGCACCCCTTGGGGAAGCGGGCTATCAGAGAGCCAGAAGATCAGCCCAGCGTAGCTGAGAAAGAGCACCCACCACAAGAGAGTTCTCAGTTCCAAGTTCGACAGCTCCCAGTCTATTCAAATTAACTGAGAACTGTCAAACTGGAAGCTGGTCTTAGTCGGAGAGGCGGGATTTGAACCCGCGACCTCACGGTCCCGAACCGTGCGCGCTGAACCAGGCTGCGCCACTCTCCGAGCACTTCGCGCTGTCTTGTGGCCCTCACCCCGCCCTGCGGGCACCCCTCTCCCGTTAAGACGGGAGAGGGGTCAGGGGTGAGGGCCTTATTATTGTAGAAGAAAACTTGTTCTACCGCAACGGCACAAAGCGCGCGCTGCCCCCGCCACGCGGGATGATCGTGAGCACGACACGAGTATCGTCAGGCAGCTCGCTCACGAGCTTGTTCCAATCGTCTAGGGTCTTAATGGGCTGACGATTGAGTTCGATAATCAGATCGCCGACCTGCAGCCCAGCCCAGAACGCCCGGCTTCCCGGCTGCACTTCGCTGATAACAACGCCCTCAGCAGAGCTAGGGAGATTGAGTTGCTTGATAAGTTCCGGGGTGAGCGCTTGGACCTTCAGCCCAAATTTCTCAACGCCCTGCCCCTGGGGGACGGGCTGGCCCGGCACAGTCAGCGTGCCCATCAGGGCTTGTTCGCTAGGGCGCTCCCCAAGAGTGATTTCGACAGTTTGACGGGTTCCGTTGCGCAGGATCTCAAGCTGTACTTTCGATCCTACAGGACGATACATAATCTCTTGCTGTAGCTCAGTGACGCGCTTGACGGGCTTGCCATCTACACTCAGGACAATATCGCCCCGCTGCAAGATCCCGTAGGATGGCCCATCAGGGCGCACATCGGCAATGAGCACACCTGAATAGGGCTCAACCCCAAACCCCGGAGCAATCTCTTCTGTCAACTCTTGGATGACGACGCCCAGCCACGCGCGCGTCACTTTGCCCGACGCGATCAAGCTGGGCAGCACCCGCAAGGCAGCGTTGATGGGGATCGCGAAATTGATCCCCTCAGCGTTGACGGCGATCGCGGTGTTAATCCCAATGACCCGCCCCAAAGCATCGAGCAGCGGACCGCCGGAGTTGCCGGGATTGATCGCTGCATCGGTTTGGATCATATCTTGGAAGCGCCCAGAGCCATCAGGCTTGGGAAAATCGCGATGGAGCGCGCTGATGATCCCCGCTGTTACAGTGTGCTCGAAGCCCAAGGGGTTGCCAATAGCGATGGCCCAGTCGCCGATCTCGATCTTGTCCGAATCCCCAAGCTCGACGGTGGGGAGTTGCTCGACGTTGGGGCCCTTGGGGCGCACGACCGCGACGTCAAGAAACGCGTCGCCGCCGATGAGCTCCCCTTCAAACGTGCGTCCCTCAGGCAGGGTCACGCGAATGCTTGTGGCGTTCTCCACGACGTGATTGTTGGTGACAATGATCTTCTGACCTTGATAGTCGATGATAAAGCCGCTGCCCAGAGAGCGTTCGAGGCCGCGCTCACGGAAGGGCTCGAAGGGATCGCCGAAGAAACGCCGCCAGAATGGGTCATCGAAGAAGTCCTTAAACGGGCTACGAACCGTGCTGCGTTTGAGCACTTCGAGCTGGACCACGGCAGGACCAGCTTTCTTAATCGCCGTCTTGACGGCATTCTGCCCTGCAGCAACGATCAATTGTTCGATTTGTTCTTTGGTCAGTTGAGCGAAGAGATCGGTGCTTGGGGCTGCCGGGCTCGTCGCCTGGGCAAGAACGATTGGGGCTTGCTTCGCGGGTGTCTCAGGAGTCTGAGGAAGCGCCTGAGGGCGCTCCGTTACCGACGGCGTCTGCTGCGCTGTTGGTGCTGCAGACTGATGTCGCAACGACTGATCAATGGCGACGCCGGCCAAGAAGGCCAGCGCGAGCACACTGATGATAAGTAACGCTTTCTTCATAGGCTCAACCTCCTCTTCGCTTGACCTTCATCTTGGCCAGCCTTCGGCTGGCCAAGGCAACAGTCCAGACGAAGTCTGGCTCTGCGATTATAGAGGGCTTTCACAGCCTGTGCAATGCTACTAAGCAATTGTGGAGAAATTATGAAGAGATGGTTCTTTCTCTGTTCAAATACGCTTCGTAGAGTATATCGCTACCGAGCCGAGAGATATTAATCTCTTTCAGTGGAATTGCGTCGCTGAGGCGTTCAAACCCGATGCCGCCGACAGGGCCAGGGGCTCTCCGGCCCCCGATAATCTTGGGCGCGATCACAAAGAGAATCTTGTCTATCAGTCTTTGACTTAAGAAGCTCCAGGCGACCTCTGAACCTCCTTCGATGAGCACGCTGTCAATCTGCTCTTGGGAGAGCTTTTGTATCACAGCATGGGGATCGACGCGCCCGTCGCGAGCGGGGAGCTTCCAAATCTCGACATGAACTTGCTGAAGAGCTCGCTCTTTGTCGGTGGGTATCGCGTCGGTCGTCGCGAGGATCGTTCGGATCTGCTCTGCTGAGCGCACGACTTCAGCATTAAGGGGGATGCGCCCACGAGAATCGAGCACGATTCTGATGGGATTCCGCGTCTTCTTCTCCAAGCGTGCTGTCAGCTGGGGGTCATCGGCAAGCACCGTCTCAATGCCCACGAGAATCGCGCGATGGCGATGGCGCAGCTCGTGCGCGAATCTCAGAGACTCTGGAGACGAGATCCATTGGGAGTCGCCGGTGCGGGTGGCGATCTTCCCATCAGCAGTCATGGCCATCTTCAGCGTCACGAAGGGTCTGCCCGTCGTCTTGAACTTCAGATAGATCTCGTTAAGCTTGCGGGCTTCTCGCTCCAAAAGCCCCTCGACGACTTCAATACCGGCGCGACGCAGGACTTCAATGCCCTTGCCGTTGATGCGTGGATCGGGATCGCGCAGCGCTACAAAGACCCTGCGAATTCCGGCACGGATGATCTCGTCGGCACATGGGGGATTGCGCTTCCCTGGGGCAGCCACGCAGGGTTCTAAATTCAAATAGAGCTCGGCGCCATGGGCGAGCGCTCCCGCGCGCCGCAGAGCTAAAAACTCAGCATGTGGGCCGCCGAATTCTTCGTGCCAACTCTCACTGAGAATATTATTGTCTTTGACGACGACGGCCCCAACCATGGGATTGGGACTAGTCCAACCGGCACCGCGCTCAGCTAGCTCCAACGCACGACGCATAAAATCTTCAGGACGAAGCATGTCAGTGTAAGCGCAGGGCGAGTTCCATCAGTGTCGGGATGGAAAATCTTTGAATAAGCACAAGCAAGAGAATCAACACCATAGGAGACAGATCGAGCCCCACCGGCATATAGCGCAACAGATAATAGCGAATCGGCGCGAGCAACGGCTCCGTGATGGCATGCAAGAACTGCACAATGGGATTGTATGGATTAGGCTGCACCCAGCTGATCAACGCCCGAATGATCACGATCCAGATATAAATAGTAATAGCCCAATCCAGCACCGACACCAGCGCGAGTATGAGATTTCTGAGCGCGAACATACGTCTCATTATACAAAAAAAAGAGCCCGACGGCTGAACCTGTCAGGCTCTCTCACAAGGAGCGCGTTTAGCTTTGTCCGGGTACTAACGCAACCGCGATGCGGCGCAGCGAGCCCGCCGGCAACGTCAAGCGGAGCTTCTTTTCATGCTGCTGGACACAGCCTTCGAGCTCGACCCAGCCCCCTCCCTCACACATAAAGACGAAGACCTGGGTGTGCGGCTCAGGAAGGGGCACGGTCAGCTCAATCGCTTCGGAGTCAAATCCGCCAATCATCAGATCGAGAAATTTTAGAGCTGTCGCAGGCGCTTCAGTACGGGCGAGTGTGCTCAGTGCCTCCGTGCATGAATTCATGCCTCGTTCCTCCTCTTGCTGGTGCCCCTCACCCCTCTCCGAGGATTTAGAGAGGGGTGAGGGAGATTTTTTTGTTACTTGACGGCTCCTGTGGCCAGGGCAATCGGCGGCGCGCTCGCGAGCACCGACACGGGGATCTCCGCTGTCACAATATTCGCTTGAGTCTTGACGAAGCACTCCAAGCGCTTCCATCCGCCTGCCCCACGATCGAAGTAGAGCAAGCAGAGCTTGCTCTCGTCTATGTCCTTGATCTCCGCGTCCGTGTACTCTACTTCGATCTGAGCGACCCCTGCTCGCATGCCGCTGGCCAGGACGCTCACGACCTTCACGGGGTTCTCTAGCAGGGTTCGCTGCTGGGGGAAGCCGTTCCGATAGCGCGCGACGATGACCACGCTATCAGAGTTAGCGTCGACATTATAGAATCTCAAGTAGGTACTTGCCGTGTTGGTTGCGTCGAATTCTGCACGGCCGTTACCGAATTTTCTGAAGATCCAGCCCGTGATAGAGTTCTCGACTAATTCGGCCGTGGGAGCCAAAAGCCACGGCAAGATAATCGGGCACGGGCTGCGCCCAAGCGCCGCTCCTTCAGCAGAGCAGTCTCGGTTGAGCCGAATCCCCATGACGGAATTCCCTCGACCTTCAAAAGCCCCTGACGGCCCGCTGGGATCGCCCCACCAGTTGCGGTCGGCTCGGATTGTCGTCTCATCCAACCCACCCGCAAGCCGTAGCCCAAACTGGGTGTTGCCCACAATATCGTTGAATTCTATATCGATCTCGCTCGTTGCTGCACCAAGATCTAAGCCCCCTTGGGCATTCTGGAGGACTTTATTGTGATCAAAGCCGACGGCAGTCGTCTCCACCAAGAAGACGCCGGCTCCATAGTTGCCAAAGATCGTGTTCTGGCGTGCGTCAAGGTCTGTAGCCCCCTGGGCGAAGAGTCCATGCCAGCCGTTCGATTCTATAGTATTCGCGATGAGATCTGTATTCGCAGCACCGTTGAGCTTAATGCCCTCGCGCTCGTTCTGGCGGATCTCGTTCAAGTGCACGAGAATACCTTGTGCGCCATCGAGGAAGATCCCGACCTCGCCGTTGGAGAGTATTTGATTCTCTCTCAGGGTATGGCGCGACGCGTTCGCGATCAGCACCCCGTGCTTGCCGTTGTCTTTAATAACGTTGTTGACGAACGTATCGTGGCGAGCCCCTTCTGATATAGAGATGCCAGAGCCGTTGTTGCCGGAGATCTCGTTCGATCGAAAGGTATTGCGCCCGTCGCTCTGCTGGAGGGAGATGCCGTCTTCATGGCTCTCTTTGATCGAGTTCTCTTGGAATATATTATTGCTGGGGGCGCGGCCCGATTCTTGAGCAACGAGCTTCACCCCGAAGCTGCTATTGAGAATAGAATTTTTGAGAAAGACGTTGCCGCTGACATCCCCAGAGAGGAAGATCCCCTCAGCACCAGCGCGGGCGTTGTTATAGATAGTGTTCCCTTGGATGGTATTGCGCTTGGCGGAGCGCTCCCCTTCTTTGATGGCAATCCCACCAGCACTGTTATTGAAGAGCTCGTTCTCGCGAATCTCGCTATTATCAGATGCCTGGACGGTGATACCGTAGACGCCGCTGGCGCTGATCTTATTCTTAAGAATGACGGCGCTGTTGGCTTTGTCTAATTTGATCCCGTCCATGGCGTTATTGTTCAGCTCATTGTTGGAGATCTCGACGCCGTCGTTGTCGGTGACCAAGACCCCTTCCCCTCTATTTAAGATGATCTCATTGCGGCTGATGACGGCGCGGTCACTGTTAGCTCCAACATAGACGCCGATGCTGCCATTGCTGCGGATCTTGTTCTCTTCAAGCCGGAGATGAGTACTAAATTCTTCGATTTTGACACCCTCGCCACCGTTATTGAAAATCTCATTGCGTAAGAGAATCACACCCTCAGCGCCGCGCGTGACCCAGATCCCTGCCCCGGCCGCATTGTGAAATTTGCTATTGGAGACGACAGCGAAATCTTCTTTAATCAGTAAAGCGTTTTCGGCTTGATTGGCGTCAACATCGAAGCCCACAAAGAGCACGTTCTTCGCGACGATTTCTATAGACCCGATAATTTTTGTCTTATCGCGCCCAGCACGGGAGATCCATTGGAGCCCCTTGACGTCAATCGCGTTATCCCCGGTCAAGCTCTCTTGATACGTGCAAGGAGCAACGATAACCACACCAAATTCTGAGCGCGGCTTTTGGCGGCCTTCACGGGCCCACTGCAATGCCGCCGTAAGAGTCTTATAGTTCCCAGAGGTCTCGACGGGTAACGTGCAGTCAACAAATATCACTGCTGAGCTGGCACCAGTAGCGTGCAGGTCACTTCCCCATACCATCCCTATTCCCCCTAAGAACAGAGCCCCCACAATCCGAGCAAGAGAGCGCATCGGCATGTCACCTCGCTTTTAGATGCAAGACCAACCTCCGCAATTCGCGCCCATTATAGAGCAAGACTCTTTAGAAAGTATGTAACGGAAATTACCTCCATACGCTGCTGTAACCTCAAAGTTCATCTTGTGACCGATGTCAAGTTTTCTCTTGACCTACCCCATGCTGCAACTTGAGCACACTCATAACACTTGAGAGCTCAAAAAGCTAAGCTAAGAGGGTATGGCCAGGGCAGCAGAGTTGACTTGTTGGCTTGAGGGCGTAGATCCTAAGGCATGTCAGGCTCTGATGCGGCGGGCACATCTGAAAGCCTTGCCCCCGGAGACCCCTATCTATGCCCAAGGCGACCACGTCGACGGCCTCTATGTCGTGCTCGAGGGCATCGTGAAAGAGATCACTGTCATGGAGGGATGCCTGCGATTTGTCCGGCTAAGCGGCCCTGGAGAGGCCCTTGGGATCGGAGAACTCTTCAGCGAGCCGGTCCATGCCATGTCCGCAGTTACTCTGCGCCCGACTCGGCTCGCGCATTTCGAGCACGATGCCCTCCACAAGATCTTTACCGAGCATCCTAGCGCCTTGCTGTGGCTGATGCAGCAGTTCTCTGCACGGCTGTGGGGATTGCGCACCGCATTAGTAGAGACGGTCTACGTCGAGAGCGCGACACGCCTCACTCGGAAGCTCGTCGAAGTGGCTGAGCGCTTTGGCGAGCGCACCCCTCAAGGAATTCTCATTGACTTAAAGCTCTCCCGCGAGGAGTGGGCCGCTCTGGTGGGCATAGCTCCAGAGACGGTCAGCCGGGTCTTGCACGATCTGGAGCGACGTGGCTGGGTCGCCTTAGAAGGGCGCAAGATCCTTCTCATAGCGGAAGAGAAGCTTCGCTTGATTTAGCTCATACAGTTGCATGACGGCCGGCAAACGACTACAATAAGGGAGGTTATGGCTCGCAAGCATCTAGTTATGGGGCGCCCCAAGAGCCCACCGATCTGTGGGGTCACAGGCTGCCCAGGTTGCTCGTGGATCTTCTCTGGGCTGGATGAGAAGAGCCAGCAGGAGCTGCGAAGCCTGATGCGCCCCGTTGAGTACGGGGCTGATGAAGCGATCTTTCACGAAGGGACACCGGCCTTTGGGTTCTTTATCATTTGTAGCGGGAAGGCTAAATTGATCAAACAAGGGCCTGGGGGCAAACGCCATATTCTGAAGCTCGTTGGGCCTGGAGAACTGCTCGGTGAGGAGAATCTCTTTGATGGGGGAACACACACCGCCTCAGCACGGACGATCGAGCCGACCAAGGCACGCTTTATCAAGCGTGAAGACTTTTTAGATTTTCTCAAGCGCCATCCTCCCGTGGCGCTGCAGCTTGCCGAGAAGGTCGCGCGGGAGTTGCAAGGGTTTCAGGCAAAGCTCATCGAGACGGCCTATGAGAGCTGTCGAGCGCGCTTGGCGCGGCTGCTGCTAGCGCTAGCAGAGAAGTATGGGACGCTCGACGGTGAGATTCAAGCCCGGATCAGCCGGACGGATCTCGCTGAGATGGCCGGGATCTCCACAGAGACAGCTATTCGAACTTTGGGGGAGTTTGAAGAGCGGGGTCTGATCTCGCTGAAGCGGCGCAAGATCGTGATTGTCGACATGGCGAGGTTGGAGGAGTTGGCTGCGTCGCTGCCGGTGGAGACGATTGAGAATCTCTTATAGAGAGTGAGGGCGATGTTCAAGCGCATCTTGGTACCGACGGACGGGTCACGAGGGGTGGAGAAGGCGATCAACTGCGCGACCACGATCGCGCTCGCGTTCGACGCGAAGATCTATGTGCTCTTTGTAGCCGAGCCGCCCGCGCTGTTGTTTGAGTATGCCAACATCGCGGAGAGGTCTATCCTCGACGCATTGCATCAAGAGGGCCAGCGCATCGTGGAGAAGACTGCGGACGTCATGCGCAAGTCCGGGGTTGAAGAAGTCGAGACGGTGATCAAGACGGGCACGCCGGCCAAAGCGATCTTAGACTTCGTTGACGAAGCCAAGATAGATTTGATCGTGATGGGGACGCACGGGCGGCGTGGGCTCGACCGAGTGCTCTTGGGCAGCGTTACTGAAGAAGTCGTGCGCTTATCGAAAGTCCCCGTGATGACGGTTCGCATGGGCAACACGGGCGCTTAGCTCAGTGGGAGAGCGTCCGCCTTACACGCGGAAGGCCAGAGGTTCGAATCCTCTAGCGCCCACCACCATGAGCAGCATGCAGAACACCATCCCTGATCTAGATGGCTTTCCCGTCATTATTGAGCTGCCTGTCCAGTGGGGCGAGATGGATGCGTTCCAACACGTCAATAACGTCGCGTATTTCAGATACTTCGAGAGCGCGCGCATCGCGTATCTCGAGAAGATTGGGCATGTCGAGACCATGCACACGACAGGGATCGGCCCGATCCTCGCGGCGGCACGCTGTGAGTTCAAGCGCCCGCTCACGTACCCGGACAAAATCTTTGTGGGGATACGGGTCTCCAATATGGGCACGGATCGCTTTACCATGCAGTTCAGAATTTTTAGTCAGAAGCTACAAAAGATCGCGGCTGAAGGCGACGGGGTCATTGTCTCGTATAACTATCGCGAGCGACGCAGAGCGCCGATCCCCGATGAAGTCCGGCAAAGAATCGAAGAGCTTGAGGGACGGACGTTTCCCCTCTCGCATCATGGGTAAGGGTATATGTGCGGGCGATTCACGCTCACGCTCAGCGCTGAACAGATCGAAGCGCGCTTTGGCGTATCACTGCCCGTATCGTATAAGCCTAGATATAATATCGCGCCGACGCAAGAGATCCTCGCGCTGATCTCGGACGCCCAAGGCCGGCGCATAGAAAATTTTCGCTGGGGCTTGATCCCCCACTGGGCCAAAGATCCCAAGATCGCGCAGAGACTGATCAATGCTCGCGCGGAGACGCTCTGGGAGAAACCGAGCTTCCGCGACGCTGTCCAGAGCCGGCGCTGCCTCATTCTCGCTGATGGGTTTTACGAATGGCGCCAGACGCCCCAGGGCAAGAAGACCCCAGTCTATGTGCACTTGAGATCCAAAGAGCCGTTTGGGTTTGCGGGCCTATGGGAGACTTGGCACTCTCCCGATGGGCAGACTCTCAAGACGTGCACGATCATCACGACAGAGCCAAATGAGTTGCTCAGGCCCATTCACAATCGGATGCCGGTGATCGTGCCCAAAGAGCTCGAAGAGCGTTGGCTCGATCCGTCACCTAAGACTCGTGCAGAATTAGAGCGTCTCTTGTGCCCGTATCGCGCTGAAGAGTTAGAGCTCTATGACGTCTCGGCGGCGGTGAACTCGCCAAGCAATGATGGGCCGGAGTGCATTCAGCCCATCGAACAACCTAAGCGATCTCTATGAAGCCAAAGATTGCTCTTGTCACTGGCGCGAGTCGCGGCATCGGCGCAGCTACTGCTATCAAACTCGCCCAGCAGGGCTGCGACATCGCCGTCAACTATCTCTCACGTGCTGACTCTGCTAGGGCCGTCGTGCGCCAGATCGAGGCTTTAGGACGCAAAGCCATCGCTATCCAAGCTGACGTCTCTAATTACACCCAAGTTCAGCAGATGATCGAGACGACTGTACGCGAGCTTGGTGGACTGCATATCTTAGTAAACAACGCGGGGTACTCATCGCACGGGGGCATCGAGCAGCTCTCCCTGGAAGAATGGACGCGCATGCTCGCGGTCACGCTGAATGGGGCGTTCTATTGCGCTAAGCTCGCCGTGCCGCACATGCGCCAGGCAGGCTGGGGCAGAATCGTCAATCTCGGCTCGCTGCGCGCGCTCACGGGATCGGCCCACGGCCCGCACTATGCTGCGGCCAAGGCAGGCTTGATCGGGCTTACGAAATCTTTGGCACTAGAACTCGCCCCATATAATATCACGGTGAACGCCGTTGCCCCCGGCTACACTGACACGGAGATGAACAAAAAATCTTTGGCTGAGAAGGGCGAGCAAATCCGCGCGAGCATCCCTCTCAAACGTATCGCTCGTCCCGACGAGATCGCGTCGGTCATCGCGTTTCTCTGCTCTGATGAAGCCAGCTATATTACGGGCGAGACGATCGCCGCCACCGGCGGGCTCTACATGCGCTAGAAGAGCACACTCAGCACAAGCACAAGAGCTATAATTATCCCCACAGCGATGCCGACCCCGATCAGCCAACGCCGCGCAAACTGTCGTGCGCGCTCGATCTGCTCCGGCGTCAGCTGTATCTGCTGGGGGTACTGCATGGCCAAGCGCTCCGCATGGCGCTTCATGCGAATCGCTTCGGAGAGTCTCCCTTGCTTGCGCAGCACCACACTCAGATTGTGATGGGCATTCACGTGCGTCGGATCTATGTCAATGGCGCGGCGATAGGCGTACTCAGCGTGCTCGAGCTTGCCCGCATCGAAATAGATATTCCCTAGGCGAAAATAGATCTTGGCTTTCTCGACCCCATACTGCAGGGCTTCGACGAGAACATCAATGCCCTTCTCGTATTCTTTAGCCCGGCGCAGCTCTTCGCCTAATCTCAGGGCTTCTGCCACGCGAGCGCGGCGCTCGGGCTCCGTCAAGCTAGAGAAGTCCATCGAGGCGCTCCTTCAGCTTCTTGATGTCCTGCCAAGTTAAGTACTTTGGGCTACCCGGCTCGCGCGATGGGTTACGCAATAAGTAGCTTGGGTGAAACATACAGTAGATTTCGATCCCATCGCGCCAGGGGAAGAATCTTCCGCGCAGCGTCGTGATCCCCTCGGTCGTCTTGAGAAAGTACTGCGCTGGGACGTTGCCCAGCGCGACGATGATCTTGGGCTTGATATGCTTGATCTGAGCTTCTAAGTAGGGCCAACACGCTTCTATTTCGTCTTTTTGCGGGGCGCGATTGCCGGGGGGCCGACACTTGACCATATTGCAAATATAGACGCGTTCCCGTGCGATCCCCACCGAGGCTAAGATCTCGGTGAGCTTCTGTCCCGCGGGGCCGACGAACGGCCGCCCTGTAGAGTCTTCGACCTCTCCCGGGCCTTCGCCGATAAAGATCACAGGGGACTTTGTGTTGCCCTCGCCGAAGACGACGTGCGTCCGGCTCTGATGGAGCCGGCACTTCGTGCACGTTTGCGCCTGGCGCTGCGCCTCTTCAAACGTCAAGATCTCTGGAGCTTTCGCAGGCTCGTCGAAGAGCGAGCGCATCTGCGCCATCACTGGTCACCACTCTTAAGATAGCTAGCCTGAGAGGGTCTGTCAACTTGCATAGCGCCCATTTGTTTGAGACTATTATAAATATGACCGCCCATACGCGAGAGACCCTCAAAGCGCTCTTTGCTCCCAAATCTGTTGCCGTCATCGGCGCGTCCACCAAGCCCGATAGCTTGGGAAGAGTCGTGTTCAAGAATATTATCTTCTCCGGCTACACGGGGGTCGTCTACCCTGTCAACCCTAAGGCCCACAGTATCTTGGGCGTGAAAGCCTATCCGTCGGTGGTCGATATCCCCGATGAGATCGACTTAGCTGTGATCATTGTGCCGGCAGTTGCTGTCGCGAGCGTCTTGGACGAATGCGGGCGCAAGGGTGTGCGCGCTGCCGTGATCATTAGCGCGGGGTTCAAAGAGATTGGCGAAGAGGGGGCCAGGCGCGAAGCTGAACTCCAACAGATCGCTCAACGCTACGGGATCGCCATGCTAGGGCCCAACTGTTTAGGGATTATCAACACCGACCCAAGCGTCTCGCTCAACGCGACGTTTGCCCCGGGAATGCCCCGCCAAGGCAATATCGCGTTCATCTCGCAAAGCGGCGCTTTGGGCGTCGCGGCGCTCGAATACGCCCAGCGCCAAAAGATCGGGCTGTCAAAATTTGTCTCCATCGGCAACAAAGCCGATCTACACGAGAACCATCTCCTAGAGTACCTCAAAGACGACCCACTCACTGACGTCGTCTTGCTCTACGTCGAAGACCTTGAAGATCCCCAAGGGTTTCACAGATTAGCAACAGAGATTACGAGCGAGCGCCCCAAGAAGATCCCAATCTTGGCGATTAAATCCGGACGAACTCTCGAAGGGGCTAAAGCTGCGACATCTCATACCGGGGCGCTTGCCGGCTCCGACGAAGTCTACGACTCGGTGTTTATGCAGTCGGGCGTGCTGCGGGTCGAAACTATCGAAGAGCTCTTTGACTATGCTGTGGCATTCGCGCAGCAACCCTTGCCAAAGGGCAACAGAATCGCTATCGTCACCAACGCCGGCGGCGCAGGGATCTTAGCAACTGATGCTGCCGTCAGATATGGGCTCCAGCTCGCGTCGTTCACCCCAGAGACAGCGCAAAAGCTTCGGGAGCTTTTGCCCCCTACAGTCAACGTCGCCAACCCTGTGGATATGACCGGCGAACCCAACGAACAACGCTATGATACGATAGTGCGCACGGTCTTAGCCGACCCCAACGTAGACGGTGTCATTGTGATTGCTGCCCCCCATATCCTAATGAGCCTCGAGAACATCGCACGGAACATCGTGCGTGCGGTGCAAGAGACTCACAGCGACAAGCCCGTGCTCGCGTGCCTGATGGCGGTCACCGATGCTCGGCCCGCTATAGAGATCTTAGAGACGATTAATATCCCCAATTATAGCTTCCCAGAGCGCGCCGCGCGCGCGCTCGCGGCGATGGCGCGCTACCGCGATTGGGTGCATCGCCCGCGCACGGAGTACAGAATTTTTAGAGACATTCAGATCGAGCGCGCCCGCGAGCTCATCGCCCAAGCAAAACGCGACGGGCGCAGAGTATTGCTCGAGCCCGAAGCCCACGATCTCTTAAAAGCCTACGGCTTCCCTATGCTGAAATATCGCTTAGTCAGGACCGAAGATGAAGGGCTGCACGCAGCCCACGAGATCGGCTATCCCGTGGTGCTCAAGATCGTCTCGCCCGATATCGTGCACAAGTTCGACGTCGGCGGCGTCAAGCTCAATATTCAGAACGATACGGAGCTGCGCGAGAGCTTCCGCCAGATGCTCACTGACGTCACACGCACCAAGCCCAACGCCCGGATCGTCGGGGTCTTCGTGCAAGAGTTTATCAAGGGGGGCAAAGAGACGATTTTGGGCCTCAAGCGCGATCCGCTCTTTGGCCCGCTCCTGATGTTTGGGCTTGGTGGCATCTACGTCGAAGCACTACGGGATGTGACGTTCCGGCTGGCGCCGGTGCGAGAACTTGGCATCCAAAGAATGATCCGGCAGATTCGGGGCTTTAAGATTTTGGAGGGCTTTCGCGGTGAGCCCCCGTCAGATATAGATGCGATCGCGGAGTGTCTCGCGCGGCTGTCGCAGCTCGCTACTCAAATGGAAGAAATCGTCGAGCTGGACATCAACCCGTTAATAGTCTTAGAGAAAGGGCACGGGGCACGCGTCGTGGACGCGCGCATCGTCGTCGCGTGAGTGCCGAGTATTTAGCGATCTTTTACGCGGGCGCGCTGGCGCGGGCAGTCATCGCCCCATTCTTCACACGACTTGCTGAAGAGATGCGTCCGCCCCTCTTTGAGATTGACTGGGTGCCAACACATCTGCCCAATCCGAATATCTCGACTGATGACCCACGGGCCGCGATACTCGCACTCGTCAAGCTGTTTCTTTAGAGCAGCCATCGCATACACCTCCGCTGCCCTCAGCGTACAGCTGAGCTGCTCCAAAGACTATGATCGCGGTCATTCACTGATTTGATCTTAGGCAACCTAGCGCACCTCCACCCAGATCGGGTTTGTATACGCTTGGTCGCTGTCGTCGGCGACAACGTGTACAACGTACCAGCTCCTCTCCGTGGGCTTGTCCGTGAATGTAACGACAGCGCGATCTTCAGTGAGAGTGAATTTTTTGAGGACCTTGCCGTTGCTGATAATTTCGGCAATCTGTAATGTGCGCGGTTCTTCTCGCGAGGGGTCGCGTGAAAGCACGAGCAGCTCTGCCTTCAGCGTAATCTCCTGCCCACGAGCGAGAACGACCGTATCGCCAGGAAGAGCTTTACCGTCCTGAGCAGTGAAATTTATCAGTGGGCCGTAAGTCGCAAATGCCCGCCCGGCTTTGAGCGCAGCGATCCATTTCTCAGTCGTTAGCTGCCCCTCAACACGCACGAACGTTCGCGGCCGACCGTAGCGCTCAAAGCGGAAGTCCATCCAGTCGTGATCGTCGCTGTTGCCCACGGCAACGTAACGTCGCCCTTCGTTCCAGAATTTAAAGAGCTGCTCGATAGCGCTGGCGTCGCCCCGATCAAATTCGCCGTTGAAGATCTCGACGGCATCAAAGCCATAATCGAAAGCCTCTGTGCCAAGGAGCGCAAAGTAGCCATCTCCAGTTGACCCAGGGTGATTCGCCTGTATGATCTCTGCACCGCAGGCGCGGGCTTGCACAAAATAGTCTTTGGGCTTCTTGTCAGGAGCATATGTCACAGCGCACGTGAGGGGATAGGCGTTCCAGTGCCCCAAGGGGGTCGTAATCTCCTCGCTCAAGATCGCGAGGACGCCCCGGGCTTGCGCGGTCTTCGCAAAGAGCTCGTGCCCGGCAATCGTCTCGTGATCGCTGATAAAGACCAGATCTAAGTCAGCTGCCAACTGCACCAGCACCAACTGATCTATAGGCGTATGCCCATCGAGACTTGCATTGCTATGAGCATGCAAGTCAGCTGAGTAATAGCCCCACTCTTTTGCGGGCGAGAACGCACGCTGGAGCGCAGCCGTCACTTCGAGAGTTTTCCCCGCTTGCACCGTGATCTCCTGAGCGAGCGGCTTGGTTGTGAATCCTGCGCCGTGGTCAACGATCAAAGTATAGCGCTCTTGGGGCAGCGTGAGCCGAGCTAGACCGATTTCTTTGAAATCCGTATATGCAATAAAAGTCTTGCCGAAGCGATCTTTGGCAAAGATCAATGCATCGATGGGCTGGCCGTCGAGCGTCACCTTCACAGTCACTTGCCCTGTCGGCTGGGTGAGCACTGGAGCCGACGACATGACAAGAACGACGAGAACAGCAGCGAAGGCAAGGCGCTTCATAGATACCTCCTTGCTCATTCTCGGTTTTCAGCGCTCAACTAGAGCCTGTCGCCAGTGCTGAACTACTGACAGCTATCCGTCAGTTCCGCAGTGGCCTCCCCGTCGCGAGCATGTGCTGGATGCGCTCCTGGGTCTTTTGCGTCCCACAGAGCGAGAGAAACTCCTCGCGCTCTAGATCAAGCATCTGCTGTTCCGTGATCTCTGTCCCCGGCGGGACGTCGCCGCCAGTCAAGACTCGCGCGAGTTTTTGCGCCATCAGCGCTTCGTGATCGGTAATGCGCTTGGCCCACTGGAAGTTTTTTATAGCGATCTGTAACGCAGCATAGCCGCTGCGCCCTGTGACTTTGAGCTTTCTCGGCCGTGGCGGCTCATAGCCCATCATCGCGAGCGCTAAGACGTCCTTCTTCGCATCAGCGATGAGACGATCTCTGTTCATAGTGATCTTGTCGTCGCGACGCAGTAAGCCGAGCTTCTTCGCATCTTTGGCGCTTGTGGAGACCTTGGCCAGCGCAATCGTCTCGAAGACCCGCTGCAAGAACGGGAAGAGATCGATATTGGCGTCTTCGGGGAGATTTTCTAATTGTCGTGCCCAGAGCTCCTTGCAGCCCCCAGCCGCGGGGATGACCCCAACGCCGAACTCGACCTGGCCCATATAGAGCTCGCAATGTGCCCGCACCCGCGCGCAGTGCAAGACGATCTCTGAGCCACCGCCAAGAGTCATATTGAACGGCGCAGCCACGACGGGCTTCTCAAAATACTTTATGGCCATATTGGCGTCTTGGAACGCCTTCACCATCCGTCCCAGCTGCTCCCACGCCTTGCTCTGGATCGCGCCCAAGACCAGGCCAATGTTTGCCCCGACAGAGAAGTTCTGGCCCTCGTTGCCGATCACGAGCCCAACAAAGTCGCGCCGGCGCACCTCTTCCAAAGACGCGCTCAGCATCTCAATGATATCGGCGTCGATGGCGTTCATATAGGTGTGAAACTCTAGACAGGCCACGCCATCGCCCAAGTCTATCAACGATGCCCCTGGCGTCTCTTTAATAATGCGCTTTTTATCTTCTTTGAGCTCAGAGAGCACAAGCACGCCCGCGGGTCTGGGCAGCTCACGATATGCTTTTGTTTGCACATCGAAATAGAACTTCTTGCTCTCTTTGCGCTGATAGAAGCTCTCCCCATGCGCCAACAGATCCTCGACGATCTTGGAGATCTGCTTGCCCTCGCGCTTCATCCGCTCGACGGACTCTCTGACACCGATAGCATCCCAGGTCTCAAACGGCCCCAGCTCCCAGTTGAACCCCCACTTCATCGCGTTGTCGATCGAATAGATATTGTCTGAGATCTCCGGGATCAGCCGCGCTGCGTACAGCAGCGTCTCCGAGAGCACCTTCCAGGCGATGCGCCCCGCGCGGTCGTCGGAATAGACAACAGCTTTGATCTTCTCGCCTACGGTAGCCTGCTGACTTGCTTTTGCAAGCGACGGATAATCAAACTTCTCTTGAGGGCGATAGTCCAAAGTCTTATAGTCGAAGACCCAGAACTCCCTCTTGCCGTCGACGGTCTTCTCTTGATAGAAGCCCTTGCCCGTCTTGCGGCCCAGCAGCCCCCGCTGCAGCATCGTCTGCGCAAATGCGGGCAAGCGATAGACCTCGCGCATGGGGTCGTGGGGCAGATTTTCATAGATATTCTTCATCACGTCGGCCATGACATCGAGACCAACCAAATCTACAGTCCTAAAGACAGCACTCTTAGGGCGGCCCAGCGCCGGCCCGAAGATCGCGTCGATTTCTTCGATCTTATACTCGTCTTCCAGCATCGCCTTAAGCAAATATGAGATCCCAAAAATCCCGATTCTATTGGCTATGAAGTTGGGTGTGTCTTTCGCTAACACAACCCCCTTGCCTAAGCGTCGCTCCGCGAAGTCCATCATAAACTGTACGATCTCCGGGTCGGTCTCCTCGCCGGGGATGATCTCTAATAATTTCATATAGCGCACGGGGTTGAAGAAGTGCGTAATGAGCGTGTGACGCTTCAGCTCCGGCGAAGATTTCTGCGTGATCGCTTTGAGCGCAATCCCGGAAGTATTCGAGCTGACGATAGAGTCTTTCTTTCGAAACTTCTCGATCTTAGCGAACACTTCTTGCTTGACGTCCAATCTTTCAAAGACGGCCTCGATGATCCAATCGGCTTCGCCCAAGCGATCTAAGTTATCTTCAGTATTCCCCACGGTGATGAGCTGAGCGTCATTGGGGTCAAAGAAGAGCGCCGGGCTCGCTTTCAGCGCCCTCTGCAGCCCAGCATTGACGATACGATTTCTCACAGCGGGGTCTTGCAGAGTGAGTCCCTTCGCTTTCTCCTCAGGGGTCAATTCTTTGGGGACAATATCCAAGAGATGAACTTTAATCCCGACGCCCGCTAAGAGCGCGGCAATTCCCGATCCCATCGTGCCCGCGCCTAAGACAGCGGCTGTTTTGATCTCACGCATAGTCGCTTGCTCCCTTCTTTAGACTCTCTCGAAGACCGCGGCCATCCCCTGGCCGCCACCCACACACATCGTCACCACCCCAAACTGCGCGTCGCGCCTGGGCATCTCGTGCACGAGCGTGACCAACAAGCGACACCCCGACGACCCGAGCGCATGGCCCAATGCGATGGCTCCCCCGTTCACGTTCACCTTCTCCATAGGCAGATCGAGCTCTTGAATGACCGCGAGCGCCTGCGCCGCAAACGCCTCGTTGAACTCAAAGAGATCTATGTCCTTGAGCGAGAGCTTCGCTTTTTGCAAGGCCTTGGGGATCGCATAAACCGGGCCGATGCCCATGATCTCTGGGCGGACGCCCGCCGCAGCCGCAGAGACAAATCGCGCCATTGGCTTCAATCCCAGCGAGCACGCTTTTTGCTTGGACGCAATCAGCACCGCCGAAGCGCCATCAGTCAAGGGCGACGAGTTTCCAGCAGTAACCGTGCCCCCCTCGCGAAAGACGGGCTTTAATTGCGCCAAGGCTTCAAGCGTCGTATCGCGCCGAATTGTCTCATCGACTGTGTGTGTGATCGTCTTGCCGTCTACGTGTACTGTCAGGGGGACGATCTCGTCCTTGAAGCGCCCCGAGTCGGTAGCGCGCACGGCCTTCATGTGCGACTCATACGCGAATTTATCTTGAGCTTCACGCGAGATCTTGTACTTTTCCGCGACGTTCTCCGCGGTGATCCCCATGGGCGTGTAGACTTCTGGGTACTCCTGAGCTAGGATCGGGTTTGGACGAGGGGTGTAGCCGCCCATCGGCACCATGGTCATCGATTCGACCCCACCAGCGATAATCAGATCGGCGTCGCCGTACGCGATCGCGTAGCAGCCGTTGACGACCGACTCCAAGCCCGAGGCGCAGAAGCGATTGACCGTGCATGCGGGCACGGTCTCCGGGATCTTCGCTAAAAACTGAGCGATACGCGCGACGTTCATGCCCTGCTCGGCTTCAGGCATAGCGCAGCCTAAGCGAATATCGTCGAGCTCTTTCGGGTCGACCCCCGTGCGCTCGATGAGGGCTTTCAAGACCGCTGCGGCCAGCTCGTCGGGGCGTGTCTCCCGCAAGACGCCCCGGACGGCTCGTCCCACAGCACACCGGACAGCCCCAACAACCACGACTTCGCGCATAGGAAGACCTCCTCACTTCTCGTGCTTAGCCAACTCCGCATCGATCATCGCTTTAAATCGCTCATAGGGATGGGCTCCAACCAACGGACGCCCGTTGATAAAGAAGAGTGGCGTTCCAATAGAACTTGGTCGTTCGGCTTCAGGCACCCGAGCCAGGAGATCTCGCAAGATCTGACGATCTTTCTCGACTTCCTCTCTGGCCCAGTCTGACTCCAGACACCGGGTAAACGCCTCCACGTCGAGCCCTAGATCCTTGGCAAGCGCTCTCAGATCTTCTGCGCTCATGCGGCGAGCCGAGCCCTCGCTAAAGATCTCATAAAACAATCTATCATGGTACTCCCAGAAGTGCCCCTGGGCGTGGGCACACTCGCCCGCTTGGGCTGCCAACTGCGCGACCTCTCCGTGCACGATCAAATTATGAAAGACGTACCTGACTAGCCCTGGCTGAATGTACTCTTGGTCTATCTTGGGGAACGTTTGGAAGAGATGGCGTGCGCAGTAGGGGCAATAGAACTCAGCAAACTCAATGATTGTCACAGGGGCCTCGGCCACGCCCTTTGTCGGTTGCTCTGGGATATTTTCAACAGCCGTCGGAGTAGGTTGAGCAGGCTCTGTGGGTTGCTGAGGCTGCTCTGGCTGTGGTGGCGGAGCCGGTGCGGTCGTCGTCTCAGGGGGCTTGGCCGGGCGCGACGAGATCCAATTGAGCGCGATCACCGCGCCGGCTGCAACGATAGCGAGAATCACTATCCAGACAATGGGGTTGCTCACGATGTGAGTCTTCTTCGCAGACATGGGGTCTCCTTTGTATCGAGTTCTTATATATTTTGCTCGATGAGCGAGTCTGTGTGCAACTCTCTTATGCCTCCTTAGGCGGCCTGGCGATTAAGATCAGGGCTGCGGCGGCGGCGGCCAAGACAGCGAGTACTACGAATGCCCCGCTCCAAGCGCCCGTGGCAGAACGGACTTGCGCCCCGATGATCGGCCCGAGCACCCCCGCCGCTCCCCACGCCGAGAAGACCCACCCGTAATTGACTCCCAGGTGCTTCGTCCCATAATAGTCTGCTGTGAATGCCGGCATGACCGAGAGACTGCCCCCATAGGCAAAGCCGATGAGACTGATCCCCAGCGTGTAGAGTGTGAAATCGTGGGCATTGGGGAGAATAAAGAGCAGCGTCACGATGAAGACAGCTTGGGCTAGGATCGTCGCGCCTTTGCGACCAAGATGATCAGAGATAAACCCGAACGCCGGGCGCCCCAGACCGTTGAGAACCGACATTAAGCCCAAGGCCCCCGCAGCCACCGTCGCGTTCAGCCCAGCGAGCTCCTGACCCATAGGGACCGCTTGGGAGATCACCATCAACCCGACCCCAGCCCAGAAGAGAAAGACGACCCACAAGAGATAGAACTGAAACGTTTTGGCCATCTGGGAAGGAGGGTAATCTTTCTGATCTTTGGAGCCAGGGCCGTTCTCTGGGGGTGTCCAACCCGCGGGCTTCCACCCCACAGGGGGATTGCGCAGGATCGCACCAGCGATCACAACCAAAAGCCCAATGATCACCCCCAAGACCGCAAAGGTCCTGTAGACACCAATCTGAGAGATGAGCCAGGTGCCCACCGGTGCGATGATCAACGAGCCCGCGCCAAATCCCAACACTGCTAAGCCTGTGATGAACCCCCGCATGTCGGGGAACCATTTCACGCATGTCGCAATGGGGGTGACATACGCAAAGCCGACGCCCAACCCCACAAGCACACCATACGTGATGTAGAGCCCCAGGAGCGTTTGGCCAAACTGGCCAGCGAGCAGAAAGCCCGCACCAAGCAGAACTCCGCCAGTCATGGCGACAATTCGTGGCCCGACGCGATCCTGCCACCGCCCGGCAACGATCATCCCCACGGCGAAGAAGACCACACAGAGCGTGAAGGGCAGTGTTGCTTCTTGAATGGACCAGCCGTGTAAACTCATCAACGGATTACGAAAGATGCTCCAGGAGTAGACGTTTCCCAGGCCCAATTGCATCAAGACTGCCGCGATGACGAAGAGCCACCGATTCGGCAGGCGCTCTTCAATAGTCACTGTTGTATTTTTCATGGTGCTCTCTTTCTATGAAAGCTCAAAGTGAGCCCCATCCCTCCCTCGCCTTGCCCTGACGAGGGAGGGAGTGGGAAGGAGGAGGTCATGTGCGCTTAGCCCTCGCTCGATTCGTACTGGCTCTTGAGCTGCGCGATCACCGAGGGATCAGCCAGCGTGGTCGTGTCACCGAGCGCACGGCCTTCGGCAATGTCTCTGAGCAGCCGGCGCATGATCTTGCCCGAGCGCGTCTTGGGCAACTCCGCTACAAAGAAGATATCGTCGGGGCGCGCAATCGGGCCGATCTTCTTGGCGACGTGTTGCTTCAGTTCATCGGCTAAATCTGAGGAGGGCTTGTAGCTAGCACGCAGCGTCACGAACGCCGAGACCGCTTGGCCTTTGATCTCGTGGCTCTTGCCGATGGCCGCTGCCTCGGCCACCGCCGGATGGTCGACGAGGGCGCTCTCGACCTCCATCGTGCTGATTCTGTGCCCAGAGACGTTGAGCACGTCATCGATGCGCCCTAGGAGCCAGAAGTCCCCGTCCTTGTCGATCTTGCAGCCGTCGCCGGTCAGATAGACCCCGGGGAACTTGCTCCAGTATGCGTTCTTATAGCGTTCGGGGTCGCCATAGAGCGTGCGGAGCATTCCCGGCCAGGGCTTGGTGATCACGAGATAGCCTGCTCCTTTACCCGGTGGGATGGGGTTGCCTGACTCGTCTAAGACTTGTGCTTCGATGCCTGGGAAGGGTCTGTTTGCGCTGCCGGGCTTGAGCGTCGAGATCCCCGGCAAGGGTGTGATGAGAATGTGCCCGGTCTCGGTCTGCCACCACGTGTCGACAATCGGGCAGCGCTCCTTGCCGATCACTTTGTAGTACCACATCCAGGCTTCAGGGTTGATCGGCTCACCGACAGAGCCGAGCAATCTCAATGACGACAGATCGTGCTTGTTGGGGTACTCTTCGCCCCAGCGCATAAACGTTCGGATCGCTGTCGGGGCCGTGTAGAGGATATTCACTCTGTACTTTTCGACAATCGCCCAGAAGCGATCTTTATCGGGGTAATCGGGCACGCCCTCGAAGATCACCGTTGTCGCTCCGTTGGCCAGCGGGCCGTAGACGATATAGCTGTGCCCAGTCACCCAGCCGATATCAGCCGTACACCAATAGACGTCTTCGTCTTTGATGTCGAAGATCCATTTATGGGTGAGAGCAGTGCCCACCAAATAGCCCCCAGTCGTGTGCACGACGCCCTTGGGCTTTCCGGTCGTGCCCGACGTATAGAGAATGAAGAGCATGTCTTCAGAATCCATCGGTTCAGGCGGGCAATCTAGTGGGGCATCGCGCATCAGCTCGTGCCACCAGAACTCACGGCGATAGTACCCGCCGGTCAGGGGCGTCTTGAGCACGTCACTGCCCAAGATGCGCCGCACGACGATCACGTTCTCGACAGATGGGGCGTTCTTCAGGGCTTCATCAGCATTCTGTTTCAAGGGGACGATATGACCACGACGCCAACCACCATCAGCCGTGATCAGCAGCTTCGCTTGTGCGTCGTTGATTCTATCCCTGAGGGCTTCCGCAGAAAATCCGCCAAAGACGACGCTGTGTACCGCGCCGATGCGAGCACACGCGAGCATCGCTATTGGGAGTTCTGGGATCATGGGGAGATAGATCGCGACGCGATCCCCCTTCTTGACCCCCAGCTTCTTCAAGACATTGGCAAACTTGCAGACTTCACGATGCAAATCTTGATAAGTCAAGACGCGCTCGTCGCCGGGCTCGCCCTCAAAGATAATCGCAGCTTTATTGCGCCGCCAGGTCTTCAGATGTCGGTCAATGCAGTTATACGAGGCGTTGAGCTTGCCCCCGACGAACCACTTGGCCCAGGGCGGGTCCCATTCTAAGACTTTATCCCATTTCTTGAACCAGTCGATCTCTTCAGCAGCCTGTGCCCAGAAGGCCTCAGGATCTTTTGCGGCTTGCTCATAGATAGTTGGGTCATTGATATTGGCCTTCTTCCTGAACTCCTCCGGCGGGGGGAAGGTCCGCTTCTCTTCCAGCAGCGCAGCGATGGTCTGAGTATTGGTCATATTCGATCACTCCATTTCCGTTGTACTTTAATTCTAGAGGGCATAGGGAGAGGAGCGCCATGATACGGCGCAGGGCTGGGAATGATTTCGCTCAGGCCCCCTCTCCCGTGGCCACCCACGGGAGAGGGGTTGGGGTGAGAGCTTTTAGAACAGTCCCGTCACTTTGCCGGTCTTGACGTCAATATCAATTCGTCGGAACGCTGGATCAGATGAGGTCCCGGGCATCAAACTGATCGTCCCGGTCACGGGGCACAAGAACTTCGCCCCAGAATAGATGAGAATATCGCGGACGGGCAGGACCCACCCCTTGGGCACCCCCTTCAGCTCGGGATTATGACTGAGCGACAGATGCGTCTTGACCATCATCGTTTGGTAGTTGCTGTACTTAGGGTCGGATTCGATCTTCTTGGCTTTGGCTTCGGCTTCGGGGGTCCAGCTCACTCCGTCAGCCCCGTAGACGACTTTTGCGATCTTCTCGACCCGCTCACGCAGCTTCATCTCCAACGGATAGAGAAACTCAAACTGTGACGGCTCTTGAGCAGCGTCGATGATCGCGTCGACTAATTCTAACGCGCCCTCACCGCCTTTGAGCCAATGTTCTGAAACAGCACAGCGCGCCCCAGCAGCTTCGACGGCCTTCTTCACTGCAGCGATCTCGGCTTTCGTATCTGTAGGGAAGACGTTGATACAGACCACAGGCACGATCCCGGAAGTCTGAATGATCTTGAGATGATGCAGCAAGTTGGGCAAACCCTGCTCGACAAGCTTCACGTTCTCTTTTGTGTACTCTTGCGGGATAGGCCGACCGGGCACGACCTTGGGGCCGCCGCCGTGCATCTTCAGCGCCCTGATCGTCGCAACGAGGACTGACACATGAGGCTTCAGCCCGCTGAGCCGACACTTCACATTCCAGAACTTTTCAAAGCCGATATCGGCCCCGAAGCCTGACTCCGTCACGTGATAGTCAAAGAGCTTCAGCCCGAGCAGATCGCCGATGATCGACGACTGCCCCACGGCGATATTGGCAAACGGCCCGGCATGGACTAAGACGGGCTGATACTCGATCGTGCAGCAGAGCGTAGGATTGATAGTATTGCGCATCCACGCGGCCATGGCCCCGTCGACTTCCAAGTCTTTTGTCGTAACGGGGTTGCCCTTCTTGTCAAACGCGACCGTGATCTGTCCGATGCGCTCGCGCAGATCCGCTAAATCTTTCGCGATCGCGAGAATAGCCATCAATTCCGAGCTGACGGCAATATCGAAGCGCGACTCCATCATATAGCCGTCCATGCGCCCGCCTAGCCCAATCACGATGTGTCTTAAAGCTTGAGCACAGAAGTCTATAACCCAGCCCATCTGGACGTTGGTCGGGTCTATGTCTAATCTGCGAAGCCCGATCTTCTTGAGCTGCTCGTCGTCATAATTGCGCTCGTGCTGGAGCCGAGCCGTGAGGGCGACCATCGCCAAGTTATGGGCGTTCGCAATATCGTTAATATCCCCAGTGAGCCCGAGGGAGAACTCGGTCATAGGGATCAGCAGGGCGTTGCCGCCGCCGGCGGCCGTCCCCTTAATGTTCATAGACGGGCCACCGGAGGGCTGACGAATACAGCCGCCGACGTTTGCGCCGCGCTTGCCCAGCCCTTCAATAATCCCCAGCGTCGTCGTGGTTTTGCCCTCACCAAGGGGGGTTGGTGTGATCGCCGTGACTTCGATATATTTGCCATCACGCTTGTCTTTGAGCCTCTGCATGATCTTGGCGAAGTCGAGCTTGCACACCCGTCCGTAGGGTAGGACTTCGTCTTTCTTGAGCCCTAAGCGATCGCGCCACTCGTCAGGGGTGGGCATCTTCTCCTCGGCCAGTTCCGCGATCTGCCAGTCCTTCAGCTTTGTGGGATCGTATGCCATAAGCATCGCCTCCTTAGCTCTTCAGTCCCGACTTTTGTACGATCTCCGGCACAGCCTCTTCCCATTCAATAGCCATAATATGCACGCCTGCAACTCCTTGGATCTCTTTAAGCTGCTGAATCAATTCTACACAGATCTTGATCCCTTCTTGTCTCCACGCTTCGGCTCTCGCTTGCTTGTCTTCGATCCCCTTGCCTGCGGCCTCCATGCGCGAGACGATCTCATTGGGAACGTCTAGGCCCGGAACGTTGTCGCGCATATACTTAGCAGCTCCGGGCGTCTTGATCGGGCTGACTCCCGCTATGATATAGACTTTGTCGAGCAATCCCAAATCGCCCACCCGGGCGATGAACTCCCGAAATCTTTGGATATTATAAACGATCTGGGTCTGGATGAACTGGGCCCCGGCTTCGACTTTCTTCTTTAAGCGCAATGCGCGAAACTCATACGGTGGCGCAAACGGATTCTCCACAGCCCCGATAAACATAGCAGGGCGCTCGCCGGTCAGCTCATCCCCCGATAAGAAGCGCCCCTCGTCGCGCATCTTTTTCACTGTCTCGATCAAGTGTACCGAATCGAGATCGAAGACGCCCTTGGCTTGTGGGTGATTCCCAAACGACTGATGGTCTCCCGTCAGGCAGAGCACATTGCGAATGCCGAGAGCATACGCGCCAAGAATATCGCTCTGCAGGGCAATTCTATTGCGATCCCGACACGTGATCTGAAAGACCGGGTCGAGCCCAAAAGATTTCAAGATCGCGCACGCCGCAAGGCTGCTCATGCGCGTCACGGCTGTCTGATTATCCGTGACGTTGGCAGCATCCACCCAATCTTTGAGAAGCTTTGCTTTCTCTTCGATGACTCTTCTGTCAGCGCTCTTGGGCGGGCCGCACTCGGCGGTCACCACGAATTTTTTTGCTTCCAAAGCGCGCTGGAGATTGCTTTCGGGCATATTTCTCTCTTCAGGTCTCTAACAGCATATCTTCCCGCACACGCTTTCTTGGACCTCCATGACGATCCGAGGACCAATCTTTTGCCGCAAAGATATTCTCTATATTCTGTCGCTGATTGAGCTTCCCTAGACGTTCATAGATCATGACCCACGCGCAGGGGCGCGGGCCGTTGTGAGCGACTTCGCATGTGCCATCGGCACGCACGCCTCCGCACGGGCCATTGAGTAAATTCTTGGCACACCGCGCGATGGGGCAGATGCCCCCAGTCAAGTGCAGAATGCAATTGCCGCAGCCGGCGCAGACCTCGGCCCAGACCCCTTGGCGCTCGACTTCACCAAAAAACTTTGTATTGAGCGCGGGCACGATCGGAACGTCAAATCTCTCTGAGAGCTTATTGACCCCGACCCCGCATGCCAGCGAGAGCACCGCTTCTTGCTGCTCAATAGTCTTTGCCCAGGGCTCATTAAACTCATCGTCGCACTGGCGCTTGACCGCGCCCTCGATAATTTCGATGGGGCGGCCCTGCTGCTTGCGCGCCAGCCGCACCGCTGCAGCCAATAACCCAACTTCTTTTTCGCCCCCGGCCATGCAGACTGCCACGCACGTCTGACACCCCAGAAAGAGCACTTTTTTATAGGGCTCCAGCATCTGCAGGATCTCTTCTATCGGTTTTTGGTCAGCGACAATCATCTGCGGCCTCCTTCAAGAGCTCCCTTCTCTTGAGGGGAGGGGTTGGGGGAGAGATTCTTAATCCGTTCTGTCAGCTCCCGCGCAATCTGCGCGAATCTGTCCCCTTGGGCCGAACTGAGATTGAAGAATTCTAATCGCTCCGGCGCAATGCCGAGCTTTGGCAGTAAGCTCTTGACAGCGAGCACGCGCTTCTTGGCTCGCAGATTCCCAGAGATGAAGTGACAGCTCCCCTCTAGACACCCAGCGACCATGACGCCATCAGCTCCGGCTTCAAACGCTTTCAGTATATAGAGCGCATCGAGCTTCCCCGTGCAGGGCAAACGAATAATATGCACATTGGGTGGGTATCTCAAGCGCAAGACCCCAGCCAAATCTGCCGCGGCAAATGCACA
>Ga0105160_1000128_pt1 | contig 37938 bp, 42 predicted proteins | sample GXS110809BmetaG_FD_89591 | JGI IMG/M metagenome (GOLD analysis project Ga0105160, IMG submission 89591) | Hot spring microbial communities from Gongxiaoshe hot spring, China to study Microbial Dark Matter (Phase II) - GXS 110809B | ecosystem: Environmental > Aquatic > Thermal springs > Hot...
ATCGGAGCACCTACGGCTGCGAACTGGCCAGACATATTTTTCTCACCTTTTCTTAGAAAGGGACTTTATAGCGTTTATGATTGGGACATAGCCTGTACATCGGCAGAGGTTCCCAGCCAGGGCATCAAATATCTCCTCATCAGTCGGTGAGGGATTTCTATCGAGCAGAGCTTTCGCAGTCAAGATCATCCCAGGCGTGCAGTACCCACACTGTGCCGCGTCATTCTCAAGGAATGCCTTCTGTATCTCACTCAGCTCTCCATCATGGGCTAAACCCGCAACCGTCGTGACTTCTTTTCCATCGACATACCCAGCCAACGTTAGACAGGAATATCTCGGCCTCCCATTTACAAGCACTATGCAGGCCCCGCAAGTTCCCTCTCCACATCCGAAATGTACAGACCCAACGACCAGCTTATCCTTTAATATCTTCAAGAGAGTATCCGTATGCTTAGCATCAACTTCAACATACTCCCCATCAAGCTTGAATTTTATTCTCAACGCCTCTCCCTCCTCGTCAAATAAATCTGTTTAAAATCTTTTTGAACAAGACCTGCGCGATCACCTCTCTATACCATGATGATGCTAGCGCGTCATCGATGATGTCTACATTATCAACTAGGTGTTTAGCGGCTTCCTCTATAAGCTCGCTGGTCAGCTTCTTGCTTGTGAGAAGCCTCTCAGCCCTTTTAACGCGGTAGGGATGTGTTGTCAGACCACCTATCGCCACCATCACTCTACGCGCTTTTTTATTTTTATCCAGGTCCAAGCCTACAGAGACCGACGCAATTGTTGGGCCACTATATCTCCAAGGTGTCTGCTTGAGGAAGGATGAAAGCCTTGGCGGCCTCCTAATCCTGATTGCTGTTAATACTTCATCTGCTTTAATGTTATATTTGAGTGGGCCTCTGTAGAATTTAGAGAGGGGGACGGTTCTCACCCCCCTTGTCCCTCTTAGCACTAGTGTCGCGTCTAATGATAATAGTGCTGTGGCTATGTCTCCAGCTGGGGCTGGTGTGAAGATGTTACCTCCTACCGTAGCCATATCCTTGAGGGCAAGGCCGTGAATATTCTCGGCAGCCTCTCTTAACGCGGTGGGAAGACCCCGCGTCTCAAGTAGCCTACTTATGGGAGTTGTCGCACCTATCTCCACAACATTCCCCCGAATCTTCACGTAGTCGAGTGGAACCTTCTCAAGCGAGATTATCGCCTCAGGTTCGGCTATCATTTTACTGACAAGCTGCACCGCAGCCGTACCACCAGCCACAAAAAGCGCCTTTTCTCGAAGCCGCCTCTTTAAAGAAATAGCATCCCTCAAACTTGCTGGTGCGTAGTATCCACTGGCAACTCGACTCATATCAATTTACGCCTCGAAATCCTTTAGGAGCAGTTGCATTTAAACATTCTGACAACACAGATCCATAACGACTACGACACAGAGGTGATAAGAGTTTACGAGGCTCCTCAATACCCTTGAATTAGGGGATGCAACTTCTTACTCAGACAACTTTTGAACGAGAGATTATATGATTAAAAATCTATCGATGCTACGGTATTCAGCATCACACATCTCGAGGCCGCACAAGACATTGTGAAGCAGCAAAAAGATGGCGTCAAGCCTCCGGATGTCTAATCCCCCTGATTAATTGAGTATAAGAGGGATTCTAGTCCCTGATCCAAATCTAAAGTATGAACCTTCGTTAGTTAGGTTGCAAGTGTAAAAAAGAAGAGTAGGTAGTTTAATGTTTATTCTATGCCCCATCTCTTAGTGATTTTTACGATAAGGAAAGTGACGAAGGATACTATTATGAAGGTTATGATTGATACAAGGAAGTTTCCGATTCCGAAGAGTTGTCCTGTCCAGTTTGGGTCTAATGGGTTTCCTTGAGCGTCTAGTGCAGTAGGCGGGATGGCAAACCTGAGGGTGGATAGGTTTCCAAGGCCTGGGAGGGCTAACCCAATTATCGGCATTAGTATGTCTTTAACAAGAGACTGCACGACCTGGCCCACATATACACCCATGATGAAGGTTACAGCGAGGCCTAGCACCTTGTACCTTGATATGAAGTCGACTAACTCATTCTAAAAGCCTTTTGGCGGTGGTGGAGGCGGTTGTGTAGGCTTAGGCTCTAAGAGAGTCTTAAATATCCTTCAGAACTTTCAGAATTTCTTCGTTAACGTTTTCCTCTCTTTTTGACATTTCAATGCTTCACCTCGCTTTTAATTGGTTTTAACTCGTGTTTACATCGAATTCTCTCACGATATATTGTTTATGCTCCATGCGGATAAGATCTAGCCACTGGGTTATAAAATCAGAACTGGCGATGCCTATTCTTGAATGGATGAGTGTTTTTAGCCCTCATCAGTTTCTGGATGTTTTTAAAAGTTAGGTGGACCGGGCGGGATTCGAACCCGCGGCCTCCCGGGTGCAAACCGGGTGATCTGCCGCTGATCTACCGGCCCTCCAATATCTGAGTTGATAATTAGGGAAGATATAAAGTCTGGATTTGGATAGGAGTTTGGTGGTATGAGGGCTGTCGCTGTTGGTGGCAGGCTTTTTGTTGCCTCTTTCCGTGTTGCGGGTGTGGGAGGCGTTGTCGCTGAGGATTGGCGAGATGCTTTGAAGGTTATCCAAGAGCTCGCTAAAGACCCTGAGATAGGTTTGATTCTCGTGAGTGATGAGTTTGGCCCGGAGTTTGCGGGTAGGGTTGGTCAACTCAGTTCCAAGCTGTCTAAACCCATATTATATCTCCTTCCGCGGCCTGGCGAGAAGTCCTCGGAGGTTGACTACAGGGCAATGCTTCGTAGGATACTGGGTATTTAAGCATATTTTGGATATAAGAGGTTTAAATGACTTGGCTGGCGAAATAAAACCAAAAACCGCCTAAGGAGAAACGTAGTAAGAGAACCCACAATTATCAAAAAACCAGAATAACAAGGTGACTATCCTTAGAAACAAAACTTTCAAAAGAGGAAAAAAGGGGGAGAGTGTTGGCTGGGGGGTTCATAGCTGTAGCTTTAGTTTTCGCTGTACTGACTGCTGGGCTCTTGATCGGGGAAATCGTTCTTATGCTTAATGATTCGAAAGATATGATGTACAAAAAGGGAGAAAGAATAAACACTATATCCATATTTTTATGGAAACTATCACGAAAGAATGAATGTTTAATCTTTTTTGACTAAGTCCACAGATAATTCTTTGCTAGAAATTAAACGGTTTAAATGTTTCAAGCCGTATGCTCTGCCTCGCATAGGGGCTCATAGAGCGCTTACTATGGCGAAATTAGTGGGTTAGGTAAGCCAATAGGGGCGAGGGTAGTTCTTAAGGGGGGAGATAGTAAGGCTATTGGCGGGCAGAAGTCAAACTAGCCTACACACTCTATACCTATGCCAAACTACAGATATGAGGAGAAGGTTATGCAATAGCTTTAAATACTATCCTATCCCGAGACCATCTTCACGAGTAAGAATCCTTGAATAGTTGGTCTATCGTATATCTATTTAACGTGGCGGGCTGCGCGTTTGGTGGAATATGACTCCGATGAAGCTTGAGGATGTTTTGAAGAGTGTTATCGAGGATGCTCTGGTCGAGTTTAGGGCGAAGATTAGGGAGATTGAGGAGGAGAGTTTAAGACGGCTGAGGGAGGGGGGTGATGAGCTTTACAGGCAGGCTCTTGCCGCATCCCAGGCAATTCGAAGGGAGTCAGAGGCCCTTAGGATGAGGCTTATCAGCCAGGCCATGCTCGAGTCTAGGCGCGAATATCTCGAATCTGTTGAGGAGTGTGTCAATATCGTGGTTAAGGAGGCGGTGAGTAGGATACCCTCCCTAAGGAGAGGCGATGAATATCGGCAATCTCTTAAAGCCCTCTTGAGGGAGGCTGTAGAGTCTGTTGGTGGCGATGAGGTTGTGGTTGAGTGCTCGAGGGAGGACCAGCAACTTGTGAATGGGCTTGCCAAGGAGGTTGGAAAAGAGTTAGGTGTGAAGATTAGGTTGTCTGAAAAATTCTTGGATTGTGTCGGAGGTGTTAGGGTAATTAGGGGTGATGGGTCAGCGATATATGATAACACGGTTGAGGCTAGGCTTGAGAGGATGAGGGGCGAGATAAGGCAAGAAATAATCAAGCAGCTCCTTCCATCCTGACGCTGGTTCAAAGTTTTTTAGTTGGAAGAAGCCTGTCACGTGTAGTCATGTCTGTTAAGGGGAAAATCGCTTGGATAGCTGGCCCGACTGTTAAGGCTATGGGAATGATGGGGGCTAAGATGTATGAGATGGTCTATGTGGGCGAGGAGAAGCTTGTCGGCGAGGTCATAAGGCTGAGCGGCGATACAGCCTACATACAGGTCTATGAGAATACCTCAGGCATAGCCCCTGAGGAACCTGTGATAGGAACCGGCGGCCCTCTCTCCGTTGCACTGGGGCCTGGGGTTATAGGGAGTGTCTACGATGGTGTACAGAGGCCTCTCGACCGGATATCCCAGCTGGTTGGAGCCTTTGTGAAGAGAGGGGTCTCGGTTCCAAGCATCTCACTTGATAAGAAATGGAGATTCAAGCCCCTTGTTAAGCCTGGTGAGAGGGCTGAGCCTGGAACAGTAATCGGCGAGGTAGAGGAGACGCCTCTGATTAAGACTTCCATCATGATTCCTCCAGATGCTAAGCCTGGAACATTCAGGTACGTCGCGCCTGAGGGCGATTATACGGTTACAGAGACTGTGGCCGAGGTCGAGAATAAAGACGGTAAAGTGGCTTTATCGATGATGCATAGATGGCCTGTGAGGATACCCCGCCCAATAAAGAGGCGTCTCGACCCTCTAGTACCACTGATAACTGGGCAGCGCATCCTAGACACGCTCTTCCCCATGGCTAAGGGAGGTACAGGCTGTATACCCGGCGCTTTCGGGACTGGGAAGACAGTTACTCTACACCAGTTGGCGAAGTGGAGTGACGCGAAGGTCATACTACACATCGGCTGTGGCGAGAGGGGGAACGAGGAGGCTGAGGTTCTAAAGGAGTTCCCACATCTGACAGACCCATACACTGGTAGGCCACTGATGGAGAGAACGGTCTTGATCGCAAACACTAGCAACATGCCGGTCTCGGCTAGGGAGGCCAGCATCTACACAGGAGCGGCTATTGCAGAGTATTATCGGGACATGGGGTATGATGTTCTGCTGGTGGCCGACTCAACGAGTAGGTGGGCTGAGGCGCTTAGAGAGATTAGTGGTAGGCTTGAGGAGATGCCAGCGGAGGAGGGTTATCCCAGCTACCTCGGGAGCAGGCTGGCCGAGTTTTATGAGAGGGCTGGTAGGGTCGAGGTGCTAGGCGAGCCCAGCAGGGTCGGAAGCCTCACCATAGTTGGGGCCGTCTCGCCCCCAGGGGGAGACTTCACAGAGCCAGTCACAACACATACACTCAGGTTCGTCAGGGTCTTCTGGGCCCTAGACCCTAACCTGGCATACACGAGGCACTACCCGGCTGTAAATTGGATAATGAGCTACTCCGCCTACGTTGACACTGTTAAGGAGTGGTGGAGCAGGGTTGGCAAGGACTGGTACGAGGCGAGGGCTAAGCTATACAGTATCTTGAGGAGGGAGGAGGAGCTGCTGGAGCTTGTGAGGCTCCTCGGCCCTGAAGCGCTAGCTGATGAGGAGAACCTAATACTGGACGTCGCGAGAATGATTAGGGAGGGGTTCCTCCAGCAGAGCGCATATGATGAGGTGGACTCTTACTGCAGCCCAGAAAAACAATACAGGATGCTTAAGATGTTTGTCAACTTTTACGAGCACTCACTCGAGATTATAAAGAAGGGCGTGAAAATAGAGAACATTAGGGCTCTCAAGGTCATTGCCAATATGCTGAGGGCGAAATACATGATAAGAAACGAGGAGCTTGAGAAGTTCGACGAACTGGAGGCGGAGATTAAGTCAGAGATTGAGGCGTTAAGAGTCGAGATAGCCGCCTAGGTTAGGAGTGACTGAGTCAGGTTCTTATCAGGTCCCTCGAGGCTATCAGCACTTCTGTAGCCTTAATTATCGCTATGACCTCGCCTCCTTCTCGGATGTTCAGCCTCTCTAAGCTCTCTGTGGTCAGTAGGGCCTTTAGACTCTGGCTCGGCTCCAGCTCCATATCTAGCAGGCTCAATACCTCCGTCTTTTTGATGGATTTGACTCGGCATCGCAAGATGTTGCGGGCGCTGAGTAGGCTTTCAAGGAACGTTGTAATGAAGCCGGGCTTAGTCGCTGTCCTCGCCGAGTAGTATCTCTCGAGTAGCCTCTGGGCGTGCTGTGTCAACACGCTTCCACCACCTCCCCTTCCCCCTTTCCTAGGCTCCACAAGCCTAAAGCCGAGCCTAGACTCGAGAGACCTCACCCATCTCAGGCCTGTCTTGAGCGTCACTCCAACTTCGCGGCACGCCCCACTGAGGCTCCCATACCTCCTCACACCATCGAGTAGCTCAAAATAGGATATACCGACTTGGAAAGACTCCCCATTATCAAGCCTTAGGAAAACCTTACCACCACGCACCTCCAGAACCGACATGTACCGTTGAGTATCAACCAGCATTCCTTTAAATATTTTTAAGCAAAATAGGCCTCAGCTATGCGTAAAATTGCCATAATGGCCATTATGGCAATAATCGTTATGCTCGGCATAGCAGTAGCTTCGGACATCTTGGGGGGTAGGAGCCGTGTTGTTGTTTTCTCTGCTCCAACCCTGGCAGGTGTGGCGGAGGAGGCTGCAGCAACCTATGGCGCGGAGCTGGTCGATATACGCTCAGTAGGTAGCGTTCTCGGGGTGAGGATAATCCAGTCTGGTAATGTACCGGATGTATTCATGAGTGTGGATTGGGAACTTTTAAAATTTATCAAGCCTCGCAGAATCCTAGACCTGGGTAGGTTCCAACTAAAGATCGTCTGCAGGCAGGATTACTCCCTAACGGACATCGGGAGGGTCAGGCTAGGTGTAGCTAACCCAAACACAGCGCCGATAGGCTATAGAGCCTTGGCCGCGCTCTACTGGCTTGAAGTCAGATATGGTGTCGCCTCAGCCGAGGAGATAAGCAGGGGCCTCAACATAACATACATCTACGACTCCTCCAGCCGGACGGTGAGGATTGATGTACGGGGCTTCCAGGCTAGTGGCAGGTTTGTCGCCCGTGACGACCTAGCTGGTGTTGCGGCCTTGCTTGAAGGTGGAGCCGTCGACTGCATCTTCGCCCATTCCCCCTTCATTATATCGCGGGGGTATGAAAATCATTTCAAGGTCCTCGACGTCCCCGGAGACATAGATTTCACACAAGATCCACCTGTTAGCTTCACCGCCGAGACCCAAACCGGGCTGATTGAGGTGAAGGCTTTCCGCGCATTTGCCGCTTCATTCACTCAGAGCGGTGATGAATTCTTGAAAGCTCTGGAGGGTGTTCCGCTCACAAGATACGGTCTGCTGAAGGGGCTTGGATAGAATACTAATCGCGGCACTAGTAATATCCTTGTCATATTTCATCGTATTGTCCCTTCCAGCAGTTTTAGTTTTTGGCTCTGCTCCACGGCCAGACTTCATGGGTGCGGTGACTACGACAGCCATTTACTCGACGCTCGCCACACTCCTTGTGCTTCCAGCCTCCCTCCTGCTCGGCTATGCTTTCACATTCAGACCTACCGGCAGATACATCTCACCACTCATACTCTTCTCCACCGCCATCCCACATACAGCCATCGGGGTACTTCTCGCACCAATAATCTTCAGCCTCAACATCACAGACACTGGGCTGGCGATCGTGCTGGGGATGTTCATAGTCTCAACACCAATAGGTGTAGGGGTTATTCGGGCGGCCTATGCAGCCCAAGGCATCGAGCTTGAAGAGTACTTGAGAAGCATGGGTGTGAGGGGATTTAGGCTCCAATGGTTCTATCTAAAGGCCTCGCCGACTAGCATCCTACTCGCAGCCCTGCTCTCATGGTTCAGATCCTTCTCAGAGCTTGGAGTCTTCCTCATAATAGCACAGAGGCCCCAGACAGTTGGGATATATATCTTCGAGGAGTTCCTCAAGAGTGGCCCTGGCGTCGTCGTCTCTGCATCCCTCCTTCTCCTAGCGGTCGCACTTTCTCTAGCTTTCGCGGTGGTGGTGTTGGAGCATGGTCCTCGAGATTCGTGACCTCCTTGTCTATAGGGGAGGGCTCAGGCTAGAGGTTGGAGAGCTTGTTGTCCGGACTAAGACAGTCCTGCTTGGGAGAAATGGCACAGGCAAATCCACACTCCTCAAGAGTCTCACGGGCCTCATCAAACCCGTCAGGGGGGAGATACTAGTTAACGGGAGAGACATCACTGGCCTACCAGTCGAAGATAGGCCCCTTGGCTACATCCCCCAAAGGATTGTCAAGCTGCCCATGAATCCTCGAAGCCAGTTAGAGTACTTCTCAAAGCTGCACGGAAGAGACTACAGGCCCATTATCTCCAGTCTTAGGCTCGAGAGGCTTCTCGAGAAGAGGGGACTCTCTGTAGGCGAGTTGCAACTCCTCGCCATAGCCACTACCCTTCTGAAGGACCCTGAGATATTGCTGATGGATGAGCCATGCGCCAATCTGGACTGGCCAAACAAGAAGCTCGTACTACAGCTTGTGAGAACTCTGGAGATCCCGGTCCTCTACGTGACTCACGACCCACTCGAGGCCCTCTTCATCGCTCATGAAGTCGCACTACTCGAGGACGGTAGACTAGTGGGCATCTATCCCAACAAGGAGAAAGAGATTGTCGAGGAGGCGCTCAAACACTATGACCTCTACGAGAGGCTAAAAGCATCCAGGGCTTAAAACCGGGTGGGCGGCGACAAAACCCACCCCACTTAAATATCAGGGGCTCACAGAAGATGGTGGAGCCCATTGATCCACTGGGACAAGCGCGACTTCAAGAAACTCTTCCCTGCCCTATCAAACGAGCTGGATGAATCGAAGGTTGCTGAGGAATATGTAGAGTCTGAAGGAGGCGAGGAGCCTTTAAGAGGGTTCATGCCAGGTCCAGAAGACTACATTATGAGGTGTACGACGGACGAGGAGGCGATGAGGGTTGTAGAGTTTCTGCACCAGAGGGGGGAGATCTCTGATGAGGAATCTGAGAGGCTCAAGAGGCAGATTGGGGAGAGGGGTGTGAGGAGCTTCGGGCCACTGAGAGAAGAGGGCTACTATCTGAGGACATATCACAAGAGGCGCCACAATAGTGCCGCGGATACGCGGAGTCTGGACGAGAGGTGAATCTACTGGGGCTGTGGCTGCTGAGCCGCTACCCCCTCTACAGAGGCCTGAGGCTGTGGCTTTGCAAGGACCTTCGATTTAACAACCCCCACATGTCTTGGGAGGAGAATCTTCTTAACAGAGTTGTAGATATCTGAAGCGGTCTTCCCCAATACCATCTCCTGTGCGAACTGCCCCAGCTCAAGCGACTTTGCCGAGGTCTCAACAACCTCCTCCATGATGTGTCTTATCGAAGTCTTCTTACCAGACCTCACCCTATTATGGGTAAATACTGTGCATTGAACCCTCAGCTTGTATCCGTCCTTAGTCTCGACGTTGTAGAAGCCATCTATCCTGCTTGTCCCACGCCTAACCAGGCTCCTCAAAAACTCCCTATCATATTCATGCCCGTAGAAGATTGTCTCTGCGATATTTCCATTGACCTTCACGATCTGAAACTTAACTAGGATATACTGCTTAGTTGGGTCGTCCGTGAGTGTATATAGGCTGACCTTCACGGTCCTGTTTAATAGCTTGGATGGGTCGTCGCTCAGCGTCACTCCTATTGTTCTCTCAGCGAAGTAGGAGGGCGTCATGATGGTGTATTCGGACTTAGCTCCCTTCTCAGCTGGCTTCCTTGAGGACATCTCGACCCTCACTCTCTAACCCATACTCAACATTTTAAGGCTAACGCCAACCACGCTCTGCCTACTTCCTACCTTTTTCCCGGATCTCGCATATTATGGGCTCGACCAGTAGAAGTGCCTGTATTATGTCGTCGAGTGTTGAGAGGAGGGTTTGAGCTGGCCTGCCGGAGCATGCCACCTTATAAATCAGCTCCTCCCCCACCCTATCCACCTCCAGGCTCAGATATGGGGGCAGAGGCTTATTGTCCGGTGCAAGAGACCTCTCCGCCATCTTAGCCTCTTCCTGGCTGCAAAACCTCACACTAAAAACAGCCTCATGCCTCAATCATTATCATCCAGAGTTATCTGCGTTTTAACTCGGGACAAGGCCTCGCCGATAAGCCTATCGACCTCTAGGAGGAAGAGTGTGAGCCTGTCTGCAGGTATCTCGGCTCCAGCCGCTATCTTGTGCCCTCCACCTCGTCCAGCGAACTTCGAGGCCGCCTCCCTCATAACCGTGCCCAGGTTCACACCTACCATCACTAGTTTGGACGAAGTGCGGGCTGAGACCTTAACAACTCCAGCCTCTTGGCCCACAACTATCAAGGGCTTATCCACAGGGATGAGCTTTGAGGAAGAGAGTATAGATGCTATAGAACTCACCTGTCGGACATCTATCTCCGGGCCTACTCGGAGGACCATTATGTTGTACATCTGCTCGAGATTCTTGGAGGCGAATTCTAGACTCTTCTTCAATATTGTCCTGTACTGTTCCATGACCCTCTGCGCCTCCTCTAATACCCAGCTCCTATACCCCATGGCAACAGAGACTCCAAGCCAGGAATTATTCGTCTTACCGCAGGCGTTCAGTAGCTGGGCATACTCCCTCGCATCCCTGAGGCCTGAGGAGACATCCTCATTCACCAACTCATACACAGTCCCAATCAGATCCTTAACAACCTCAGTAGGCTGGTTATTCTTCACCAAGTGAGAGACTATAGCATTGTAGAGCTTGGTCTTCTCCTCTTCAGTCAGATCCGCAATAGTCCTCCACTTGTCCCCATCACGAACCTCAATCTCTGCCTCAATTAGTAGAGAGAGGCATGAGGCCTCTTCCCCGCTTAGGCCTGGGAGGTATGGGCTCTGGGTACTCGCTAACGCCTGGTGTATGGGCTTCGAGCCTCTTCCGTAGAGGATGAAATCCTCATATACTTTGAGCATTCGTCCCTCGACTGCGTCCGAGACGATCTCCTCGTTCAGCCCGAAAAGTTTTCTCTTCTCCCCCCTATCTTGCAGGTCTCCGAGGCTACCGACCACTGCTATCGGGGCGTATATATGTGGGTTTGGCGTGATGTTCCTCATCACAAGGTATGCGACACCTGCTGCACTTACCTCTGACTCCCCATCTATCCCGAATAGGTGTGGATTGACATGTATCCAATTCTCCCCGATGTCTTCCGCCTCTGGCTGGTGGTGGTCGATAATGACGAACTTCCTATCGCCAAATACCTTTCTAAGCTCATGTATGCTGCCGCTGCCCATATCCACTAGGATAACCATCCCACCATCACGCTTGCCCATAAGATCGATAAACTCCTCAAGCCTGAAGACGCTCTTCGCGATAAACTTTGCGCCAAGGTCGAGCAGCCCACCCGTCACAATCCCGATTGAAGACAATCCATCAGCATCATTATGGCCTGCGACAAGAATCTCTGTGCCCCGCTCCGCCTCGTCTTGAATAAAGTCAGCCGCCTCCTTACATCTGGCTTGGAGCGCGGCTACGTCTCTGACAGAACCATCCATGATTCAGCACCGTTTATTGTTGGCCAGCTAAGATAAGAGGATTACCTGGGGGGTGTAATGTCTTTATTACGGGTAGTGGGGTGGGTCTATTGTGGCTTGGCGCTGGGTATAGAGGCCTCTCATGTTGGTGGAGCAATGCCTAGGTCGGAGGAGTTAATCCGGGCCTTTAGGAGAGTGGCTGAGGGGAGAGAGCCGTATAGTAGTGTTTTGGTCCTTGCGAAGAGTGAAGCCTCAAAGCTCATAGAGATGCAGAGGAGGCTGGGTTTGACCTATTTAGTCGAGGGCCAGCTACTCTGGCACGACATTCTAAGACCATTCACCGAACTATTAGAAGGCGTTAAAACAGGTCCACTAACCAGATGGTTTGACAACAACCTCTTCTACAAGAAACCAATAATAGTATCAAACATCCTGAGAACCACCAGCATCCTAGAAAAATACGTTTTCACAGACTTGCTGAGTGGGGTCAACTGGAAGCTAATCCTCCCCGAGCCCTACACATTCTACAGGCTCTCAGCCAACCAATCCTACAGTAGATGGGAAGACCTAGTATTGGACTTCGCAGGCATACTTGTTGAAGAGTTGAAGACCCTGGCAGGGACTGGGCCCGCCCTCCTCCAGCTGAGCGCCCCGTGTCTCGCCGAGAAGAAACTCGATACAGATCAAGTAGAGACTGTGAAAGAGTCCCTCAGAATAGTGAAGAATGGCTATAACGGCCTCCTAATGGTCCACCTCTTCTTCTACGATGCCTCTAACGCCTTTCCATGGATCCTAGACTCTCCGGCAGATGTCATCGGGATTGACCCCTTCGTCACAGCACCTGAACTTATTAGAGGCTACTCCTTCGAGCGATCTCTAGCCATCGGGTGCGTGGATGCGAGGAATAGCCATGTCGAGAGCGTCGAGGAGATTGGATACTTGTTTAACAGCTTCGCCGAGTGTGTCGAAGCGAGAGCATATCACCTGACGACTAATACTGATCTCGAGTATCTGCCTAGGCATGTAGCCGATGCCAAGATTGAGAGGCTTGCAGAAGCCTACAGAATTCTAGGTGGTGGTTTGTCTTGAAGCTCTTCCCAACCCAGGAAGTTGGAAGCCTCATGAGGGCTCCCTTCCTGCGTAAGCAGTTGGATGAGAGTGTCATCTCTGAGACAGAGTACTGGGGCAGGTTGCTGGGCGTGGAGAGGTATGAGGTGCTTGTGGATAAGCTCAGGAGAGAGGATTATACTGTAGAAGAGCTGCGCAACTGGGCTTCACTCTATGCTATACGTCTCCACGAGGCTGCGGGGTTAGACGTTGTGTGGGATGGAGAGCAGAAGAGGATAGAGATGTATGAGCATGCGCTCAGACAGGTTAAGGGCGTAGAATTCCTCGGCAAGGTAAAGGTATGGGATGCGGAGACATACAATAAGGCGGCCATAAAGTCCAAGCCTCAGCTGGCGGAGAACACTTATGTCCCCGAGTTCCAGTTCGCGAAAAGACACGCCAGAAGGGAGCTGAAAGTTCCTCTAACAGGTCCCTATACACTAGCAGAGTGGAGTTTCGACGAATACTACATTTCTAGACCAAGAACCACTGGTAGTTTGATTGAGAGGAGGAGAGAGGCGAAGAGGGAGATGGTCTTTGACCTGGCCCGTGAGGTGGTGAGGCCTGTTATACTCTCGCTCGTCGAGAACGGCGCCAATAGGATTCAGATCGATGAGCCCGCGGCGACAACCAAGCCGGATGAGGTCGGCCTATTTGTCGAGGCTTTTAATGAGATTGTAAAGGGTGTTAATGCCCGCTTCACAATCCACATCTGCTACAGCGACTATACCCTACTATTCCCCTATATACTAGAGGCGAAGGCACACGAGCTCTCTATCGAGTGTGCCAACAAGGATGCTGTGAGCCTAGGGCAGGACGAGAGGAGGGGCTACGAGATACTCAAACTCTTTAGGGAACATTCCGTGGACTTCGCGCTCGCACCAGGTGTGATAGACGTGCATACAGACTTCATAGAACCTCCGGAGCTGGTGAGGGATAGGCTTCTCCACGCTGCCAAGATCTTCGGAGACCCTTCGCGGATCATAGCCTGCAATGATTGTGGTCTGCGGACTAGGAAGTGGGATGTCGCTTATAGGAAGGAGGTAAACTTGGTCCGCGGAGCTAGCATCGCGCGGGAGACCCTAGAATAGGGCTATGCTATTGGCTGCTTGACTCTTTTGCAGCTGCCTCCACAGCCCTCCTAACAACGCCGATAGGCCCGCTCTTCCTCCCGGTGGTCCTTGTCCTCTGACCCCTAACCTTCAGGCCTAGGGAGTGGCGCACTCCTCTCCAAGACTTTATACGCATCTCCCTCTGAATATCCTCCTTAATAGACAGGTCAAGATCGGCACCAATTAGGTGGAGGTCTTTGCCAGCCTGTATGTCGCGCCTCCTGTTATACATCCATGAGGGGATACCATATTTCTCAGGATTCCTGATACAGTCCTCAATCATCGCCAGCTGCTGGTCGGTAAGCTGCCCAAGCCTCAGCTCAGGGTCGATGTTCAATGCACGAGTAACCGCGTATCCAAATGGTATCCCAACACCTCTTATCCCTGCTAGGGCGTAGGGTATCTTCTTCCCACCGTCCAAGTCTACGTTGAGCAGTCTTACGATCAGCCTGAGCTCCTGCTGGGTCATCTGTTTAAGGTGTTATAGATGTGCTAAATAAACATGGCTCCCCGGGGCCCTAAGGCAGAGCGGGTGGCTGGAGAATGGTTAAAAGGTTGAATCGCCACTGGATAGTCATGCAGCAGGGCTACTATATCATCCCGGGAGCTACCACTGTAGGGATAAAGGGGGCTGATGGAGTAGTCTTGGCCTCGGAGAAGAGGCTGTCATATGGAAACTTCGTCGTCTCTAAAAATGCTAGGAAAGTCTTCCAGCTGACTAAGAACGCAGGGGCTGCCTGCGCCGGCCTGGTCTCGGACATGCAGGGCCTCATCAGGGAGGCGAAGGCGCTCATAAACATCTATATGCTGGAGCAAGGGAGGCTCCCGAGCGTAAACACAGTTGCGAAAGTCCTATCCACTTATCTATTTGGAAACCGCTTCTTCCCCTACTTCACCGAGACTGTCGTGGGAGGCGTCGACTCGACGGGTGCTCACATCTATGTCCTAGACCCGCTGGGCTCCATGATTGAGGACGACTATACGGCGGTTGGGAGCGGGGCCGAGATCGCGGCAGGCGTGCTGGAGACCTGGTTTAAACCGGGGCTATCATCCGACGAGATAACAGAGCTGGCGATAAAGGCTGTGAAGGCGGGTGCGACGCGCGACGCGGCGAGCGGGAATGGGATTGATATCCTTGTGATAGGCCGATCTGGGGTTGTCCGGCTGGAGACGATCCAGTTTTAACCCCCTCCTTTAATTAATTATCTAGATTGGCTAAGAGCCGCCTAAGTTTTGGATTGCGGGGCATCCCTAAAATCCTTTAAGTTTATTTGGTTGGGAATAGATTAATGAGGGAGTATAACGCCGTGATATTTGATGAATCTTAACAAGATGCAGCTCCGCCTCCTCCTATACCTCTACGAGAGGAACGGCTTCAGCAACGGAGTCCAGGTCACAACACCCGCCCTCGCAAAATTTCTAAACACCTCTCAGCAGTCAGCCTCCCGCATCATGATAAAGATGGAGAAGGAGGGGTTCATTGAGAGGCGAATAGTAGGTAGGGCGTGCTACGTGAGGTTGACTGAGAAATCCCTCAACGAGCTATCAGAGCTGTATGCGGAGTTGAAGAGGATAATTGAGAAGCCTGTAGAGGTGGTTCTTGAGGGGCGGGTCTTCAGCGGGATGGGGGAGGGCGCATACTATATCTCACTACCCTGGTATAGGGATCAGATAAAGAAGAAGCTTGGATTTGACCCTTACCCCGGTACACTCAACATAAATCTACTGTCTTGGGACTCGATACAGAATCGGAGGGTTGTCAGCAAGTATGCAGACATATTTATCGAAGGCTTCAAGGACAAGAACCGCACATATGGCGGCGCTAAGGCGATACTTGCATACTTTAACAACGCCGACCTCTGTGCGATACTATACATTGAGAGGACACATTATGGTGAGAATGTCATAGAGCTGGTCTCTCCTGTCTATCTTAGGGGGAAGTATGGGCTCTCAGATGGCGACAAGGTGAAAGTTACAGTCACACTCCCCACAGCCAACTTCACGGCTGGTGGGCAGTCACTCCAGCAGGGTAAAGGTCAAATTATGCCTGAATCCTGATTACTCGAGTTGTCGGAGGCCTTTAAGAAAGCATCCGAGTGGGTTCTCCAGCAGACGAGAGAGGGGAAAGACCTCGCAAGCATTCAGGCATCATTCCCCGTCTTCAGAGACGGAAACATAACAATAAACCGCGTCATATTCAACAACCCGCCGCTTCTCGGATTCTTCGACGAGAAGATTAAGCTGAAAATTAGTGACAAGGTAATTAGGGCCGCCACGCAAATCGCTAAACTTCATGGATTTGATGTCTTCTCCTCTCCGCCTGAGGTTAGAATTGTTAAAGATGGTGTACTCCATGCCTTGTTGAGAGAGGATGGCTTTGCAGCTAGTGAGCCACTCCTCTTTAGAGATATCTCGGCTAAGATTTATGGGGTGGGTGGCTCCATAGACCATGAGGTTCCTGTGAAAGATAGCTGGCTTGACTCTCTTGCTAGGCTGCTCTCGTATAGGGGTTTTGTAGAAACTGTCTTCTTCATAGCTCTCATAGTGTTGCTGCCTCCCACACTCGCATCGCTCTCCCTCCTACTAACCCCGTCTAGGGTTGTGCCAGATCCGCTTAGACTGGGTGTAGTCTTCGCAATCTTGGTGGCGGCCCTATATCTGGCGCGGTTATACATCAGGGAAAACATCCGTCAGAGGGCAGCAACCTAGCTCAGAGTAGTGGCCTTGGTTTATATATTCAGGTCTGGTGGCCTAGCTGCTGAGAGATAGTCCTCCCGTCTTGGGGTGAATATATCCAGAGCGATTGCATCTTCATCTCCAACGTTCTCGACCTCATGCGGCTCAAAGGACTTGATGAGATATGACTCACCTTCCCTAAGAACTCTCTCGCCACTCTCTGTTTTAAATAGCAGGGAGCCCTCCAACAAGATGCCAGCTTGCAGGTGTATGTGTTTGTGCATGGGCACGATTGCGCCGGGGGCCATCCGGACGAGCATGAGCATGATTGTAGGGTTGTGGGCTAGGATGCACCTGTAAACTCCGGGGAATAGCTCCTCCCAAAACTGATTAAGCCAGATGTCCACAGATTCTTGAGTGGAGGTTGACGAGTATTTCAGCTTAGCGCCCACGGAAGGGACTTAGTTATGGGCCAGCTCCTTCACAATCTTGGTCAGGATGTCTGAGGGGGCGTCCGTCTTTATTGCCGCTCGGTCGTAGTGGGTGGGGGCGGCACGGTAGCCCATCTCCCTCAGCCTATCAATCACCTGCATAACCTTTGGTGGTGAGGTGCGTGCGCGCCTAGAGACCTCCGCTAGCTGGAAGGACCATGGAACATCTTCAGGCTCCTCCGCAACTGCTCTAACAATTTTCACAGCCTCGGCATAATTTGGGTCTGAGGCAAATCTCGAGTTTAGGATCTTCTCGACTAGGTTTTTGTCGGCGAGTCTGCCGATCCAGAGAGGGCCTAGCAGCGTGTTGGGGCCTCCGCAGACGCTACACCTTTCTCTCCACTCTTGAGCCTCACCAATAACGGATGTGTTTAGACAGGCTTTGCAGTGGATTAGGTATCGGACCTGTAGCCTAGTTTGGTAGGCCTTGCTCTTACCCCTGTCCACCTTGAGGAAAACTCTGACAAAGTGTCTATAGGCTGCTGAAAATACGGGCTCTGCGCCCAGGCTCAGTCTTGAGGCGGTCATAACTGCGACGCCTGCTAATGCCCTGATGGCTGTCTCTCTATAGAAATTGGTCCTCACGAGTGTGAGGCCATACTTCCAGTATGCAGTCCTTCGCGAGGAGCCTGAGAGGGCTGCGAGGTCTGTTGCAGAAGACCCCAACAATCCTTGCCTCTCAGTGGCTCTGAACCCGTTTTCAAGGAACCTGACGGGAGAGCCAAAGGGGTCGATATCCACGTATCCAGCTCTCCCACTAACAGCCAGCTCAGAGAGTAGTAAGTTGGCGTCAGAGCGCTTAACCCTCAATCTGCCAGCCAGGCCATTCCGCTCAATATTGATCTCGATGAGCCTGACCGCCCATTCCGAGATATCACCCGCTATGCCCTCAGATACGACGCCTGACTCCAGTAGCAGCCTGATAATCCGGGCCCCCGTCCCAGCAAGCGGCTCGGCGGCCGAGCCGCAGTTTCTCTCCGAGAAATAAGCCCAAGTCACCATGACAGCTAGGTCTCTTGAGGCCTTTGAGAGGGGGTTATAGAAGGCGGGGAGCCTCGTTGTGGCTTGGGCCTCCCCAGTCTCGGGGACAACGAGCTCTGCCAACCCCTCCTTAACTATCCTTGTCGCGAATGGGAGTCTGGGCAGGGCCTCCAAGCCATCTCATCCTCTCTCCATAAAGAGCTTGGCAACCTCCCTAGCCAGGGCCCCAGCCTCTCCCCGCCTGAGAACTATTAGCCTAGTCACTATAGAATGCGCCTCTAAGAGCAGTGGGTCTCTTGAGCGATAATGCAGCGTGAGGATGGCTTCCCTGGCGTTTCTCAAGACTCTCTCCAGAACACTTCTAAACCTCTGGCTCATCAGTTCCATAGGCCCCACCTCGTCAACTATGACGATGCCTCCTCTCCCCAGAGCTCTATCTATCACGTCTGACGCATACCCATCCAGGTTCTCGACATAGACCCTGTATCTTCCTATTCTCGGGCCTGTCTCGCCAGACTCCCGCGCCAGCGGCACGGCCTGTAGAGTCTCTATGTCTATTATGTTGAACCCAATCCTCCTTCCACCCTCCCTAACCTCCCTCGTTATAATCCCAGCAACCACCTTCCCGTCACGCCTAAGAATGCTAGCCACCTGCTCCACCAGGGTCGTCTTACCACAGCCAGGCGGGCCCGTCACACCGATTAACAACCTATCATGCAAATTCATCATGCGGGAGGTGAGTTAGCCACCGCCCGTCCCTTCCAACCCCCTATACATGTCGTTGAAAATAATCTCCTCCAGCTCATCTATCTTGACCCTAACCTGCTGAGCATTGTCTCTATCCCTAACCGTCACCGTGTTGTCCTTTAGTGTCTGGAAGTCGATGGTTATGCAGAGGTTGGCTCCCGCCTCATCCGCTCTCGCGTATCTCCTTCCAATAGACCCCCTATCGTCATAGACCACGTAGATGGGCCTCCTACTCATCCTCAGGGCGGTGTAGACCTCCCAAGCCCTAGAAGTCAGGGCTTCGCGGTCAAGAAGCGGGAGGACTACCGCCTTTATAGGCGAGACTATCCGCGGCAGCATCAGTAGGGGCCACTCCCTAATCCCCTCCCTATACGAGTACTCGAGGATTGCGTAGAGGATTCTCTCCACACCAAAAGATGGCTCAACCACGTGTGGAACCACCTTTACGCCGTTATCGTCCATCGAGAGATCCTCGCCCGAGTGCCTGGAATGGACAGTGAGGTCATAGTCACGCCTATATGCGTTCCCCACAATCTCTTTCCAGCCAAAGGAGAACTTAACCTCTAGGTCAAAGTTTCCACCCGAGTAGTGTGGCGTCTCCTCAGGCAGTAGATGTCTAAACCTCATGTTCTCTGGCGGTATGCCGAGTGACTGGAAGAACCTGACCTCCCTCGCTAGATAATAGGCTAGGAATCTGTTCGGCACTATCCCCTCCTCAACCGCGTCCCTAGCCCTCAGCTCTACTGCCTCACCATTACCGCGCATCTGCTCCTCTCTCGTAAGGACACGTATCACAGTATCACCAACCTCCTCAAACCCTCTTGGGCCATCGGCTCGCAGAGGCGAAAAGAAAACCTCAACCTCCATCTGGCTAAACTCTCTCAGCCTGATGATAGACTGTCTCGGTGAAATCTCATTCCTGAACGACTTCCCTACCTGGGCCACAGCGAATGGAAGCTTAGCCCTCATAGAAAACGCTATCCTCTTGAAGTTTAGAAAGATGTTCTGTGCGGTTTCTGGGCGGAGGAACGCGGTCTCCTCTCCTCCTCCAACGGAGAGTTTGAACATTAGGTGGTGTTCCTTGAAGCCTGCCAGCTCGCCTCCGCAGTTTGGGCAGGAGACGCCATTTTTACTTACAATCTCCTGCAACTCCTCAATGCTTTTTCCCTCCACCTTCAATCCAAGCACATCCTCAATCAGCTGATCCACTCGATGAGCCCTGCCACACTTTTTACACTCAGCCATGGGGTCGGTGAACTTATCCACATGACCTGAAGCCTTCAGCGCGTCGTATGGAAGTATTAGGGAACCGTCTATCAAGTATACGTCAAAGGATGTTTCCCTTTTCACGAATGTGTCTATCCAGTAGTTGATTAGGTTGTTTTTCATCAGTGCTCCGAGTGGTCCTAGGTCGTAGAATCCTGCCGATGCCCTGTATATCTCCGCTGTCGGGTTGAAGAACCCCCTCCTCAAGGCGAGCTGGACAATGCTCTCAGCGAGCTGCTCAGGCATTCCCCTCCAACCAACCGTCTTGCGCAATAAATAGCTGTTGAGCTAGGTTACAGGGCCTCGCGTTTCCTCGCCAGTTTAAATCAGCCTCTAAGCTCCCCGCCGCAGGAGGGGCACTTATTCCCTAGGTCCGCCCACACATTCAGGCAGTCTTTATGGAAGACGGCGCCACATGAGGAGCACTCTCCGAGTTCTCCGCCAGAGATTATGTCTCCGCATATTGGGCACTGGCCTCCAGCCGCTTCGGCCACCCTCTGCTCTCTCTCGGGGGACTGCTCGTAAACCGTAGTCTGAGCCTCCGCGACGGGCTCTCTTATCTCAGTAAAGGCTTCAGCCTCCTCCCTCGCCGTAGCCCAGTAGGGTGGAGGAGTACTGTATGCCGCGACACGGGTCCTAAGACCGGCGATTAATGCGAGTACAGATGCACCGGCTATTGCTATGCCCGTAAAGAGAGAGGCGAAAAGCCCTATCTCTGGGATGAAGTTAAGCCCCTCAAAGCTTGAAAGCTTCACCAGGTAGGTGTATAGGGGTGAGAGGAGAGCTAGGCCTGAGGCCGTGAATGAGAGAAGTGGCGTGACAAGCCTTAGCTTGGTTAGGTCCCTGATATTGGAGGCCAATACCCCGGTGGCGCCAGCCGCCCCTCCCGCGGTCAGCGAAAGCAGCAGAGGCTCCATGAAAGTATACCCAGTGATTAAGGACCTGCCAACATTATCATAGTTTATTGAGAACCAGTTGAGGATTAGGCTTAGGGCGTGTGTAGCTCCGAGAAGCGAGATTAGGGCCCCGATCCTACTGAATCTTGCCAGAGCCTCGGTAACTTGGGTGAACATTGGCCTGCACTACAGTTGAGCAGCCTATATATAAATAAGTCTAGCCCACAGCACTTGGAACAATTGGCCAAGAGACAGGAGGATATAGATTTATATCCGAATCATAAAAGATAAAGAAGGATGGGCTCGATAATCGGGCGGCGTTCAGAGGAGCTGGAGGCCATCTCCCAAAATATAAGGAGCATCACGATGCAGCTCCAGAACATCGAATCCTCAATCTCGGGCAACATTATTAACCAGATTAAAGCAGTAGCCCAAGAACTCATCTCCCGTTTTGACGCCCTAGCCGCTAACCAGCCCGAATTCCTCATAAAAGAGTTCCTTGAGGGCGTGAACGTACTAAAATCCCTCACCTCCTATCTTATGATCTTTCAGGAGCAGCAGGAGGAGCTTGCGAGGATACTGGAGTTTCAGAGGGAGCAGGTGGAGATTCTTGAGAAGGCTAGGCTAGCTATAGTCCAGGAGAGGGAGAGGCTGGAGCAGGAGAAGGGAGGTCTTGAGGTTCTTCGTCAAGAGCTGGTTCAACTTAAACAGGAGATTGAAGAGAAGGAGAGGTCTTTGAAGAGTTTTGAGAAGGAGGTTGCGGAGCTTGAGGAGAGGAAGACGTATCTTGAGGGAAAGATCAAAGAGCTCCAGGACTACTATGTCACGGCGCTCCAGTCAGCGGTTGATGGCATTGAGAAGACTGTGAAGGAGTTGGATAGGAGGTTTAAGGTGAGGGAGGCGAGGCTTGAGAGGCTTTCCAGGCTTGAGGAGAGGAAGAGGGAGGAGCTTGTGAGGCTTGAGGCGGCCAAGTCGATTGCTGAGGAGTATAACAAGCAGTTCTCCCAGCTTGCCGAGGAGGTTCGGAGGCTGGAAAAGAGGAAGACGCAGCTATCCCAGGAGATCTCTAGGCTTGAGTCGGAGAAGAGGGAGCTGGAGAAGATTAAACAGGAGCTCAGGGGAGGAATACTCCGCGGGTCCGGCTAGCCTTCTTGGGACCTTAGATAGCGCTCGACAATATCTGCCAGGTAGTCGAGGAGGTTTAGCCTTTCCTGAATCTCGCCGAGGTCATCCTCTATAATCTCAAGCCTCTTCTCAAGCTTAGATATGTCGTCCATAATCGCCTTCAGTGTTTCTTGGAGCTTCTGCAGCTCGCTGCTCGCTATTTGCCCACCAGCCAATCGGCTCGCAATCTCCCCAATCTTCTCGTCATGCTCCAATAGCCTAGAAGAGATCTTCTCGAGTGCACGGAAGGTGCTGTCAAACTCCGGTACCCGGCCCCTCGGCGTCTCTATGACATTGACGACTATCTCTTCCTCCTCGCCCGGCTCGGCCTCTTCTCCCTCCTCGTCACTGCTCATCTAGGCTCACCCTACATTTAGGGCATGCTGACTTAGTATTCTTAAGGTTTCTGTAGCAGTCTGTATGAAAGACTGCCCCACAATTACTACACTTGACAACCTCCGCCCCATCATCTATGTCTAGGAGGCAGGCGTCACAGCTAACGATGGTCCAGTCCCAAACCCCTAAAGACTCCCCAACCTTGAGTCTGAACAATCCACTCGGTAGTGGCCGGGCTCGAATATATAAAACCCCACTCCTCCGGTTCCATGCCTTCATGGGGTTTAGGCACTTTTAAGAGTATTTATGATGGAGGATAGAGTCTCTTAGAGGCGCGAAGGGCTGAAAAGACATGACTCTATACTCGCTGATGAATAAGCTCTGGAGGAGCCGGCCGGAGGAGCTGCGGAGCCTCCTTAGGGAGAGCAGGATTCTCTGGAGGAGGGAGCCCTCTGTTGTTCGTGTTGATAGACCTTTACGGCCTGACAGGGCTAGAGGCATTGGCTACAAGGCGAAGCAGGGATTCGTGGTATTGAGGGTTAGGGTGAGGAGGGGTGGCTTCAGTAGGCCGCGCCCCAACTCAGGAAGGAGACCAAGGGCCCTCGGTACAGTCCTCCACAAGGTCAATGTAACAATGCTTGAGGAGGCCATAAACAGGGCCAGGAAAAAGTACCCAAACCTACACCCAATAGGAGGCTACCTGTTAACCTACGACAGCATGTACAAGTGGTTCGAAGTCATAATGGTTGATCCCTACCACCCGACGGTTAGGAGCGACCCCGAGATCAAATTGCCTGACCCGCTGGTTAGAAGGGTGGAGAAAAAGCTTAAGGAGCAAGTAACATAGAAAACTGGATTTAATGGCCATAGTTTCAGCCATTGTGGCTAGGGACGAGATACGCCTCCACTCTCTATTGGACCGTGTTCTCAGATTGTCTTATCGGTGGCCTGTGGGTGAGGTCTATGTGGATGGTGTCCGCGTCTCGGCCCGCGGGTTGCCAGATGTAAGCGGTAGGGCTTGTCTAGTAGCTCATCATGCGGGTGTGGGTGTTGTGGAGGAGTTGGAGGATGGGCTGAGGGTACATCTGAAGCCCTCGAGGCTCTTGGGACTGGAGGAGCTGGACAACTCACCCTTCCAATCCCTTATCGAGCTCCGCCGCGGAATGATTATGCTGAGGACGGGACAGGTTGGGTCTCCGCCTCTAAACTATTACGCGTCAGACCAGTTAATTGCGGCCTCTTGCCCATCCTACCTTCTGGGCCTCCGCGATGCTGGGGAAAAAATTACACCTCCAAACACTGAGATGATGCTTGGGCTCGAGGGTGTAAGGTTCAAGGAGAGACCCACCAGGGCTAGTTTTGAACTAGCCTCGCCTCCACGTCTCTCCGACGCTTTAGAAACACTGCTTGAGGAGTTGTTCGCCGCTGTTAAACGGTCCGTGGCGAGGAGGTGCGCGCTTCTCTTCTCTGGCGGAATTGACAGCTCCCTACTAGCTTGGATATGCATGGCTCTAGGGCTAGAGCCCCTCGCAATCTCTGTAGGCCTCGAAGGGTCACACGATCTAACGTTCTCGAGTAGGGCCGCGAAGTTGTTGGGCGTAGACCACTTAAGCGTCGCGTTGACTGAACAGGAAGTGGCACAGAAGTGCAGCTACCTTTTGAAGAACATCCCCCTATCATCTATGATGGATAAGGCCCTTTCTGTAATGATCTATGAAGGCTCCAGACACGCTGCCTTGAATGGGAGGAGGCAGCTTGTAAGTGGTCAGGGAGCAGATGAGCTCTTCGGCGGGTACATGAAATATCTACGGCTGGTCGAGAGTGGCTCTTCCTCGGCTGCGGAGGCCGAGATGAGGCGTGACCTCGAGATGCTCTGGCTCACCAGTATACCGAGAGACTACGCCTCAGCAGCTTTGGCCGGCTCCCTACTAACCATGCCTTACCTAGATGAACGAATCATCTACAATGTATATAATTTGCCGCTAGAATTCAAGATTTCAAGAGGTGTCAGGAAAGTGTTGTTGAGGGCTGCTGCGAAGCATGCAGGAGTGCCTGAGGAGCTTGTAGCAAAGGAGAAGAAAGCTGCACAGTATGGAACAGGCATAGAGAGGGTTTTAAGACGTATCCAGAATTATGGAGGGTGACGATGGATGAGCAAGTTATCAACAGCCATCTCTATCGTCTCGCTTGTATTTGTCGCAATCCTCCTATTCCAAGTCATAAACTACCAACAAAGTCTAGGAAACCTCTCATCCAAGATTACAAGCCTAGAAGAAGAGCTAAGTTCTCTCAGGAGCGAGCTTGCAGCCGCGAGGGCAGATATCAACTTACTGCAAAACTCTTGGCCGACACAGACAATAGTGACAACCATTCAATACAATGTATCGCGGGTCTACGAGCTTGTAAAAGACTCTGTGGTTGAGATAAAGACGCTGTATAGATTTGGGGAAGCGGTTGGATCAGGATTTATCTATGACGACCGGGGGCACATCGTCACAAATAACCACGTGGTTGAAGACGGGGTAGAATACTATGTCTACTTCATCGATGGGAGCGCCTTCAGGGCCGTGCTCGTGGGTAGGGACCCTGACACAGACCTCGCAGTCTTGAAGATAGATACTCGTGGTGCGAATTTATCATTTAAGCCCTTGAGGTTGAGTGACTCGAGCGCTCTCCAGATAGGCGAGCAGATAATCGTGATCGGAAACCCATTCGAGCTAACTGGTAGCGTAACAACCGGCATCGTGAGTCAGAAGGGAAGACTTCTCCAGTCAACTAGAGGCTACCTAATTCCCGGGATAATCCAGATTGATGCGGCTGTAAATCCCGGTAACTCGGGAGGCCCCGTGCTGAATATGAGGGGAGAGGTTGTGGGGGTGGCCACGGCTATAGAGTCAATGACGGGGCAGTTCTCAGGAATTGGGTATGCAGTCTCTTCAAACGTCGTCAGGCGGATTGTTCCAGTCCTAATTACTAAAGGCTCGTATACCCACAGCTATCTAGGAATCTCTGGTGTTGAGATAAATGCGCTAGTGGCTAGGGAGCTCGGCCTCGATGTGAAGAAGGGATTGCTTGTAGAGAGTATTGTGCCTGGTGGGCCCGCGGATAGGGCTGGTATCAAGGGAGGGTCACGGACCATAATGGTGGCGGGGACTCAGTATAGAGTTGGCGGAGACATTATAATAGCGATTAACAACACCCCAGTCACAAGCATGGACGACCTGTTGACATATATGGTTGAGAAGACGAGCCCCGGCGATACTATAGTGTTGACTATCCTAAGGGATAGTGAGACATTAAATATCGAGGTTACGCTGGGGGAGAGGCCCTAGAGAGCTATTAGCCCCACCATGAAGAGGGGTATAAAGACCAGCGAGAGCGTGTTGAGCAGCTTTATCAGTATGTGGAGGCTTGGGGCGTAGGTATCCTTCATGGGGTCTCCTAAAGTATCGCCAACAACAGCTGCCTTGTGTGCATCTGTACCCTTCTTACCACCTATCTCGAGCAGTTTCTTCGCGTTATCCATAGCCGCGCCACCATAGAATCCCATAATCGCCAACGGTATCGCGGTGATTGTTGCGCCCAGCACTAGGGCCCCAACTGTCTTCCACCCCAAGACTATCCCCAGCAGAATCGGAGAAAGTGTAACTGTCAATGTAGGCGCGATCATTAGCCGCAGGGCTGTTGAGGTTGAGATATCCACGCACCTACCATAGTTAGGTCTCCCACTTCCATCCATTATCCCAGGTATTGTTGCGAACTGCCTCCTAACCTCCTCCACCATCTTGTAGGCGCCGCTAGCCACGGCGTTCATCGCCTGGCCCGAGAAGAGGAATGGAATCATGCCCCCGATGAAGAGTCCTATAACCACGGCGGGAGAGTTAAGCTGGAGACCGGAGGTGAGCTCCGCGACGCTTCTCAAGAGGCTCTCAGCCTCTGCTGGGCCTATCTTCCCAAGCTCATAGATACCGGCCATGTATCTAGCCACCTCGAGGAGGAAGGCCTGAAATAGAAGGAGGGCGGCCAGGGCGGCTGACCCCATTGCATATGATTTAGTCAGAGCCTTAGTAGTGTTGCCCAGTGCGTCAAGAGGCTCGAGCCTCTCTCTAATCGTCGGCTCAGCGTTGGCCATCTCCGCAATTCCTCCAGCATTATCCACAATTGGCCCCACACCGTCCATTGTCAGGATGAACCCGGCGGTTGAGAGCATGCCCATAGTGGCCATAGTTGTTCCATAGATGCCGCCCAAGAGCGGGTCGCCGATGCGAGAGAGGCTTGACCAGTAGCTACCAAGGATAAACGATAACGCCACCGCGACTACAACAGTTATGACTGGGAGCATCGAGGAGATCATGCCAGTCGATATCCCGGTCATAGTTGTCAGCGCTGGTCCTGATTGGGAGTTCTGCGCAATCAGCGAGACATATCTAGATTTAAGCCCCGTGTAGAACTCGCTGTAAAACATGATCAAGATGCCGCTGACGAGGCCGATAAGCATAGCAACATACAGCGGCAGGCCCTCAGGCCCGAATACGAGCCAGCTAGCCACGTACATCATGATAGCTGCTAAAACGCTCGTGAACAACAGCCCATCCCTTAGCGGCCCTATAGCTTCCTTGAAGCCCCGCCTCGAGATAGCCCAGAAGACCCCTGCAATCGTAGCAATCACACCGAGGGCCCTAATTATGAGCGGAGTCACGACGTACAGCTCGTTAACACCGTTAAACAACACTATAGACACTACAAGGGCTATTATCATGCCTCCAAGGTTCTCAGCCGTCACAGACTCGAAGAGGTCAGCCCCCCTCCCCGCCTCGTCGCCTACATTGTCCCCAACCAGGTCAGCAATCACCGCGGGGTTCCTCGGGTCATCCTCCGGAATTCCCGCCTCAATCTTACCGACAAGGTCGGCACCAATATCGGCGCTCTTAGTGTATATCCCCCCTCCAAGCTGGGCGAACAATGCAGCTAGACTAGCGCCAAACCCGAACCCGGCTAGAAGCCCGGGGTCCCTGAAAATCACGTACAGGATAGATAGTCCTAGGAGGCTCATCGCAATGACGGCAAGGCCCAGCGAGGCGCCGCCAAGCGTGGCAACCTTTAGAGCTTGTACGCTGCCTTGGGAAGCAGCATACGTCGTCCTTACATTCGCCCTCGTAGCCGCGTCCATGGCGATAAAAGCGGCGATGAGCGAGAAGCTTACACCAAGGAGGAAGCTGCCGGCCATAGCAACACCATAGCCAACACCACCAAGCTGGGAGAAGATGGAGAAGCTGCCCAAGATCAAAACCGCTATCGCGGCCGCAATAAAAGCGATCGTTCTAAATTGTCTCTTGAGATATGCGCTGGCCCCCTCCCTGATTGCGCGCCAGATAGTAATAAAGTCCTCAGACCCTTTAGGAAGTCTCTCCACATAGATTATCAAAAGAACAGAAGCCACAGCCCCAAGCAGTCCAACCACCATCGTGAAAATTAGCGGATCCATCACAGATAGCTTATCCATGAGGAATATATAGACTCAAGCTCGCCCAGGAACAGGGAAAAAGGACCCTTACTCCACTCATAATTATCAGGGGGGAAGTGAGAAATAACCCACCTTAAATAAGAAAACTAAAATTATAGTGTTTATTGGCTTCCTATTTAAGAATTATGATGATGTATGCATATTTAATTTTCTGCATTTCTAAGAATACTAAAAAATAAATAGTACGACTGAAATGAGCTACTGTTGAAGGAGGTTTAAACTAGCATGCAAACAAGTAAATGGGCCTCTCGGTTTATTGGGGCTGCAATAATTCAAGGTGCCATAGCTACTCTGATTACCCTATACATCGTCATAGGGCAGATATTCTTCTTGAGGCCTGAGCCCAGTCGTGTCATAGCGTTCGGGTCTGCAGGCATGTGGTTCACAATGGGCTATGTGACGTATCTGATCGTCGGTGTGATGGGCGTAGCTGTGACTGCCCTCTTCTACCACTATATCGAGGCAGTCTTAGGGAAACCCTACACTGGCCTAAGTGACAAACTCGCCTGGGCCCACATAATCCTGATGAATATCGGGGTACTCGGCGCTACTGGTTTGATGATGCTGGGTGGATACCTAGGCGGCGCCTCGATGCTTCCACCCGATGTAGGTGGTAAAGGCTGGAACCCAGGACAAGTACATACAAACATCTTCTATGGCATACCGATGGGCTACCCATTCTGGATAACGATATTCATAGTCCTGCTAGGTCTCGGAGTGATCTTGGGCGGCCTCGGATATGTTATCAATTGGAGAAGCAAATAGTTTAGAGAAAGAACAGTCCTATCCTTTTTTATCAACAACTAATAGAAATTATATTCAAAAGCTCTCTGAGCATAGTGTATTTTGCACCTAATTAGATGCGAGTTTTAAATCCTGTCAAGCCATGTCTGTTTAATACTGTCTTCTTGTAATGGATTTTATTTTTTCTAGGATTTGTGGCTGTATTTCCTTGACCATTTGTATGATTTTTTCTTGATCGAGTGTGAGTGGCTGACTGTTCTTCATTATTATTTTACCATCTACTATGAGGTCTGTGATGTCTTCACCTGTTGCGTAGAGTGGGAGGAGGTAGGGGTCATGGAGCGGTGTGAGGTGGGGTTTTTGCACATCTATTATAGCTATGTCTGCGAGATAGTCTTCTTGGAGCCGGCCTGCCTTAAATCCTAAAACCCGTGCTCCATTATAAGTGGCTGCTTTTAGAGCTGTTCTCGGCGTTATGACATTGAAGTCGTGGTAGGGCGTGCCATAGTACCCAGTGAGTCCACTTATCATGATGTTCATTTCCATGAACAGGTCTATGGGTCTATAACTTCCGCCGTCACTGCCGAGGGCTATATTTACTCCTGCTGCGATTAGCTCAGGTATTCTTGGGAAATTCATGTAAAGCATTGCTATTGTGGGGCAGTGTATGATGTTGGTCCCTGACGATGAGAGTTGCCGTATCTCCTCGCCGGTGAGGAATGCACAATGTGCGGCTAATACATTATCGCCGAGGAATCCCTTAGAATAGAGATACTCCACAGGCCTCAACCCCCAGCGCGCGAGAGCGTGTTGAATCTCGGAAACCTCCTCGTTTAGATGCATATGAACCCTAACACCATCCGTCCTCGCGTATCTGAACGTCTCCTCTATCTGTTGGTCGCTAGATGTCATGATCTGTCTGATGGAGTAGCTGCCCCTTACTCGCCCATTCCTATATCTCTGGATTAGGTCTCTATTCATTTGGACTGTCCGCGTATAGTTTTCCGGCCCCCTATCCATCGTGGAGTGAGTTACGAGGGCTCGTAGACCCGACCTTAAAGCAGCTTCAGCCAGTATCTCAGGGTACGGGCCGCCGGCATCTGCGAAGGATGTAATTCCCTTCCTAATCATGTTTAGGCAAGAGAGCTCTACGCTTATTTCTGCCTCCTCCCTTGTTAGCTCCGCCTCGAATGGTATTAGTACGCGAAGCCATATTGGATGGACTTGTAGCTCTTTCATGGATAGGGCGCCCCTTAACAATATCTGGAAGGCATGTGTATGAGCGTCCACGAGGCCAGGTATAGCTATTTTGCCACCACCGTCGATCTCTTCTACCAAGTCGAATTTGAGTCGTTGGCCTATTTTCACAATTCTATTGTTCTTGACTGCGATATCTACTCCGTGGAGTATGGTGTCGCTCGCAGGGTCTAGCGCGGTTATGTTCTTAACCAGGATGTCGACTTCTTCTCTCAAGTTTCAGATGCGTACTCTACTATCCAGTCCATGTTCATAAGCATTGTGCGGTCCGCTCGCTCACCATTACCTATTATCTCGTTGCCCTTTGTATCTCGGATAGGTTCATCCATATTGCCCTCGCTGCTAATTGGCTCGAAGAGTCCCTCCTTCATCTCCTCATACCTCTTCTTGATGAGTAGCTGTGTCTCCTCCGGTATTACCGGGTTTAGCGGTGCCATGTAGACGGGACCCTCGGGCTTGCCTAGCGTGCTCTGCTCAGGTGGCTTAGCCCATCTAGAGGCTGTGAAGTCCCCTAACTTTGACCAGATGTCCACAGACTGCCAGGTCCCCGATAGTATCATTTTGTAGAACTCCAAGTAGAGTACTCCCCAGTTAACTATGTGCCCGGTCAGATGCGAGCTGGGGCCGAATCTGGTCATGTCTGTGTAATGGCTGAAACACCATGTCCGTCGCCCCTTCTGGGTGGTGTATTCTTCAGCTACTTGAAGCGCGGTGGGTGAATCTTCTGAAGACGATATCACATCAGCATCTATCGTGTCTATCAGTGAGATGACCGCGTCACGGGCCTTTACAGGGTCGAACCAGCTGTTCAGCCAGACAATTCTAGCCTTAATCTCTTTACCGGTCTTCTTCTTGTATGCGTATCGAGCTCCAAGTATGAAGGAGTTAACAAGTCTATTAATTACTGGTACTGGGAATGTGGCTACCACGCCAACCGCGCCTGTACTAGTTATAGCCCCAGCTGCTAGCCCCTCGAGATAATATATTTGATAGGTGTTTATGTCTGCTACCGACATGTTCTCTGGCGCGTTTCCCAGCGCTCCAGCCCTGAAACCGTTTATGTGGACAAAGTATTTCTCAGGATATTCCGCAGCCAGCTCAGCCATCGGGTCCATGTACCCGAAGCTCGTACCAACCACCAGGTCAACACCTTCAACCTCTATCAAGCTCTTCATCGCGCCTTTCACATCAGCATCGCTAACACCTTCGATGTACACACTCTCCACACCGCGAATCCTGCTGTCAGCCCACCTTCTCCCCTGGTCATGGGAGTATGACCAGCCATAGTCCTTGGCTGGGCCGATGTAGACATATCCAGCCTTAACATTCCTCCCGACCTCTCTTGTAATGGTCACCTCGCGCTCCAGAGTTGTCGTCCTTACCCCGCCTACAGACATGAAGGTGCCTAGCGAGCCAACGGCACCACCTAAAAGCAGCCCACCTATAAGCGCCTTATTCAGACTGCCTAGGAAACTTCTACGAGTTCTACTATCAGAGCCCACGTCATTGCTTTTGGGAGTTTAAATAAAAAGGAGTTGTTCAACCCTGTATAAAATTTACATAATCGAATAACTTGCCTGCTCAAGAAGGTAGCAGGTAGTGGGCTGTTACTGCGGAGGCCAGCGCGAGCGTAAGCGGTATCGTCAGGCCTGGCACAGTATTCCACTTCTTGAGGAGTTGTAGCGTGAGGTAGTATCCGGTTATGATTGCTATGTTTGATGCTATGGCTGAGGGTAGGGCCATCCTGAAGAAGGCTGTGGTTACTGTGATTGTGTAGAAGAGGAGGTCGCCTAGGCCAATGTTTATATCTCCCACCTCGACGACCAGGCCCCTGAGCTGGTGGATTCTCTCGCGGTATTGTTCGTGGCTTAGGAGTGAGAGGTATCCCTTCTTGACCATTATGAGGTCGAAGACTGCGAGAGAGGCTGTGAGGGCTATGAATGTGAATAGCGGTATCATGTATCCGATTAGTGTTCCGCCTGCGGCGGCGGTGATGCTTGCTGCGAGGAGGGCTGCTAGTCCAGAGGTCCTCCTAACTAGGAAGGCGAGGAGGGTTGATACAAGAAGGCAGACAACCAGTATCCCGCCAACCGGGAGAATCAGGGAGAGCTGCCCAACATATCCAAGGTGGACCAAGAGTGTCAGGAAGGTGACCAGCCAGAAGGCGCCTATCGAGATTAGTGAGACCAGCTTTGGGAATTTTCTGAAGATTAGGAAGAGAGTGAAGCCTGCGACTGCTATGAGGCTTAGGAGCGTTAGGGTGTTTAGGTAGGGGGCAGGCGAAGTGGCCGGAGCCTCGGCAGGCTCCTCAACAACCACAACGGGAGCAACAGGCTCTATCTCGACATAGTTCCTTGAAAGATTCAGGATGAAGAGCCAGAGAATTACTGTGAGAACTATGGGCGGCAGGGCCTCTAAACCGACTGTCCTCAGCTTCAACTCCTAAAAATATTCTTATAGGGGTGTAATTATACGTTTGGACAGTTGAAGTACAGGTTGATGGATATTCTCGCCTGCCCAATGTGCAGGAATTTTCCACTAAAGCTACATGTCTTCCAGAGTGAGTCGAGGTATAGTGTCGAGGAGGCCACAAGGTGTGAGCTATACTGCTCCTACCACGATGGATTGATTGATGAGTTGGAGGAGACTAGGTGCAGGGAATGCTACTCGGTCGAGATTACGGATGGTCTCCTGACCTGCCCAAAATGCGGGCGCTGGTATGCCATAATAGATGAGATTCCGATCATGCTGCCTGATAACCTCAGGGATAGGAAGAGGGAGTCAGAGTTCATCAATAAATGGAGCGGAAAGATTCCCCCTGACGTCCTGAAGATGGTGTCTAGGGAGTAGCGGGCTGGTCGCTGCTTTGGTTGACGTCCTAGTCCACGGCTCCGACCTCTCCGCCGCGCTGATCTGGTATGGATTAAGGCGTGGAGGGTTTGATGCCTTTCTAGTGCATGGCGCGATGAGGATGAGTGAGGGGTTGGCCTATCTGCCATTCACATCTGAGTGGATCAAGTATGTCCGTGGCATGGGTGTTGGCAGGTTCTCCGAGGAGTATGGGGTTTGGCTTAAGACCTCGGATAATATCGCCGGGAGATTCTATCCAGCTATCAAGGCTGGTGTAGGTGAGGCTAGGGGGATTGCTGAAGAGATTTTGTCAGCCTGTGAGGGTGGTGTGGAGCCCTGGTGTAGGAGCATTAGCTGGCGCCAAGTGAAGGATGGATTCCAGTACATTGTGGTGAGTAGGACTGGGAAGAAGCTCAGCGGAGCCGCCCAAATACTGATAGACACTAGTGCTGAGAAAATGGCTGGTGGGGGAGTTTTTGTCCACACCTCTCCGTCTGTGATGAGGGATGCTGTGCTGGACCTCTCCGGGCGATTCATCCGCCTAACAGTCCCTCACGGCAGGATTGAGACCAGCGTCCACGTGGGTGCCGAGGAGAGGCGGCGGGGCGTCATATGCAGAGTCACACTCCCACTCCGCGAAAGTATCGATTTAGGCACCATGCCCCTTCTCCACGCGGGTGTGAGGAGTGGGCTTGTGAGGCCACCCTGGCTAGGCGACTACTTCGCTGCCTCTTCGCTTGTTAGCGTGAAGATAGTTGAGAACTGGCTGGGCAGCGGAGACCTAAGCGAGAACCTGCTGGCCTATCTGACCGAGTTGAAGACCAGGTCTGAATTATGCCTCAGAGTCGTCAGAGATGTTACGACAGGTGTTGTGGGGGAGCTTGAGCTATCTTATATTTTCGAGGGCCTTAGGCCGCCGCCTACCCCTAGCTATAGACTTTGAAGCCTATCAGTGGCGCTACCTCGTTTATGCAGCGTCTACACAGGTAGAGCTTATATTTCCTGATAACGCCTACACTTGTGCCGCATCTTCTACATGTAGCGACACCCTTGCCAAACTTCCTCTTCTTAGGTGGTCTGATCTTCGCCACAAGCCCCAGATGGTGTGTGGCGATATTTATGGTTGAAAGCTCCTTTTAGGGCCGCGTGTCATGGGGTCTACCAGACACGCTCCCCAGCTATGGAAGGAGGCTCAATACTGCGTTTAAGGTGAGAGCTAGGGCGGCCAGCCTACGCGATAGTATTCCCCAATTTTTCGCCATAATCCTTGAGACATATAGGAGGGGGAGGGCGGGGATGACTAGAAGGATGATATTAATTGTGTTCATCCCGTATTCCATGGCTAAGGGTGCAAGTAGGAGAAGCCTGCACGCGAACGCCACCAGTTGCGGCGGTCTGAGACACTGGGCGTGGCCTTGTTTGATAGCGTCTCCCACTCCGCCATTGTATACTGCATGGGCTATGTTGTGCTTTTCCCTTCTGACGATATAGATTACGAGATAGCTAACTATTAGAGGGTTTAGAAACGTCGTTAGGGGCTTCGCGTATGCGGGCAGATATCCTAACGTAGTTGCAGAGGCTAGCATGGTGGTTATAGGCGTGAACCATTTAAATGCCCCCCTCTCAACAAATTGCGGTGTCTCAGGGTTTCCTCTTGGGAGGAGACGGGAGCCAGAGTCGATTAGGATTTCTGAGAAGAGGAGTGTTGTGAGCCCCTCTCCCGCGCCGGCGCCTGCTGCTTGTAATGCTCTACGGGTTATGCCACCCCAGCCGAATCCTAAGAGGCCTACAACGAGACCTCCGAGGGCTCCTGCAAGCGGTATTGTGAGGTCTGGAGTGGCGGGTGATGCCATCCAGGTACATAGTGTAATGGGTGAGATATATTCTATTTTCTTCTATATAGGCTATATAGTAATAATCTAAGCTGGACGGCAAATTCCAACTTAAATAAAACAGTTACAACCTAGCGGCGGGAATCCTAATATGGTCACACATATGCCACTCCAAAAAATCAGTGAGGATGTTTGGCTCATACCGAGGTCCTATAGGAGTGACATGAGGGTCCCCACCTACATCTTTGCCTCGGAGAAGCTTTTACAGAAGATGCTGACCGATAGGACGCTTCTCCAGGCCGTGAATGTGGCTACTCTCCCAGGTGTTTTGAAGCATGTGGCTGTTCTCCCGGACGCCCATGAGGGTTATGGATTCCCTATAGGCGGCGTGGCTGCAATTGATGCCACGGAGGGTGTAATCTCGCCTGGAGGGGTCGGCTACGACATCAACTGTGGCGTCAGGCTCATGGTTACTAATCTGATGGAGAGCGATGTTAGGTCGAGGATCACAGAGCTTGTGAACGCAATCTTTAGGAACGTCCCCGCGGGGCTAGGCTCTCGTAGGAAGGACCTGGTTGTCACGCACTCAGACCTAGACAGAATAGCAGTCGAGGGGGCCAGATATATTGTTGAGAAATACGGCCTCGGCTGGAACGAGGACTATAAATACATCGAGGAGGAGGGAAAGTTTCCAAGATACCGTACAGGTAACATCCCTGACCCAGACCCCTCGGTGGTCTCACGGGAAGCGAAGAGCCGTGGAGAATCCCAGATAGGGACGCTTGGAAGCGGAAACCACTTCCTCGAGATACAGAGGGTTGAGAGGATATATGACAGAGAGGCCGCCAAGGCCATGGGGATCTTCAGCGAGGGCCAGATAACAATTCTGATTCACTGTGGAAGCAGGGGTTATGGTCACCAGATCTGCAGCGACTACCTCAAGGTGATGGAGAGGGCTGTCTCAAAATACAACATCAGACTTCCTGATAGGGAGCTGGCCTGCACCCCAGCAAGCAGCCCGGAGGCGACGCAGTATCTGAAGGCATTCGGGTGCGCCGTAAACTTCGCATTCGCAAACAGGCAAGCGATAAGCCACTGGGTTAGGCAGAGCTTTGAGCAGGTCTTCAAAAGGCCTGCGGAAGAGATGGACCTTAGAATAGTCTATGACGTCTGCCACAACATTGTAAAGCTTGAGAAACATAAGATCGACGGCGAAAGCAGAGACGTCTTTGTCCACAGGAAGGGAGCTACGAGGAGCTTCCCAGGCAACACTCCCTACTATTCAGACATGATCCCCGCGACCTACAAGAGCCTCGGCCAGCCTGTCTTTGTTCCCGGGAGCATGGGGACGGCTAGCTGGGTCCTCCTTGGTCAACCAGGCTCTCTCGAATTGACTTTTGGGAGCACGGCCCATGGTGCTGGGAGGCAGATGAGTAGAGCTGGTGCGAAGAGACAATATCGTGGAGACCAGGTGGTCCGGGCGCTCGAGAATAGGGGAATTTACGTTAAAGGCGACACCATGGACACTATTGTCGAGGAGGTCCCTGAGGCCTATAAGAATCCTGACGATGTTGTGGAGGTCGTGCATAACGTTGGGATTAGCTCGAAAGTTGCGAGGCTCGTGCCCATCGGAGTAGTTAAGGGCTAGTTTTCTTGGCCCGTTTATCAAGAAGGGGTTTCATTGGAGTGGCTCTTTTAGGAGTCTCCGCGGCCGCCACAGCATCCACAGTTGCAACATTGGACAATAGGGTTGAGATAACCCGTATTGATGCTGGCCTCGGGGCGAGGCTAGCTTTTCTTCCCGACATCCACTACCACGATCTTGGTGAGAGGCATGTGGAGATGGCTTTAGACGCGGTCGCGGAGGCTGACCCAGACATCGTAGTCCTTGGTGGCGATTTGGTTGATGAGGAGACGAGGGATTTTGACGGTCTAGAGAGGCTACTGAAAGAGGTTAGCCGCGGTGAGAATATCGCGGTTCTAGGTAATCATGAGTGGTGGAGCGGATACTCTGGCCGCGCAGCAACCCTGCTGAGGAGGAACGGTTTTAAGCTATTATCCAACGAGTATGGAGAGACCAGCATCGGAGGGATATATGGATACGACTGGGGCGAAAACAGGGCCTACCATGCCATAAAATTCAACGGGCTCGTCATATCCCACGATCCCAACGCGGCAGACAGCGTAAGTGGAGGAGCGCTGGTATTAGCTGGTCACACACACGGAGGCTTCAATCTTTTAGGCCTCACCATCTACTCCAACTCAAGGTATACCCGCGGGCTTTACAGCCTTCGTGGAGGGGTTAGGCTATATGTCTCGAGGGGTCTGGGGCAGATGTTTCTCCAGCCTAGAATCCACTCTAAGCCTGAGCTCCTTGTCATAGACTAGCAGCCTATTCAGCTTTTGGAAAGTGCTATAATCCTGTGCTGCTGCAGGAAGTTACGGCATGATGAAGGGTCCATTGATAGTTGCGCATAGGGGGCTCTCGTGTAGGTTCCCCGAGAATACCCTCAGGGCTGTTAAGGAGGCTTTGAGGCTGGGTGTTGACGGTGTCGAGGTTGATGTGAGGGTTTGTAGGGATGGAGTTGTTGTTTTGATGCATGACGAGTCGGTTGAGAGGACTACGAATGGGAGTGGGAGGGTTAGGGATTTGACTTGGGCTGAGATTAGGGGGCTTGATGCCGGCTCGTGGAAGGGGGAGGAGTTCGCCGGCGAGCGTGTGCCGCGGCTTGAGGATGTGCTCGCGGAGACCGCAGGTAGGGTTGTTCTGCACGTGGAGGTCAAGGAGCCTGGTAGCGAGGAGACTATCCTCAAGGTTGCGAGAGAGTGCGGAGCACTTGACTGGATACTAATTACGAGCTTCTATCCCGAGGTTATTAGGAAGGTCCACTCTCTTGAGCCGAGAGTGGGGAGAAGCCTAATAGTGGGGTGGCATAATGAAGCTGAGGATGTCAGGAGTGGGCTCCCAGTATTCTGGGCCCTTGAATGCGGAGCGAACGCGCTCGCACTCTACTGGGGCCGCGCATCTTGGGAGATTATCTACCATGCCCACCAGAGGCTCCTAGCCGTCGCAGTATGGACAGTCAACGAGAGAGAGGAGGCTGGAAAGCTGGCTGATATGGGGGCAGACGCCATAGTCACAGACCATCCAGACATCATGATTAACTATTTGAGAAGAGGATAGATTGGGTGAATGTTAGAGGGCCCGTGGCCTAGCATGGATAGGGCGCCGGCCTCCGGAGCCGGAAGTCGCGGGTTCGAGTCCCGCCGGGCCCGGATGGATTCTTTTATGAACGCGTTGTTGGGACGGGGGGTATGTGTA
>Ga0105160_1000129_pt1 | contig 37619 bp, 45 predicted proteins | sample GXS110809BmetaG_FD_89591 | JGI IMG/M metagenome (GOLD analysis project Ga0105160, IMG submission 89591) | Hot spring microbial communities from Gongxiaoshe hot spring, China to study Microbial Dark Matter (Phase II) - GXS 110809B | ecosystem: Environmental > Aquatic > Thermal springs > Hot...
GGAATCTTCATCGACTTCGGCATAAGCTACTCGGCTAGGAGACGTTTCTTCGGCTGGTTCCTGAGGCCCAAGAGGTTCTCACTGCTCGCCAGCCTATTAACTACCGGCTCAGTCCCACGAGTCGCGAATCTCTATGACAGGGATCTCTTTGATCCCACAGGACTAGCGGCCGAGGCCCTCAGCAGGGCGCCAAAACTAGACGTGAGGGCAGTAGTAGTCAGCCACCCCCACACAGACCATATAGGCCACGTCTCACTCCTCCGTAAAGGCATCCCTATATACCTAGGCATGGGGAGCTACGAGATATCCAAGACGAGGGAGACGACCAAACCTGCGAAGACTGTCGAGGATAAAATATTCGCCGATGATGAGAGGCCTGTCCAGCTCTTCAGGACAGGCGCCAGGGTTAGGATTGGCTCATTCGAGGTGATTCCTATTCATGTGGACCACTCGGTTCCAGGCTCATATGGTCTGATAATACACTCGCCTGAAGGCAGCGTGGCATACTCTGGGGACCTAAGGCTACACGGGCCTAAGAGAGCATTCACGGAGGAGTTCGCGGAGGCCGTGGCGTCTCAGGGCGTTGATGTTGTTATGATGGAGGGGACCCGTATAAGAGAGGAGGAGCAGGTGACTGAGATGGATGTGGAGAGGGGTCTCACCCGGCACATCTCTGCGAGGAAAGGGCTCGTGGCCGTGCTCACTGGTCTCGTAGACTATGACAGGTTACGCTCGATCGTTTCTGCCTCTGAGGCTGCTGAGAGGACGGTTCTTGTCTCGCCCAGAATGGCTGTGATGCTTGAGACTTTTAATAGGCTTGGAGTGATGCCTCGTGATTTCCTCCCAGGTGGGGGGAGGGTGGAGGTGCTGGTTGAGAGGAAGGGAAGTGGAATGTTGGATAAGCAGGATTACCACGGATGGGAGAGGGAATACCTAGATAGAATTCTAGAGAGGGGTCTGAGGCTGTTTACAGATCTGGATGTTGCAGCTCATCAGGGTAGATATACGGTGGTCCTGAACTCGCCTGACGATGTCCTAGACCTTCTACTGATGAGGCCTGTCGAGGATTCCCTCTTCATCTACTCTACAAGCGAGCCCCACAACGAGGAGCAAGAGATAGACAGGGAGCGGATAGACAACTGGCTCTCAATCCTAGGCATGAAGAGCATACAGGTCCACGCATCCGGCCATGCCAGCAGAGAGGAGCTGGCCAAGATACTAGGCACCACCCGCCCCAAGAAGGTAATACCTATACACACGGAAAACCCCGAGCTATTTCAGCCAGTCCTGAGCAGGGTTGCGCCCGGTTCCACCCTTATAAACCTGCACCCCCAAGTCCCCATCACCATATAAATAGGGGAGATGGTTATGGTAATACCCTCTACATAGCGTCTAAAGAAGCCAGATAAACCTAAAAAGCCTCCCTTATTAAAAATTAACGAAACCATGCCGCGAGAGTTTGTCGTTGTCGAGTCAAAGGTTAGGGAGCTGCTGCCGGAGGGTATCAGGCTTAGTAGCGACGCGCTGCAGGGTCTTGACGCCGTCGTCAGACAGGTTATCCAGCGGGCTGTAGAGCGCTGTCAGGCAAACAACCGCAAGACAATAATCAAGGAAGACTTCTAAAGCGGGAAAGGCAGCTGAGAAGGAATAACCCTGTCCGGCAGGAAGAGTATCAACATTTATCTCTCGAATTTTTATGCTATTGTCGTGGGTGATGATAGCGGGTATTTCTGAATCGTGATGAGGATACCCGCTCTGACACCATGCTTCAGACAGTTATCTCGACACATACGTCGAGCTTAGAGTAGTATCTCCTTATCGAGGACTCGCCATATTTCTTCTTAAACATCTCGACAACCCTTTCCACACTTTTCTGCTCGCTCGTGGGCTTAGCCGTGACCGAGACCCTATACCTCCCAGCTGAAAGCTCCATGGAGGGGTTTGAAAGAACATTCTTGTACCAGTTGGTCTCCGAGCCCTCGACTGGGAGAAGATAGATCTTCCTACCCTCGCTGACAAACCAGACTGGCAGACTGATGCGTCTCCCACTCTTCCTCCCAACAACAGTTATCTCAAGCTCGCTCGTGTGTGATAATGCCTTAAGAAACTCGTCAACCTGCACGGCTATTAGCAGCCCTCTATAGTATAAAAGCGTTCCCTAGGTTGGAGAGTAATGCGTATTTAGTGAGCCGTTAGTAACATGCATGGATGGATGCGGATGTAGTGGTTGTCGGCGGAGGATTCGTTGGCCTCCACACTGCGTACCGGCTTCATAAAGGTGGGTTCAGAGTAGTTGTGGTTGGTGGTGAGGCCCCGCGCAAAGGCGCGTCTTGGGGTAACGCGGGGCTCATACATCAGGGGTCAGCAACCACTGTCCCAGAGATAATTGGGTTCTGGCGTGTGGTTAGGCTGGCCCTGAGACGGGGGTCCTACATCTCTTCAAACCCATGGATAGCTCTGCGCGAGTCCCTACCTGGCGGATGGATCTGGAGGTACGCTCGCTCCCTTAACAGAGAGGAGATAGCAAGGCGTAGCGCGGTTCTGGCACAGCTTATCCCTGAGAGCAAGAGGCTGTGGCTCGAGATAATTAGAGGTGAAGGCCTTGACGCTGAGTTGAAAGAGAAGGGTTCTCTTGAGGCTTACTTCTCAGAGGAGCTCTTCAGCCTCGAGTCTCGCGTCGTCTCGGAGGAGGCTTCAAGGCTAGGCTACAGGGTTCAGATCTTCGATGGTGTGAAATGTAGGGAGATGGAGCCGTTGTTGAGGGAGAATGTAGTGGGAGGGATATATTATTCGGATGATGCGTGGGTAAACCCCTCCAAGACTCTGAACTCTTTCATCTCAGCCCTCCAGCGCCTAGGCGTGAGTATAACGTGGGAGAGGGTGAAAGAGGTTAAGGAGGATGGGGATGGTTTAAGGGTCTTGGCTGAAAGTGGGGAGATGAGGGCGGGGCGTGCAGTCATCGCAGCTGGAGCATGGACTGGAAGACTTCTACACAACCTCGGAGTCGATATACCACTCATAGCGGGTCGGGGATACCTCGCTCTCACAGAACCGGTTAGAGAGAGGCTTTCCATGCCAGTATTCTATGCTGATGAAAAAGTCATCGCTGGCCAGACAACAGAAGGAAATCTGCGTCTAACAAGCTACTTCGAGCTCAACAACCCAGACGCGCCTCTAGACCGCTCAAAGATAGTCCAAATGGCCGAGAAGATGCGGGAAGCCCTTAAGATTGAGGGGAATCTACGGATAATTGACGAGTGGGTTGGCTCCAGACCCTGCGTATATGACGGCCTACCGGTAATTGGGAGGGTCGGCAAGAGAGGGCTGGCCGTGGTGGCTACAGGGATGTGCAGGCTCGGCCTCACGCTAAGCCCTATAGGTGCCAAGCTAGTAGAAGACATCATAACCGGGCAGGAAAACCCCATACTGCAACACTTCTCCCCCACAAGATTCTCATAGACAAACCAAGACATCGAGAAAGACACCGGACACACCTACCATATCCTAAAGGCTTAAGCCCCGCCCTTCTCCCTATAAAAACTCAAAATCCAGTCCTCGGAAATAGCTTATATTCCGCGCTCTGTAAGCAATTAATGGCTCTTGCCTAGTCGTCAGGAATTAATCGTCATGTCCCTCGCGATCATCCTGGCCCTGTTATTCATCTTCTTTAACTCCCCTCCCTTCTCATTCCTATCATCCCGCGCAGTTGCATATGCCTCCAACATCGCCCCCTCAGTGGGAGGCGGCATTACTGTAAAGGTCAGGGTTACGCATCAGATAGATGGTGAGGACGCTGGGCCGCCGAGAGCTGGATTGGTTTTTGTGGTGTTGGGAGGCAATATAGCAGACCTCGACGAGAAGGGTGAGGCGGTCTTCAACCTGCCACCCGGCAACTACAGCCTTATAGTCTCATGGCGTGACGGCATACTCTACCCATTCAGAACAATCGTGAAGGTTGAGAAGCCTCTACTAATCCTTGTATCGTTTAAGGAAGTGAAGCTTGTTCCCGACTCTATAATATTAAGAGTAAACTATACCAGAGATTCTAGTGGGGTCGAGATACAGTATATGACTCCGTCAGAGCAAGTTATTCATGCCTCAACCCCAATCATAAGCACGATAGACAAGGATGGTAGAAAGCTTGTCTACCCCACAAGCGAGATTGTTGAGGAGCATATAACTCCACGTCCCTACTACATCAGCCTCCAACCATCGGCGGGCTACACCCTCTACGACGTAGTGATTCCCATACATTCAAGCACGGAAATAATTGTCCCTTGGGAAATATTATCCTTGATTAGCGACGAGACTTACATACCCATCCAGATCACCAACGCGACGGTGGTTGAAGGAGATATAGAATGGAGCTAGACATAATCTACAGCCCTGTATTCTGGCTTGTGCTTAACATTCTCGTGGCTTTTGGGATACTGAAGCTGAGGAGGAGCCTTAGTAGTGGGGCTAGGCATGGGGAGGGTGAGCTGGTTGAGGGTCCATTCTGGAGGCTTGAGAAGGCCCTGAGTATGGAGGTGACCGATGAGAGGCAAAAAGAGTATCTAAAGAATTGCATCAGCATTTTTCTCCAGCTCGTAAATGAGCGGGGCGTGATGCGTGTTGAGTCATCCTCGACGGTGAGGGAGATACTTCAGGAAATGGATGGGAGGGAGGCTTTGGAGTTACTGGAGCTTTACGAATCAGCCCGCTTCAGCCAACGCCTACTAGACAAGGAGGAGTTACGGATTTTCAAAACTAGGCTTAGAACGCTCGCACGTATGGTCATCCACTAAACTCCCTCACAATCTCGTTAAGCAAAATCATCGCCTTCCTTGGAGTGGGGCCGAGCGGGCCTCCTAGCACTAAGCCATCTAGGCCAATACCCGCTATATCTTCAAGTCGTGCTCTCACGTATCCAGGAGTGCCAGCGATTGAAAAAAGCTCCACCAACTCGTCGGGAACAACCTTATGCATCTCGAGCCACATCCTGGCCCGGACCAAGGCCCCTATCTCCCTAATTGTCTCCCCGCTTATCCCCAACTCCAAAGCCATTTCTGGGGAAAGGCCCTGAACAACCACACCCACATATGGCTTCACCGTCTTGCGCGCCTTTTCAGAATCCTCGTGGACAGATATCAGGGCCTCAAGCTCTATCAAGAAGTTCCCGCGGCTACGCCCCACCTCGTCCAAGACCCCTCTGAGGATGTTCAGGGGCTTCTTAGGGTTGGGGAGCCAGGAGGTGTTTATGAGGATACCGTCCCCCAGCTCCGCTGAAAGTCTCAACATCCTAGGGCCCTGAGCCGCTATGTAAATCGGTATTCTCCCCCAGGCCTTGAAGTCCAGACCTGGGACTCCGCCGCGGCTCGCCTCGCTTAGCATCTCTCTAATCGTCCTCACGGCCCACCTTACCTTCTCCACAGGCCTCTCCTGAACAACTCCCAGACTCTCGAGAACATTTCTGTCACCCGCTCCAATACCTATCGAGACTCTGCTCGGCGCCATCTCGGAGAGCGTAGCCGCCATCTGGGCCATCATGACAGGGTGGCAGAGATAGGGGTTCATGATTCCCAGCCCGATGCGCGCCCTCTTCGTCACAGAGGCCATGGCCGTTGCAGCAACTGCTATGTTCCTGTTGTAGTAGTGATTGCTGAGCCATATAGTGTCGAATGTGAGAGTGTCTGCTAGGTTGGAGTATATCTGGAGGCGCCAGATAGGGTCTTTTGGCGGAATCTCTAGCGAATACTTCATGGCTCTGGTACGAGGCCGTGAAGCCTAAGCACCCTTAAAGTCTTCTCAGGCTCAGCCTTCAAACTCAAATCAACAAGCATATAGACCATGTCCGGAGAATCAAGCTTCCCGCTGAGGAAGCGGCCAACAATCTCCCCAGCCGCCTCAGGCGAAACAACCGAGTAGTTATACGTCGTCAACAAGATGTCGAGTAGGTCCTCAGCTAACAGGCCTCTAGACTGGAGTATACCTATACGGCGTCTGAGGTCATCCGGGTCCACAACCGTCCAACCCAAATTATATAGAAAGCTCCGCGCCACCTATTATGAGTTTGTTGGGGTATGTTAGTCCTCGGGCAAGCTGTAGAGGCCGAATCTCCCATGGAGCAGTCATCTTAGGAAGCACGGAGATTGGCGAGGGGTCCTACATCGACTTTAACACGGTGGTCGGTTATCCCTCGAGGGATAAGGTGTTGGAGGGTAGGCCCTCATCGATTAACCAGCTCGACGAGTTGAGCTCAGGTGCCAAAATTGGTGGTGGGTGTGTGATACGGTCTGGATGCGTGATATACGAGGGAGTTGAGCTCATGGATGGCGTGGAGCTGGGACATGGCGTTCTGGTGAGGAAGGGGTCGAGGGTGGGAAGGTCTGTTAGGATAGGGAGCGGAAGCCAGCTGGACGGAGAAGTTGAGATTGATGAGGGCTCCAATATCCAGTCGATGGTCTACCTCCCCCACCTCACAAAGATCGGTAAGAAAGTCTTCATAGGTCCACTTGTCTGTGTCACAAACGACCGATATCCACCGAGCAGAAAACTAACGGGCGTCACGATAGAGGATGAGGCCGTAATAGGTGCAGGCGCTCTACTACTAGCGGGCGTGAAGATAGGGGCTAGAGCTGTCGTGGCAGCGGGCTCTATAGTTGTGAGAGATGTCGAGCCTGGCCAGTTGGTGATGGGCTCTCCGGCGAGGCCTGTCTCGGTCAGAGAAATATTTGAGGAGAAGAAGAGGAGCTATGAGATGGGGTAAATTGCTTAATGTTTATATGCCTCTGATGGTCCTAAATCAGGCGGAGGGATCAGGAGAGTAATAATGGTGGAGACTTGCCCCACCTGTGGGCTCCCCAAAAATCTCTGTGTCTGCCAAACCATCGACTATGAACAGCAGCGGGTTAAGATCAAGCTGGAGACTAAGAAGTGGAACAAGATGATGACGGTTATTGAGGGGCTTAACTCAAGCAACATCGATATCGACGAAGTGGCATCTATCCTTAAGGCTAAATGCGCTTGTGGAGGAGCTGTGAAGAACGGGGTAATTATGCTGCAGGGAGACCAGCGCGACAAGGTGTCGAAGATACTGGCAGAGCTTGGCCTGCCGCCTGAGAACCTCGAGATAATCTAGCCGGCTGCAGCGCCCTCAAGCCTCTTATTTATCAGAGCTATTATCTCCTCTTTTCTCAGCCCCTCGGTTGCGATGTTCAGTTTCCTAGCCGCCTCTATGAGCTGTTTATCAACCACCCCCACGGCCTCCACACCAGGCCGCAGAAGATCATTAACATACTTGTCAGCCTCTATACGCGTCTTCTGAAGTTCATTCATGAACCTCCCGAAGGCGCGGGCGAGCTCCGGAATCTTATCCGGGCTCCAAAAAATCATGACCAAGACGACGCCTAAAACCATCACCCACTCAATTCCCTCAATAGGCATTCCTAAACAATCCTCTCCAGAATCGACTTTTATCCTTTACTTATTTAAAAATAGAGAATACGCCCTTTAGCCTTGAATGTGGTTGGTGTTATATGGCCTGGGCTGCGCTTTCCAGTGCCTCCTTTAGGCCCTTGAACCTGTTCCTGACCGTTACTTCCGTAACTCCAGCAGCACGGGCTATGTCCTTCTGTGTTATGTTCTGCATTGTTTCTTGGCATGCCATGTATAGGGCGGCTGCGGCTATGCCTACTGGGTCCTTTCCTACTATCGCTCCACGGGACGCGGCCTTGTTCAGTAGGTTAAGCGCCTCCTGCACCGTCCTCTCGTCTAGGTTGACCCGCGAAGCTATCTTCCTGATATATAGGCTAGGCTCGACGACCGGTATCTTGATGTTCAGGTTCTTAACGAGGAGTCTGTAGCCCTGCGCTATTGTCTTCCTCTTCACCAGCGGATAGACGCGCTCAAACTCTCTCAGGTCTCTCGGCATCCCACTCATCCTGCAGGCGGCATAAGTTGCGGCCGCAACTATGCTCCTGATGGATCTCCCCCTGACCAGCCCAGCCTTCAAGGCCTTCCTGTATATCGACATGGCCATCTCTGCTACTGACTGTGGAATGTGTAGCTTATCCACATATATCTCCAGGACGTTGGCCGCTTGCTGGAGGTTTCTGTTCTCGGAAGCATTCACCTGCGATGTCTGGTCAAGCTTCTTCAGCCTAAGCATCTTCTCACGCATCTCCTTTGGCAGACGTCTTCCACCAGCATCCTCTCCAATCCTATTAATCACCGTAGAGAGGCCGTGATCTCTATACATTATGGAGAGTGGCGCGCCGGTCCTGGCCCTGCTCTGCTGGTCGTCGTCGAGGCTCCTCCACTCAGGCCCTCTATCAACATCCTTAGCCAAGAGAACGTATCCGCAGTCGCCGCAGCTTATCTCGCCGGTCCTGGAATCAGTGATTATGTTGTCGCTCCCACACTCTGGGCAGATGTAACCCTCAACACGCCTATTAGGAAGTGCCATTTACATCCCCCCTTACGCCTATATTATATTGGGTGAAAAGTTTTAAACCCCCTCACCTCACTGAATATAATCTTTTGCCAGTTAATATATCTTATGTATATCTGTAACCCTAAACACTATACAGTATATACTTCAAGAATCCGCTGAAAGAAACGCGAAACGCTCCGCAGGGTCATCAGCCCCCACACCATAAGGTTTTTACACCCGCTGTAGATTCTGAAGTCGGGCAGACGATTCTTGAAGCCTGCTGCTATGGCGGCTGTTATGGTTGTAGCAGCTGTAGCGGCTGTCGCGTTGCTGTTGTTGTGGCCCTTGATGGGTGGCGCCGCTGTACAGGTCTCAGGACAGGTCTATACCATTAGTAGCATGAAGTATTCCTATCTTCCACCCGAGGGGTGGAGGATGGGAGACCCGCCGGTCATAGATGATAGATACTTCAAACCGGCTAGGCTCTCGATTAGAGTGGGAGACACAGTGGTCTACGTGAATGAGGATGAAGTCCCCCACACATTCACTGCGAGCGATGTTCCAATGGGCGCGAGTAAATTCGACTCGGGCCCAGTGAACCCAGGCGGTAGCTTCCGCCTCGTCTTCCGAGTGCCGGGAACCTATAGATACTTCTGCATGCTCCATCCACATAAGGCCGGTATAATAGAAGTCTCTCCATGAGCATACAAGGGGTTAGGCGTGAGGATAGTGACTCTTCTGACAGACTTCGGCTCCACAGACCCCTATGTAGCCGAGACTAAAGGCGTAATCCTATCTAGGTGCAGGGATGTAGAGATAATCGACATAACCCATCAGGTCGAGCCCTTCAACACAGGCCAGGCCGCCCTCCTACTACTCCTCTCCTACAAATTCTTCCCACCGGGAACAATACACGTCGCAGTTGTAGATCCGGGCGTAGGCACGGAAAGGCGGAGCCTCGTCCTTAAGACGCGTAATTACTGGTTCATAGGGCCCGACAACGGCGTTCTCTACCCCGCAGCGTCGAGCGACGGGCTCGAGGAGTGCTTCGAGATAATGCTAGACAAGTACCCCAGGATTGGGGGCCAAACTTTCCACGCCCGCGACGTCTTCGCCCCAGTTGTCGGCGAGCTTGCCTCCGGCTCATGGCCAGCACTAAAGAAGATCGACCCCCAGTCAATCGTGAAGCTTAATCTAGCCTCCTCGCGGTTTGAGGGCGGAAACGCTGAGGCTGAGGTGCTCCATGTCGATAGGTTTGGGAACGCCATCCTGAACATAAGTATCGAGGGGGTTACGGGAGATCTGAAGGTTGGAGGCGATGTTTTCATAGAATGTAGGGGGCGGGTTTATAGTGCGAGGTATGTGAGGGCCTATGGAGACGTCCCCCCAGGCTCGCTGCTTGTTACTTTCGGGGGGACGGGGCTACTGGAGGTTGCTGTAAATAGGGGCAGCGCCTCCCACCTCCTAGGGCTTAAGCCCGGAGACCGTGTAAGACTACGGCTCCCCTAGAGCTGTCAACTAGGCTTATTAAATGGGCTTGAGAGCTGCTGGAGGCATCTAAGATACCTTTTTCAACTGGCCTCACACGAGGTTTAGAACAGAAGAGTAGAGATGGTTTCCAAGGACCTTGTCGCCGGCCTCTTCACAACGCTCCAGAACAACGAGGCCGTTCGTAATAAGGAGTGTATCTACAGCTATTCGCGGCTAATAGGCGACATATTGAAGACGCTTCAGCGCCACTCCTACATCGGCTCCTTCGAATACATCGAGGACGGCAGGGGAGGCAAAGTGGTCATACAGCTGCTTGGCAGAATCAACAGAGCCGCACCGATAAAGCCCAGGTATAGTGTTCCGCGGAATGGCTATGATAACTGGGCCAAGCTCTACCTGCCGGCCAAGGACATCGGAATTCTAATCGTTACAACAAACCAGGGCGTGCTGTCGCATAAAGAGGCGGCCTCCCAAGGGCTTGGAGGGAAGCTCCTTGGATACGTGTATTGAGATGGGGTGACTGGGTTGGCGCAGGAACCAATCTCTAAGCCGAAGTTTCAGGAGGATAGTATCACGATACCTCAGGATGTGCAGGTGGAGATAACGCCTCCGGCCTATTTGAGGGTCAAGGGTAAGCTGGGGGTTGTGGAGAGGGACTTCAGCCACGCGGGGGCAGAGCTAAGCCTCGACACAGGCCTCTTGAAAATAAAAGTCTATGGAAGGGGGCGGAACTGTCTCGCAAGGCTCGGAACAGTCAAGGCAAACATCAAAAACATGATAATAGGAGTCACGCAGGGATACACTTACCGGTTGAAGATAGTTCAGAGCCACTTCCCTATCAGCGTCAAGGTTCAGGGGAATAATCTAATCGTGGAGAACTTCACTGGGGAGAAGTATCCAAGGGTGATTAGGCTCCCCGACGGCGTGAAGGTTCAGGTGAAGGGAGACGACGTAATCGTCTCTGGGATTGACAAGTTTCTCGTCGGATTAGCCGCGAGCCGGATAGAGCAGGGGTCTCGCATAACTCGGAAGGACTTGAGAAAGTTTCTGGACGGGATTTATATCTATGAGAAGAAGATAGGTATGAGCTAGCACTGGGGTTTTTAGGCAATTAGTTAATATTCACCCCAGCTTATCATGTAAAAATGGTGATATTCTATGGCGAAGGCCATCGGCATCGACTTGGGGACCAGCAACTCGGCTGCGGCGGTGGTGATAGGGGGCAGGCCTTCACTGATTCCGAGTGCCGAGGGTGTTACGCTCTATGGCAAGGCTTTCCCCTCCTATGTTGCGTTTACAAAGGATGGGCAGCTCCTAGTGGGCGAGCCTGCCCGGCGGCAGGCTGTCACTAATCCTGAGGGCACGGTCACAGGCTTCAAGAGAAAGATGGGGACTGACTACAGATTTAGGCTGCACGGTAAGGAGTTCACTCCACAGCAGCTCTCCGCCTTCCTACTCCAAAAGATCAAGCGCGACGCTGAGGCCTTTCTAGGCGAGGAGGTGAAGGAGGCGGTTATAACAGTTCCCGCCTACTTCAACGATAATCAGAGGCAGGCGACGAAGGATGCGGCCGAGATCGCGGGGCTGAAGGTTCTGAGGATAATTAACGAGCCTACAGCTGCAGCGCTTGCTTATGGTCTTGACAAGCTGGAGAAGGAGATGAAGATTCTTGTCTTCGACTTTGGTGGTGGGACCCTCGACGTGACGATAATGGAGTTCGGTGGGGGTGTCTTCGAGGTTAGGGCCACTTCAGGTGATACGCAGCTAGGAGGGAGGGATATGGATGAGGCCATAGTGAACTATCTTGTGTCTAGGTTTAGACAGGAGACAGGCATCGATTTGACAAAGGACCCGGTGGCTATGAATAGGCTCCGCGAGGCGGCTGAGAGGGCCAAGATAGAGCTCTCAAACGTCTATGAGACGGAGATTAACCTACCCTTCATAGCCCATGACGCCAGCGGGCCGAAGCACTTCTCTCACGTCCTGACGAGAGCTAAGCTTGAGGAGCTCGTCGCCCCTATAATTGAGAGGTGTAGGGGACCTATTGAGCAGGCGCTGAGGGACGCCAACCTAAGGCCCGAGGACATAGAAAAGATTATACTAGTAGGTGGGCCGACTAGGATGCCTGTTGTAAGGGAGTTTCTCAAGAGAGTTTTGGGTAAGGAGCCGGAGCTGGGAATAGACCCGATGGAGTGTGTCGCTGCGGGTGCTGCGATTCAGGCTGCTATTCTGACGGGGGAGCTGAAGGGTAAGGATATAGTGTTGCTGGATGTAACGCCACTCACCCTAGGCGTCGAGGTTCTGGGCGGGCTGGTTGAGCCCCTAATCGAGAGAAACACGACAATACCTGTGAGGCGTAGTAAGATATTCACGACAGCCGCCGACTTCCAGACATCTGTTGAGATACATGTAGTCCAAGGTGAGAGGCCCATGGCCGCTGACAATGTCTCGCTCGGAAGATTCACGTTGGACGGTATTCCGCCCGCGCCGCGCGGCGTCCCGAGAATCGAGGTGACCTTCGACATAAACGCCGACGGAATCTTGACAGTTACAGCAAAGGACCTGGGGACGAATAAGGAGATGAGCGTGAAGATAACGGCTCCCCACAGGCTCTCGCGGGGAGAGATTGAGAGGATGATTAAAGAGGCTGAGCAGTATGCGGAGCAGGATAAGCGTAGGAAGGAGGAAGCTATGCTGAAGAATGAGGCCGAGTCCCTGCTCTACACTGTTGACAAGGCGATGAGTGAGTATGGCTCGCGGCTCAGCGAGGAGAGCCGGAACAGGATTAAGGAGGCCTCGGAGAGGCTGAGAGAGGCGCTGAAGAAGTCTGATATACAGGGGATAAAGTCGTCCATGGAGACTCTGAGAAAAGTGGCGCAGGAGATAGGCGCGGTGATCTATCAACAGAGTGGGGGAGGAGAGGGTAGGGAAGAGCAGAAGAAGTGAAGCCGAGGATGCCGCTCAAATCCTCTACAGCTGTGAGAATACAGGTTGAGGGTGGCATCGAGCTCCAAGGAAGGCTCAACAGATACTTGGCCCCGATGACCTATGACAGAGTAGTGAGGGCCCTACCCTTGAGTGGAGTCCTGGCCTTGTCCGGCGGGCTCGCATATTTCCAGGTCGAGATTAGGAGAGGGGCGGAGAAGGAGGCCAAGAAAGTTGAGCCCGGAGACATCCTCTACTGGCCCTCTATCCCTGCTATCGCCTTCGTAGTGGAGCCGACATCCCCACCAGTGCAGGCTGTTAGGATTGGAAGGCTGACAAGCGACCCCATTATACTCAAGAATGTAAGGAAGGGCTCCCGCATAGTAGTCGCGGAGACTGAGGAAGAGTCTAACTCTTCTTAGTCTTCATGGCCTTCTTCTTGGCCTTTTTCGGAGCGGCCGCGACCTCCTCCTCTGACGGCTGGGCTGCTGTCTGAGGCTTATGTGGGGCAACCGCAACTTCCTTGGTGGGCACGTAGAGTTTTAGACCCGTGACGCCTTCAAACGGCTTTACTAGTCCCTTCTCAGCCAGCCCTCTCAAAACCTTCTTGGCCACAGAAAGCCTGACACCGAACCTCTCCGCTATGAGGTAGGGTGTTAGACAGGGCTGTGACTGGGCGAATGACTCAACCTCTGCCATGTTGCTGATAGTTAAGCTTAGCACCCGCTTCTCCGCCGTCTTGGCCTTCTCAGCCGATTTAGCCTGCTGCTTCTGAGACAACCTCCAACCCCATCGCAAGCCCCCTATATAGGTGTTAGTCTACGTCGGCGCCGATATCTCGCCAACCAGACCTCCGGTAAGCCTCTGAATATCAGCAGGCGAGATCTCAACTAAGGCGTTGCTGCTCCCTCCGCCTCCATAGACTCTTTCGAGGGACATAACCTCCGAGTCGATCACCACCTGGACGTCAGGTCTCAAGCCCACGGGAGGCACAGCGCCTACCTCATAGCCGGTGTGAATCTTTGTCTCCTCTGGTGTGGCAATCCTGACGCTTCTAGCCCCAATCAGTCTTGCGAGCCTATACTCACTCACCCTCCTGTCTCCGCGAACAATGGCGAGGACAGCCCCACCCTTATCATCTATAAACAAAACGCTCTTGATTATCCGCTCAGGCCCGACGCCCAGCCTCTTCGCCGCAGCGGCCACGGTCTTGACATGACCTTCAAAAAACACTAAGCGAGCATTAACCCCCCTCTCTCTCAAATAGCTCTCAAGCGCGGCCGTGTCGCCCAAGGACTATCAGTGATTTTGTCTACCGGCTTAAAATTATCCCTTACCCCCCGGGTTAACGGTTTTATCTACTGGATTGGCTAGGGGAGGGGTTGGAGTGGTTAAGCTTTACGGCCGTGTGGCGCTGGTTAGGCCTGAAGAGTCGAGAGATGTCGAAGAGACTGTGAGGAGGATTCTTAAGAGGCACCCCACTGTCGAGGCTATACTGAGATACTGGGGTGTGGAGGGCGAGTATAGGAGGCCGAGGGTGGAGGTCCTCTGGGGAGTCGCGCCCCAATCTATAGTCTATCGCGAGTATGGTGTGGAGTTTGAGCTCGACCCGAGGAGCCTCATGTTCAGCCTCGGAAACAAGTTTGAGAGGCTGCGGATTGCGGCCATGGCTAGGAGCTGGGAGGTGATTGTCGACATGTTTGCAGGCGTGGGACAGTTCAGCATTCCCATTGCATACCACGCTGCGCCCAAGAAAATACACGCCATCGAGAAGAACCCCGAGGCATACAGGTTCCTCCTCAGGAATATTGAGCGGAACAGGGTCTCAGAGATAGTTGATCCCCACCTCGGCGACTGTAGAGAAGTAGCGGGGGCGATCGGCCCGGTTGCCGATAGAGTATTGATGGGATACCTCCACAATACGATCAGCTTCCTCCCACACGCCCTAGGCATGCTCTCCAGTGCGGGGGGAGTTGTCCACATCCATAGCCTAGTGGTGAGGGGGAAGGAAGGTGAGCTGGCAGCAGAGGCAACATCCACAGCCGAGGAGCTGGGATACAGGGCTAAGCTCCTAGGCCAGAGAGTGATTAAAAGCTACTCTCCATCAAAGCTCCACATAGCTCTAGATATCTTCGCCCTTAAACACTGAGTGTCATCTTAATGAGCATGAGCTCCTTAATACTCTCGGTAGCTTTCGATAATGTAGTGAAAAGCTCGTAGGCTCTGCAGTCTTCCAAAATCCTACCTGCTACAACCCCTCTCAGCTTATCTTCCACCCTCTCCAACGACTCATGGTCACCACCAACAGCGTCTGTAAGCTCAGAGACAAGCTCGGCGAAAGTGCCGACCACGCTAGAAACATCTCCACCCCTAGTCGCGAATTCTTCAAAGGCGTCGCAGAGGTCGAGCATCCGGGCGGAGACTACGCCTGCGAGTGGAAGGGCCTGGATTACCAGGTCTCTTGAAGGCCTAGCTATCATTCCAGAGACGTGTCTAAAAAGGGCGAGGGCGTAAAGGCGGCAGTCAGCCAGCTCATCCTGTAGTGTTGAGGTCTCGCCCGAGCCAGTCTGCTTTGCCGCTGATTGGGCAGCAGAGGCCAGGGTCATCAAGAATACCCTGATGCCCTGCTCTAAACTTGCGAAGACCTCGTCAGAGAAGGATGCTAGAGACTCATGCTCGCTTGGCGCTGTCACTATGAGGCCGTGAATCTCCCTCCTCAGCCTTCTAAGCCTGCTCATCACCTGCTGGATAGGCTCTCGCGTCCTAAACCTTATCTGGTTCACACCAATTTTATACAGGACCTTGGCCAAGTATTCCAGCCTCCTCTCGCCCACCACATCAAGCTCAACATCCACGGCAGTACCGCCGGCCCTCTCACTTGGGACAACTATCAGGAGTCCCGGGTCTGTGAGCAGGAGAACGCTTGCGCCCTTACCAAGCCCCTGCCCCTCAACCCAATCCTTCGGGAGAGTCAAGACATAGGAGCTCCCCCGAAGCTGCTGAAGTCTCCTCTCCTCAACCCTAGGCATGTATAACAATTCCTGCGCCAGCGTTATAACGCTTATCCCGATGAGAGCTGGAGTCCAAAGAAGGTCAAATATCATTTAACTGTGAAGAGAGCCCAATAGCCTCAGCTAGGCAGATATTAAGTTAGCTATCAGATCTAACAAACAATAAATCGAGTTACGGGTGGCCTGGGGCTATACCTCCTCTTCCTCTTCCCACTCCTCCTCTTCCTCTTCCCATTCCTCTTCTTCTTCCTCCCACTCTTCCTCCTCCTCGAAGTCTTCTTCCCACTCCTCTTCGGAGAACCTAATGTGGCTCATAGATCATCGTGCCATATGCTCGCTAATTCCCTGAATATAAAAGTATTGTGAGCCAGTGGAACGACTTCTGTCCCAGAATTAAAGTTTTAACCCGTTTAATCGGTCCTATGAGCATTCCTCAGCGCCGTGAGCTGCGGTTAGTGCCACTCCCTCGGATATCTCCAGTCCGAGCCATGTGACCTCGCGCTGAGCCTGAATATCTCGGGTAGCTGTCTCTTGTGCTGTGTCTGTTTTACCAGCCTCATCACCTTCTCTACAACCTCTATGTCGACTCCTAGGCGGGATGAGACCTCCTCCTCACTAAGCCAAGCGTCAAACCTTAGATAGAGTATGCTGTCTAGGAGTTCGTATGAGATTCCAAGCTCGGACTCGGCTGTCTGGCCTGGCCAGAGTGCGGGTGAGGGAGGCTTCACAACTATCTCCTCCGGGACCCCCAAGTATCTAGCGAGCTGTCTGACCTGGGTCTTGTAAAGGTCTGCGATTGGCATGACATCCACACCCGCGTCCCCATACTTTGTGAAGTATCCTATGGTCAGCTCAGACTTATCGCTTGTGCCTATGACTAGGCAGTCGCGCTTAGCCGCCTGTGCATGGAGGGTTATCATCCTAACCCGCGCCGCTATGTTACCAATTATAACCGGGCTGTCAACACCCAGCCTGTCTGCAAACATTCTGACTATGTTGTCGATGTTTATTATTTCATAGTTGCCCTCAGGTATATGAAGCATCTTAATTATGGACTGGGCATGCAGCATGTCACGCTGGGGCGTGGCCGATGTTGGGAGGATATAGCAAAAGAGTTTCTCTGGGCCCAATGCGCGGGCCGTGAGGTAGGCCGTTGTGGCCGAGTCTATCCCGCCGCTCAGGCCTATAACCCCTCCCCGCTTACCTGCATACTCGAAGACATACCGTCTAAGCCTCTCACAAAGATAGCTGGCAACCCTCTCGGCATTGATCTCAAGCTCCTTGATCGGTAGGCCTATAGGGGTGGTTGTCTTTCCAGCCATCCAAGTCGTCTCTGTGGCGGCTTGTTTAAAAATCTGCCTGGTGAGAATGTCTTAGAGCTTTGAAAGTATGCTGTGGAATTCCCGGAGATGCACTCTGAAGGAGCTGAATCTCCTTGCCCTAGCGTTTTCTGAGAGGTTTACCTCACAAGTCTTAAAGTCCTCCTCCATTGTCCTGCATCTTTCCAGCTCGACGCCGTCAGGCCCAATTACTCTCGAGCCTCCCCAGAAGAACTCCTCATCCTCAGGCCCCGCCCTATTCACGAAGACCACATGGACCGTATGCGTCAGTGCAGTCGCATTAAGTATTGAGCCCCAGGCATGGTCTATCCAGGTTCTGCCCTCCACAAGGTTGTTTAGCCCCCTAAGGGGTGATGAGGCTATGCAGACAAGCAGCTCGGCGCCAAGCCTCACAAGCGCCTCAGCAGGCTCAGGGTGCCAGAGGTCTTCACAGATCAGGGTTCCAAAGGCTCCGAGTCCACTCCCGACTATCCTCAGGTCTCTCTGGGGGTCGCCTGGCATGAAGTAGCGCGCCTCCTCGAAGAGGCCATAGGTCGGCAGATAATATTTCGGGATTACACACTTTATCTCCCCCTCACCTAGAATCGCGGCTGCGTTCTGGATGATCCCCGGCCTCGGCTCCCAGACCACGCCTACGACCGCGTATATCTCGCGGCAGAACTGTTTTATCTCCTCCAGCGCATTCCTACATGCCTGTGGGACCTCGTAGGCCACGTCTCTCAAGAGGTATCCGGTTAGTGAAAGCTCGGGGAAAACAACTAGGTCAGCCCCTTCACTCCGCGCCCTCTCAATATATTCTATGTGCTTTTCCTTATTCGATTTGATGTCGCCTATACGTGTCGAGACTTGTGCGAGGGCAACCCTCAGCCTGCCACTCCTCAGACCAGCATGCAACACAGTCTAGCAGAGCCTCCCCAATAATAAATCATCACATCCGACTGTGAAAGCTGTACCGGCAACCCACCCTTCCCAACTCTGACGAAGAGGCGTCAGGGTTTATGAATTGGGTTGATGTTGAATCTCTAAAGTCCTTGGTCAAGAGCGTCATACTGATATCGCGTGCGGATAAATCCTCTATGCTGGTCAGGAAGCATTTAGTAGAGGTTTTGGGGTTTGAGCCTGTCGCTGGAGAGGGGCGGGAGGTGCTGATTGGGCGCGGCGTCTCAGCAGTGGTGGTCGACTCGCATCACCTCTACCTCACGGAGGAGGAGATACTCGGGCTCAACTCAGACCTCATCGTCGTAGCCTCCGCTCACCGCTCGGAGAGTGGGACAAAGGCTCTGACCACACACGCTACAGGAAACTGGACCTGCGACACAAACATGGGCGGAAGGCCACGTAAACTATCACATACACTAGCCGGCGCCATCAGAGCTGCATACAACTCTCTCAAGACGCGTGTCGAAGAGGATAAGGGCCTGAGCGGCTGGTGGGTGGGGCTTGAGGTGACTCACCACGGTCCCTACTCACCTATACCGCTGTTGTATGTCGAGTTCGGGGGCCCCTTAGAGGCTAGGACCGATGAGAGGGCGGCTGGGGCTGTGGCAGAGGCTTGTATAGAGGCCTGCCTAGCAGGGCCGTCTAAAATCGCCGCGATAGGTGTTGGCGGCGGCCACTATGCACCCACATTCACCAGACTAATGGAGAGGGATGAGTACGACTTCGGGCACATTCTCCCGAAATACTCCATCCCCGAGGGCGTCGAGCTCCTGGGGGAGGCGATAGATAAGACCGCCGACGGATGTAGTGTAGCTGTTATCGACTGGAAGGGAGTCCAGGGGCAGTATAGAGGCCTCGTCCTCGATAGACTCCACCAGCTAGGAGTTGAGATATTTAGAGAATAAGACGCGTCTATTAGTGATCCTATCTCACGTCCCATTTTGATCCATAAAAGAAGAGTTTGAGTGTGGGCTAGGTTTAGCTGGCTTAGTCTGCTTCCTCTTGGGCTTCCTTCTTCTTTGGTGCTACGGCTTTTGCGGTTGGCTTCTCTTCGTAAGGCCTGAACCTTGGCTTCAGCGTCTCTAGGATTGAGGGCAGAGTGGTGTATTCCATCTCCTCGTGGCCGAGGCGTGCAGGCTCGAACTCTCCCATAGTCCTCAGATACACAGCTATTTCGGCGGCCTTCTGCCTGACATAGTCCCAGAATGGATCTGCGAAGAGGTCTGCAGGCTCCTCGCCGTCAATCCCCACCAGCTTGCCGTTGCTTATCTGCCAGCCCATCGCAATAACCCTCGGCGGCCCGTCGAAGAACGAGACAACGTTCTGCCCATTCTTGAAAGATACAGGCATCAGTGGCCCCCTATGGGAGCCCCTCATCCAGCCACTAACGATCGGCGGCACTGCGAAGGCGGCTAAGACCTCGCCAACAGCGGGGAAGCCGGCCTGAGCCCTCACTACGAGTACAGGGTCATCCTTGCCAACATAGCGTCCAGCTATCAAGCTGAGCCTCGTAGTGCTCGCTGCAGCGGCAGGCTCATTGTCTGCCGCCCTCCTCACACGAGCCACGGCATAGCGGCCAGGTGTCCCCAGAAGTCCAAGCAGCATGTAAAGCTCCTCAGGCGTCTTCAGCTCCACCACCTTGTTCTCATATAGGTCGAGGACCTCGAAGATGAAGCCCTTCTGCAGCTGCGGATCGATGACTAGGCCGGCTGTATTGTCGGGTGAGGCGAATATCCTATAAAGGGGTAGGTTCCAGGCCCCTGGCTCGGTCTTATCGGCTGCGAATACTATGACAGGGTCTGATCTCCTCTCCTCAAACTCTATCTCAGCAACACCGGGGCCAAGGCCTCTCACATTACCGCTGAAGGCATCGCTAAGCAGGTCCTGCCCAGCACCATAGAGCTTAAGGGGCTTCGCCACATTCTCTGTAATCTCCTTAAAGACTCTCCAGGCGAGCCCATGGATCTCGGCGTCGTTCTCACCCCTATTATGTGTCATGATGAGTATGATGTCGTCCCCCGCGTGTGTCACGTATCCGCTGTTGATGAGACCTGTCGTCCTAGCCTCGGCCAGCTTCTTCTGTGCGTAGCGCAGCATCTCGTTGTGTGGCTTGTAGTGTCCTGAGACGCTTCCAACATCCGCCTTGATGACGGATAACGTGGTCTTCAACTTGTTTTTCTACCTCTTTTTCAGCTCTCTAACGAGAGCGGCTCAATTTTAGGATTCACCCAAGCAACGGCGCCTAATAGCCAAGAATAGGGGGCGATACACTCATTTACCAACCATTTAGCTCTAAATAGGTTGTGAAGGCGGTAGTCCTAGAGCGTTATGGCCCTCCTGAGGCCCTCGAGTACAGTGATATAGCCGATCCTGTTCCAGCGGAGGGGGAGCTGCTGGTTAAAGTGGCCGCATCAGGTGTCAACAGGGTGGACGTGTGGATTAGAACGGGGAAGTATCAGGTCAAGCTTCCCCACATATTGGGCGTCGACATTGCGGGTGAGGTCATCTCGTCGACGGTGCCTCAGGTCAAGAAGGGTGAGCGGGTGGTGCTTTTCCCCGACATGCCCTGCGGCAGATGCAGATACTGCCTCACCGGTCGCTTCCAGCTCTGCAAGAACAGCTCAAGGCTCGGCTCCTCCCGCTGGGGAGGATATGCGGAGCTGGTAACCGCTCCTGCACAGACGGCCATACCTATCCCCAGCGGCATGAGCCTTGAGGAGGCTGCCGCGCTCCCAGTCAACTACTCCACTGCGTGGAGGGCCTTGGTCACCGATGCTGGAGTCCGGCCAGGGATGCGAGTCCTTGTGGTAGGTGGAAGTAGTGGTGTGGGTGTTGCGGCGACGCAAATTGCAAGGCTCGCGGGTGCAGAGGTGATATCTGTGGTGGGGAGCGACTGGAAGGAGGAGAAGGCCTACAAAGCTGGTGCGAGCTTTGTAGTAAACCGGGCCAAGAAGGATGTTGTCGAGGAGGTTTCGAAGCTGACGAGCGGCGATGGCGTGGATATCGTCTTAGAGATGGCTGGAACCGCCTTTTGGGAAAAGGCACTACAATGCCTCGCACCAGGCGGCGTACTGGTTACTGTGGGCGCCACCACGGGAGACCAGGTCTCATTCAACGTGAGACCATTCTATAGAAAGTATCAGAGAGTAATTGGAAGCGGCATGGGCACCCAGGGCGAGTTCTTTAGGATAGTCGAGCTGGCGGCTCAGGGAAAGCTCCGCCCAATAATCGATAAGGTCTTCAGCCTCAAGGAAGCGTCTGAGGCGCATAGGAGGCTGGAGGCCGGAGAGCACTTTGGGAAGATATTGTTGAAGCCGTGAAAACTCTGGAGAAGCTTTCGGAGATAGTATTTGACAGGCAGAGCGGCTCATCACAGATAGCAGCGCGACTCCTAAACCACCTCGAGGCTGCCACGCTGGAGATAGAGGCGGGCCAAGTCGGAAATTTTTTAGAGGAGGCCTACGCCGCCGTTCTCAGGCGGAGAAGCCTCATCTCTCCCATAAACTTGGTCGATGCGCTGCGGAGGGCCTACAGCCTCTTACTGGAAGAGAAAGGGGCCCAGCCAGACTTGCGGATGATGATAAGACGCCTGCGAGGGATGTATCTGACGTCTCTCGAAGTAGCTTTAAAGATAGCAGGAGGAAGGCTTGCTGGATGCGAGAGGATACTTACATTGAGTAAGAGCTCGCAGGTAGTCTCTGCCTTGAAGCGGGTTGTGGGGGTGGAGGCCAGGGTCCTGGCGGGCTGGCCACTGATGGATGGACTTGCAGCCTACAGAGATCTCAGGGCCTCAGGCGTTAGAGCCATCCTCTTCCCCGATCTCTCGGTCTTTGAAGCGGTACGAGAAGTTGACGCGTTATTGATAGGATGTGACGCGGTGCTTCCAGATGGCTCAGCCGTAAATAGGTCTGGCTCAAGGGCTGCGGCGCTAGCCGCCCAAGAAATGGGAGTCCCTACACTCGTAATCTGTGACTCGTCTAAGCTCGACATAAACAACCTCTGGGCCCCTGAGGAGTGGGGCCTGGAATTGGAGGGGGCGGCAATAAGGTTCCAGGTCTTCGAGAAGGTCGACAGAGGCCTGGTCACGGAGTATGTCTCGGAGCATGGCTGTCTATCACCCTCCTCCTTCGTCGATGTGGCCGGTGGCGAGATACTCTCTTGGCCGAGGAGACTTCTCCAACAGGAGTGATAGGTTTAGCTACAGGCTCTGAGCATATATGTGGGGTTAGGCTTGGAGAGGATCTACTATGTTACTGTAGGGCCTCTGAGGAGCAACTCCTACCTCTTGGTTGACGGTGGGAGCAGCGAGGGCGTCATCATAGACGCTGGTGACGAGCCCAGCAAGATACTTGGAATGCTCAAGACAGGAGTCAGGGTCAGGAGGATAATAGCGACACATGGGCATTTCGACCATGTCCTCGCCGTCGACGATATTAGGGAGGTGCTTGGTGTGGAATTCCTGATACACCGCGCGGACCAGGCTGTGCTGGACATTCTGCCTCAGAGCACCCTCCGCATACTCGGCGTAAGCATGAAGCCTCCTAAGCCAGACGGCTACTTGGAGGATGGGGATGTAATACCTCTTGGAGGGTCCTCTCTGAGGGTCATCCACACACCTGGTCATTCACCTGGAAGCTCATGCCTCCTAACAGGCAAGACACTCTTCAGCGGAGACACGCTCTTCGCAGGCTCAATAGGTAGGACAGACATACCTTTAGCAGACTCGGAGAAGATAATTGAGTCGATAAAATCGAAATTATACACTCTACCAGACGACACCATGGTTTATCCTGGACATGGCCAATGGACAACAATTGGCTCTGAGAAGAGGACCAACCCCTTCGTCAGGGTATGAGACCCCAGCGCAGGCCTGAGGAGAAGCTGGCCGATGTTAATGAAAGGATAATCTCATGCACCAGGTGCCCGAGGCTTGTAGAGTATAGGCAGGCCGTAGCACGCAACCCACCCAAAAGACACATTTCTGAGACTTACTGGGCTAGGCCACTTCCAGGGTTCGGAGACCCTGAGGCCTTGATCCTCGTCATAGGCCTTGCACCAGCCGCACATGGAGGCAACAGGACGGGCCGCATGTTCACAGGAGACAGCTCGGGCAACACTCTCGTCAAGGCACTCTACGCGAACAACCTAGCAAACATCCCATACTCGATAAGCCGCGATGATGGGCTAAGACTTAAGGGATGCTTCCTGACAGCCGCAATCCGATGCGTTCCACCACACAACACGCCACTTAAAGAGGAGCTAGAAAACTGCTACGAATATCTAAGCGAGGAGTTTGACTTCCTTAAGAGGGTGAGGGTTATAGTTGCACTGGGAGGGTTGGCTTTTAGGGCCTCACTGAAGCTTCTCAGGGATAAGGGCTTCTCGCTTTTGGGTAGCAAGCCAGAATTCAGGCATGGGAAAATCTACAAGTTCACCCAGGAGACGACGGGTAAGACTATCTGGCTATTAGCAACCTACCACCCGAGCAGGAGGAACACCCAGACCCGACTGCTAACCCAGAGAATGTTAAATAATATATTCAGACACGCAACTAGGCTTGCAGAAATCTAAACAGAGCCCCTCAAGTTGGAGGAGCCACCTCAACCACGCTGGTATCCATCCTGACAAACTTGTTCAACGCAACTTCTGCAATAATCCTCACCGATTCCAATATTGCTGAAAAATGCATCAACGAAACCCTCAATGAGAGTGAGAGCTCCGCGTCACTTATCTCCTCAATCAACTCACGCTCAGTAGTCTCAATATTATCTAGCATACCCTGCAGTGAATCGAGAATAATATTGATCATCTTGAGGTCTAGTGTCAGGAATGCATTAACACTATTTGTGAGGATGCTCTGGACATCATCGGCTAGAGAGACAAGCCTGTCCACGATCTCCTTCTTAGTGGGTGCTCCCTTATGCCTAATGTGCAGGCTCTCCTTTGCAAGCGAGATAGCGTGGCGCCCTGCCTCTTCAAGGGCCTTGGCTACAAGCCTGTAGCCCAGAACGGCGATAGGCATGTCAATCCCAATCGCATGCGCTAATGAGGGGTTTCTGAGTGCGAGGATGAGCTGTCTCACAGCTAATGAGTATAGCTCTTCAAGCTTCTTTCCAGTGTTTATAACGTCTCCAGCCTTCTCGGAGACTCCGCGGACTAGCGAGTCTATGGCAACGCCCAGCATAGATGTAACCAACACGTTGAGCCGCCTGATCACTGCCTCTATCTTAAACTTCGTAGGATCGATTATCGCCTGGAGAACTATCTGTCTTGCGGTCTGTTCAACAACCTCGAATCCTGGGAGGGACTCGACGGTCGCCAGTATCTCCTGGATCTGGGTTCCCGTGAACCCCGAGTTAGAGACGACCCTAACTATGTCGTATCCTTGTAGGAAGCAGGAGGCCACTATCCTGGCTAAGACCTCAGGCTTCTCAACCTCGTCGGCGTTTATGGTCACCGATGTGGGCTCCTGTACCACCTCCCTGCTATGTATCTGTAGGCTGTCGCCGTTAACCTCGATATAGACGATGTCGCCGGGTCTTAGCCGCCTCTCGGCTACCCATTGTTTGGGCAGGGATACTACGAGGGTAGTTGTGCCTAGCCTTTGGAGCCTTCTCGGATAAAGGACCATTTGTCTGTATATGTAATGTATATACTATTTAAGCATAACGCTTATCAGACCAAAAGGGTAGGATATTTATCGAAGGTGAGGGACATGGCATCCCTACAGCAAACAGAGGTATTAAGAATCCCAGCCCGGAGAAGCTACGCCGCCGGCTACAAATACTGCAGCCGATGCAGGACATACCATCTAACAGACAGCGTTAGATGCCCCTACTGCGGAATACTCTTGAGGAACTCCCCCAGGAAGAAGAAGCCAGTCGACTCGTCCAAGTATATCCAGCCAACAATCGCCGAGTAGGGCTCTAGGGGATTCTCTTAGGAGAAGCTTTTGGTATTAACTGAGGGCATATTCTATCCTCTTGGGGCTTAATGGCTTAATATACGGCGGCTCTAACCCGTAGCCATAGATGCTGAAGGCAATAGCCGCGTCAGTCTCTCTGGTCCTGCTATTGGGAGTCTATTACACTTCGGGTATACAGCTCCCTGTCTATGACCCCCAACGAGCTGTAGTGGGAGAACTTCTCAAGGCGGTCTTCTCCCACTTAACCCCCGTTTCAAGCCTCTTGGGAGACGGTGTTAAGATTGTGGGTGAGAATTTTACGGTAAGCTCGAGCTATGGGCTCCTCCCGCTGGGCTCGCTTATCTTGGCTGGCCTCCTGATAGGATTTATGAGCCGCTCCTTGCCGCAAGCAATAATAGCCGCCCTGGCGTCCTCTATGCTCCTTATAATAATGGCTATTATGCTGTTGGTTGGCTTTCTCCCCACCCTCCCGGTGCAGAACGCCAACCTAAGGGTACAGGTGGACGCTGTATTCTCAACGCTATTTATAGAGAGGCCACTGGAGCTCCCAATGATATTGGCCATCCCCGCGATCACCTCGATTCCTACTGGAGTTATCATGGAGAAGATCTGGTCCCAAAAGCCGCGTAAGGAAAGGGAGCTATTTAGCTGGAGACAGTCGTATGTATGAGGGAAGCGGCCTAACAGGCGTGGGGAGGTTTACCTGCCCTGCTCAGTATCCTGGACATATGGGGCAGTTTTGGGTTGACTGGCTGGTCTCAGCCTCTTTCAGGGCGGCCTCAAGAATTGACCTCGTGACAGGTCCATCGCTCCTGAAGACGATTCTTCCATTGAGGCTTATGACGATGAGTGTGTCCAGACGTGTCACTTTGTATATCCCGCTGAGCTCGGAGTCCTCGTCAAGCACTAGTAGCCAATCCCTGCCTCCCAATTTTTGAGCAAATTGCCTAAGCTCACCCTCCCCTTCCGGGTCTGGAACTAGAGGATTTCCATCGACCCCTAGCCTTGCGATAAACTTTCCTGTCCAGACATCAATCACCACTACCACAGCCCTATTACTCGCTACATCCCTAACAGCCTCACCGACGACCGCGCAGCTAGGACACCAAGTAGCCATGAACCAGAGAACGACCGGCCTACCCTGCAGATTTGAAAGCTTAATCACAGAGCCATCTAACGTCGAAGCCTCAATCTCAGGCGCCTGCCCTCCTATGTATGGTGAAAACCTATCCATATCTGGCCAAGACCTCTTTGATTCCTCATCACCATCACTGGTAACTCCTTCCCTTGGCAAGGCCATGAAGTAGCTGAAAAATACAGAAATCACCACAACCGCAACCGCCAGAATCAAAACAAGTAGATACTTGCTAGCCTGTCTTTGCGGGAGAAACTTAAGCTTATGCAACTCACCTCACCCGCCTAATTGTGAAAAAAATATTTGCCGATAGTAGAAACGCTGAGACAGTTACTGCTAGGTAGGTGAAGGGTCTCAATAGAGCCAGCAGGCCTATCCCTGATCCCACACCTCCCAAAATTAGAGGAATGAATCCCGCTACGCAGCAACTATATGATGCGAAGATTGATGGAAGAATGGAGAGGATAGAAAAGTACTCTCTAGCTTCGCACCTCCGGCCCAAGACCTTTAAACGGTATGTGAGCATGGCTAGGTTAAGAGAGAATAAGAGCGAGAGGATGGAAGTAACTAACACTGGCTCGACGCTGAGATAGATTACCCAGCTCCTATTAAGATAAAGTATTACCCCCGATCCAAGTATTGTGGGGGAGGCCACCAAGTCTGCGGCCGGTGTCTCGATATATTCTGGCAAAGGTGTGGGAGACTGGTATGCCATACCCACTGCAAAGGCATAGAAGATCGCGAAAAACAGGCCTCCAAGAAAAGAAGCGAGCCTTACAGCCTTGCTAGAGAAAACACTCCGGAGATAGGACTGTGAAGCCACTGAGGCTATGCTGCTCGTCCCGGTAATAAGCTTTGAGCTGATACAGAAGCCCTGGTAGTGGCTAAGGCAGCATGCCAGGGCATACAAATATAGTCGTCAGTTTAGGATATATGGGAAGATTTGAGTCAGCCAGAGATTGATATTACTGAGTTCAAGCGGGTTGAGATGCGTGTTGGGAAGGTGGTGAAGGCTGAGCGTGTGCCGGCGACTGACAGGCTCCTTAGGCTGGAGGTGGACTTCGGCGGCCAGAAGAAACAAGCTATCACCGGTCTGGGACACCTCTATGGCCCCGAACACTTTGAGGGAAAACTCTACGTGTTCGTCACGAATCTAAAGCCGAGGAAGGTTCGAGGCCTGGTCTCAGAGTGCATGATACTCGCCGCTATGACGAGTGAAGAGAAGATCATCCCGATTGCTCCAGAGGCGGAGATAGAACCCGGGGCAGGTGTGCAATAAACCAAAGCAGGGTCGGAGCCTATTCTAATTTATCAATAACCCCTACTCGTGAAATTGGTAGAATAGGTCATGCCGGGGGCCAAGAAGGACTACTACGAGATCCTCGGCGTCCCGCGAAACGCGACTAAGGAAGAGATTAAGAGGGCGTATAGGAGGCTGGTCCTCCAGTACCACCCGGACAGGAATAAGTCGCCGGAGGCTGAGGAGAAGTTCAAAGAGATTAGCGAGGCATATGCCGTGTTGATGGATGATGAAAAGAGAAGAATCTACGACATGTATGGTCATGAAGGTTTGTCTGGGGCATACACGAGGGAGGATGTCTTCAGGTCTAGAATGGGGGACTTCGAGGACATTTTCAGAGACCTCGGCCTAGGAAGTTTCAGCTCGATCTTTGAGCGACTATTCAGAGACTTTGGCTTCGGCCTCTATGAGGAGCGGGAGGCCCGTGAGGTAGTTGTCGATGTTGAGCTCTCACCTAAGGAAGTGTTTAATGGGGCGAGGAAGACTATGCAGTACTCTGTCTTAGAGGTTTGTCATAGTTGTGGGGGTAGTGGAGCTGAGCCCGGCGGGTTGAGGACCTGCACAGCCTGTAGGGGGATGGGACAGGTGGTCAGAACCAGTGTTCTTGGTCACATGACTTATAGCGTGGCGAGGACATGTGATGTCTGTGGGGGGACTGGAAGGATAATTGAGAAGCCCTGCAAGACATGTAAGGGCTCTGGGCGTGTTCAGAGTTTCAGGAGCTATGAGGTTGAAATTCCGCGGGGCGTCCTAGACGGCTCCCTTCTTCGTTTCGTGGTGCGTGATGACTCGGGGCACGGGGGAAGTGAGACGTACCTTGTCGCAAGGATTAGGGTGAAGAAGACTCCATATTTCTATGTGAGAGGTGGCGACATAGTTGTTAGGGCTCCCATATCTCCCAGTGAGGCCGTCCTAGGCGTAACTGTAAGGATACACGGCGTTGACGGGCCTATAGATGTGAAGATACCTCCTAGGACGCGCCCAGGCAGGTCAGTTGTTGTGAAGGGGCGTGGGCTCTGGAGGGAGAGGGGCCTGCGTGGGGATTTGATAGTGAAGCCGGTGGTCGTGGCTCCTAGGGGAGGCCAAGAGGTCAAGAGGCTGTATGAGCAGATACAGAGGAGCGAGAGGGAGTTTATGGAGAGGTGGAGGGGTCGGGCGCTTAGGCTCGAGTGACTCTAGCCTTATTTAGTGCCTCGAGAAGACTGTCAGCGGAATAGGGGTTGAGGTATAGAGATAGAATTGATAAGTTTGCAGCCAGGCTGGAACTCTCGGGATTCAACGCATACATATGCACCAGCGAGTCGAACATCTTCTACTTCACAGGATTGCCAAGCCCAGCAACCCTCCTCATACGCCAAGACGGCTCAGCCACAATCTATGTCTCGCCATTAAACTATGGACTCGCTGAGAACGAGGCCCCTCAAGAGGTTGAAGTGGTGCAGCTGAAGATGGGTACTGCGCCAGAGGCGCTTCTAGCAGAGATTCTCAGCCAGTTAGGCGGAATGGTGGGGATAGATATTCTAGACTTTGAGATATATAGGAAGATTAGCGGCTTGATCAGCAGTGTAGACCTTCGTCCGCAGTCTAAGCTCGTATGGGACATGAGGGTCTCGAAGGACTCCCAAGAGGTGGAGGTGATTAAAGAGGCCTCTGCGCTCGCCGATAGGGTCATGAGAGCAGCAGCAGATCTTTTGGTTCCAGGAATCAAGGAGAGCGAGGTCAAAGCTGAGCTGACTGCTGAGGTCTATAGAAGGGTTGGGCAGGAGCCGGCCTTCACGCCGATAGTTGCCTTTGGCGAGCGCTCGGCATTCCCTCACGGGCCCATTCATAGAGGTACAGCTAGAGACAGGGTTCTGAAGAGGAGAGACGTCGTGGTGATTGATTTGGGAGTGAAAGTAGAAGGGTACTGCTCCGACCTCACAAGAACCTTCTACATCGGAAGCGATATAGAGGAAAAGCTCCGGAGTGTCTTTGAAGCTGTTTTAAACGCAAAGTCTCTGGCCCAAAGCATAATGAGACCTGGGGTCTCATGTAGCTACGTCGACGACATAGCCCGCGACTCGCTGAGCAATAAAGGCTTGGATTCCTACTTTATCCACAGTCTAGGCCACGGTGTGGGGATTGATATTCATGAGCCTCCGAGAATAGGGCCAGGTAGCCAAGACCAGTTCGCGGAGAATAGCGTCGTGACATGCGAACCTGGAGTCTATTTAGTAAACGAGTGGGGGGTTAGAATGGAGGACACTCTGCTTGTGACAGAGGAGTCCGCGGTACCGCTTACTTCCTATCCTCTAGACGAGTATCTGGTCTATTAACCGCCGAACCGGCGTGTCCTCTGCTGATAGGTCCTGACCGCGCGTAAGAGGTCTATTTTCCTGAAGGATGGCCAGTAGACATCTAGGAAGACAAGCTCGCTATAGGCTATCTGCCAGAGGAGAAAGTTGCTTATCCTCTCCTCACCCGAGGTCCTGATTACTAGGTCGGGGTCAGGCTTTGGAAGCCCATTCGTGTAAAGGTTACGCTCGATAACCTCTTCATTTACCCATTCCGGGCTAATCTCTCCAGTAGCAATCCTTTCACATATCTTCCTAACAGCATCAACTATCTCCGCTCTCCCCCCGTATGCGACCGCGATATTCAAGTGCATCCTATCGTGATGCATAGTCTCTCTTTCAAGCCTTCTGAGACTATCAGCAACCTCTCTTGGAAGAAGATCCAGCCTACCTATAACCCTAAACCTAACCCTCTCCCTCCATACAGTCTCATCCTTCAAGAACCTCTCCGCCCTCTCCACCAGAAGCCTGTAAATCTCTTCAAGCTCCTCCCTCGGCCGCCTCATAATATTCTCGACAGACAATACATAGAGAGTTACGATCTTTATCCCAATCTTCAGACTCCATCTTAGAAGCTCCTCAACCTTGTCGGCGCCATACCTATATGCCTGGCTTGGTGGAATACCTGCGATCCTAGCCCAGCGTCTATTACCATCTAAGATTACAGCCAGGTGCTGCGGTATATCACCATTGCTCACAGTCTTCTCCAGCCACCTCTCATAGACCGAATATACCCCCAAGAACCTCAGTATCTTCTCAATCACTCTTCGACACCCTCGAGCCTCTGGCCGTCCTAATAATCGTAATAGATGTCAGAAGCGAGGCAAAACCTATCAGGACAACCAGTACAAGCTGAATCAGGTAGACGATGCTCTGGGAGGTCAGGTAGATGCCAAGCAGCCTCATAATTATCCATAGGAAGAAGAATATCAGCAGGGCCTGGACATGCCTCCAGAACCGCGGGTTCTTCAACATATAGTAGTAGAATATATTATAGGCTGTGTTGAGGAAGGCAGCGATCGCCACCAAGTCTATACTACTAACTATCAAAACGCCAATAAACGGCCCCATGTATGGAAGAACCTGTTCAAAAGTTAGCGGCCCCCCACTCAGAGCGGATTGGAGATAGTTTAAAGCGGCTTGAAAACCAGTTGTTAAAGCGACTATTATTAGGATCAGGCTAACAAGTGCTGTGAATATACGTAGTTGTATTAGGCCGGGTCTATTAGATATCTCAGTTATTCTCCGTATGAGGTTTACAAAGGCTGTGTCGACTCCGAAGCCCCGTACTAGGAGTGCAACCCCTATGAAGACGAGGAGAAGCGGTAGGCTGAGGAGGTTGAAAAAATAGAGCGTCCCTATCAGCATTAGTAGTATGCCGGGGACGCCGAGGATTATTCTGGAATAGGCTGCATCATAGATCAGCATTCTGAGATATCTGAGGAGTAGTATCCAGCTTGTTTCTATCGTCTGGCTCTGCTTTACGATCACGCTCCTGAACGAGACCACTTTAAGGCGTGAGGTGATGATTGATGTAAGTGAGGGGGAGAGGGGGCCGTCCGAGACTACAATACACTCCTTAACTCCCAGTTTCTTGATAACATTCTCTATCTCTCTCGTAATCTTCAGGTCTGACTCAAGTCCACCATCATGTTTTCCCGTCACAGTAGCTATCTCGACACCGTTAGGCCACTTCTTCAACTCGTCATCAAGTATTTTGATGGCTGCGAACATTGCGTTGGCATCAGCGTCCTCAGGGTCGGACATGAGAAGCTTCATCGCCGCCTCCAAGTTGTTTTCCCGCCCTATGATGGGGGACTGAACCCCGGCCTTAACTCCCACGTCGTCATCCTCGTCCACCACCAGTATCAGGAGCGGCCCCTCGGACTCCTCAGCCATACAACCCAACAAATACTATATACTATCTAAATTTAAGAATGGTTATGCCCGCGGGAGACATATTTAAACTTCAGAAGAGTCCTCTCATCCACGTCGCCCAAAACAACACGATATTGGCCATCCCCTACCGCCTCCTCTCGAAAAAGGCTTCCCATAGGTAGGAAAGTGACTGGAATGCGCGGCAAGGCTTAAGGAGGATGGGCTTTAGATCGATGGACCTAGATTAAATATATATCCGGGCTGTCGGGCTGTCGGTCGCGTGACACGTCTATTCCGGATTGACGAGGATGTCTGGTCGAGTTCTTTAGGGAAGGTTTCAGTGCTGGTCAACGAGTCTATGAGTAGGCTTATGATGGCTGGAATAGTCGTCTTAAATCCTGGGCAGCGTCTCCCAGCTGAGGGCTACAGCCTCCATGAATTAAGCGATGAGCTATCTTATGTCGTCGAGGGGGAGGTTGTCTTCGGGACAGAATCTGGCGAAAGACTGTTAAGGGCTGGCGACCTCTTCTTCAATCCGAAAGGGACGCGACACTATGTGAGAAACGATGCCGATAAGCCCTGCAGGGTCATCTGGGTATTATCACCTCCTATCAAACTATAACGGCCCAGAGGGGCTGCCCCCTAAAAGATCATCAAGGGGCCACAGCGCCTTTAGAGCTCGAGCTCCCGCTCTTTTATTGGCTTGCTCCACCACTTGCCTGCCAGAGGGTCTCATCCTCTAGCAATATCTTCATCTCCTCGAACTCCAGCTTCTCTCCCCTCTCTAGCTTCGCAATAGCCTCCTTCTTCTTCTTGGCCTTGACCTCGCTGATTCTCCTCTTTAGAAGCTCCTCCCTCTTGCCCCTGAGTAGCTTGTAGAGGTCGTATATTCTCGATGTCGCTAATATCCGCTCGGCCTCAAGCCTATCTCTCTCCTCCCTAGCCTCGAGGTACTTGGAGTGGTTCCTATCCGCCTCCTCCTTTAAGCTGTCATAAACATTGTTGAGGGCTTCCATCTCCATCGATATCTGGCTCAGCCTGGACGAGACCTCCTCAAGCCTCTTCCTTTTCTCTTCAAGCTCCCTCTTAACCTCCTCCATCTGTGGTGAAAGCTCGTTCAGCGATAGATGTATCTTCAAGGCTTTTTCATAGTCTAGGAGCATCGCCTCTAGCTTGGAGGCCTCTTCGAAGAGTTTCTTCTCCTCCTCTCTACTGACTCTATGTGATGCGAGATAGAGGTCTATCTCGTCGAGCCTCCTTTTTATCCTGTTCACATCCATCGAGAGTTTCAGATTCTTCAGCTCACCCCTCAGCTGTCTCTTTTCTATAACGTAGTTCAGTAGTTTCTGTCTCAAGTCTCTTACCTCGCGCCTTAGGATCCTGTTCTCATCAACAAGCGTAGTCTTCTCCTCCTTAAGCGTCTTTACCTTCTCCTTTATCTCCCTCATCCTCGCATGGACCTTGTCCCTCTCTGAGATGCTCTTCTCAATTCTGGCGTTTATCTCCTCAAGCTTTCTATCCAGCTCGTTAATCTTATCCTTCAGTTCTCCAATCTCCCTTGAGATTTCATCCTCTACACTCATGGACACCACCTATCTGAGCTCATATTCTCCCTCATTGACAACTCTGGTGACAGCTGCATGGAGCTCCCCCATCCCTTCCAGTGTTTTAGAAGACACCGCGATGACTGGAAATGTTCTGCCAATGTCGTGCAAAATATGGACAATATCCCTTGTTATAAGCATTTGCATGCCCTGGCTCCTAGACTCAATATCTACCTCAAGCGCCTCCTGCGAGGAGATCCATCTACGGATTCGTTTAAGTATTCTCTTCGGGGCTATGTCGATTTTTGATATAGCGATGATTGACTGGAGGTTGAGGGAGAGATAGACTGAGGTGGCGAGGAATAGTGAGGAGGCGAATAGCCTTGTCGTGTGGCTTGCCACGGGGTCCATCAGGTATAGGAGGATGCTTGGAATACTTTTAAGCGCCTTAACAATAGCCCTTCCCTCCTTCCTGAAGGCGAACAGTTCTAGTTGCCCGGGAGTGTCAATAAGCACATAATCAACTGAGAGATCTGTGATCTCGGAGCAGAGCGTGTCAATCTCTCTAACCACCTCTCTCACCGAAGCTATAAGTGCGGCGTTGGGGCCCAAGTTATATGTAAACATCATGCGCTCGTAGTCGACGTATTCTCTGATATCTACTTCCGGCTCATATGGTAGAACTGCAGCGGCCGGGTCAAGATTCACTGTCGCGACGCTCTGCTCATTCTGTTTCAGCCACTCTGAGTATGCGGCGGTCAGCGAAGATTTACCAGACCCGGCTGTCCCGACGAGATAGATTATCCGCAAATTCTAATCAGGCTAGCACAGAGTATAATTTAACTCTGATTGAGGTCTTGCCTCGTCAGTAGGGCTCTATTGTGGCAGGGGGCTTCGAGGTTATTGCATAGGCCACCATCACAACACCCTCAACCTCATTTGTTATGCGCCTGGATATTCTGTCCATTAGCTCGGCCGGTATCGGGTACCAGTCTGCCGTCATCCCGTCCTCGCTTGTCACGGCCCTGATGACGACTATGTGGCCAACACTTCTAGCGTCACCCTTAACACCCACCCACCTAGAGTCGAGGACAACCGCGAAGGCCTGCCAAACCGACCCGTAGAGCCCGGCTCTGCGGAACTCCTCTTCAACTATCGCATTTGCCTCCTGGCAGATTCTCAGCTTCTCTGCCGTCACTTCTCCCTCAATCCTGACCGCTAATCCTGGGCCCGGGAATGGATGCCTGTCTATGACGGAGGATGGTAGGCCCAATGCTCTCGCGATCTCCCTCACTTCGTCCTTGTAGAGGTCTTTGAGGGGCTCTATCAGCTTGAGGCCTAGCCTCTCAGGTAGGCCGGCAACGTTATGGTGGCTCTTGATCAGGCTTGTCAGGGCGCCTGTGGCCCCGCTCTCAACCCTATCCGGGTATATTGTCCCCTGTGCCAGATACTTCACACCGTCTATGTCTGCCGCTGTCCTCTCGAAGACTTCCACGAATAGCCTCCCAATTATTCTCCTCTTCTCCTCAGAGTCTCTAACTCCTTTAAGGGCCGTCAGAAACTCTCTACTGGCGTCGACGAAGTGTATATTCTCTATCTGGAGACGCCTCAGACTCTCTAGGACGAGCTCCCTCTCCCCTTTCCTGAGAAGTCCATGGTCTATGAATATTACATGAAGCCTGTCACCTATTGCCCTCTGAATTATCGCAGCGGTGGTCATAGAGTCCACGCCCCCACTCACTCCGCAGATAACCTTCTCATACTCCGCGACGGTCTCAGCGACGTTCCTCACCATCTCGCCCAAAGTATCAAGTGGCCTCCAGTCGAATTTGCATCCGGCTACATTCTTGAGGAAGTTTCTGAGAATCTCTCGCCCCAGTGGCGTGTGCTTTACCTCGACATGGAATTGCACCGAGTATAGCCTCTTCTCCGGGTTCTCCATGGCGGCTATGAGGTTATCCTCAGAGACTGCTGTAACCTTGAACCCCTCCGGCGGCTCCAGCACCGCGTCGCCATGGCTCATCCAGGCCTCGATGCGTTTGGGAAGTGTTGAAAATAGTTTAGAGTCTCCAACAAGATTGACTGTCGTCCTTCCATACTCTGCCTTAGAGCCCCGGACTACCCTGCCCCCACACTTCTCAGCGAGCAGCTGATGGCCATAGCATATGCCGAGTACTGGTATGTTGAGTTCGAGCAGCTCCCTGTTGGGATGTGGGGCACCATCTTCGTAGACGCTCCTAGGCCCGCCTGAAAATATCAGAGCCTTCACATTTCCATAGCGGCCTACCTCCTCGGGAGAAATATTGAAGGGGACTATCTCAGAATAGACTCCGGCCTCCCTGCACCTCCTGGCTATCAGGTGTGTGTATTGGCCTCCGAAGTCGAGTATAAGCACCTTCTCCCGAGTTGTCCCGTCTCTGGGGGTCAATCCGCCACAATAATACCATCACCCTTCCTTAATAAAAATCATGAGAAGGAGAGAGTATGCCGGTGTGGCTGCCGCCTCACTGGGGTAGAAGGTGTAGGGAGCTTTTTTAATACTGGTTCAAGTGTCATGTGTTGAGAGCTCGTTGGGTGTGGAGGGGCTTAAGGCTGTTCTCCCCATAGCTGGCTTAGGGCTTAGGATGCTCCCGGCCACGAAGGAGCAGCCTAAGGAGATGCTCCCAGTCTTCGCCAAAAGTAGGAGTGGCGGCCTCTGTGTAAAGCCGATCGTTCAGCTTATCTTTGAGCAGCTCTTCGATGTGGGCATCCGCGAGTTCATACTGGTGGTGGGCAGGGAGAAGAGAGCTGTTGAGGACCACTTCACACCCGATCAGAGCTACCTCGAGCTGATTCGGAAGAGTAAAAACTCACTGCTCAGCGACTTCGAGGAATTCTATAGGAGAATTAGCGACTCCATCCTCGTCTGGGTTAACCAACCACAGCCGCTGGGTTTCGGCCACGCTGTTCTCATCTGCGAGAAGACCGTCGGAGACTCGCCCTTCCTCGTCCACGCAGGCGACACCTACATATTCAATGGGGGCCAAGCCATCGAGAAGATGTATAGGCACTTTGTGGAGACTGGGGCCGAGGCTGTCCTCCTGCTGCAGGAGGTTGAGGACCCGAGACAGTATGGTGTTGCAGAGGTCTCTGAAGTGGGTGGGGTTTTGAGGGTTAAGAGGGTTGATGAGAAGCCTGAGAAGCCCCGCTCAAACCTGATGATCGTCCCACTCTATATCTTTAGGAGGTCGATTTTTGAGACGCTTAAATCTGTGAGGTCTGGTGTTGGGGGTGAGCTCCAGCTGACCGACGGGATACAGAGGCTCATCGAGTGGGGGCATAGGGTTGACGCGATCATGCTTGAGGATGGGTTGAAGATGGATGTGGGCACGCCCCAGCTATACTGGGAGGCCCTACAGCTCTCATATAGACTCTCAACATCAAGCTGAGCCTCCGATTCTCCAAGCAAACCCTAAAACCAACTGGTGGTGAGGCGTATTGAGGGTGTGTCCAGGCATGTCTGGTGGCGGCTGGGTTAGGGGCGTAGGCATCATAGGCGCCGGATATGTCGGCCTAACACTGGGGGTATTCCTAGCCTCGAAGTATGTGAGGACAATATGCGTCGAGAAGGATGAGGAGAAGGTTGGGAGAATAATGAAAGGGTTATCCCCGATACACGAGCAGGGCCTCCCAGAGCTTCTGCGACAAGTTGTCGAGGACGGAGTGCTGGAGGCTAGGACAGAGATTGGCGACATGTTTGAGGAGGTTGACGTTATCTTCATTACTGTTGGAACACCTACGGGGAGCGACGGCTCGCCAGACCTCTCCCAAGTAGAGGAGGCCTCGCGCCAGATAGGCAACGCCTTGGCCGCTAGCAAGACCGGCGCCCCCCTCATAGTTGTTAAGAGCACAGTCCCGCCGGGCACGACCTGGGGAATTGTGAGACCAATAATTGAGAAGACCTCTGATAGGGTTTGTGGTAAGGATTTCCATCTCTGCGTTAACCCCGAGTTCCTGCGGGAGGGTTCAGCACTCCAAGACACAATGAACCCCGACAGAATCGTCATAGGCACCAAGCATAGCTGGGCGGCTGAAAGTCTGAAAAAATTCTATGAAACACTATACAACCCCAAGAAGATACCAATGCTGATAACATCCCCAACCAATGCTGAGCTCATAAAACTCGCAACCAACGCCTACCTAGCCCTGAAGATCAGCTTCATCAACCTAATCTCACAGATCTGCGAGGCCGTAGAGGATGGAGACGTAGGAGTGGTCGCGGAGGGTCTGGGGCTTGACCCTAGGATTGGCCCGCTCTTCCTGAGAGCGGGGCTGGGGTTTGGGGGGAGTTGCCTTCCAAAGGATCTCCGCGCTTTGAAATGGTTTGCGGCTGGTCTCGGAGTAGA
>Ga0105160_1000132_pt1 | contig 37284 bp, 38 predicted proteins | sample GXS110809BmetaG_FD_89591 | JGI IMG/M metagenome (GOLD analysis project Ga0105160, IMG submission 89591) | Hot spring microbial communities from Gongxiaoshe hot spring, China to study Microbial Dark Matter (Phase II) - GXS 110809B | ecosystem: Environmental > Aquatic > Thermal springs > Hot...
AGACAACCTCGTCGGCTCCTAATGCTCTTGCTGTGAGGGCGACGTGGCTTGATACTCTCTGGTCTCTCTTGACTCTATGTCCCAGCCTTAAAACAGCTATCTTACCCAACCCTGTCACTCTAGTAGCTTGTTTATCTCTGCGAGCTTTTCGTCGACGATTCTGAGCAGCTCTGTGGAGTCGAAGACCATTAGCCTGCCGCCGCAGCTTGGACATTTGAAGAACTTGTCGAGAGCCTCGTCGAAGATGTATTTCCTGCATCCCTGATTTCCACACCAGTAGAGCTGGTTGGTCTCGTAGTGCTTCTTCAGCATCCGGAGTCTCTCGGCGATCCTTTTAAGCTGTGTCTTCACAACCCCCTGGACCTGCTCCTGCTGGAGCCTCCATCGGAAGACCCTCTTATTCAACTCCTTATCAACCACCATGTCGTATGCGACGAGTGAAAGCTCATTAAGCTGGTGGAGGAGCTTTCTCACCCTCTTCACGTCCATCTGTAAGGCGGAGGCGAGCTCATCCTCCCTCATCCCGGGCCTCGTCAGGAGGAGCTTTGCCAGCTCCTCGGCCTCAGCTCCGCCCATGAGTCTGAAGACCGATAAGAGACCCTCAGCGTCAATATAGAACATATAGTCCTCCAACCATATAATAAGTAGCCAGCTTCAATTATATCTATCTCTAAAAACCATTCGGCTGGCTGGGGTTGGAGGGGTTGGCTGGGATAGTGGCGGCTGAGGTTAGGGATGTCCACTGTTCCGTGGAGGGTGTGGAGGCTCTTAGGGATGTGAGTCTGATGGTGTTTAAGGGCGAGGTTACAGCCCTACTGGGGCATCCTGAGGGCGAGGTATTGGTCAACCTCTGGTCTGGTGTCTTGAGGCCTGTTGCCGGGGCTGTGGCCTCCCTAGGTCTCGACCCATACGCGGAGAGGCGGGAGGTTGCCGGGAGGATTGGGTACTTGCCCGGGGAGGTTTGGCTCCCCCCTGAGCTTAGGCCTGAAGTGCTCGCCGGCCTGGTGGGTGGGGGTCATGGCCTGGCGCCTCGGGGGGCAGTGGAGCGTTTGAAGAATATCCTGAGGAGGCTAGGTAAGGAGGGTGTTCTGGGGCGGAGGATATGCGGGCTCTCATCCGAGGATAGACAGGCCCTGGCCGTCGCGTTGACGATGCTCCACGACCCTGAGCTGCTCCTCCTCTCCTACCCCCTGAGGAGGCTGGGGCCGCTGGCAAGGCTCGAGCTATCCTCTATCCTGAGGGAGTATGTCTCGCCTGGGCGGGCGGTTGTCCTGACCGTGGACTCGGTCGAGGAGGCAGGCTTCGCGAATAGGCTGATACTGTTTAGGGAGGGGAGAGTGGTGGCGGCTGGTCCTCTCTTAGAGCTCTCAAAGACGATAGGCGCGGAGAACTACGTGGTAATCCAGGCTCTATACACCCAGAGGACGGTGGACTATCTTGGGAAGATGCCTCAGGTCAAGAGGTTCTCAGTCTCCAGGGATGGTTCGATAAAGGTCTGGCTCAGAGACTTTGAATCCGATATGCCTGTCGTGCTTGACCTCCTCATGTCGCTGGGGCTTGGCGTGAGGCTGATTGGTGTGGAGAGGGTTGACTATCACGTGGCCCTCCTGAACTTTCTCCGGGGTAGAGGCGGTGGTGGTAGATGAGTTTGTACCTCCAGCTGGAGCTTAGGCTCCTCTTCGCATCCCTCCTTAGGGTCGCGGTACCAATAATCGTCCCTCTCGCACCCCTCGCGCTCAGGTATGCAGGTGTCTTGAGCCAGGATCTGGTCGAGCCCTCCTTCATCCTGCTCTACCAGTTCCTAGCGATGGCTTATCTTCCCTTGACGACGGGGCTTGTGAGGGGAGGCTGGAGGCTGGCTTGGCTTCTCAGGCCGCCTGACTCAGCCCTGCTTCTCACCGCCTCATACACAGGGCTTCTAGCAGCGACATCGGCTCTACCTATAGCGGCCTATAGGCTACTGATCCAACTATCAGGGCCCATGCAACCCGGCGTCCAGGTTATCATTCTTACACTATCGATAGGTATCCTACACCAGTCCCTCGCCCTCCTATGCCTCTCCACGTTGCGTGACATGACGGCCGGCTGGGCGGCCCTACTCACATACCAGGCCATCCTCCTCACACTCGCGGCAAACCTGCTAACACAGGGCCTATCCGGGGCCCACCTCATATCCACGCCTCTCTTCCCAGCCCTCTTAGCCATAGCGCCCCAAGCGCCTCCGGAAGTGCTCTACACCGCCGCAGCCCTCTGCATAGCCTCCTCACTCCTCTTCACATACCTGGCTGCGAGGAGCATCGTTAGGCCGGCTTCTCCCTGGGGATAGACCCGGATTTAATAATCGGCTCGTCAGCCGCCTCTAGCGGCTTGGCAATACTCGTCGACCGTAACACGCGTGTCCTTGTCCAGGGGATAACTGGGAGGCAGGGAAGCTTCCACACCGAGCAGATGCTGAGGTATGGGACGAGGGTTGTTGCGGGAGTCACACCGGGGAAGGGTGGGTCGGAGGTTCATGGCGTGCCGGTCTACGACTCTGTGGAGGAGGCGGTCAGAAGGCACCCGGAGATAAATGCCTCGATAATCTTTGTCCCCGCGGCCGGGGCGGTGGATGCCTGCTACGAGGCAATAGAGGCGGGTATAGGGCTGCTTGTCCCGATAACCGAGGGGATACCGACCCACTGGACTATGCAGCTGGTCAGGTACGCCTCGCTAAGGGGTGTGAGGATAATTGGGCCGAACACTCCTGGCGTCATATCGCCCGGTGAATGCAAGCTGGGGATAATGCCGGGCAGCGTATTCACCCGGGGGCCGGTTGGGATTATCTCGAGGAGCGGGACGCTGACCTATGAGATTGCACAGAACCTGACGGAGAAGGGGATAGGCCAGAGCACATGTGTGGGGATAGGTGGAGACGCCATAGTGGGGACAGGCTTCATAGAGATACTTGAGCTTATGGCCAGAGATCCTGATACGCGTTGCGTGGTCTTGATAGGTGAGATCGGCGGCGATGCTGAGGAGAGGGTTGCAGAGTATGTTGTGAGGGAGAATTATCCTAAGCCCCTGGTTGCGTATGTCGCTGGTAGGACTGCGCCTCCTGGTAAGAGGATGGGGCATGCCGGCGCGATAATCTCGCTGGGTGTCGGCGACGCCTTGACGAAGATGAGAAGGCTCAGGGAGGCCGGTGTCAGGGTAGCTGAGACGCCTGGAGAAGTTGCAGCCCTAGTCGAGGAGGCACTTAGGGCCCGGCAGAGATAGGCTACTTTGAGAGGCTCTCCTCTACAATCCCCTCAACGCTAGTGTAGTCGAGCCTCATGCCCTGCTCGTTGAGCGCTCCGCATAGCGCCCTGAGTGAGGCCTTAATCCTCTCAGCGGTCACCATGCCCATGCTCCCAATCCTTATCATCCTCCCCTTCATCCTAGCTACACCTACACCCACATGCACACCATACTTCTCAGCCATAATATTCGCGACATCGACGTCTCGGATGCCCTCAGGCATCTTAACCGCTATGAGTGTTGGAGATCTGAACTCTGGGAGGGGGTATATCTCGAGGCCCAGCTCGCCTAGAGAGCTGTAGAATGCTTGGGCCCCCCTTCTATGCCTGTCAACCCACTCATTCAGCCCTGTCTCAAATATCCTGTCTAGGGAGGCATCAAGCCCGTAGAAGAGTGTGACGGCCGGAGTGTAGGGTGTCTCTCCGCGAGACATGAACTCCCTGTGGAGAGTGAAATCGAAGTAGGTGGGCCTCTTTTTGAGCGACTCAATCTTTTCCCAAGCCCTCTTTGAGACCGCGACTATGGCGAGGCCCGGGGGCCCGGCGAGGCACTTCTGTGTCCCAGCCACAAGCAAGTCAATACCCATCTCGTCGAAGCTGAAGGGCACGCCCCCCAGAGAGGTGACGGCGTCCAGAACAAGCAGGGCCCCAGCCCTCCTACACTCGCCCGCAATCTCCTCTATATTCGAGGCCAGGGCCCCGGTTGATGTCTCGTTATGTACTAGGAGGACCACGTCAACATCCCTATTCTCACTGAGGCCCTTCCTAACATCCTCCACAGTCGGCGCCCTGTTCCAGGGAATCTCTACGACCACAACGTTCTCGGAGTAGTATCTCGCCGCGGCGGCGAATCGCTCGCCGAACTGCCCAGCGACAAACGCTAAAACCCTGTCACCATCTTCTATGACGTTTGAGACGGCGGCCTCTATCCCGCCTGTGGCTGAGCAGGTGAGTAGAAAGACATCCTGCTTTGTGCCTATTATCTTCTTGAGCTTCTCGATGAGCTGGGTGTGAAATTCTCTAAACTCCCTCCCCCGGTGGTTTATCAGTAGGCTGCCCATGGCCCTGTAGGACTCCTCAGGAATGTCTGTAGGGCCTGGCAGCATCAGTATCTCCCGCCAACTTCTACGCGGCTCCACTCCTCAGCGTTGGAATAGGGCTATAGCGGTATTAATAAACCGTCATTAAGCCAGCTTAATGATAAAATTAGGGCTGTATCGGCTGAATACTTGTTGGGTGTCGGCGTGGAGAGGGTGTTGATAGCCTGCCCCTTCAGCGAGAAGGGCCTAGAGATGTTGCGCGGGGCTGGTGTGGAGGTTGACTATAGGCCTAGAATGACACAGGCGGAGCTTGACGAGGCTTATGTAGATTACGACGGCCTCGTGGTCAGAGGGAACCTGCTGGTCAGGCCTACGCGGGGGAGAGGGAAGCTGAAGGTGATTGTTAGGGCTGGCGCCGGCTTAGATAACATCGCGGTAGAGGAGTTTGCGGGGCTGGGTGTCAAGGTCTTCAACACTCCAGATGCCGTAGCTGAGTCGGTGGGCGAGTTGGTCATAGGTCTAATGATAAGCCTCTCCAGGGGAATTGTGAAGGCGGCGGCCGCTCTCTCACGGGGCGAGTGGATGAAGCAGGGCCTCATGGGCCAGGAACTCGCAGGCAAGACCCTCGGCATCATAGGGCTTGGCAGAATAGGCCGCGTAGTCGCGAGAATAGCCCACGCACTAGGGATGAGGATACTGGTCTACGACATAGTCAAATTCCCGGCTGACCAGCTCGCGCAACTCGGAGCCGAGCAGGTGGGTCTGGAGAAACTATTATCAGAGTCAGACTACGTAACAATACACACACCACTAACTGAGGAGACGAGGCAGATAATAGGTGAGAGGGAGCTAAGAATGATGAAGAGGACAGCCTACCTCATCAACACCGCGCGTGGACAGATAGTCGACCAGGAGGCGCTGAAACATGCCCTGAAGGAGGGATGGATTGCAGGCGCGGCCCTCGATGTCTTCAAGGAGGAGCCCCCACGCGATATTGAGCTTCTCCAGCTGCCAAACCTAATCCCCACGCCGCACATAGGGGCTCAGACCAGGGAGGCTCAGGAGAAGGCTGGGCTTGAGGCCGTACAGATTTTAGTAAGGGTGCTCAGGGGGTCAACTGAGGGGCCTCTGGATTATAGGTCTCTTTGAGCCGACCTAAATGGAGGAGTGTAGCGGATACTCGGCTATTGGCTTAAATATTCTACGCGACTCCAATAGAAATGTGCCGGTTGCTAGTAGAATCCCGCTCAGAGTCGTGTTTGGGGCGGCGCTGATAGCCTTGGCGCTAGCTTTGCCTTCAGCCTATGCCCAAGCCTACAACATCACCGTCGAGGACGCGAGGATAAAGGTGAGGCTCTCCTACCCGCCAGAGGTCGAGATAGGCTCCTGCTTCAACGTCCAGATAGAGGTCACCGCGCTCTCAGCTCTCACCAATCTCTCCCTAAGCCTCAAGATAACCTACTTCTACGACGGCAACAGCCAGATACTCTACAACAGCGTGCTGATACCCTTAACGAATGTCTCAGGGCCGAGCGTCATACTGTTCAAGAACATAAACCTCTGCATACCTACACCAGTGGCCGTAGACCCCTGGATCGAGGCGAAAGTATATGTAAAATACTTCACAGACACCACGCCTGTCGAGATATCGAATACCTTCTACATGAGCACAGTGAGACGAGTCTCCTATGAGAGGCTGGCCGCGAGCCTAGCCGAGGCGAATAGAGAGGTCTCAAGGCTACGATCTGAGGTGGCTGATCTCAGGGCGAGGCTTGATGAGGCCCTTACTCGCAAGAGCGAGTTGGAGGTGAGGGTTGCTGAGCTGACGCAGATTAAGGAGGAGCTGGAGAAGAGGCTGGCTGAGCTCCAGGATGCAAAGGCCGACCTCGAGAAGCAGCTTTCAGACCTCATGGCCAGATACAGCCAGCTGCTTACAGACGACGCCGCGCTCCAGGAGCGATATAAGAGCTTAATGGACAACTACGCCCTCCTCCAGAAAAGCTATGAGGAGTTGAGAAGAGACTACGAAACTGTCTCTAGGGACCTGGCATCGACGAGGAGCCTCTACAGCGAGCTACAGATGAGGCACGACTCCCTCAGGTCCTCTTATGAGGCCTCTGTCAAGACTGTGGGGCAGTTGGAGGGGTCTTTGAAGGAACTTGAGAGACAGCGCGGGGTCCTCGAGGCGATGCTCGCGCAAGTCACAGGTGAGAGCGGCTTCTTCAAGAACGTGGCCGTCGGGCAGGGAGTGGGGCTTGTCGCTCTTGGTGGCGTTGCTACGTGGGTGTTGATGAGGAGGAGGGGTAGGGCCGCTGGAATTGTCCAGGCCCCTGCAGCGCCTGCTCCTCAACCGCCCTCGTCTCCTAGCCCGCCAGCCAGTCCACAGGGCTCAACAACCACCCCCAGCCAGCCCACAACAACTCAGGCTACAGCACCAGAGTCAAGACACCCGGTAGAGGAAGCGCCGGAGAGTGAGGTGGTCCAGAAGGTCATCTCTGGTAGGAGGGTCACAATACCTTCCCGCCTGGCTGAGAGGCTCGGAATAGGGATAGGGGACAGCATAAAGATAGGGCTGCTGGGAGACAGACTGATACTTGTGCCGATAAGGGCTAATGGAGCAGCTTATCCACAGCCTGCTGGGCCTGCCTCACAACCTCAACACTCCTCAGAAACTCGCGTCTCTCAGAATCATCAAGGTCGAGAACGATTACCCGCTTAACGCCGCTGGACCCTAGGACCACAGGAACAACGCTGCAGACACCGTCTACACCATACTCGCCCCTCAGATAGATACTGGAGGGAATAACGGCGTTCGTATCCCTGAGGATGGCCTCGGCCATAAGCGAAACCCCGGCTCCTGGGGCGTGGCTCGCCGACCAGCCCTTAAGGGATATAACCTCGGCGCCGGCCTTCCTAGTCTTCTCGACAAGCTCCGCTATCTTCTCCTTTGGGAGGAGAGAGGTGAGGGGCTTGCCTAGCACGTGGGTTAGTCGGGGGAGGAGGACCATGCTGTCGCCGTGCTCGCCGATTATCGGCCCCACGATAGAGGAGCGCGAAACACCCAGCTCCCTCGCAACCAGATACCTGAACCTTCCGAAGTCCAGCAGGCCGCTAAACCCTACAACCCTCTCCCTCTCAAACCCAGTCTTTTTCAGGGCCACGTAGGTCATGACGTCAAGGGGGTTTGTGACGACTATGACTCTCGAGCTAGGTGCATACTCCTTAACCTTCTCGGAGACGTCTGAGACTATCGCGGAGTTTTTCTGGAGAAGATCCATCCTCGTCATGTCGGCCCTCCGCACGACCCCGGCCGTAATCACGACCAAATCCGCGCCCGCCATATCCCTATAGTCGTTCGACCCCGTGATCTCCACATCCAGGCCGAGTATGGAGGCCATATGTGAGAGGTCGAGCGCCTCACCCTGGGGCAGCCCCTGCACAATATCCAGCAACACGATATCTCCCAGCCCTTTTAAAGCAATCTGAAGAGCAGCAGAGACTCCAACCCTACCACACCCTACAACACCTATCAGAGGCACACCCAACAGATGCTCAAGGCTCTAAAAAAGGTATTCTATGAGGCTTACTACACTTCTACTTGGATGTCTGTGACAGCTATCTCGCGGGGCGTATATTTGGTTGATACAGGCGGCCTCAGATTCAAGAACACGGTCGCTGCCTATGTTGTGGTTGGTGAGAAGTATGCGGCTGTTTTGGACACAGGGTTCAGCTCCTCCTCGCGAAGAGTAGCAGAGGCGATAGCGAAGATAGGTGCCGCGGATAGGCTCAGATACATAATCCCCACACACGCCCACCTAGACCACTGCGGCGCAACAGGCGACCTGGCGTCCATGTATAAGGGTGCTGAGGTCTATGCCCACGAGAGGGCTCTTCCCCACCTCCTTAACCCCACCAGGCTACTGGAAAATGTGAAGGCTCTATACGGGGACTATGTCTTCTCCCTTATGGGCGGTATGAAGCCTGTCGATGAAGAGAGGTCGCATGTGATGCGTGATGGCGCGGAGATAGACTTGGGTGGGCTGACTATACGCTCAATCTACACACCAGGCCACGCGCCACACCATCTCTCCCTCCTGCTCATGGAGCCTGGCTACATAGTAACCGGCGACGCAGTCCCATCCAAATACCCATTCACCCAATACTTCATACCTAACATCGTGCCGCCGAAATACGACCTCAACCAAGCCCTCCAGAGCCTCAAGAAGCTATTCGACCTTGAGCCCCGACTACTCCTCACACCACACTACGGCCCAATCCTCCCCTCACACGGCCTCCACGAAAAATACGTCTCAGTAATCACCGAGGCGGTGAAGGCTGCAAGAGAGCTGATCAGCAAGGGTCCCAGCTTTGATGAGCTAGTCTCAAGGATGGCCGAGGCCATAACAGGCGGTACAGGCCTGGCAGGGCTCCACCCCACAATCCAAACGGCGGTCAAATTTGCTGCCCTGGCACTCCACCAAACCTACAGCTCATCAACATAGCGGAAGCCAATACTCCCTGCCCCTATCTCCGCGACCGCGGGCTTGATACCGTAGAACCTGCATGAGAAGACTGTATAGAGCTTACCGTCGAAGAGGGCCTCAAACCCCCCCGCTACAGGCTCATGGGATCTGACCAACACCCCACACCCACTCGCCTCTAGGAACTTTTCAAGAGCCCTACGCCCAAACACCCTCGCATACCCACCGCGCGGGCTGGGCCCAAACCACTCCAGCCCCTCCCTAGGGTCATTCCATAGGGCTTGAAACACGACCTCATCCTCCAAGTCCTCCCCCTGCTTGCCGCGCGAGGCAACATCCCAGATGGAGGCCGCAGCCTCAGGGACACCTCCATGCACCAGTATAACCGACCTGTTAAGCACCCCAGCGATGGGTAGGGTGGAGTAGAGCCTTGTGAAGATGCCGTAGGCTCCGGAGCCGAGCCTCCTAGACACAGCGTCGTAGAAGCCGTAGTACATGTTCATCTCCCTCGTCTCATGGTTCCCTCTCAGAAGGAGTATCCGGTCAGGCTCGCTAATCTTGGCCTCAAGCAGCCTGACCATGTTCTCTATCTGGTAGGGGCCCCTGTCCACGTAGTCGCCCAGAAAAACTATCACTCCCCGCCCAACCCTCTCCAAGACGAGCTCACTGGTCTCTAGGTCGCCGTGAGTGTCACCGACAACCGCCGCGCCCTTAGCATCAATCTCTAGGACAGGCTTCTCAGCCGAGAGTATGGGGAGGGCCTCCTCCACAATCCGCCTAACATGGCTGAGACTCAGAGACAACTCTTCAGAGTAACTACCAGCCACTCCACTATTTCTGGTTTAAAACAACTTGGGGAAGAGTAGCGCTATACCGGTCTTCCACACTTGCCGCAGTATTTGTCCTCTGGTTGGAGCGGGTTTCCACAGTAGCCGCAGAACCTGCCTGCCTGGGGCGGCGCTGGCGTGGCCTTAGGCGCGGGGGGCTGCCGACTCGTAGGTGTATGCGGCTGACCTTCCCATAAAGACTAGGAAGACCGGCGAGATTATCAGGGTTATAAGCCATCCTATGAAGGGTATGAAGGATAGCCCAGCCAGTATCAGCCCAATCACAAATATTATAACTATCCATAGTATGTATGTGGGCCAGCCTATAGCTCTGATTCTAGATAATATCTGGTTGAAATCGAACGCGGCACCCAGCCTCCCAGTCTTAGCCATGTGAGCTATCGCCATAATCCATATAATCATTATGAAGAATGCAAGGATAAACCCTATTACCACCAGCGTAGCGCTGATGGCTGCTAACCCTATAAAAAACGGGGAAAAGGAGCCTACGATAGATGCACTTATCCCTAAGGCCGCATAAACCACCGGCACTATCATGTAGACAAGTGTTACGACAAAGACCTTGGCCCCATCAACCCAGAGCTCTCCATACTTCTCAAGTGGTGGTGGAGAAGTGTTTCTGGGCGACTCCCTAATCACCCTCACAAAGTATCCGAACGTGATGAAGTTTACTATTGGTATAATGCTTAAGACTATCAGTATCGCGAGCCTTCCCAAGTCACTAAGCAGCTTAGCAGCATAATTGTAGGCGTCCCTTAAGTTATCCTCAAGCCTCACATTCTCACCCCACCAGCCTCGAGCCGCATCCGGTACAGAACAGCATGTCTGGAGCGTTTTCCTTGCCGCAGTTGGGGCAAACCTTCATCTGCTGCACTGTGGCTTGGGAAGATTTTTCCTCATGCGCAACGGACTTGACGAGGATTACATCCCCGAAGGCGATTATCTGGGAGGAGGGTATCGCATCCTCTCCCCCATCTCCCGCCTTATCATAAATCAAGACAATCCTCCCCTCAGCGTCATATCCAATATCCTTAACCTTTCCAACCCTTGCAGCCGCATCAGATATAATGTCTTTACCTAATAGCTCCTCCCTTCTAAAATATTTCTTAGCCAATAAACACCACCAATATGCTACATATTATTGAGTCGGTAGGGGCGCATATAAGTTTTTAAACAAACCTGAGAAACTTTATCATAGTTTGCAGATCCATTGACCAAAAATGATTCAAGTATGTGTGGTGATGCATCCCGAGTCTGGAGATGCGGCGGCCATGAGCCATCATACCCTGACACCTGTAACACCTTACAATCCTTAGACCAACACAACAGAGAGTGTAAAGGGAGAATAAGCTAAATAACCATCATACACCACTGGCTGTCTGTGAGACCTAGGAGGCTTGAGCTGGAGGAGCTCCTAAAGATTCTTGTGGAGGAGCATGGGCATGTCAAGTCCCTCCTTGAGAGGCTCGATATGCTGCTTCGGGAAGGAAGATACAGCGAGGCTGCTGAGGAGCTCAGCGGCTTCAAACCCTACCTAGACCAGCACGTCATAGACGAGGAGGCGACGGTACTTAAGACCCTCCTAGAGGCTTATGGGAGAGATGGCGCCGAACGCGGCGTTAAAGTCTTCCAAGAACACAGGGAGATACATCAGTTAATTTCAGAGATGAGAGCCGCCGCTTCCACATCCCCCCAGCGACTGGCGGAGAAGAGGGATAGGCTCAGAGAGATTCTTAAGAGACATTTTAGAGCTGAAGAGGATGATATTTTTCCATGGGCCTTAGAGACCTATAGGAGGAGGATGGGTGCGGCTAAGTAGGCCTGAGGCCCTGAGATTTGGCTCGGCTTCTCAGACCCAGATGGCGAACTCACATGAATCAGACATGTTGGCCTGGCAGAGGGTCTCGATGCATGAGACGCTGGTCAAGCCGAAAGCCACTCTGAATAGCCCTGCGAGAAACCCCCTGAAGAAGTGGCTTCTATTAACGCCCTCGTCTGCCCGCCTCTTCGAACACTCGAATAGCTCCTTAACGTTTACCCTCCAAAACATCTTACCCAAGTCCGCCTGGTAGTTCTCGGACACACACCACCCGGAGGCCTGTATCTCGGCTAAGGCCAGTTTGACAACCTCCTCGCCGCTCAGCCCTGTCTCCTTCTTGGTCTGTCTCGCAAATGTCTCACCATACTTCTCCCCCATATCGTATAGTAGTGTATTAGCCGCGGGGCCTAGCTTCTCCCTCAGGTGGTCCATCATGTCGCAGAAGTAGTCGGCTGCGAATATGATGGCCCTCTTATCACCCATCAAGAGCGGGAACATGTGGCTGTTGACAGCGATGCCCTTGGCTAGCGCGCCGTTCACCGAGATACTCTCAACCACGCCCATAGCCCCGAGGCTGTGCTCTATCACTTCAGGGCTCAACCCCGAATCCGTATAGTCCAAGAAGAGAGAGACGAGCAGTCTCCCATCCAGAATCTTGACCAAAGAGCCGCCTAAAACATCAACAGACCCCTTTGAGGCGATGCTTGAAAGAATAACTATGAGCCCTGAGAGGTTAGGAGCGATAGCTGTAATCTCAGCAATGCTTCTATCCTTTCTGATGCATAATGAGGGTAGACTGGTGGGTACGCGTAGTACATTATCCTTGGATATATTCTGTAGGTAATATCCGGCCTCAGGCATTCGAGTTCTTATTGTAGTGTGGGCTTCGACCACGCGATTAACAACAAGGCACATGCTTATAAATGTTGTCAATCAGTCTGTTTTAAAACAGCCTGAGTTTAAGTCTGACAGAAAACTTTATATAGATGAGCCCCACTAAAAACCTTCAGGAGTATGTATGACTAACAATAATTTCGAATTGGCCAAAACATCTAAAAATGTAAATCACAACGGCGAGTTCATCAAACTCCTCGACGCCCTTAAGAGATACGGCCCACGAAACCTCTCCCTCATCTCCATGCTAACAGGAATACCGCGGGAGACTGTCCGGTATAAGGTGAAGAAACAGCTCAAGAACCTCGGATTCACAATACAGATGATCCCCAACTTCTACAGAATGGGGCTCACAAGACTCTGCGCTAGACTATCATTCACCAGAAATGGAGTGAATATTGCGAAAAATATATTGGAAGAACTAGGCACGAACTCGTACTTATCCTACTATTGTAAAATCGCATTCAGTAATGACTACCTAGTCCTCATTAACCCACCGTCAAAATGGGCGGGCATGTTTGGCGAGCTCTTCAACAACCTAAGGGATCTGGGCATAGTTGAAGACTTTGAAATGAATGAGATTAAAGAAGTAGGATACCCACATGTGACATACAGCCTATTTAATTTTGAAAGAGGCAACTGGGAGATCAGCGAGGAGGACACGCTAGCCTGCCAAGGAATAATCACGATGCAGAAGGCCTCAAGCGAGGAGAAAGCCAACTATCTAATCGACTCAGTAGACCTTGCGATAATCATCGAATTACAAATTGACGCTTTTACACCACTAACAAGGGTCGCATCAAACATTAGCCGCGATTCAAGGCTACTTAGGTATCACTTCCAAGAGCACATAGTGAGGAAGGGGATAATCGCAGGCTATGTCCTAAGCTGGTTCCCAAGCGGAAAGGATGCACCCAATCTTTCAAGAATGTGGATCAAGATAGACCAGCTTCCCGCTCACAAGCTCGGTGAATTCTCGAGAGCCATCTCATCATCACCGTTCTGTAAATTTTATCAGGTACAGGAGGACAACAGCCTGCTCTTATATCTCCTTATAGACAGACAATTTACATCAGCAATCAGGCACCTATCGAATGTATTCAAGGAACACGGCGTAAATGGTAAACCATTTATAGTAGAGGATGCTACATTGTTTACACCCACTAAAGAGATGTTTAAGGATGGTTATGGTTGGTTAAAACCACAAATAGATTCAACTAAAATTGCGCACGAATTAAGGGCGGTGATGTTACACTAAATTAATTTACATTGGATCTTTCCCAGCGGGTGGGCCCTGCATCACTTAATCACCAATATCTTGGGATAAAGTAAGGGTTATAAAGTTTTTCCATTAAAGTAAATGGATGATTTTTTCATTGGGAATTGGGAAAAAAGGAAATTTTGGTTTACCGCATTTCTGAGGCTTCTAGGCTTGATTTTTTCTCTTTTTTAAATCTTTCAACACCCTCTATAATTTTCAAACTATTTATCAGGGGTTAATCTGATTGTTAGCCTGAGTTGGGGTTAATCAGGCTAACATCAGGGTTACCGAGGGATTTTTGGATCCTTTTGTCTTCTCTTTTTTTAATTAACATGTTTGCGCTTGGGTTCAGCCCTTTCATGGCGTATTTTCTCCGCGAGATTGGTGCGAGTGTTTCTGAGACTGCTTTTGTCTTGGCTCTTTCTAGGGTTGGGTATGGGTTGTTGCTTCTGGTTGGTGGTGTGGTTGGTGATTTTGTGGGTAGACGACTGCCGCTCATTATAGGGCCAATCGTCATAGGCTTCTCGTTTATTGCGCTCTCAGGGGCCAGAACATGGAGCGACGCGATAATCCCACTAACATTCTCGATGCTGCCCACCGCATTCACAGCCCCGGCGGTCTTCGCCTACATAAGCGACATAATCGATGAGCCTAGGTATGGGAGGGCATACGGGATATATTTCGCCATCATGAACCTCAGCGCCATCCTAGGATACGTCATAGTCGGCCACATTATCGAGATCTATGGCTATGTGGTCAGCCTTGAATCTGTTGGCGCCGTCTCTATCTTGACTGCCCTGGTCAGGGTCTGGTTGCGGGAGCCTAGGAGAAGTACTACCCTCCCACCGCTCGCGAGATATTTGAGGGAGGCATATGGAACGCTGAAGGATAGATTAGTTTCTCTGCTGGTCTTGTCGCATGCTCTCTACATTGGGATGGCGACCACGATGGTCTCTGTCATCATACCCTCTTGGGCCAGGGATATTGCTTCAATGGGCGAGGCTCAGCTTTCAATAATCTTCGCCATCGAATCCGCAGTCTACTCTGTGTTGTCTCCAATCGGCGGTAGACTGATAGAGTCCAGTGTATGGTGGCTGCGCCTCAGTATCCTAGAACTATTGATAAAGATCCCTGCCCTTCTTCTACTAACCCAAACCCTAACCTTCTTCCAACTGCTCCTCGTCATGATATTAGACTCAGGTCTAGCAATATTCGTCTTGCCGGTCCTTGACTCTCGACTCTCAGCCGCGCTCGCAAGCATTCATAGGGGGGCAATCTGGGGCCTGCAGCAATCCATAACCCAGGCCGCCACAATCTCGCTAACACTGATTGGAGGATATGCCTGGGGTGCTCTGGGGCCCGTAAACACTGTCCTAGCCTTCCTAGCTTATCCAGTCGGGATGACATTGCTTATCCTCTTTTTAGCTAGGGCTAGCAGGGGTAGCCATTTTTCCGGCTGAGTAAAGTATTGATGATTTGTTTGTGAAAATGTTAGCCGTCTTACAGCAAGATAAATATCCGGTTTCCATGCAGGTTGGTTGGAGATTAACAGGTGAGGTGTAAGTCGTGAGTCTAGACGTTAAGAAGCAGGAAGCAGGTCTTCTAGTCGGTCTTGACACCAGCCTCTTAGCCGGGTTTATAAAGAGAGTTCTCAGCTACCTCGGAGTCACAGCCCTACGCCCGAGCATCAGCAATAAAAACGGGGATGGCAGGATAATCTATCCTGAGGCTGACGCGCTATTCAAGACAGGTGGCGAGGACACCGTCAGGATGCTTGAAGCTCTCGTCTCGCTGGGTGTCTTTAGGAGGGTGCTCCTCGAGGTTGTTAAGGTCTGCCCGCACTGCTCCTCATCCTCGATAGAGATGAGGGAGAAGTGCCCCTCATGCGGGGCTGAGACAGCAATACAGTACTTCGCGGGGGCTAAGACTGTCTGCCCCTCTTGCGGTGCGAGGCTGGATGGCTCGGTGGCGCTCCTGACCTGTAGGAGATGTGGGTCGAGCTTTACTCTCCAGAGCTGCAAGGATGTCCCGCTATACATGTATGTCTTGGCCGGCCCCTCTGAGGAGCAGCGTAACCTTCTAGGAGAGTGGTTTGGGAGGAGCCGGGCCTCTGAGAACCTCTCCATAGAGATGGTCAAGGTTATTGATGCCTTCGCCGAGAAGCTTGACAAGGTTCTGGACGAGTATTTTAAGGCGCGGCCTATGTATCAGGTCTCCCAAACCACTAATGTCCAGCAGCAGGGCGGAGTTACCCAGATCCAGCTGGCACCTCACCTAGCAAAGACGTACCAGGTTGTGAGGAATAAGGGCAGGGTTACAGCGCTCGATGTCTCGATAGAGACCGGCCGCTCCAGGCCCCTGGAGAGTGTGTATCTCAACCAGCTCGTAGCCCTCGGACTTGTTACGAAGCAGAGAGTGGGTAAGAAGCTCTACTTCTCCATGAAGAGTCAGTAGAGGCTACAACTTATAACGTGGCGCCTCTCCAATTCTACCAAGAGATGCCGCGGATAGGGGTGATATTCGACCTCGACGGGACGCTGATAAAGTTTCCCGAGCCATGGATCAGGGAGGCTAGGAGGGAGTTTCTCGGCTGGCTTGTAAAAACGTTTCCCGTTGACGCCAAGGCTATAGATGAGCTCTCAATCCCGCAGCTAATTGAGCTTGTCGCGAACGGCGACCGTTCAAGGTATAGGTATCTCCGAGAGATTGCCAACTCGATTTACATGAAGCGCGAGTTGGAGGCTGCGGCGAGGGCCTCTGTTAGGGAGGGTGTTGTAGAGCTTCTGGAAGAGCTTAGGCGGAGGGGCGTATCGATGAGCGTGGCGACTAATAATTGTAGGGATGCTGCGACAATCTCGCTTGAGACTGCGGGAATAAAGGAGTTCTTCAGCTGCGTGGTGAGTAGGAGTGACGTGGAGGAGATGAAGCCGAGCCCGGAGATGCTTCTGAAGGCGGCCTACGCAGCCAACATCCCTCTGAGCATGGGGATACATGTCGGTGACTCCGTCGTCGACGTCCTAGCCGCCCGCTCCATAGGCATGATGGCCGTCTCTGTCATAGGGGGCGTCCACAGTAGGGAGAAGCTACTCTCAAGCAGGCCTCACCTAATCATTGAGGAGCCGCTCCACCTCCTCAAGATTCTGACGTAGCCGGAGCCTATAAGTCACCGGAGAGACGCGGCTACTGTGGAAGTGGGTTGGAGACGGGGTCGTCTATCGTCAAGAACGTGGAGGAGCTGAAGACGCTTTTCCGCGATAGGGAGGAAGTGGCCATGGACTTGGTTAGGATTGTCGGGTCGGCTCTGGCTGCCGTTGAGCCGCGGGGGCTGGTTAGGAGGAAGGTCTCGGTTAGAGGTGATGAACTGCACGTGGGTGGGGAGTCTGTAGTTCTCAGCGAGTTTAGGGAGGTTTGGATCATCTCTGTAGGTAAGGCCGCTCCAGGTATGGCGCGAGGGATTCTGGAGGCACTTGGCAGGCCTATTGAGAAGTGTATAGTCATAGCGCCGGCGGGGTCGGATATCTCGATTATAAGAGGCGAGGCGGAAGTCTATCTCGCATCACACCCAATACCAGACGGGTCAGGGCTCAGGGCCTCAGCCAGGCTCCTCGAGGAGCTGGATAGGGTGTCCCGCGAGACGTTGATAATCTTTCTGCTCTCAGGCGGGTCTTCAGCCCTCCTACCAGCACCAGCTGAGGGTCTCACTCTGGAGGATGAGGCTGAGGTCACGGGGATGCTCATGAAATCCGGAGCAACAATCGAGGAGCTAAACACCGTCAGGAAACATATCTCCTCGATTAAGGGTGGGTTGCTGGCTAGAGCCATGGTGCCTGCGCGCGTCTTAAGCCTCATACTCTCGGATGTCCCAGGTGACAGGCTGGACGTGGTGGGCTCGGGCCCGACTCTTCCAGACCCTTCAACATTCCGCGAAGCCTACCAGGTGCTTGTCCGCAGAAATGTGTGGGATGGTGCGCCTGAGAGGGTTAAGAAGCGTATAGAGGATGGTTTGGCTGGGCTGGTGGAGGAGACGCCAAAGCCTGGAGACCCTGCCTTCGAGAGGGTCACGAACATATTGATAGGCGGTGTGGGCGATGCCTGCGAGGCGGCTGCCCAGGCAGCCAGGGGGCTGGGGTATAATGCAGAGATTCTGGCGAGGAGTTTTGAGGGTGAGGCTGGCTCGCTAGGCCTGCTCATGGGCTCGATGGCTCTTGAGGTTGAGGGGAGGCCTGGGAGGCTCTACGTACTGGGGGGAGAGTCGACAGTGAGGGTTAAAGGAGAGGGTAGGGGTGGTAGGAACCAGGAGCTGGCCCTCGCCGCGCTAACCAGGCTTGGAAGGGGCTGCAGGTCCATAGTGGCCGCTTTTGGAACCGATGGCGTCGACGGGCCTACAGATGCTGCAGGTGCCGTCGCCTCGTCAGAGCAGGCCCAGATAGCCCGGGACCTAAGCCTAAACCCCCAAGACTACCTCGAGAGAAACGACTCCTACACATTCTTCAAAAAAGTAGGCGGCCACATATTCACAGGCCCCACGGGGACAAACGTCGGCGACATAGTGCTGGTCCTCTCCCCCGGGCAGGCTAAGGCTTAAATCCGATGTAGAGTATGCGGCTCTGATGAATCACCACCACGGCCACGAGGCCGTAAACCTTACAGGCTCGCTTGTGGCGGACCACGAGGTGATTCTGACGGCGCTTGAAAGGCTTGAGGCGAGGCTCGGAGAGATGAGTGGCAGAGGGGCCCTGGATGTCGAGACGATAAACAAGTTCCTAGTCTTTGCAAGATCCTTCATCGATAGGTGCCACCACGGTAAGGAGGAGAGGTGCCTCTTCCCCTGCATGGAGAGGAGGGGGATACCCCGCGAGGGTGGGCCGATAGGCGTCATGCTCTATGAACACGAGTCGGGGCGCAGGCTTGTGAGGGAGATTGATGAGCTCTTGAAGTCGTATCGTATGGGTGATACACCCCCAGAGGCCGTCTTCGCTAAGTGTGAAGAATACATCCATCTCCTACGACAGCACATCTCGAAGGAGAACTCTGTGCTATTCCCCATGGGCGAGTCGGTTGTGGTTCAGGATGATGTTGTGGAGGTTAATGAGTGTTATGAGGTTGTCGAGGGGAGAGAGATGGGTCATGAGGCCCATGAAGAGCTTAAGAAGCTGGCCGAGGAGCTCTAATAAGCCCCCTTCTACCCCTCCTTGCGCACCCAGGGAGGCCAGTCACCCCCTATCCATTGGACACCCAAGCAGCCCTACAGAAGTCCTTAAGAATCTGTCTGTAAGACGTTAAATGGCTACTTGGGCTCACCATATCAAATTTATTTATGAATGCTAAGTGGATAGGGTGGAGCGCTGGGTAGGCCTTCATGGTATCACCGGTACGCGTGGCGGTGTCTATAATCGCGGCCTTCGGCGGGGCTGTCCTCGCCCCGTTGTTAGTATATCTAGGCTTCAGTATTCCCTTCCCAGCTACAGCGCTGGGGCTGGCGGTAGTGGTGATTGTCCCAGCCCTCCTCTGCAGGTCATTCACTACAGCCTCGACAGCCTCCATAGCCGGCATACTCGCCGGACTAATAACTTGGCTGACATTGATCTACAACGCAGTCACTGACAGCCTTATACAGATGGTATCCAGCACCCTATCCCTAGACCCGGTGCTGACTTATATCATCCTCATGGCCGTGATGGCGCCTGTCTCGGGGGCCTTGGGACTCGCCCTTCCATCCGGTGAGAAGGCGGTTATACGGGCAACGCTAGAGCATGGAGCTGAGGAGGAAGCTGCTGAGGCTGCGCCCGCGGCTGAAGATGAAAAAAAGTTGGAGGAGCGGGTGGCGGAGGCTGAGGGTGTGGAGGAAGAGGTTTATGTCAAGTGTCCCCACTGTGGGGAACCGGTGCCTGAGGAGGCTGTCTTCTGCCCCAGCTGTGGTAGGAAGGTTAAACTATGAGCGTTGGGGGATCCGCGCTCTTCGTGGAAGGATTGTTAGGCCCAGCCACGCTATGAGCACGGCCATCCCGGCCACAGAGGCGAGGACTAGTAGCCTCAAGTATAGAGGCCTCCAAGCCTCGCTAGGCGGGTCGAAAAACATCAGCAGATAGGCCGACACAAGCGCCAGCGCAAGACCTATCAACGAGTATCCAACAACCCTCAGAACCCTCTCCTCCCCAGCCAACTCCCTAGAACCTCCATCCATAGAGGTATTACGAATAGGTTATGAATCCGGGTGCTGTAGATAGTGTGTGGAGGGCTTGTCTGAGGATGTGGAGGGGCTTCTCTGCCGGCCTGTCCTCGAGGCTGTGAGGGAGAAGTTCGGCCAGCTGGTTGAGACTCAGAGGCGCGCCATCCCCCACATACTTAGGGGTGAGAATGTCCTCATAGTCTCGCCGACCGGCACGGGTAAGACTGAGGCCGCCCTCCTCCCAATCTTCAACACCATACTTACAGAACCCACAGTGGCTCCAGTGTCAACGCTATACATCACGCCTCTTAGGGCCCTGAACAGGGATCTTCTCGACAGGCTTGAGTGGTGGTCACGCCGCCTCGACATCACCGTCTCTGTCAGGCACGGCGACACGTCACAGCGTGAGAGGAGAATACAGGCCCTCAGCCCCCCGCACATAATGATAGTCACGCCTGAGGCCCTACAGTCACTACTGATAGGGCGGGTCATTAGGAGGAGCTTCTCAAACCTGAGGTGGGTTGTAGTTGACGAGGTCCACGAGCTAGCGACGGATAAGAGGGGTGCCCAGCTCGCAGTCGCTCTCCAAAGGCTTAGGAGGATTACCGGCAGGCCCTTCCAGGTGATTGGTCTCTCAGCCACTGTGGGTGAGCCTGAGGAGGTGGCTAGGTTTCTCGTGGATACTGGGGGGAGCTTCGTGGTCGTGGAGACTAGGATGCCGAGGGCCCTAGAGGTTGACATAGTCTTCCCCGAGCCTAGTGTCGCAGACGTGGAGATGGGCGAGGCGATAGGCGTAGCCCCCGACGTCGCAGCCAGGATGAGGACGATAATGGAGCTCGTCTCCAACCACTCCTCTACACTAATATTCACAAACACCAGGCCCCTAGCCGAGGCCCTCGCAAACAGATTCAAGGCCTGGGACGAGGCCCTCCCAGTCTCAATACACCACGGTTCACTCTCTAGGGACCACAGGGTGAGGGCTGAGAGAGACCTGAAGTATGGAGAGGTTCAGGGGCTCATCTGCACCTCAAGTCTCGAGATGGGTATAGATGTGGGACGGATTGACCTTTGCATCCAGTACAACTCTCCCAGGGAGGTGACCAGGCTTATACAGAGGATAGGGCGGAGCGGCCACAGGATAGGCGGCATAGCCCGCGGAGTGGTCCTGGTGATGGACTCAGACGATGCGCTAGAGGCCGTGGTCATAGCTAGGAGGGCTAAGGACGGAGAGCTCGAACCAGTCAGGGTTGTGAGGAACAGCTTAGACGTCGCAATGCACCAGATAGCAGGCCTGCTCCTCGAATATGGCCGCATAACACGAGAGGAGATATTGTCGCTCCTCAGAAAGGCTTACAGCTTCTCAACCCTCGAGGAGATGGACCTCAACATGCTTCTTAGATACATGGAGACACTTGGCATCGTCCGGCTTGTTGATGGGACTGTGACAAAGCCAATCAAGACTAGGCGCCTCATAGAATACTACTTCGAGAACCTCTCAATGATTCCCGAGGAGAAGCAGTATCTAGTCGTTGAGGAGGAGACTGGAGAGCCTGTAGGGATACTTGATGAGGCCTTCGTCGCGGAGTACGGGGAGGTGGGGACACGCTTCATACTGGGCGGCAGGGCCTGGCTGATACTTAACCTCTCAGGGACTAGGATCTACGTGGCGAGGCTTAGGGAGGGTGAGGGAGCCGTGCCGTCCTGGGTTGGGGACGAGATACCTGTGCCTCTTGAAGTGGCGATGGAGGTAGGCTCCATCAGGAGGAGGTATGTGGAGGCTAGAGCTGGGGGTGTGGGGCCTGTTGAGGCGGTATCATCCCTCGCATCAGAGTACGGCGTCTCTCCAGGGTTTATGGAGAGGTCGCTGAGAGAGGTTGAGCAGCACCTCGCCCTAGGTATTCCAGTACCTACCGACAGGCAGGCAGTGGTCGAGGAGGCCGGAGAATACGTCATCCTACACATAACAGGTGGGCTGAGAATAAACAGGACACTAGCCCGCCTACTCTCAGTATACCTAGCCGAGAAGATAGGCGCCCCGGTCTCAGCCCAGTCAGACCCCTACAGGGTTGTGCTCAAGTCCAAGAACCTAGGCGCCCCAGACATTGTGAAGGCTCTCCACGAGATCGCTGACGAGGAGTTGCTTAGGAGGGCTGTCGAGTCCTCCGGTGTCTTTAGGAGGAGGCTGGTCCACGTGGCTAGGAAGATGGGTGTGGTGGGTAAGGATGTCAGCCTCCTCGATGTCAGCGCCCAGATGCTTGTAGAGTCTCTGAGGGGGACGCCGGCCTATCTCGAGGCCCTCAGATTCACGATCTTCACAGACTATGACTGGGAGGGTGTGAAGATGCTTCTGGGAAAGATAAGGGATGGGGAGATAGGTGTGGTAGCCTGTACCCTGGAAAAGCCGAGCCCCCTAGCCTCCTTAACAATCAACAGATACCAATACGAGTACGAGACCTACACGCCGGAGAGAATGCACAAGCTCATCATAAACGCCGTCCGCGGCAGGATAAACAGCGAGCTCGTCGTTCTGGCTTGCCTGGAGTGCAGGAAATACGCCGAGATGGTTGAGGTAGGTGAGATAGATAACAGGCCCCTCTGCCCCAACTGCGGCTCCAGCAGGGTGGGCGTAGTGAAGACCGCGGGGCGTGAGGATGTCGTGAGGATCATGCGTGGGAAGACAGCTGAGTCCCAGCGGTTCTGGAGGGAGGCTGAGAAGACTGCCCCACTCATCGAGAAATACGGGAAGGCCGCAGCCTTCACACTCTCAGCCCGCGGAGTAGGACCTAAGGAGGCCGAGCAGCTCCTCAGCCAAGAGCCCCGAATCTCACCCAAACTAATTGAAAAGCTGATAGAGCTGGAGAAGAAAGCCCTCCTAAGAGAGTTCAGCTAGTCTACCACACCTCTACTAAACACTGGTAGTCTAAATTTTCTAAATATTTATAGGGGCCAACAGAAGACAACTTGCAATGAAAAAAGCCCGGTTCGCAGTCATAGGGCTCGGCTGGTTTGGTGAAAAGCATGTCCATGTCTTGTCAGAGCTCCCTAACGTAGAGGTGGTTGCGGTATGCTCACGTACCGAGTCTAGAGCTAGGGAGGTCGCGAACAAGTATGGAGCCAAGAGATGGTACACTGATTGGAACAAGGTGGTCAAAGACCCTGAAGTCGAAGCCGTCAGCGTCGTCACGCACGTTCCAGAACACAAAGAGCCTACAATACTCGCGGCTGAGGCTGGGAAACATGTTCTGGTGGAGAAACCAATAGCCGGAAACCTGAAAGATGCCGACGAGATGATAGCCAGTACCGAGAAGAATAAGGTACACTTCATGGTGGGGCACATCCTACGATTTGAAAGCCGCTATGCCCAGGCTAAAAGCATCATAGAGCGGGGAGACATCGGAAAAGTAGTCTCAATATATGCTAGGAGGAATATCCCTGGAGGGTTCGCCGCCCCCCATCTTAGATATGGCTCGCCAATACTTCTTGATGCTATCCACGACACAGACCTTATGCTCTGGTACTTGAGAGACAGTGTCAAAAGCGTCTATGCCACGTGGATAAACACTCGCGGCTCACCTAACCCAGAAGTAACTTGGTCGGTATACAATTTCTCCGCCGGAACCAAAGGAGTATGTGAAAGCCTCTGGCTCCTCCCAGACAATACCGCCTTCGCGATAGATGCGAAAATGGAGATTCTCGGGTCTGAGGGGGCTGTATACATAGATTGCGGGGACTCGGGTCTAGAGGTTAATGATAAGAGGGGTGTCAAGAGGCATGACACGATGCACTGGCCGATAGTCCATGGCGAAGTTACAGGGGCATTAAAGGAGGAGATCAGCTATTTCGTTAAATGTGTGTTAAGCGATGAAAAACCCAGAATAGTTACACCAATCGAGGCTAGACATGCTTTAGAGGTTGTTTTGGCTGCGGAGGAGTCGGCGAGAACAGGGAAAATAATAACTATCTAAAAATAACCAGTCTAGTTAGAGTCTACCAATTATTTCGAGTAATTTCTCCTTTGTGTCCTTAAGATTCTTTAAAATATCCTTATCATAGAATATCTCCGGCAGGATGTAGCCATCCCACCCTACTTTCTTCAACAGGTGAAGAACACTTTCATAGTCTATAGTTCCCATTCCAATTGGTAGATGGTAAGGGTATGTGCCATCATTATCTGTGGCATGTATACAGCCGCAAAGTCTCCCCTTCAGTTCTTCGATAAACACCTCTGGGGGCTGGAAGACATTTGCATTCGCAATATCGAGATATGCCCTGACATTATCTGAATTGACCTCATCGACTAGGCTGTGTATCTCACAGGCTAAGTTTAGGAAATTGCTTACCACAGTATTTTCAATACCCATCGTTACCCCCACGTCTTCGGCATGCTTTGCGCATTCTTTTAAACTTCTAATAAGGCTGGACCAGTATTGCCTATAAGAGTGTTTTGACCTCATAAAATCGGGCTCATCAATTTTTCCCGGGACAGCTAACATCGTTGATGTGCCTAGCTCTGCGGCCAAATCCATGTTTAGCTTATACCACTTAACCGCTCTGGCCCTTTCATGCTCCGATTGAGATGCCAGATTATACTCAAAATCGAAGGATTGCCAGTTACTTGATGTGAAGGGTATAGGGCATGTGGATATGGCCTTCAGGCCGTATGAGTTAAGCATGGATAATTTCTCCAATCTCTGCTGCTTATCCTTGTATTGGGTGTATACATCGTCTAGGTCAATCCACAACTCTACATATCTAAACCCCATCTCACCAGCTATCCTTAGACAGTCCGTAAAACCATACCCGGCCTTTACTAGCGTTCCCATCTGAAGAGCGACCTGCATACCATCCCACTACTCTCTTGATAGTTGAATTAGAAGTTATCTTATACGCGTGTTAATATTCTCTTTCATCTACCTCGGAGTCGGCTTTCTCAGTCTCCTTCTCCGACGACTCCATAGTGCCTAGGGATGCAAAGGCCTTGAGCAGCTCCTGCCTATCAACCTCCACTAGCGTCCTCCAACCAACTGACAGTACACCCTCCTCCGTCCTGTTGAGGTATCCCCTCCTCGAGAGCCTCTCAATAGCGGCCTCCACCCGCCACCTCGGGTACTTGGTCTCAAGCATCTCCATAACCTCCTTCTCCGCGGCGCTACCATTCTTGGCGAGGAGATATGCGAGTGTCGCTGAGAGTATTGCAAGCTCGTCTAGGCTGTAGCCGAGTGTCTGTATATCTGAAAGGGCGAGAGGGTCTGAGAGCACGATGTAGAAGCGAGCCCTGTCCAAATCCTCAGGCCCGGTCTCGGGATCTGGGACGATCTTGACTCTGAGGCCTATCTGCTTGAGCCTCGAGTCAAGCGAGTTTATTATCTTGGGGAAGTTTTTACCGAGTCTCCTCCTCAGCTCCCAGCCCCTAACGCCTGGAAGCCTGTGCCCAGACGCCAGAATCAGGGCTACGGCCTGCGCCATCTTCTTCTCCAGCTTACCAAGATCCTCCCCGCTCAAGCCATCACCACATTACCCAATGGTCACCGCGAGGGAAGTAGTCCTAGGCTCCTCCGAGACCTTCTCAGCGGCCTTAACCCAGATCTCGCCTGTCAAAGAGTTGATCCTGACATCGGCCTCCCCCCTCGAGATGAGGTAGCTTAGCAGGTAGGCCCTCACCCTCTTATCGCTCCCCATGTTGATGAAGTCCCAATACCTCACCCAGCTGCCCATCGATGAAAGCTCCGCTAAAAGCTCCCCCAGCTCACGACTAATCTGGCTCTCAATAGCCGCGTAGGCGCCTGGCTTACCAACAGCGAGCTGCGCGCCCTCAAGACCAGCCGAGCCCCTAGTCGGCCTCGAGAGGAAGTGCTGATAACCCCTCAATAGAAGGTCAACCGAGACCTGCTCCAGCCTAACTATGGGCCTCCAGGCCTGTAGGAGTGCTGCTACTAGAGACTTTGGGTCTGACCCGATTATCTTGGAGTAGACCATCCCAGCGTCTATGAAGAGGGAAGAAGCCCTCTCTCTAATCCACCTCTGCTGAAGCCCTAGGACGACAGAGACCCTATAGAGCGTCTCAGCGTCGAGGCTGATCGTCTCAACATCCCTCTCCCTCTCAATTATCTCACGAAGCCTCGCAAGCAAGGAGGAGACGTCGACGCTGAAGGGGTCCAGCCTCCTCGACTCAATCTCGCCGAGAATCGAAATCATCCTCATGAGCTCCTCCCTAGAAACCCTGACTACCCTGCTCATCCACCATCCACCGAGGTTGTGACGAAGGAGGAGCCTGCCACGTTCTGGACGATTATGAGGTTGAAGCCGTCAGTTATGGGGAGTTTTCCTGGTGTGATGAAGAGGAACTGCGTCGAGGGGTAGGACCTCGCTATCTCTACGAGTATCTTCGTCACCATCTCCCTGTTTAGCGGGTCGAGGTGTACGTCGAACTCGTCTACAGCCCTTATCGGGGATTTGACATAGCTCTGGAGAGCTAGGAGGAATGCGATTGTGGCCACTACTCTCTCGCCGCCGCTGTGGGTGTGGGCGTCAACTATAGTCGGCTCCATCCCCCTGAAGCCCGCCAAAAGCTCTAGGCTCGCAGTCACCGGGTCGTCCAGACCCCTAATCCTGATAAGCCCCTTCCCACCAACGGCCTCCAACAGCCTCTGATAAACCGGGTTGATATCGTCAATAATCTCCTTAAGCTTCTCCCTCCAGATCTGCCTCCTCCTCTCAACCTCCTCCATCGCCTTCTTAACATTCTCCTCAACCTGCTTGGCCCTGAGCTCAACCTCCCTAAACCTCGAGTCAGCCAAGAAATACATTGTCTCGGCATCAGGTATAACCTTGCCTAGCGATGCAATCTCGAGTGTTGTAAGCCTCAAGTCATCGAGGACGGCTGAGGGCTCTCTCTCGGTGGAGACCTCACCGCCCTTCGCGGAGGCGGCGGCCCTCTTCTCCTCAAACTCCCTCAAGAGGCTGTTAATCTCCGACTGGGCCTCAGAGACCTCCCTCTCGAGGCTCGATATCCTAAACCTCCTCACACCCTCCTCCACAGCGGCTTTCACCAATAGGTCTACGGTCTCGAGAACCTCCTCAGGGGGTCTGGAGCTGTAGAGCCTCTCGCGGATCTCCTTTCTCAGATTGCTGGCCTCGGCGCCGTATCTATCCGCCTCCTCCTCAAGCCTGGCCTTCTCCCTCAGCATCCTCTCAAGCGCCATCCTCCTCCTCTCGAGGCTCCTATCCACCTGGTGGACTAGGCTCCACGCATACTCCAGCTCAAGCCTCATCCTCCTCTCCTCCAGCTCCCTCAGCTGCTGAAGCTTCTGAAGCTCCCTCCGCCAATACTCCACAGCCTCGCCGGCCTCAGATAATAGACGCTTAACAGAAGACTCCTCAGACCTAAGGCTGTTAAGCCTGCTCTCAGCCTCTAGGAGCCTCTCTCTCAGATTGGAGAGGCCGACGGCATCCTCCATCGATCGGAGCTTCTCGACATTATCCCTGGCAGCGAAGTTCTCAATCATGTTCTGGTGCATGATTACGAGGGCGTTGTTGGGGTTAATTCCCAGCTTCCGCAACAATTCCTCAAGCTCAGCCTTAGGGGTAAACCTGTTATTGACATAGTGCCAGTATTCTCCGCTCTTTTTAATGAAGCGAGTGATCGTGATTTCATCGGACTTGATGGAGGGGACTGGCCTCTCGCCGTCAACCGGCGAGTTGTCTAAGACTACTGTGAGCCTAGCAGCCTCCCTCCCTCTCCTTATAAGGTCGCTGAGCCGCTGCCCCCTCTCTGTATAGGTCTGCCCCAGGGCGACGGATAGGCCGAGAAGGATTGAGGACTTGCCCGAGCCGTTGGGGCCTGTGATAACGTTCAGCCCGGGTTCAAGCCTGATTCGGGAGTACTCATGAGACATGAAGTTCTCGAGGATAACCTCGCGTATATGCGTAGGCCTCGCCTCCACCTCCAGCTGCCCCAGCCGGGTCCTAGCCAACCTCTCCAACCTTCAGAAAAGACCAGCCACAATAAAGACTATCGCCAGCGGGGCGAAAGTGTAATACGTCCAAATAACCCCCTCCCAGAGGCCCGTTGTGAGGAGATGGTCTTGGCTGAACGTTTAAGGCTTGCGGATGCCGGTTATATAGTCTGGGAGAGGGTGGACCGATGGAGCTGGACGTAAAGACGGCGCTTGAGCGGTTCAGGATGTTCATCATCTATAACACGTGCCTCAGCCTTATCCCGAAGGGGTATTTGAGGGACCCGACGATCTTCCCGGAGAGGGACCCGGATAAGGGCGAGATATACGTTGAGGCGGCCAGCAAGATCGAGTTGGCCAAGATCAGGGATATCAGGTTCGTGAAAGTTGCCGATATACTCGGCGTGATATACAAATCGAAGACGGGAAACACTAACCTTAAGTGGAGGCAGATAAGGGGAAATATAGGGAGGCTGACAGGCGTGGCCTCCCCAAACTCCATAGTCAACCTTCTAGAGGCGAAGGTCATCACAAGGGAATACCTAGAGGACTATCTCAAACAGAAGTCTGAGCCCCCGAAGACAGAGGCCGAGGGTCAGGAAACACAAGATACCACTTCAACACCACAGTAATGGGCTGGCCTCTAAGGGGCCACACTCTCACCGCCCACTATCTTCTCCAGCTCATTCAGGAGATCAGAAAGAAGTAGCGTATTCAAACAGTATCTTCCGTTAGCAACGTAGATTATGTAAGGAGAGGAGGAGAGTGTCCTTAAGAGCTCGTCGCCTCTCAGCCCCGTCAGCATGGTTATTTCGCCAAGAGTAAAAGTGTCGTCAGATGTTAGGCCCAACGCTTTAGACATTGCCCTCCCTAACATGTATATGTACAGATATGGTAAACCCTCAGGGACCTTCCTTTTTGGAAGCACCTTGCCTTCCTCGGTCAGCATGAGAAGTTCTTTCACCCTCGCGGCCTCCTCGATGACTTTCGCCCCCTCGTCAAAGATTAGCAGCTCTCTAAGATGCTCTCGCTCACTGTTCATCTGGCAATCAACTTTGAGATTTTTGTGTTAGAGTCTTTTCGACTCTCTCGAGAATGTCCTGTAGCTTCGCCAGTTGAACAATATATCCACCCCGCTCCACAGTTGAGACGAGATACTGGTTTTTGAGCTCGTTGAGGCGTGCAGCGACGCTGAAATAATCTGAGCCAATCGCTGTTGATATCTCCTCTATGGTGGCGACATCAGTCTCGATTAAGCCTATCTCTCGGGCCAGCCTTTTGCCAACGAGGTAGAGCAACACCCGTCCCCAGACTGGAATCCTATCTACCGGGACCATGAAAATGACTTTTCCATCTCGCGTTAATCTGATAAGCCTCTTGGCCCTGTCTATCAGAGCAGCCGAGAGCTCCTTCTCGTCTATAATCAGCTCCCTTAACTTCTCCTTTAGTTCTTGGTCACTGCTTCTTGCCTCGGTCATGATTATAAGTGATTTTACATACTTTTAAGTTTTTCGTAAAAAGTAGCTAATATTTTCTATAAATTCCGGCTAAATAATGCAGAGTTTCGAGGTTTTACTTTTCTATGGCCACTTCATTAGTAAGTTGCGGCACCGGGGGCAGGGCTCCACTCCTTTCATGTCTGTATCGAGGATGGTGTTGCTGAAGTACATGACGCATCTTGGGTTGGGGCAGTGTTTTAGGCCTAGCATGTGTCCAACCTCGTGTATGACCTCCTTCTTCAGCCTCTCAATGAATCTCTCAGGTCTAGGGTGTTTCAGCCTATAGGTCGAGACCACCGCGGACTTGTCCATGGCTAGGCCGAAGCAGAAGTTATATCCGTCAAAGTATAGGTCGAGCTCTGTAATGTGTAGGTGGTAATATTCCCTGTTAGGAAGCTCTCTTGACAGGGCATCCACCAGCCTCATAGCCTCCACCTGCCTCCGCACCTGGTCGAGGAACCGCGCCGCAGGGTCCTCCTCAAGCTCCAGCTCCACGGCTGATAGCCCGTAGACGGCGGCCGCCACCACGGCGGCCTCCCCCCTTTCTCGGCTGATAGTCTTAGGCGAGGAGACGACCAGTCTCGCCGGCAAGCCCGGATAAATTCTAGCGTGGAGTATGATAAGTTTGATGCCTAAGGTCTATCTCGTGGCCGGTACTCCCGGCGTGGGTAAATCGACCGTGGCGCTGGGGCTGGCTTCTAAGCTTGGGGGGTTGGTGATAGAGCTGAGAGAGCTGGCCGACCCTGGAGAGGTGGAGGTTCATCCAGCTAAGCTGGCGGCGAGGGCTGGGGCTAGGATTAGAGCGGGTGGAAGAGACGCGGTGATAGCCACCCACATAGTCTTCAAGCCCCGGGGCATAACTGTGGGCGGGGTGGTAGTTTTGAGGAGATGCCCCCTCAGGCTCATAGAGGAGCTAAGGCTGCGTGGATACCCTGAGGAGAAGGTGCTTGAGAACGCTGAGGCCGAGCTACTAGGGGTGGTGTATGTTGAGGCTATGCGGCGGATGGGTGGGGGGAGGGTCTTCCAAGTCGATACAACCGATAGGGGTGTGGAGGAGACAGTTGAGCTGTGTTATCGGGCCCTCAGGGGTATGTGGGGTGGAGAGGAGGTTAACTGGGTCTCCAGGCTCGAGGGAGAGGGCAGGCTGCAGGAGCTTCTCTCCAAGCTATCAGCCAGGCGCGTAGGAGTCTAAAGCACCGTGCCTAGAGGCTGTCGTATATCTTGACGGCCTCCCTCGCTATGGCATCGGCCATCTCTAGGGTGCTTGCATTACCGTTAAGGTCGTAGGTCACGGTCTTCCCCTCCCATATCACCTTCTCAGCCGCCATGAAGATACTCTTAGCGTGTCGCGGATAGCCTAGATAATCTAGCATCCAGGCAGCTGAGAGGATTGTGGCTGTGGGGTTGACCTTGTAGAGGCCCTTATACTTGGGTGCGCTACCGTGTGCAGGCTCGAACATCGCGTACCGGTCGCCTATGTTTGCAGAGTATACGAGGCCTATATTGCCTATCAGAGACGAGCATAGCTCCGAGATCACGTCCATGAAGAGGTTTGTGCTTAGGAGGACCGTCTGGTTAAACCTCTGCGGGTTCTTGACCAGCTGCTGCGCCATGTTGTCTATGTAGTACTCCTCGAGGCCTATCTGTGGAAACTCCTTTGAGGTCGCCTCGACGCTGTTCCAGAAGATCGAGTCAGTCAGCCTCAGTATATTCCGCTTAGTTATTGCGATGACTTTGCTGTAGCCTCGCTTAGCTGCTTCTCTGAATGCGACGCGCGCAATCCTCTCAGCCCCCTTCCGAGTTATCTTCCTAATGGCTATCGCCGTGTCCTGGTCCAGCATGGCCTCAGCCCCTATGTACAGCCCCTCAGTCGCCTCCCTGACGCAGAGGAAATCCACCTCGCCTAGCGGCCCTACCCTGCCCTTAAAGGTCTTGATCGGCCTTAGGTTAGCGTAAAGGTCCATCCTCCTCCTAATGTTTACTGCCACGCTTCCTGGCGCGGTGGGGTCTGGTGGCGTTGTTGTCGGGGCCTTGAGGCATGCGTCGCTGTTGAGTATGGCCTCCCAGGTCTCGGGGGGTATGAGGTTTGGTAGGCTTGGTTTTCCGGCTGAGAGCCACCACTCATAACCCGCCTCGCATCGCACAACCTCAACATCAGGGCGGAGAGAGTCGATAACCCTGAGAGCCGCTTCCGCAAGCTCTGGGCCAGTCCCATCGCCATTAATCACGACTACGCGCTTCCTAGCCATTCAGCTCTACAGCTGAAGACCACCTAACTAATTTTTCCATCAGTTACGCCCTCGGCCTCAAGACACTTTTTCCCCTCATATATGGCTGGAGGACCTCAGGTATCTCAACAGAGCCGTCCCTTCGCTGATAGTTCTCCAGTATCGCAACAATAGTCCTCTCAGTGGCTATAGCTGTGCTGTTGAGTGTGTGGACGTATTTTGTCTCCTCGATGTGCGGCGCCTCCCTATATCTAATCCTGAGCCTCCTAGCCTGGTAGTCTGTACAGTTGCTGCAGGAGACGACCTCGCGGTACTTCTGCTGGGCAGGCAACCAGACCTCCAAATCATATTTCTTGGCAGCTATTGGGCCCAACTCGCCAACACAGATGTTGACGACCCTGTAGGGCAGGCCGAGGGACCTGTAGATCTCCTCGGCATTCCTTATGAGGAGCTCATGCTCCTCCCACGACTGGTCCTCCCTGCAGAAGCTGAACTGCTCAACCTTCTCGAACTGGTGAACCCTGAATATTCCCTTTGTGTCCTTGCCATGGGCCCCTGCCTCCTTCCTGAAGCATGGGCTTACACCCGCATACCTCAGTGGAAGCATCCTGCCGTCAAGTATCTCGTCTGCGTGCATCGCGGCTATTGCGTGCTCCGCAGTGCCTATCAGGTAGAGGTCCTCACCCTCAATCTTGTAGATCATGTCCTCAAAGTCCTTCAGAGATATGGCGCCTGCAAGCATCTCCCTCCTAATCATGTAAGGGGGCTGGACGATCCTGAAGCCCTTGGCTGCGAGGAAGTCTAGGGCATAGTTCACCAGGGCGAGGTTTAGAAGCACTATTTCGTCAAGCAGGTAGTAGAATCTTGCGCCTGCGACTTTTGCGGCGCGGTCTAGGTCTGCCATTGCGAGGCTGTTAAGTATGTCGACGTGATCGCGGATGTAGTCGTCGATGCGGGTCTCACCCCAACTCCTAACCTCGACATTGTCCTCCTCAGTGGCTCCGTTGGGGACAGACTCATGTGGTATGTTGGGTAGGTTGAAGAGGGTCTCTCTGACGAAGTTCTCCGTCTCCTCCAGCTCCTTCTCAAGCCTCTCTATCTCGATGCTTATCCTGCTAACTCTTTCCCTCAACTCCTTAATCCTCACTTCATCTCCCTTAATCTTGCCTATCTCTGCGGCGATTGTGTTCCTCTCATGCCTCAGCTCCTGCAGCCTCGTTATGAGGGCCCTCCTCCTCGCATCCCTCTCAATAACGACGTCCACTATGGACGGGTCTATCCCCCGCCTCGCTAGGCCGGCCTTGAAATAGTCCGGCCTCTGCCGCATCTGCTTTATGTCTAGCAACCCTTAGATGAGGTTTGATCTCGCTGTATTTAACATAGTCACGTCTATAATCCCTACGGTTTACTGTTTTGCCTGGAGCTTTCTCTTTATCTCTGGGTCTGTGATCTCTTTTAGGGCTGACTGTGTGAACTCCTCTGCCAGACCCCTACCAGCCCTCCCCTCCCTCTCATATGCGATGGCCTGGAGGGCCATCTCGAGCTTGTCAAGCTCCTTGACTAGCCTGGCCTCTTCGCTCGATTGTGAGGAGTATTCGCTGTAGAGCTGCAGTATTAGGTTTCCAGCTCTTCCCTGTATCCTATACACTATCTCCTGTATAGCCTTCTGCTCCTCGTCTCGGTAGTCCTGGTTTGTCTTCTTTTCGCTGGGTGTCAGGTCGCCTGTCAAGGCCTCTGCGAGGTCGTGGACTACTGCTAGGGCCGCCGTCTTGTAGGGGTCCAAGCCCCTATCAGCCGCGACGAGCATCGAGAGTAGTGCTAGGCTGTAGGAGTGGTCGGCGACAGATTCAGGCCGTCTAACACCCCTCCTAACCCAGCCTTCCCTCTTCAGCTCCTTTAGCGCAGCTCCAAGGCTAAAGGCAGCATCTATCCAGCTCATCCCCGCGCTACTCACCAGCTCTTAGCTCGTCTTCACTGAGCATCCGTGATGGTGGGTGAGGATTCACGAGCTCGCCTCCACAGACTGGGCATTTATCGGTCCGTAGAGTGTAGCGCCGGCAGACAGAGCATCTCCGGAGCCTCATTTCTTCTCCTCTTCGATAGCAGCCTCTCCACCCTGCTCCGACATTATCTGAGCCATCCTGTTTAGTGCGAGCTGCTTAAGCTCCTCAACCCTCTCGGGGGTTGCGGCCTCAATCCTCAGGAGATATTTCGGAGGCCCGATAACTGTTATGGAAATCTTCTCGCCGCTCTTGGCCAGATTCATGGCCTCCTGAGCCGCCCTCCTGATCAGCCCGACACCGCTCTTCCCCGCGTAGAGCCTGACCAGGGCCTTTGAGATGCTTACCGTCTTCTTAATCTCTTTTCTGCAAAGCTCTACTAGAGTGTCCTTAACCTCCTTTGGGAGATTAACCCAGCTGGGCACATCGTCGCCAGCGGCTATATCCTCCATGAGGCCGTAGAGGTCTACGCGCCTATCAGCGGCGGACTTGACTAGGCCCTCCTCAATCACCGACCTTTCAACCCCTGTCTTCTCGGCTAGGATCGAGAGCATCCTCGAGACTTTCACAACCCTCTTCCACTCGGCCATCTTCTCCTCCCTCTCCTTCTGCGAGACCCGCCTCAGCGACACATCCACCTGAAGGTTCTCAGGCGAGCTCCTTACAACCCTGAAGACCGTCCTCTGACCCTCCCTCAGATAGTCCCTAATGTTCCGAACCCACTTCATGGAGATCTCTGAGAGGGGAACGAACGCCTCAATACCGTCATACTCTTCAAGCCTCACTCTAACCCCATGCCTCAACACCCTCGTAACAGTTCCAATCACCAGCTCGCCCTGCTGTGGGAACCTGCTACTCATACCCATCGCCCACCTCCAGAATACATAGCCATGCTTTTAGCCCTTCGACCCTCCTCCTCTACCAAGCCTCACATGGGCCTTAGCGAGATGGTGGGCTGCAAGCGCTGCGATGAGGGAGACCTCGCCGGCTAAGACTGTGGCAGCCACTATCTCCGCCATCTTCAGGGCGTTTGTGCCAGGTGGATCTCCAGCGCCTGAAACACCCATCAACTCCAGGGCCGTCCTCTGAGCTGGCAGCCAAGTCCCGCCGCCCACAGTCCCAACCTCTAGGCTTGGAAGCGTGACCGAGACGTAGACACCATCCTCGAGCGCCTCGACCATGGTTAGGCAGAGGCTAGACTCGACGACCTGGGCCGCGTCTTGGCCTGTGGCTAGGAATACTGCAGCGATTATGTTTGCGGCGTGGGCGTTGAACCCTCCCAACACACCGGCCCTCGCAGAGCCTAGGTAGAGCTTGGTCAGGGCAACCTTCTCCATAGCCTCGGGAGTCGTCTTAAGCTTCTCCTCAATAATCTTCTGCGGGATTGTGACCTCCGCCGTGACAGTCTTTCCCCTGCCTAGTACCCAGTTGATCGCCGCGGCCTTCTTATCTGTGCAGAGGTTTCCGCTTAGGGCCAAGTGCCTGGCCCAGGGGTTTGACTCGACTATCTTGTTAGCCACATTCTCAGCCCCGCGGGTAACCATGTTCATCCCCATGGCGTCGCCCGTCTTGGCCTCAAGCCGTAGAAAGACGTATCTACCGGCGACGAAGGGCTTCAGGTCGATCATCTCGCCGTGTCGAGTCGTCTCGCTGAATGAGGCTTTAAGAGTCTGCTGCTCCCTCTTAACCCACTCCGCGAGGGCCACGCTATGTCTCACGCTGGGCGTCTCGAATACCGGAGCCCGGGTCATCGCGTCTGCTAGAACCGCCGTAAGGGCTCCACCCGACTCTCTCACAGCCGCGCATCCTCTATTCACACTCGCCACCAGGGCGCCCTCAGTCGTCGCGAGGGGGATATAGTATTCTCCGCGGGCGTATGAGCCCTCAACCCTTATAGGCCCCGCCACACCGACGGGGATGCTTACAGCGCCTATGGTGTTCTCGCAGTTTCTACCTACTATCTGGTCGAATGGGAGGTCGGATTTGAGGGCTGACAAGTCCTTCCCCAGCCTCTTTTCGAGAAACCTTCTCCTGAGCTCTGTGGCCTTGACGCTGCTCCCCAGAAGCTCGTCCAGCTTGTAGAGCGGTATCTCGCCCCGCTCTAGGGCCTCCTCTACACCCATATCCTCTCCTCCAGCATCCCTAGGGGGTGTTGTTTATAGCTATGCGAGGTCCTCACTATCCAAGGGTCTTCCCTTCTTCTCAAGCTGCCTCTGGTAAAGCGTCCTGAGCCGCTGGAGGGTGTCAACCTCCTGGGGGCTCTTGTCGCTCCTAATCCTGACTATCCTGGCGAACCTTAGGGCTAGGCCGCTCTCATAATGTGGGCTCTTCTGGATCTCGTTGTAGGCGACTTCCACTACCACCTCAGGCCTAACTGTTACACCCCAACCGGCCTCGTCTGTCTTTATCGAGAGGAGCCGCTCAGTCATGTGTTGGAACTCTTCATCGGTTAGGCCCTTGAAGGTCTTGCCCACTACCATGAAATTCTTAGTCTCCTCGTCGAGGACGGCCAGATGATAGTTGCTGAGCCACCCACGCCTCCTACCATGCCCCCACTCCGCAGCAACTATGACGACGTCAAGTGTCTCTGCCGGCTTCAGCTTAAGCCACCTTGACCCCCTCCTCCCAGGCGAGTAGGTGCTCTTCGGGTCCTTTGCTAAGACGCCCTCATGCCCCTCGTCCACAACACGTCTCAGAAACTCCTCAGCAACGCGTGGGTCGCCTGTCAAGACTCTCGGAGCGAGGACTTCTTGCCTGACGATGGACTCGAGCCTCCGCCTCCTCTCCTCGTAGGGCCTATCTATCAGCACCTCGCCGTCGATGTATAGGGCGTCGAATATCCAGAGCCGGAGAGGCAGCTTCTCCACAACCTCCAGCACATCCCTCCTCCTACCCACCCTCCGCATAGTCTCCTGGAAGGGCAGGGCCCTGCCTGACTCATCGACGGCCACGACCTCGCCGTCCAAGACGGCCGAGCCCGCAGCCACTGTTCCGCGGACAAGCTCGATGATGTCTGGGACCCTCGCGGTGATGTCTGTGAGTCGCCTTGTATAGACCCTGACCTCAGGGCCGTTCATGTGTATCTGAACCCTGACGCCGTCGTATTTCGGCTCTAGGCTGGTGGAGCCTCCGTGGATACTGATTGCATCCTCGACGCTGTCGCAGACTTCAGCGAGCATCGGCCTCACGGGGTTGAAGAGCCTCAGCTCGACCTGTCCAAGCTCACCCGCAACAGCCATTCTAACAAGCTCCCCAATATCGCTCACAAGCATGTCCATCCTCCTGACATACTCGAGCTCGGCGCCCAGCATCTCTGCAACAGACTCGAGAAGCAGCCCATGATTCACGCCATGCCGCATCTCACCGGATAGAATTCTCAAAACCCACTCAAGCTCCTCCCTACTACACCTCTGAAAGAGCGACTGCAGGACCGCCACTCTCCTGGAGCGGGAGCCGGAGCCCTGTAGAGAGGCCAGAGCCTTAAGGGTTGACCAGAGGTCCTGGAGCGTCAGCGGTTCCTGGATTAGGGTTGAGGTGGGCTTGGTGTTAAGCGCCTCACTTATGGTTGACCAGCCCACGCTCAGCGGTCTCCTCCCTCTAAAACCAGGCGGCAGCCCGAGGAGGAGGTATGCGGCGATCCTCGAGTCCTCAGGCGGCAGCTCACTCAAATACTTGGAGAGGAGGGTGACCTTCATATTCCTACTGCTCGTCGCTTCGAGAGCTTCGCAAAGCCTCGCAAACCCTCCGAAGCTAGAGGCCACCAACCGGGCCAAAATAGGAATCCAGCTATTATAGTGATAGCCCCCACCCCAAGC